>Ga0256831_1000831_pt1 | contig 16353 bp, 16 predicted proteins | sample 132544metaG_FD_189087 | JGI IMG/M metagenome (GOLD analysis project Ga0256831, IMG submission 189087) | Hydrothermal vent microbial communities from Lau Basin, Pacific Ocean - 132-544 | ecosystem: Environmental > Aquatic > Marine > Hydrothermal vents | place: Pacific Ocean: Lau Basin | collected...
CCATGATACAGTAGTGACGTAGACATACATTGCTCGCTGATTTTTGATTGGCGTTAAAATTCAGGGAGAGTATGTATGTCTATCTCATATTTTGTCCAGAGATAAGTACGTATTTCTGTGAAGAACCGTAATTATGCTGAGTAATTACAAATAATTTAAATAAAATGTACCAGATAAGAGAAGAAAATGATGCGAATTATAACGATGTTTGTTCTTGCTCTGTTGATGTCAAATGCAGTTTATGCACTTGAAATGGTGGATAAGCACGGTGCTTATGAATCCAGATTAATGAATGGAAAAATTTATAATGATCGCGGCCAGTATAGCGGTATGATCACTTCCAGAGGCAGAATGTACGATAAAGACGGTAATTTTATAGGTCAGATAAGAGGCCAGAATATTTTAAATAGTGATGGTACACCACGAGCCTATATTCGTGACAATAAGATTTATGCGCCCGATGGTAACTATCAAGGCCGGCTTAAACATTAATCGTTTAAAATCTGTCTTATTTTGGGAAATAAATCACTCACTATCATCCCGTTTTTGCCTTCCATTGCTGCCAGATCACCGGCTTTTGCATGCAGGCAGACACCGACCTGAGCGGCATCGGAGACGGTGAGTTTCTGTGCCAGTAATGCACCCAAAATGCCTGTCAGGCAATCACCCATTCCAGCACTTGCCATGCCTTCATTGCCATAGGGGCAAATAGCGATTGTATTTTGCAGATGGATGAGGGTTCCGGCTCCTTTTAAAATAAAGGTGCCGTGGTATTTTTCTTTCAGGTTTCGGATTATGGCAAAGCGATCGGTGTCTTCTGAAGGGCTTTCGCTGGTATGTTTGAGCAGTCGACTGGCTTCTGCGAAATGTGGCGTATAAATAATATCCGGATTCTGGATCACGACATTATGGCGGGCCATAATATTTAATGCATCCGCATCAATTACACAATAGACTTTAGGAGCAGAATCGGGCAGGTGTTTGAGATATTGAGTGACTTTGTCCAACAGGGCAATCCCCCATTGTCCGGTACCCAGACCGGGGCCAATGGCAATGGCACTGGCTTTTTTCAGCAACGGTTCCAGTTCATCAGCATGTTCTATTCCATGTACCATCAATTCCGGTCGGGTGCTGGTAATGGCGCTGACATTTTCCCTGCGTGTGGCAATGCTGACCAGGCCGGCACCGGAACGTAATGCCGCTTCTCCGGCAATTCGGCAGGCTCCGCCCATACCATAATCTCCACCGATGATCAGCAGGTGGCCGTGATCACGCTTCTGGCTGACGGGACTGCGACAGGGTAATTTATCACCAATATCAGCCCATTCCATTAATACCGCACTATGTTCTACCTTGCTGTATAAAGATTCGTCTACACCGAGGGTCGAAAAATGAATTTTGCCGCAATAATGGCGTGCCTGGGCAGTGTACATACCCAGTTTTTGGGCAATAAAGGTAACCGTGTCATTGGCTTTTACGGCGATACCATGTACTGAACCAGTATTGGCATCCAGTCCTGAAGGGATATCGACAGATAAAACCGGGGTAGAGGAATTATTAATGGTCGCAATGGTTTCATACCATTCATTTTCCAGGGAACGATTCAGACCGGTGCCGATTAAGGCATCTATAATGAGCTCGGTAGTCTGAACGTGGATGTTGTCCATAGAGTCAATACTGCCCCCGCAATCCAGCCATTCCTGACAGGCCTGCCGGGCATCGCCGGACAGCGTGTCAGGATCGGCGATGGCAATAAGCTGTACCGATAACCGGGGTTCTTTTTCCTGTTCTCTGGCCAGCTTTGCTAATACATAACCATCCCCGGCATTGTTTCCGGAACCACAGAAAATGGTTATATGTTCGATGCGGGGATAATTGCGATTAATAAAATCCAGCAATCTGTCAGCCGCACGACTCATTAACTGATAACTGTTTTCAACCAGACCTTCCTGAACCATCAGATAATCAAGGTTTCGTACTGATTCTACAGAATAGCAGTAGTGAATATAATTAAATCGATCATTAGACTTCTGTTGATGATGATGCAGATGGCATTCAGCTCTGGGTGATTCGTCAGTGCTTATGCTGCTGGATGTGCTATAAGAAGATTGTTTGTAGTTCATTGAGATATCGAAGCCCTTGTGGCGTTGGTTTGATATGGTGTAATTCCCACTCAATTAAACCCAGCTCAACGGCTTTTATTAGACCCTTTTCAACCTGATTAATGGCCAGTCCAGTGTGTTTAGTAAAAATTTCACTGTCAAAACCATTGACTAGACGAGTCGCATTGAGCATAAACTCAAAGCCGATATCCTGTCTGGATAATTGTCCCTCGCCTCCAATCATAATGGAATTTTGTGCTTTTTCCAAATAGCTTTGAGGATGTTTTTCTTTCCAGCGCCGGATAATACGTTGTTGTGAGGCATCAGATATCTTGCCATGGGCACCGGCGCCAATACCCAGATAGTCGCCAAACTGCCAGTAATTGAGGTTGTGCCGGCAATGCTGACCGGCTTTAGCCCAGGCCGATATTTCATACTGTTCAAACAGGCTGTCGTTCAGTAATTGCTGACATTCCAGCTGCATGTCATAACTGAGATCATCATCCGGAAGAATGGGCTGCTGACTGGCAAACAGGGTGTTGGGTTCCAGAGTCAGCTGATAGTATGATAAATGACTGGTATTGAACTCAATGGCCTGTTGAACATCATCGATTGCCTGCTGCAGGCTCTGTCCCGGCAGTGCATACATTAAATCCAGATTGATATTGTCAAATCCGGCCTGTTGAGCTCGTTCAATAGCGGTTCTGGCCTGTCTGCCATTATGGATCCGGCCGATTGAGCTTAATAACCGATCATTGAAACTCTGGATCCCCATTGAAAGGCGGTTAATCCCCGCTGTCCGAAAGGCGGTAAATTTAGCCTGATCCACCGTACCGGGATTGGCTTCCATGGTAATTTCTGCCATAGGTGACAGATTAAGCAGTGCTTTTATATGACTGATCAGGTAATACAGGGCATCAGGATGTATCAGGCTGGGGGTGCCGCCGCCAATAAATACGGACAGTATCGTTCTACCCCAGACAGCAGGAAGCTCCTGCTGTAAATCCAGCAATAAGGCATCAACATAAGCCATATCACGTTGTTTATCACTTTGCTCCGACTGTTCAGCGGCAGCATGGGAGTTAAAATCACAGTAGGGGCATTTTTTTTTACACCAGGGATAGTGAATATACAGAGAAAGCGGGGGGAGTGTGGTAAAATTCAACATCCGGCTATTCTATGTTAGTTTTAGACCAAAATAAAACAGTTGAATGATTATACAAACTTAATAAGTAACTATAATGTTACTCTGAACACTTAAAAAATGCACATAAATTTTACTAAAATGCATGGTCTGGGCAACGATTTTGTTGTTATTGATGCCATTCATCAGCAAGTTGATCTCAGTGCTGAACAGGTGCGATTTATTGCCGACCGCCGTTTTGGTGTGGGTTGTGATCAATTATTGCTGGTGGAAAGATCTGAAACCGATCAGGTGGATTTCAAATACCGCATTTTCAATGCTGATGGCAGTGAGGTAGAGCAATGTGGTAATGGCGCACGCTGCTTTGCACGTTTTGTGTATGCCAGAAAGCTGACTGACAAGCGTACTATTGCGGTGGAAACTCATAGCGGTGTTATCAGCCTGCAGATAACCGAAGATGATCTGGTTACTGTGGGTATGGGACAGCCGGATTTTAATCCCGCAGCTTTGCCTTTTATACCCGCCGGGGATGATTCTGTGCAGGATAATCGCTATACTTTGTTTATCAGGGAACAGGAGAATGCGCCTGAGAGTAAGCAGCAGGTTGAATTTTCAGCCGTTTCCATGGGAAATCCCCATATCACCCTGAAAGTTGAGAATTTAGACCGTTATCCGGTGCAGGAAACGGGTGGAATACTGGAATCCCATTCCGCTTTTCCAAATCGGGTGAATGTCGGTTTTATGCAGATTATTGATAATGAGCATATCCGTCTGAGAGTTTATGAACGAGGCTCGGGTGAGACTCTGGCCTGTGGTACAGGTGCCTGTGCAGCTGTGGCCAACGGCATCAGCCGGGGCTGGCTGGCACCGAAGGTAGAAGTTATGCTTCCGGCAGGAAGTTTGTATATTCAGTGGCAGCCCGGCGGGCAGCACACTTTGATGATGACTGGCCCGGCCAGTTTTGTTTATGAGGGTCAAATAACAATATGATGAATTCAACCGCAGCACCGCAGGATGAACTGCAGCAAAATAACAGCAGCAGTACTACGACGACTCCTGTTGATGAAGAACAGGTAACCCTTGCTTATCTGAAAAAACATCCGGAATTTTTTAATCAGCATACTTCATTAGTGGCTGATTTAAGCATACCGCATTCCAGTGGTTCGGCTGTGTCGCTGATAGAGCGTCAGGTGGATATTCTGCGTCAGCAGAATAAGCAGCAAAAAATACAACTGGCAGAACTGATTGAAATTGCCAGAGACAATGAACAGTCAAACCAGCGTATTCATAAACTAACCATTTCACTGCTGGACTGTCATGGTATTGATGCCTGTGAAGTGGTTCTGGATGAAGTTCTGGGTAATGACTTTTCTGTCGATGCAGTCGCCTTAAAACTGTTTACTGAACCGCAGACAGACCAACCGGAACACCTGTTTGCAGCATCAGGTGCAACGCTGACACAGGAACTGGAAAAACTATTGAATTTGCGCAAGCCGGTATGCGGTTATTTTAAAACCCTGCCATTGGAAATGTTGTTTGAAGATAAGGCATCATCCATTGCATCATTAGCGGTCTTACCCCTGTTTGTTGAAAAAAATAACTGTTTTGGTGCGCTGGTGCTGGGCAGTAATAATATTCGACGCTTTAATGCGGATATGGGAACGGTCTTTCTTGAACGTCTGGCTGAAACCTTAAGTCATATGCTCAATCGTTTTATTAAATAAGCCTTTCATAATATGCAGCAGATAGTTGATGCTTTTCTTAAATACCTTAAAGTAGAGCGTCAATTGTCTGCTAATACCCTGATCAGTTATCAGCGGGATTTAAATCAGGCGGTGGACTATTTCCAGCAGCAGAATATCCAGAGCTGGAATGCAATTAACAGTCATCAGATCCGAGCCTGGGTGGCATGGCAGAATCGTAACAACCGTTCCGGCAAAACCATTCAACGCCAATTATCATCCCTGCGTCGTCTGTATGAATTTCTGATCAAAGAAAAACAGGCAAAAAATAACCCGGTTAAAGGTATCCCGGCTCCAAAGACTGGGCGAAAACTACCTAAAGCACCGGATATTGAACAACTGGATCAACTGCTTCAGGAAACCAATACCGATATTTTTCATGTCCGCGACAGGGCCATGTTTGAACTGCTCTATTCCTCAGGTCTGCGTCTGTCTGAACTGGTGGGTATTAATCTGCCTGATATTAAACGCGCAGAAAGACAATTAAGAGTGTTAGGTAAGGGTAATAAGGAGCGTGAGCTGCCAGTGGGTAATAAAGCGCTGGCAGCCCTGCAAAAGTGGTTGAAGCTGCGTAGCGAACTGGCCAACCCGGAAGAAAGTGCGCTTTTTGTTTCCCGCTTTGGCACCCGCATCACTCAGCGGGCTGTGCAGCAGCGACTGGAACAACTGGCCGTCAGTCAGGGGCTGCCGATACATCTGCACCCGCATATGCTGCGTCATTCTTTTGCCAGTCATCTGCTGGAGTCCAGTGGCAATCTCAGAGCAGTGCAGGAATTACTGGGTCATGCCGATATCTCTACCACTCAAATCTACACCCATCTGGATTTTCAACATCTGGCTGAAGTCTATGATAAGGCACATCCCCGTGCTCGAAAAAAACGATAAAAGGAATATTAATGATTTCAAATAATCCTAATATGGACCATTTGTTGGTTGTCTCCAGTAATTTCCCCCTCCAATAATTCATAAAGTATATGACATAAATTAATTGATTAAACAGGTATTAAATGAGTATTGAAAGACAGGAACAAACAGCGCATATGGTTGAAAATATTCAGATGCAATTTATAGCTGCAATAAAATCTCAGGAGCAGCTGAATCACCAGCTTAACCGCAGAAATTCTCAGATTATTCGTTATGGAGTCTTCATATCGCTGATATTTTTTGCAGTTGTCATATTTCTTAGCTGGTCACAGCAACATAATATGAAAAGAATGAGCGACTATATAGCAGAAATGACAAAAAGTGTATCTTCCATGAATAATGCAATAGGACAAATGCAAAATAATATGAATTCAATGAAAGAGGGAATAAATAAAGTAGTCAGTCATACCCGTATTATTAGTCGTTCAATTGTCCAGCCGGATAACTCAGTAGCTGTACTATCACATATCGCTAACTCGGTTAAACTTTTGCAGGATGATGCTCATGGTTTTAATAACAGCATTGAAAGTATAAATTATAATCTGACTAATATTAATAAGCAGATGAAACAACTTAATAGAAAGCTTGGAGTTATGGGACAGGATATAAATCGAATGCCTTCACCGGGAAAAATGTTCCCATTTTAATGCAGGTTTAGCCGGGCATTGCAGATTATAGTTGGGGCGTCAGAAGGTATAAAAGGCAGCTGCTTAATTGCGCTGCTTCTCTCTCAAAGTTTCCAGTTTGTTAATGACTTTTTCGGCGCGAAGTATATTTTTCTGAGCGATTTTGTTTTCTGGATCATATAGCAGAACTTGTTCCCAGTGGGCAATGGCCTGATGAAACTGGCCATCGGTGTAAAATTTGTTGGCTTCGGAAAAATGATACTGCATACGGTAATTAATTGAGCTGTCCAGTTCCTGCTGGAGCTGAATCAGTTCCAGGTTGTTTCGTTCTGAACTGTCCAGAGAAGAAATTAACATTCTGGTTTTAATTAAATCCCCATTTTGAAAACTTTTTTCTATGTCCTGAAGAATATTATGCTGCTGTTTTTTTAAGGTGGCAGTTTTAGCTTTTTTCCTTCGCTTAACAGTTTTACTTGCCCGCTGGTCAAGATTCGCCAGAATTTTCTGTCGCTTTTTTGTTGCTGCCAGGGCAATGGCCTGTTGAATATGCTTGCGGGCAAGCTGATTCTGTTTGCGCCTGGTTTCCTGTTGTGCCAGCTGGGTAAGTTGAGCAGCTAAATTTTCTGATTCTTTATTCAGCTCAGCAAGCTGTTGTTTAAAGGCTCTGTCTCTGGGACTGATAATGGTTTTGCTTTGAAATAATGGGTGTGCATTGATCATCCACTGGCTGCGTTCCAGCATTAACTTCTGGTCCAGTTTTTGCAATTCATTGGCCTGCCTGTCGAGTAGTAATTGCTGAGCTTTCTCAAGAGTTTTACCTTCCGGATATTTCTGTCTGGCTTCATCCAGTAAATCGAGCGCTTCAGCCCAGCGGTTTTCATCAATTAAATGGATAATGGTTTGCTGAGTCTTCTGCTCATATTCATGGGCTTCACTCAATAGTAATTTCTGTCGCTGCTGAAGGCTCTGATACTGGGGATGTGTTTTTTTGACATAGTGCAGAGTTTCAAACGCCTTGCCATAGTTATTTTCTGATGCCCAGACATCTATTTGTGTCAGTACATCATCCTGTTTGGCTGCAATATAGGTACTGCATCCGGTCAGGCCGGAGAGGATCAGTGTCAGAATAAAAAAATGAGTCAATAAGGTATTATTTTTTATTGAAATCATGGTTAATCAGTTTGTCCATATTTTTGGTTAAATGATTATGGGCCTTATTTTTATAGCCGGTCACCTGATACAGTAAAACCGGTTGATCATGGCCTCTTATTTTTATGCAGTCTTTTTTTCTAAATGTGAATTTATCCTTAATCCCGGGGCGTTTGAGCATGGTGTCAGGAATGATCACTTCATTATTATGGGCGCAACCGGCAATACGAGAAGCCAGATTAACGGCATCGCCAATAACAGTATATTCCATACGTTGCTGAGATCCCATATTTCCTGCCAGCATTAAACCACTATTAACAGCAATATGGAAATTTATAGTATCTTGCCCGGCCTGTATTTTCTGCTGGTTCAGGGTGTTGATTAAACGCTGAATAAGTAACGCACAGGAGACAGCCTGATAAGAATGATGCTCCGACTGTTCGGGTACGCCAAATACCAGCATGACACAATCCCCGATATATTTATCAACATGGCCATTATAAATCTGTCCTGCCTGGGCAATATAAGAGAAATATTCATTTAGAATCTGGGTGATTTTGCTCGGCTCCATGGTTCTGGACAACTGAGTATAGCCAATCATATCCACAAATAAAACACTGGCATCCACCTGCTGGCCACCGAGATTAATACTTTCGAGATTATTTAAAACTTTATGTGCTACCTGGGGGGAAACATAGCGTGAAAAGGCTTTTTCTACAGATTCTTTTTCTAACAGGCCGTCAGCCATAATATTAAGAGACTCCATTAATATACCAAATTCGTCATTTCGTCGTTCGTCAAAGCGGATTTTATAATTGCCTCTGGAAATGGCATTACTGGCATTTACCAGTTCTTCAATGGGTTTTGACAGGCGTTTACCCAGTATAAAAGCAAATAAAACCGTTAGAACAATCAGTACAATGGTGGTGAGCATAATAGTGTACATGGTTTTATTGCGTGCTTTGGTGAACAGACTTTGATCAAAGGTCAGAACCACATATCCGATAGTGACATCGTCGTATACGACATTACCGATAAAGGATAAATTGCTCTTCCATTGCAGAGCTGCAATCCGATTTTTGGGAGCAGGAAATTTGTTGATGGAAGGTAACAGACCCTTACTGCTAATAGGCTGCTTTTCATCAGAATAGAACGCAATTCCCTGTATTTCTGTATGGCGGGACAGATTCTTTACCAGTACATCAAGATCCAGAGTATCAGATGTCAGATAGGATTCAGTGGCTGAAGTGGCCAGTTGACGTATTAGAATATTGGCATAGGAGTGCATCTGTTTTTCAAGTAATTGATTCTGATCCCGGATGATCAGAGCACCCAGAGCCAGCATTCCCGATACAATCAGTACAATCATGGAGATTGCCAGCTTGTAAGCATAGGGGAAATTAACTTTTTGCATTGTTTTCCTTAACACAAAGAATACAGGTTATAAATTTATAGTTAAGCCTTGATATTATTATAAGTAAACCTTATATCAAAGTAATCAAAAATAAGCAGGAACATTATTTTGGAACAATATAGAGGCACAACGATTCTTTCTGTTCGCCGGGGTAATCAGGTTGTAATTGGCGGTGACGGTCAGGTTTCACTGGGTAATACCATTATGAAGGGGAATGCCCGTAAAGTTCGTCGATTATTTCATGATAAAGTTATTGCCGGTTTTGCCGGAGGTACTGCCGATGCCTTTACCCTGTTTGAGTTATTTGAGGCCAAGCTGGAAAAGCATCGAGGTCAGCTGGTACGCTCAGCCGTTGAACTGGCAAAAGACTGGCGTACTGAGCAGTCACTGAGAAAACTGGAAGCCTTACTGGCAGTGGCAGATAAGGATGCTTCACTTATTATTACCGGCAATGGTGATGTAATTGAGCCGGAAGAAGGCTTAATTGCCATTGGCTCCGGAGGGCCTTATGCTCAGTCGGCCGCGCGAGCCTTACTGGATAATAGCGAACTCAGTGCTCAGGAAATTGTTAAAAAAAGTCTGACTATAGCCGGTGATATATGTATCTACACCAATCATAATCAAACGATTGAAGTACTGGACCTGGACTGATACAGCCTTGAGCCAACAAACAGCCTTGAGCCAAAAAAATTAATACATGAACAGCAGGAGCAGATAAAGTCAATGTCTCAGATGACACCCAGAGAAATTGTACAGGAGCTGGATAAACATATTATCGGTCAGGCAGATGCCAAACGGGCAGTCGCAATTGCCCTGCGTAATCGCTGGCGTAGAAGCCAGGTTGATGAGCCGCTGCGCAGTGAGATCACACCTAAAAACATTTTAATGATTGGACCAACCGGTGTGGGTAAAACAGAAATTGCCCGTCGCCTGGCTCGTCTGGCCAATGCACCTTTTATCAAAATTGAAGCCACTAAATTTACCGAAGTAGGCTATGTTGGTCGTGATGTTGAATCTATCATTCGCGATATGGTGGATGTTTCCATTAAAATGACTCGTGAACAGGCTACCGAAAAAGTACAGCATCGTGCAACGGATGCGGCAGAAGATCGGGTTCTGGATATTTTATTACCCCCGGCTCGTGGTGCGGATGAATGGGATACCGATGCTAAGCCGACATCCGATTCAGATATATCCACCCGACAGAAATTTCGCAAAATGCTGCGTGAAGGCAAGCTGGATGAAAAAGAAATAGAAATAGATGTTCAGGCACCGACTGTGGGCGTGGAAATTATGGCACCACCAGGTATGGAAGAAATGACCAGCCAGCTACAGGGCATGTTTCAGAACCTTGGTGGTGGCGGGAAAACCAGACGCAGCAAGATGCCGCTTAAAGATGCCATGAAAGTTCTAACCGAAGAAGAAGCCGGTAAACTGATCAATGAAGAAGAGATAAAACAACAGGCAGTCAATAATGCTGAACAAAATGGTATTGTTTTTCTGGATGAGATAGATAAAATTGCGACCCGCAGTGAAGGTCGTGGGCCAGAAGTATCACGCGAAGGTGTGCAGCGGGATCTATTGCCACTGGTAGAAGGCAGTACGGTTTCCACCAAGTACGGGATGATCAAAACCGATCACATACTGTTTATCTGTTCCGGTGCCTTTCATCTGTCCAAGCCATCTGACTTAATACCGGAATTACAGGGGCGTTTACCTATTCGGGTAGAGCTGAGTGCGCTGGATGTGAAAGACTTCAGCCGTATTCTGGTTGAACCGGATGCCTCTTTAACAGAACAATATCGTGCTTTGATGAATACCGAAGGTCTGCAACTGGATTTTCAGGACAGTGCCATTGAGCGTATTGCCGAAGTAGCCTTTACGGTGAATGAGTCCACAGAAAATATAGGTGCCAGACGCCTGCATACCATTATGGAACGTTTGCTGGAGTCTATATCTTATGACGCTTCAGACAGCAATGATGAGCTGCTGGTGATTGACGGTTCTTATGTGGATAAACAACTGGGTGATCTGGCTATTAATGAAGATCTGTCACGTTATATATTGTAAACACGATTATTATTGAAATTATTAATGCCCAGACACAGTCTGTTCGGGATAAAGGGTAATACTTATGTCTGAATCAACAAAAACACCAACACCAACAGAAATTAACTTTCATCAGAAATCCCGTGAACTGGAAATCGCGTTTGATGATGATTCCCGTTATGCCTTTAGCAGTGAATTTTTAAGAGTACATTCACCTTCTGCAGAAGTCAGAGGCCATGCACCGGGTGAAGAGACCCTGCAAATTGGTAAAGAAAATGTCAATATCGAGTCGTTGGAGCCTGTGGGCAACTATGCTATTAAAATCACCTTTTCGGATGGTCATGACAGCGGTATTTTTTCCTGGGATTTGTTTTATCAATATGGAAAAAATCAGGAAAAAATGTGGCAGTCGTATCTGGATAAGCTGAAGGAAGGCGGCCACGAACGCAAAATCAATTAATTTAGCGGTCGTTTCCAATGACGGCTGAGTTTCGTTAACTCCACAGACAGGCTGCCCCATGCTTTGCGTGGGAAGCAGATTGCGTATTTTTTACAGATCCCGGTAAAATTAAAGCAAAAAAACCCTTTCCTGCTCATTTTTATCAAGAAATTAGAAATTTTTTTTCCCTCTCATTGCCAGCAATGGTAATATCAGCGTTTAATAATTTGTAATCATTCAGCATAAATTACCGTATCTGGCTGTGAAGACTGTATTTCCGGGGACGCTCAGGTACATCCATATATCGCTTTACGAAAACATCCATGTTTTCATAAACCCCGTAAACACAGTCTTCACAGCCAGAGACTCTAATGAATTTTGAATCTTGGTGAGTGTTGCAATTACCTTAAATATTAGTTCCAGGAGAGTTTCTATGTCGGCAGATGAACATATCAAACCATTGAATATGACCGAGCGGCGGTCAACGATTGAAGAATATACTCAATTCTGCCTTGAGGAAAAGGAACGTCGCATGAATTCAGGCGAAGACTTTGATGAACAGTCTTTTGATAAGGCCACAGACCTGACCTTGCGTAAACTGAAAATACTTGAAGATGAGGGGTGGGTATGATAATTCACAGTATCAGTGCAAAAAATGTACTTAAATACCAGACTCTGGACCTAAAAGACCTGCCAGAGGAAGGCATTATTGCTATCAGTGGTTTTAATGAATCCGGTAAAAGTACCATTGGTGAAACCATCTGTTTTGCCCTTTTTGGTCGGACGTTCTCTATTGCAGAAGACGATCTGGATAAAATTATCCGCTGGGGTGCCAGCGATTGTTCGGTAACCATTCGTTTCAGTAATCAGAAAGACGGAGACAATAGTGATGAGCAATATGCCATCACCCGTATGCTGGACTGCGATGGCAATCACTCTGCCAAGCTTTATCAGGTTTATAATGAGGACAATCCTCTGGCACGAGGTGTAGAACGGGTTGAAGAAACTCTGTTTGAGCTGACCTCAGTAGAGTTTGATGAGTTTATTGAGTCCTTTTATCTGGCACAAAGAGAAATTACTACGCCCCATCCGCATAGTTACGCCCTCAAAGCCATGGCCGGTATTGCCACTATGGAATATTGTGAACAGGGTATTCAGGAGGATATTGAACAGGATCTGGAAGTATCTGAAGAACTCATTAACCGTATTGAACTACTGGAAGAAGAAATTGAAGCACTGGAACTGGATGATCTGCATCTGGATAACCTGACCGAGAAGCATAATCAGTTAGTGGAAGAAAAAGCTGTTATTGATGATAAACTGAACAGTCTAAACAGTCAGGTAGATCAGTATAATGAGGCTCGCCCGCAACGTGAACATTATCAGGCTAAAAAAGGCCGTGCTTCATTCTGGCGTTTTATCAGCCTGCTGTTTGCAGCCGCATCCTTTGGGCTCTGGTGGGTATTGCTCAAAATGCCGGACAGCGCGATTTTTACTCAGATTAATGAGTTTTTACAGGCCAATATTCCGCAGTTTAGCAGTGAATATTATCCTTATCTATTATATGCCGGTGGCGGATTTACCCTGTTATTTATTATTTTCTGGGCCATGATCATCAGTCATAAAGGTAATATTCAACGTCTGGGTGAAGCCGGTCAGGCGCTTGCAGAACAATTAAGAAACATGAATGAGCTGCGTAATGAAAGCATGAGCGAAGCCAGAGAGATGTTTATTAATCGTGTGGCAAAAAGCCTGATCGCCGAAAAAGAACTGTCCGAAGAGCTGCAGGAAGATAACGCCTATCTGATTGAGCAACAGGAAAGCCTGACTGGAAAAATCAGTGAACTGACCAGTGCTCTGGTTATTGAGCGTGAACGGGTGAAAAAAGTTGCCGATCTGCTGGAAAAAGTGGATAGTCTGCAGGAACAGATTGATGAAAAAGCCAGACGAAATCAGATACGGGAACTGTCAACAGAGCTGTTAATGGGAGCAACTCGACATTTGTCTAAACGTTTTAACCATGTGATCCGTGATCACGTCAGCAAGACCTTGCCTCTGTTCACCGAAAATCGCTACGAACATCTGCAGATTGATGAAGATCTGACGGTTCGGGTCTTCTCTAATGAGAAGCATGACTTTATGGAACTGGATGAAATTTCCAGTGGTACTCAAAGACAGATCATGCTGGCCGTGCGTCTGGCTCTGTCTCAGGAAATGGTGAGTCGGAAGGTTCACAGTCGTCAATTCCTGATCCTGGACGAACCCTTTGCCTTCTTTGATGAGGAGCGTACGAAACATTCACTGGCAGTATTGCCGGAACTGAGTGATGATCTGCCGCAAACCTGGATCATTGCCCAGACTTTCCCGGATGGTATGAGCTTCGAACGAACCATTTTTTGTGAACGGGAACAGATTGAAAAAACAGCCTGATAACTCTCATTATAAGATTCCTTATAATATAAATGAGTCATCAACTTCGGATCCTGCGGCGGAAGCAATAAAGCACAGCGGTCCGAATCATCAGGGTAAACATAACCTGTTCGGTCAGGCGTCTGACGCCTCATTTTGAGCTGGTGGTTCTGGCGCGCCAGATCTCTGAAGCCGACAGTAAAATCAAACGAAACTGGTCAGCAGCGCATTCTCGGCATCCCTTTATAAACCCAAATCTTCAAGCGGACTGCTAATGCGAGAAATATCTTTATCCATAACATGAGTATAAAGTTCTGTAGTCTTAACATCCGAATGTCCCATTAGTTCTTGTAAAACTCGGATATTGATTCCATCCTCTAACATTGAAGTGGCAAAACTATGGCGTAAGGTATGGCAGGTGACACGTTTGTCAATTCTTGCTTTTTGGGCCGCTCTTTTCACTGCTTTTTGTAGGCCAGATTCCATAACATGATGGCGACGGCTACAACCAGAGCGGGGATCAACAGAGCGTTTTTTTGAAGGAAAAACGTATTGCCATTGAATTTCTTTGGCTGCATTTTTATACTTCCGAGCAAGGGCTGCAGGAATATAAACTTCACCGAAGCCTTCTTCCAGGTCGTATTGATGAAGTGCTTTGACCCGTTCAACCTGACTAAGCAGCTCAGAGGCAATTAAATTGGGCAAAATGGTTGTCCTCCACTTATCACCCTTACCTAAAATATGAATTCGTTTTCGATCAAAATCAATGTCTTTAACTCTTAGACGAACCCCCTCCATAAGTCGCAAACCAGAACCATAGAGAAGCTTAGCCATCAAAGCATGAATTCCGTCAATATGTCGAAAAAATTGTCTTATTTCCTGCTTGCCCAAAACAGTAGGTAATTTTATTTTCTTTTTTGAACGAATGTGCTGAATTTTTCCGTCCAGGTTAATATTGAGCACTTTGTCATAAAGGAAAACAAGTGCATTGAGTGCCTGGCGCTGAGTTGAAACTGAAACCTCCCCATTAACCGCAAGATCAGATAAGAACCGCTCAATGCAAGTGGTATCAAGATCCCGTGGATGTGTTTGTCCACCAAAAAAAAATATAAAACGCCGAATCCACTGACAATAAGTCTTTTCAGTTCGATAAGCATAATGGTGATATCGTAATACTTCGCGGACTTGATCCATCAATTTGATTTCTGGATTAGGTCGAAATTTTGATTTACTTTCCATAGCAGCTGTCATAATATCCAAATAAGTAGAAAAATAGCCTGAGATTCAATAAGTGGAAATATTTTACATTTTATTCGTACAATATTCAAATAAGTGGAAAAAGTCTTATTCTATATGGGTTAATAGCCTGTAAAATTTCCATGTATTACAACTGTTATGTTTTTTAGGAGAGCAGATGGAAAAAAGTGATATCCAAATGTCGAAAGGATTATATGAATATATGCTTTCGACATCACTACGTGAGCATGATGCATTAGTAGAGTTGCGCGAAGAGACAGCTAAAGACCCCAGTGCAATTATGCAAATCCCACCAGAGCAGGGTCAGTTTATGGCATTGTTGGTGAAAATTCTTGGTGCAAATAAAACCCTAGAAATTGGTACATACACTGGATACAGTGCACTAAGCGTCGCATTGGCCATGCCAGACAACAGCATCATCGTTACGTGTGATATAAATTCAGAGTGGGCAGATATCGGAAGAAAATACTGGGAAAATGCTGGTGTTAAAAACAAGATTGATCTGCGAATTGGCCCAGCATTAGATACCCTTGATGAATTAATAAATCAGGGGCAAAAAGATACATTCGATTTTTCTTTCATTGATGCTGATAAAATTAACTACGATGGATATTATGAAAAATCACTAAAGTTGCTACGCCCTGGTGGACTAATTGCTATTGATAATGTTTTTCTTTTTGGTTCCGTTGTTGATTCAGAGTTACTGGATGATGACTTAAAAACAAGGATATCTGATGAAGATATCTTGGCAATGCGTGCTCTAAATGAAAAGATAAAAAATGATGGAAGGGTAGATTTGAGTATGTTACCTATAGCCGATGGGCTTACACTGGTGCGTAAGAAATAATATATGGGCAGAAATCAAATCAAGAAACATAACAAAGCCATAAACTCGGAAGTCAAAAAGCTGCACCGGTCGTTCCTCCCTCTGCAACTTTTTGCCTCCGGTTATGGCAGGCGTTATGCATGAGAAGGAATCGTGAAGCCAAGTAATCTTGCAAATACACCGATAGAAGAGCGATATCCAGACAATTGGCCGCCGGTGGAATACTTTGTTCATGAATCTAGGCTTGAATTAGCGGTAGTAGAGGGATTTCG
>Ga0256831_1000832_pt1 | contig 16352 bp, 16 predicted proteins | sample 132544metaG_FD_189087 | JGI IMG/M metagenome (GOLD analysis project Ga0256831, IMG submission 189087) | Hydrothermal vent microbial communities from Lau Basin, Pacific Ocean - 132-544 | ecosystem: Environmental > Aquatic > Marine > Hydrothermal vents | place: Pacific Ocean: Lau Basin | collected...
GCTCCAAGGCAGACGGTTCTCTGGTAACCCAGGCCGATATAGCTGTACAGTCTGAAATCCAGAAGCAGTTAAAAATTTGTTATCCAGAATATGATTTTTTTGCCGAAGAACTATCCGACAACGAAAAAGACAACTTTTTTACTGCTGACCACCCGGGTTTCTGGTGTCTGGACCCTCTGGACGGCACCTCCAACTTTGCCAACGGCCTGCCGTTTTTTGCTATCTCCCTGGCCCTGATCATCAATGGTGAAACCCTGCTGGGAATTGTTTATGATCCGGTTCTGGATGAATGTTTTACCGCAATAAAAGGACAGGGTGCAAAACTCAATGATCAGTCCCTGCGTATATCCAGCCCGCCTGGCAATCTGCAGCAATGCATTGCAATAATTGATCACAAGCGCCTCGACACTGCTCTAAGTATGCGTCTGATAACTGACTCCCCGTTCCATTCCCAACGTAGCTTTGGCGCCGCAACACTGGAATGGTGCTGGCTGGCCGCTGGCCGATGTCAGGTCTATTTACATGGCAAACATATGCTATGGGACTACGCAGCCGGATTACTTATTGCTCAGGAAGCCGGCTGTGTTGCCTGTACATTAGACAATGAACCGGTTTTTGAGTTATCTATGTGTTCAAGGAATATTGTTGCGGCAGTAGATAATAGTTTATTTGAGCAATGGAAAACTTTTATTTTGAAACTAGATTAAACTTTCTGAGCAATCAGCCTAATGATCCAGGTAACAGGAAAATTGCAGTTTGTATGTCGAACCTGTTTCCAGAAATTTCATTTAGAATAGCTAAATTTTCAAATAATTCTTGCACTTATCCAATTTTTTCGTAAACTTGTCGGATCCTGAATTTTGCTTTTTAAGGCCTGTTTATGTCCTCTGAACAATCAATTACCTTTATTGCCCAGCCCGGTGGAAATTTATGCGGTGAAATCCGTGTTCCTGGTGATAAATCCATTTCCCATCGTTCTATTATGCTGGGCTCTCTAAGTGACGGTACTGTGACCATTACCGGCTTTTTACAGGGAGAGGACTCTCTGGCGACCTTAAAAGCTTTTAAAGCCATGGGTGTTGATATTCAGGGGCCGGACGAAAACGGCAAAATTATTATTCATGGAGTGGGTATGCATGGCCTGAAACCGCCTGCAGAGCCTCTGGATTTAGGCAATTCCGGTACTTCTATGCGTCTGCTGACGGGTTTGTTAGCTAACCATGGTTTTGATATTACCCTGACGGGTGATGACTCCCTGTCTTCAAGGCCCATGAAGCGGGTCATTGATCCCATACAGCAAATGGGCGGTGTTATAGAGGCTGCTGAAAAGGGCACAGCCCCCCTGCATATTAAAAGCAGTAAAAACTCCAGACTTAAAGCCATTGATTATGTTCTGCCCATGGCCAGTGCCCAGGTTAAATCCTGTGTGCTGCTGGCCGGGCTATATACAGAAGGTCGTACCTGTGTAACCGAACCGGCACCTACCCGGGATCATACTGAGCGGATGTTACAGGGCTTTGGTTATACCCTGGATATTAAAAAACTGGATAAACAACGCAGCACAATCTGTCTGGAAGGCGGCGGTAAACTGACCGCCTGCGATATTGATGTGCCTTCAGATATTTCTTCGGCGGCTTTTTTTATGGTCGGTGCCAGTATTGCTGAGGGTTCAGATTTGATACTTAAACATGTGGGGGTTAATCCTACCCGTATTGGAATTATTAATATTCTTAATCTGATGGGGGCTGATATCAGCCTTTCCAATGAACAGGAAGTCGGCGGCGAACCGGTGGCGGATATTCGTATTCGTTCCGCCCGTTTAAAAGGCATTCATATACCTGAAGATCAGGTTCCTCTGGCTATTGATGAGTTTCCGGCTATTGCCATAGCTGCGGCCTGTGCGGAAGGCCGAACCGTGTTAACCGGTGCTGAAGAACTGCGGGTTAAGGAAAGTGACCGCATCCAGGCCATGGTTGATGGCCTGCAGATTCTGGGGATTGACTGTGAAGGTACGCCGGACGGGATGATTATTAATGGTGGAACTCTGGAATCCGGCACTGTGGACAGCCTGGGGGATCATCGTATTGCCATGTCCTTTGCCATGGCTGCACTGCGATCCAGTGGTGAAATTAAAATTAAAGACTGTGCTAATGTAAATACCTCTTTTCCTGATTTTATCCAGCAGGCCCGAACCTGTGGCCTGAAGGTCGAGGCGCAATAAATTATGTCTGAACATATTCCGGTTATTACCCTGGACGGCCCCGGCGGGGTAGGTAAAGGTACCATTTCTGCACTGGTGGCCCAGGAACTGGGCTGGCATTACCTGGACAGCGGGGCGCTGTATCGTCTGACGGCACTGGCCTGTCAGCAGAAAGGGCTTGATTTTGCCGATATTGATGCAGTGGCAGATATTGCTGAACATCTGCAGGTAGAATTCCTGCCTCAGGGCGGTATTTTGCTGGACGGCCAGGAAGCAGAAGCTCTGATCCGTACGGAACAGGCAGGAGCTAATGCCTCTAAAGTTGCGGCTATACCCGAAGTCAGGGAAGCGCTGTTTAAACGGCAGAAAGCTTTTTTACAGTCACCTGGACTGGTAGCGGACGGCCGTGATATGGGTACCAGTATCTTTCCTGATGCCGATTTAAAGGTTTTTTTAACCGCTGCAGCGGATGAAAGGGCAAAAAGACGCTATAAGCAGTTGATTGAAAAAGGAAATAATGTTAATATTGAAAGTCTTCGTAAGGAAATACAGGAGCGTGATGAACGGGATATGAATCGTTCGGCATCACCCCTTAAACCGGCGGAGGATGCGCATATTATTGATACATCTGAACTCTCTATTGACGAGGTGTTTCAGGAGGTTATGCGCTTATACAGGATAACCAATAAAGATTCTCATTAATAGCTGTGAGGATCTTTTTTAGTTATAACGGCGTTTAAACGGTATACAGGTCAGTAAACCATTTAAATATAATTTTAAACAACCGTAAAAACATAAGCCTGTACCATGGTGGTATTCGGTGGGTTTTTACCACAACAAAATGGTCAATTTATTGATCAGGAACATCTCTAATGAGCGAAGAAAGTTTTGCTGAACTATTTGAAGAAAGTCTGAAAAAGACAGAAATGAAACCCGGTTCTTTAGTTACCGGTGAGGTTGTCGCTATTGATAACGATTATGTTATTGTTAATGCAGGCCTTAAATCAGAAGGTGAAATTCCTCTGGAACAATTTGCCAACGATGGTGACATCAAGGTCGGTGACAAGGTTGAAGTCGCCCTTGATACCATTGAAGATGGCTACGGCTCAACACGTCTGTCACGTGAAAAGGCGAAGCGTGCTGCGGCATGGATTCGTTTAGACAAGTCGTTTGATGCTGATGAAACTGTAACAGGTACTATTATTGATAAGGTTAAGGGTGGCTTCACCGTAGAACTCGGTGATATTCGTGCTTTCCTGCCTGGCTCATTGGTTGATGTCCGTCCGGTTCGTGACTCCACTTACCTGGAAGGTAAAGAGCTTGAATTTAAAGTTATCAAGCTGGATCAGAAACGTAACAATGTTGTGGTATCCCGTCGTGCAGTGGTTGAAATTGAGAACTCTGCAGAACGTGAACAACTGCTTGAAAACCTGGAAGAAGGTCAGACTGTCAAGGGTATCGTTAAGAACCTGACTGACTATGGTGCCTTTATTGATCTGGGTGGTGTAGATGGTCTGCTGCACATTACCGATATGGCCTGGAAGCGTGTTAAGCATCCTAGCGAAATCGTGTCTATCGGTGATGAAATCGATGTTAAAGTACTTAAGTTTGACCGTGAACGCTCTCGTGTTTCCCTGGGTCTTAAGCAGACTGGCGATGATCCATGGCTGGCTATTAAGGAACGTTATGCTGAAGGCACTCGCCTGAAGGGTAAGGTAACCAACCTGGCTGACTACGGTTGTTTTGTTGAAATCGAAGAAGGTGTTGAAGGTCTGGTACACGTTTCTGAAATGGACTGGACTAACAAGAACATTCACCCATCCAAAGTTTGTAATGTAGGTGATGAAGTTGAAGTGATGGTACTGGATATCGATCCAGAGCGTCGCCGTATTTCACTGGGTATGAAGCAGTGCTCTCAGAATCCATGGGAAGTCTTCTCTGCTACACATAACAAGGGTGACAAGGTTAAGGGTAACATCAAGTCTATTACTGACTTTGGTATCTTTATTGGTCTGGAAGGCGGTATTGACGGTCTTATCCACCTGTCTGATATTTCCTGGAACAGTACCGGCGAAGATGAAATCACTAACTTTAAGAAAGGTGATGAACTGGAAGCTGTGGTTCTGGCTGTTGACCCTGAACGTGAGCGTATTTCTCTGGGTGTCAAGCAGATGGATCAGGATCCATTCTCAACTTATGTAGCGGCTCATCCTAAAGGTTCTGTAGTTAAAGGAACCGTTAAGGAAGTGGATGCCCGTGGTGCAGTCATTGAACTGGCGGAAGGTGTTGATGCCTACCTGAGAGTTTCTGAACTGTCTCGTGAACGAGTTGAAGACGCCTCCACTGTACTGAAAGTGGGTGACGAAGTTGAAGCCAAGTTCATCGGTGTTGATCGTAAGAGCCGGGTTATCAACCTGTCTATTAAAGCGAAAGATGTTGCTGAAGAAGCTGAAGTTATGCAGGAATACACAGATGGTGGTTCAGCAACCACTTCACTGGGTGATCTGCTGAAGGATCAGTTAAGCAAGAAATAAAAGCAGTATCGGGCAGTTATGTCAGAACGGGTGAGTATCTGTTCTGATCTGACTGCCCGAACTGTTTTTTTACTGCACTAATACTGCACTAAATATTGCAATCGACCAAAGGATAATTAATACAATGACAAAGTCTGAGTTGATTGAAGCACTAGCTCAAAAACAGTCACAACTGGCATATAAAGATGTCGAACTGGCTGTCAAGACAATGCTGGATCATATGGCCTCAACCCTGGCTTCCGGGGAACGTATTGAAATTAGAGGTTTTGGTAGTTTTTCCTTACATTTTCGTCCACCAAGAACGGGTCGAAATCCAAAGACCGGAGATGCTGTTACTTTGGCCTCCAAATATGTCCCGCACTTTAAGCCGGGTAAAGAATTAAGAGAGCGGGTGAATCGCACACGTTCAAAAGAAATACTTTAAATCTATTTTTAAACTGTTTTTCTAACTATTTTTAACAGGGCTCTTTAACAGAGCTTAAGTTAACAAATTTAAATCACTGGCCGGATAATGAAGCGACTTTTCAGCATTCTATTTCTACTTATATTCATGGCTCTGGGCGTTGCAATCGCCATAGTTAATGCCGATGAAGTTGTTTTTAATTATTATTTCGGCAGTATAACCCAGCCCCTGTCCATAATACTGGTCGGTGCTATTATGGTTGGTGCTGTACTGGCGACAGTCATAAACAGCCTGGTTATATTAAGTCTCAGACATCAGTTGCGTCGGGCACAACGTCAGATAAAGAAGGCTGAAGAAAGTTCTGTAACCCTGATCGAAGCGACTGACAAGCAGCATTGAATAGTCTCCCTATGCCCAAAATTTTATTTGAATGCTCAATAATGTCCAATAAAGGCTTGCCCGTTATATGATCGACAATTCGCCTTTAATTGTTGTTCTTCCCTTTGTTATCCTGGCTTTTCTGTTAGGCATCTTTTTAGGTCGGCGTAAATCCGACAAACATTCTGCTCCCACATCCTATTCACTGACTTCTGATTATTTTAAAGGTTTGAACTACCTGTTAAATGAACAGACCGATAAGGCGATTGACGTGTTTGTTGGTATGCTGGATGTCGGTGAAGAAACCGTTGATACCCATATTGCACTGGGTAATCTTTATCGTCAGCGGGGTGAAGTTGAGCAGGCCATTAAAATCCACCAGAATGTGATTGCCAAGCCTTCCCTAAGCCTTAATAAACGTAATGATGCCCTGTTTGAACTGGCGCGGGATTTTATGCATGCCGGTTTACTGGATCGTGCTGAAAGCCTGTTTCAGGAATTACTAAAAAAAGACTCTCATGTACCTGCTGCGCTTAAATATTTATTGTCCATTTATCAGCAGGAACATGACTGGGAACAGGCCATTCATATTGCCAAAAAACTGGAAGCGGCAAGTAATATTTCCTACTCCAGACAGGTGGCCCATTTTTATTGTGAGCTGGCCTTAATCAGTCAGAAATCCGGTAATTATAAAGATGCCTTATTACTCGTTAAAAAAGCCCTTGGGACAGATAAACAGTCTGTCAGGGCCAGTATTCTTGAAGGTCAGCTGAATCACCAGATGGGTAACTGCAAGGCTGCCACCCGGGCTTATCGAAGGGTAGAGCAGCAGGATCCCGGTCTGCTTTCGGAGGTTCTGGAATCACTGGTTGAATGTTATAAGGAAATGAAGAAGGGCAGGGAAATAAAAACCTTTCTGGAGCATTCTCTAAAAACCTACGGCGGTATCACTTCAATTATACTGTACTCAGAACTTATTCGTCAGGAGTCCGGCGATAAAGCAGCTGCTCTGTTTGTGGTTGAAACTTTGCGTAAAAAACCCTCGATTCGCGGACTGAGTTATTTAATTGAAATCAGTCTGGATTTCACTAAAGGAACTGCACACGATAATCTGCTTATTTTAAAGGAAATAACGGATAATCTGTTAAAAGATAAACCGATTTACCAATGCGATCAATGTGGTTTTAAATCTAAAACCATGTACTGGAACTGTCCCGGCTGCAAATCCTGGAGCTCTGTTAAACCCATTCAGGGTATTGAAGGGGAGTAATCTTATTATGAATAAAATATCACCTGTTGTCATTGCACTGGACTTTAAAGATAAAGCCTCTACTCTGAGCCTGGTTAACCAGTTACAGCCTGACTTATGTCGTTTAAAAGTTGGTAAAGAGCTGTTTGTGCGCTGCGGTCCGGATCTGGTAAAAGAACTCATTGATAAAGGTTTTGATGTTTTCCTCGATTTAAAATTTTACGATATCCCTAATACCGTTGCTGCGGCCTGTCAGGCTGCGGCTGATCTGGGAGTATGGATGGTTAATGTTCATGCTTCCGGGGGACGGAAGATGATGCAGGCGGCCCGTGAAGCCATAGCAGACTCATCCCATCAACCATTGCTTATCGGTGTAACAGTTCTGACCAGTTTATCCAGAGAAGATATTGCAGAAACTGGTCTGGACATTGAACCGCAGCAGCAGGTCTTACGCCTGGCAAAACTGGCTAAAGACTCCGGACTGGATGGTGTGGTCTGTTCGCCTCTGGAAGCTGCTTTATTAAAACAGCAGGTGGCTGAGGATTTTTGCCTGGTGACTCCGGGCGTCAGACCGGCCGGTTCGGATATCGGAGATCAGCAGCGCATAATGACACCAGCGAAAGCCCTGCAGGCAGGCTCTGATTATCTGGTAATAGGACGACCCATTACTGCAAGCAGTAACCCACTGAAATCTCTGCAGGCGATAATTGCTGAATGCAGGACATAATTATAGCCTTAGCACCCAATGCTGTTTTAAATGGGCTGTTTTCTGGCAGGCAGGTAAACCTTGAGTTTCTGACCCGGCTGCAGATATTTTTTATTATAAAGACCATTCCAGTCTTTCAGCTCATTAATAGAGACATTAAAACGTCTGGATATAACATACAGTGAATCACCTGACTGAACCCGGTAACTGATACTGTTTTTACTGCTTCTGGGCTGACTGACTTGAACTGGCGCATCAATAATAAGCTTCTGTCCTATGGACAGGGTGTCTCCGGCAGATAAGCCGTTAAGTGAGGCCAGTTTTTTATGTGATATTTTAAACTGACGGGCAATTTTCCAGAAAGAATCCCCCTTTTTCACCCGGTAATAAAACTGGTTACTCTTTAATGGTTTGGAACGGCTTTTATCAGCCAGTGCCTTGTCAGGGATTATGTGAGTTTTATCATTAGACGCAATGGGCACCATTAAATATTTACCGGCTCGAATACGGCTGGATTTAATTTTATTGGCTGTTTTTAAGGCCTGGGTGGATATTTTATATTTATGGGCAATAACACCGAGACTTTCACCGGAACGGATTTTATGTCGATACCACTGTACCCGAGCCTTATCATCCATACTGGCCAGAGCTGTTTTAAAATCTTCGGCTTTGTCAGCAGGTAGCAGCAGGTGATGAGGGCCTTCGGGATCGGTGGCCCATTGTTTAAAAGCCGGATTGTATTTTTTTATATCGGCAAGGCTGATCCCGGCCATTCTGGCAGCTATAGACAGGTCAATCTGTGCTTCCGTATCGACTAATGTCAGATGGGCTTCATTGGCAATAGGTTTTAGAGCTAAATGATATTGTTCCTGATGTTTTATCAGTTCGGCAATGGCGATTAACTTTGGGATATAGTTCCTGGTTTCCCTGGGTAAATCCAGAGACCAGTAGTCAATAGGTTTGCCTTTTTTGCGGTTTTTTCTGACGGCCTTATTTACGGTACCGGCGCCGGCATTATAAGCAGCCAGGGTAAGCAGCCAGTTTCCCTTATAATAGCGGTTAAGCTGTTCCAGGTAACTTAGAGCCGCATTGGTGGACTGGTAAACGTCCCGGCGTCCGTCAAACCACCAGTTCTGCTTAAGTCCGAAATGGCGGCCGGTAGCCGGCATAAACTGCCATAAACCGGCCGCTTTCTGGCTGGAACGGGCATGAGGTTTAAAGCCGCTTTCAATAACGGGTAATAATGCCAGTTCCCCTGGTAATTTTCTCTTCTCAACTTCTTCAGTAATTAAATACAGATAGGGTTCAGCCCGCGCAGAAACCTTGCTTAAATAGCTTTTATGTTTCAGATACCAGGTTTTATATTTTTCTATTTTTGGATGGTTGATTTCAGATAACTGAAACAGTTCAGGCAGGTATAACCATAAATTTTTATACTCAGTATCTTTTGAACCCTGGGTATATTGATTCGTGCTTATGTTGTCTGAATGATCTGCAATAGCCTGTCGAGTTGAATCCAGAACAGGGTCGATATCTGTATTGATATTATCGCTCTGAGTATCTTTTAAATAATCACTGGATAAGACATTTGCTTTATTTTGCGATGTATTTAAAGTGTCTGTTGTTGTACAGGCTGTCAGAGTCAGCTGGCTGACGAACAGCAGCAAAAAACAGGGTTTTAATTTAATCAAGAGTGTCTTTCCAGTAGCGGACCGTTGCAAAAACCTCAGCAGGTGCTGAAAGTTGTTTACCGGCAAATTGTTCTGCAGCTTTAATTACGCTCTGGCAATTACAGCGTAAAAAAGGATTGGTCTGTTTTTCCAGTTTTAATAAAGAGGGCACAGTGGCTTGTCCGGCACTGAGCAGCTCTCTGGTATCTTTTATTCTTTGTAACAGTTCCGTGTTTTCAGGTTCCACCCGTTGGGCAAAAACCAGGTTGTCCTGGGTGTATTCATGGGCACAGTACACCCATGTGTTATCGTCCAGCTGCAGCAGTTTGTCTAATGAATGGTGCATCTGCTCTGCGGTGCCTTCAAATATCCGTCCACAGCCGCCGGCAAACAGAGTATCACCAATAAACAGACTACCATCCTCTTTGTTTTCTGCATGGTATAAGTAGGCAATATGTCCGAGTGTATGCCCGGGTACGTCTAATACCTTAAACGATAAACCCATGGAATTCAGTGATACAGTCTGCGTTTCATCCAGTTTATGGCTTATAGCCGGTATGGATTCATGGACCGGACCGTAAATGGGTATGTTAAAGTGGCTCAAGATTTCCCGGATACCGCCGGTGTGATCGCCATGATGATGGGTAATAAAAATGGCCTGTGGCTGGTACTGGTTTTGTTCAATACTCTGGAGAACGGGCCAGGCTTCTCCGGGATCCACAATAATAATCTGCTTTTCTGCCTGCTTTTCGGGTAAACCATGAATAAACCAGATATAATTATCTTCAAATGCAGGAATGCGACTGACCTTTAACGACGGGCCGAATGACTTTTTTAATGAATTCATAAGCTTGTATTATGGCACAAATTAAAGCATAAAATGAATAAGCCCAGGGATAAATTTTTACCTTTTAACAGGAAAGAGCCGCAAAAAAGACCCAGACCCTGTGTTTTTGAACATCCCTGGCAAATGGTTCGCCAGTGGTATCAGACGGATCTGGGGCAGGCTTTTCTGCACAGTGAAAAACAGTCACTGAACCAGTTACTGGAACAGATTTTTGGTTACAATTTATTACAACTGGGCTGTCTTGATGACAGCGGTTTAACTGCTTCGTCAAGAACCTCTTTTCAGTATGTCTGTGAATCAGCCGAATATTTAAACAGCAGTTTTAACCATCCAGGAAAACTGGCCAACTACGTGGGTGAATTTCAGGACCTGTCTATTCAAAGCCATTCTATTGATGCCGTTCTGTTACCTCATACCTTGGAATTTGAACCTGATCCGCACCAGATTTTACGGGAAGTTGAAAGGGTTCTGGTGGCTGAGGGCAAGGTGGTGATCCTGGGGTTTAATCCTTTCAGTCTCTGGGGCTTCTGGCATAAATACTGGGAGATAAGAAACCGGATTGCCAGTGATGCTAAACGTGAGAAAGTACCATTACCGTCCTGCGGCCATCTGCTCAGTCAGAAACGATTACGGGACTGGTTAAAACTGCTGGGTTTTGATATACAATTGGTCAGTGAATATTTTTACCGGCCGCCGGTAAAAAATGCCTCTCTGTTAAAGAAGCTGGAATTTATGGAAGTCGCAGGAAGGGCTTCACGCTTATTACCGGCCGGCGGCTACTTGATGGTGGCTACCAAACGGGTTTCCACATTAACGCCCATACCTCAGAAATGGAAATTTACCAAGGCTATTATTGGTTCAAACACCATTGAACCGGCCGGTTTTAAAAACGTAAAAATTCGTCGTGTCGCCAGTAAAACCACCATACTAAAAGAAAACATTCTGAAAGAAAGTGAAGATTAATAATCTATGAAAAATAAAGTGTATATCTATACAGATGGAGCCTGTAAAGGCAATCCTGGCCCTGGCGGCTGGGGTGCTTTAATGAAATATAAGGATACTGAAAAGGAATTTTGCGGTGGAGAAACACAGACGACCAATAACCGTATGGAAATGAAAGCCGCAATTGAGGCTCTAACCCAGTTAAAACGTCCCTGTGATGTGGTGCTGACCACCGATTCCCAGTATCTGCGCAAAGGGATCACGGAGTGGATAGATAACTGGAAAAAAAGGGGCTGGAAAACAGCAGCGAAAAAACCGGTGAAAAATGCTGATTTATGGCAGCAGCTGGATGAACTGGCTCAAAAGCATAATATTACCTGGAACTGGGTAAAAGGGCATTCTGGACATGCTGAAAATGAGCGTGCTGATGAACTGGCCAATCAGGGCATTGAATCTGCAGGAAAAGGATAAGGTTTAGATGAGACAAATTGTACTGGATACAGAAACCACGGGTCTGGAACCCTCTGCCGGACACCGGATCATTGAAATCGGTTGTGTTGAACTGGTCGAACGAAAACTGACCGGTAATACTTTTCATCAGTATATTAATCCACAGAGGATAGTGGATGACGGGGCCATTGAAGTTCATGGTATTACTAATGAATTTCTTGAAGATAAGCCTTATTTTGCAGATATTTATGATGACTTTCTAAAGTTTGTTCAAGGTGCCGAACTGGTCATACATAATGCGCCTTTTGATGTTGGCTTTATTAATAATGAAATTGCTCTGCTGGAAAAGTCCTCTGGCCGGAGTCTGAAAAAAATAGAACATTATTGCACCATTCTTGATACCCTGAAAATGGCCAGAGACATGCATCCCGGACAGAAAAACACCCTGGATGCATTATGTAAACGCTATTATATTGATAATAGTAATCGTGAACTGCACGGTGCATTGCTGGATTCCGAGATTCTGGCGGATGTTTATCTTGCCATGACGGGTGGTCAGACCCGCCTGACCTTAAGCGATTCAGATGAAGCAGGGCATGAAGAAACCATTCAGCGTTTATCTGCGGATCGTGAGCCACTGAAAATCCTTAGAGCTACGGAAGAAGAATTAAGCAATCATGAGAGCTATCTGGATATGATAGAAAAAAAATCGGCTGGGGAAGTGATCTGGAGAACGATTTAAGGTTCCCACGCTTCTACGTGGGAATCCATAAAGTTTATTTATAATCAGACCAGGATATCAGCTCCTGCTCATGGGCGTTGAGACCTAACTGATAATTACTGTCAGCCTTGCCATAAATGCCGATATAGATAACATCCGCTTCCTGGTTGTTCAGGCGGCAGGTTTCAATACGTCTGCCTGACTTTCTGGGGGCACAGATAAAATTATCTGTGGTAGGCTTCTGGTTTTTGCCGACATACAGATCCACATCATCTGAAATTTTGCGTAATTTAATGGTCAGCTTGGCGGGATTATCCAGTTCCACTTTATAATATTGCCAGCTGTACTGACTGATCTGATTTTTGATCCTGTCTTCAGGATAAATGGAATTAATGCTTTCTGCTGCATAAGTTATTGATGCAGTAGCCAGAAAGATAAGTATTATTGTTATATTGGCTCGTGCAGTTTTTGTCAGTTTTTTTTGTAATATCATGAGTGTTTCCCCCTTACAAAAAATGTGATCAAATTCACATACTTTGAGTTTAGGTGGACGGGAAAATATAATCATGACTTTTTGTGCAAAACTTATAACATTTTGTGCAAATTCACAGAAATTTAACAAAAATATTGATTTTTTAAGCTCTTAGAGCAATCACTTAAGTATTATTTAAAGTCTGTTAAGTTAAGATCTGGCGTTAATAATCAACTGTTTCATTTTAAGGGCGGCCTGTGACAGGGTTCTGTCTTTATGACTGACAATGCCCAGTTGTCTGCCGGTATTAAAGTTTTTTACCTGCAGCTGGATCAGGGAGTGATCAATCAGAGTATCAGGTAACACACTCCAGCCCAGACCGACACTTACCATCATTTTTATGGTTTCCAGATAATTATTGGAGAGTTTTTCCTGTACCGTAATATTAAATCCTGCAAGAAACTGGTCAATCAGTTCCCGGGTAAAAGTGCCTTTATCGGGTAAAATAGCCGGGTAATGGCTTAACTGCTGAAGCTCATTTTCAGAAATAAGAATTTTATCTTTTACAGGGTTAATTGGACTGCGGGATGCCAGAACAGGATGATCCCGGTTTACCGTAATACTAAGCGGGTCAGACCAGATATTTTCCAGTGTTAGGCATGGGGCTGGATGATTAGGCAGGGTAATTACCGCCAGTTCAATTTCTGCATTTTCCACGGCCTGGCAGGCTGCTTCGGACTCCATAAAGTCAAGATGCAGATCTACCTGTGGATAGGCGTTGACGTATTGTTTCAGAACCGGCGGCAGATAATGCAGGCCGATATGGTGACTGGTGATCATTAAAAACTCACCGGCTACTTCACCCCTCATTTTGGCCAGAGCATTTTTACTATTATTCAGTTCTTCTATAATCGCCTGGGCTCGGGGCAGAAATATTCGTCCGGCCTCGGTCAGAACAATATGTTTCTTTACCCGATCAAAAAGAGGATAGTTTAATTCATTTTCCAGGGCAGAAATGCGTTTACTGACGGCCGGCTGGGTTAGAAACAGTCTTTCTGCCGCCTGAGAAAATGAGCCGGTTCTGGTAACCATTAAAAAGGTTTCTATAGAGGGTATATCCATTAACAAATTATAACTTAAATTTAATAAGACGTATAACTAATGGTCATACAAAATATAAAAAAATTGAATTTGAGTTATCAAATGCTTAAGAGTAGTATTACGCCTAAAATACTGAACCAATCGGGACGAATTCCATCGGGAGAAGAAAATGAGTGCAAAAACCCTGTATGACAAGTTGTGGGACAGTCATGAGGTTCGAAAAAATGATGATGGTACTTCCTTATTATATATCGACAGGCAGTTAATTCATGAGGTGACCTCACCGCAGGCATTTGAAGGGCTTAGACTGGCTAATCGTAAACCCTGGCGCGTATCTGCCAACCTGGCTACCCCGGATCATAATGTGCCTACTACCAACCGGGCAGAGGGTATTGCCGATCCCATCTCTAAAATACAGGTGGAAACCCTGGATAAAAACTGTCAGGACTTTGGTATTACTGAATTTAAAATGAATGATATCCGTCAGGGTATTGTGCATGTGATTGGTCCGGAGCAGGGAGCCACTCTGCCAGGTATGACCCTGGTTTGCGGAGACTCTCATACGTCAACCCATGGCGCTTTCGGTACTCTGGCTTTTGGGGTTGGCACTTCTGAAGTGGAGCATGTACTGGCGACCCAGTGTCTTATCCAGAAAAAATCAAAAAATATGCTGGTACGGGTTGATGGTCAGTTAAAACCCGGGGTGACGGCAAAAGATATTATCCTGGCCATTATTGGTACTATTGGTACTGCAGGCGGCACGGGATATGCTATTGAGTTTGCCGGGGAAGCCATTCGCTCTCTGTCTATGGAAGGGCGTATGACCATATCCAATATGGCCATTGAAGCCGGAGCCCGTGCCGGTATGATTGCAGTCGATGATACTACGATTGAATATGTTAAAGGTAAAACCTATGCGCCAAAAGACGAACAGTGGGAAATGGCCGTGCAATACTGGAAAAACTTCCATTCTGATGAGGGTGCTGACTTTGATAAGGAAGTCATCCTGGATGCCAGTTGTATAGAGCCTCAGGTAACATGGGGTACTTCACCGGAAATGACCATTGCCATTAATGAGCAAATTCCTGATCCGAATCAGGAAAGCGATCCGGTGAAAAAAGAAGGTATGAAGGCTGCCCTTAAATATATGGGGCTGGAAGCCGGTAAGCCGATTAATGAAGTGCTCGTTGATGTGGTCTTTATCGGCTCCTGCACCAATTCCCGTATTGAAGACATGCGGGCCGCAGCAGAAATTGCCAGGGGCAGAAAAGTGGCTGATAATGTTCAGCAGGCTCTGGTGGTGCCCGGTTCCGGCCTGATAAAACAGCAGGCAGAAGCAGAAGGACTGGATGAAATTTTTAAAGAGGCCGGCTTTGAATGGCGTGAGCCGGGCTGTTCCATGTGTCTGGCTATGAATGCAGACCGGCTTGAACCCGGCCAGCGTTGTGCCTCGACCTCCAATCGTAATTTTGAAGGGCGTCAGGGGCAGGGCGGTCGTACCCATCTGGTCAGTCCGGCCATGGCCGCTGCAGCCGCAGTAGCCGGCCATTTTATTGATGCTTCGCAGCTGGCCGCAACTTCCGGCAGCGATGTTTCCGGTTCGGCAGTATAAAAGGAGTACTATAATGGAGAAGTTTACAAAATTAAGTGCTATTGCAGTACCCCTGGATCGTGCCAATGTGGATACCGATGCCATTATTCCCAAACAGTTTTTAAAGTCCATTAAACGCAGCGGTTTTGGCCCTAATCTGTTTGATGAATGGCGATATCTGGATCATGGTGAGCCGGGTATGGATAATTCAAACCGACCGCTTAATCCTGACTTTGTATTAAATCAGCCTCGTTACCAGGGGGCTCAGATTTTACTGGCACGGGATAATTTCGGCTGCGGTTCTTCCAGGGAGCATGCTCCCTGGGCACTGGAAGATTATGGTATCCGGGTTATTATAGCGCCCAGTTTTGCGGATATTTTCTATAATAACTGCTTTAAGAATGGTCTGTTACCTATTGTTTTACCAGAAGAAACAGTAGATGATCTGTTTAAGCTGGTGGAAGCTAATGAAGGGCTTAAACTGACTGTGGATCTGGAGCAGAAAACCATTACTGCTGATACCGGCTTAAAAATAAATTTTGAGCTGGATGAATTCCGCCGTCATTGCCTGCTGGAAGGGCTGGATGAAATTGGTTTAACTCTGGCCCATGCCGATGAAATTCGTCAGTATGAAGAGAAACAGAAAAAGATCACGCCCTGGTTATTTAATGAGTAGTTACAAAATTATTTAGATTCAACTTTCAAGACAAACAGAGAAATAAAATGACTAAAAAAATTGCGGTTCTGCCCGGTGACGGCATCGGTATTGAAATTGTTGCCCAGGCTGTTAAGGTGCTGGAATGTTTAAATGCTGATTTCGGTCTCAATGCTGAAATGGAACAGGGGCTGGTTGGCGGTTCCGCCTATGATGAAACCGGCTCACCATTACCTGAAGCTACTTTAAAACTGGCCAAAGAAGCCGATGCGGTATTATTAGGCGCCGTGGGCGGCTATAAATGGGAGTCACTGAATATTTCAGTACGCCCCGAAAAAGGGCTGCTGGGGCTGCGTTCTGAACTTGAACTGTTTGCCAATCTGCGGCCTGCTATTTTATATCCGCAGCTGGCACATGCCTCTACTCTAAAGCC
>Ga0256831_1000833_pt1 | contig 16341 bp, 17 predicted proteins | sample 132544metaG_FD_189087 | JGI IMG/M metagenome (GOLD analysis project Ga0256831, IMG submission 189087) | Hydrothermal vent microbial communities from Lau Basin, Pacific Ocean - 132-544 | ecosystem: Environmental > Aquatic > Marine > Hydrothermal vents | place: Pacific Ocean: Lau Basin | collected...
TCAAGAACCAGAAGAGGGTATTCTTGGCAAGTGTCTACCTGGACGGAGAGTATGGAGTGAAAGATGTAACTGCAGGAGTGCCAGTAGTACTCGGCAGGAACGGTGTTGAGAGAATTATCGAGCTCCCGTTGAACGATGAGGAGAAGAAAGGATTCCTAGAGAGCGTCGAGGCTATCAGGGCTAATATCAGCCAGATACCCAAGGAATACCTAAGCTAAACTCCCCTTTTTCACTCTCCATAGTCATCCTCTTCCGTGACTAACTCGGCCCCCAAGTACTTTCTCGCCAGCTCGTCTATCTCAGTCCCGGTAGCCTCCTTGAAATGAGTAGACCTGAGCTCGCTTATCCTGTCAGCAGCTTTTTCCACTTTGCTGGCAGGTATGTATAGTATATTCCCCTCGGAGTCTTCTACGAATACACCGTACCTCTTTCTCCTAGCATCGAATACGACGTGCATGCATGGCGGGTCATCACATTCGTATCTACGAGTAGCCGACACTAGCTACACCCCACTACGATCTTCTTCTATTAACCTTGAAAGTTCCTCTCTAACATATCCATTATAATAAACTCCCTTATCCCGTAAATATACATCGAAACCAGACCACTCCTTTACTATGCCTATAACGGAGAATTCTAGTCCGCTCTCCCTAACTAGTTTAGCAGCAGTTTCTACAGCTTCAGGCTTCATTGTTCCGATAATGGATCCGCTACTGACAAGTTTCATCCAGTCGGCTCCTAAGGCTTCGGTTATTAGTTTGGTCTCCTCTCTAACAATCATCGACGATGAGTCAATCTCTAGGGAAACATTGGAAGCCTTAGCAAGCTCTATTAATCCTCCCAGTATTCCGCCTTCTGTTGGATCATGCATTGACTCGGCAAGCCCGTTCTCCGCGAGCTTAACTGCTGGTTCAACTACACTTATTTCTTCTATGAAACTCTCTGCTCTCATCAAAACAGTGGGGTCGACCCCGGCTTGAATTAGTTTTTCCTTGAAGTCGTGTGCAAGAATAGCTGTCCCCTCTAGTGCAGCTGGTTTCACCTGGAAAACCAAGCTGCCCGGCTTGGCTGCTCCTGTTCTCACATATTGGTTGTTTTTCGTTATTCCTATAGCGGTTGTTATAACGATTGTTTTGGAGATGCCAGGTGAGACTTCAGTGTGTCCTCCTACAATTTTTCCGCCTATCCGGTCCGCCGCCTTCTTCATTTCCACTACAACTTTCTGGATATGAACAGGATCTGTGTTAGGGGGAAATAAGAGCGTTACAGTAAACCAAGACGGACGGGCTCCCGACACGGCTATATCGTTGGCGGCTACGTTAATTGAAAGCCATCCAATTCTCGAAGACGCTTCTGTTATTGGATCAGTATGGACAAGCATCACATAGTCGGTATCCCCTATTTTGATTACAGCAGCGTCCTCCCCTATACGGGGGCCTACTAGAACATCTGTACCGGGTGACTCGATCTGGGAAAGTATTTCTCCAAGTATGCTATAGGGTAGCTTCCCAATACCAAGATACTCTCCGCCTTTACGCATTGCTAAACACTCTCAGCACTAACCTAAGGAATCATTACTTAGGTAAAAGTATTCTACTACACCACATTTTAGAATATCTTGGTGTGGCAGATTGAAGTGCCGTTACGCGGACCCGCATCTGCATCCTAACCCTGTTAAAGGACTTGGAGGCAAGATTATCGCTTCCAAATCTAGGGAGGCCGGGCTATGGTTACTCGGTTTTCTTACATTACCCCCATGGGACTATAACTTAGAGCCTAGCCTAGATAACTATGAGAGAATAATTAGGATGATTATACGGGAGTGCCGTGAAGCGTCCTCAAGCGATTTAAAGGTAAAGTGTTTCGCCGGGTTCCATCCAAGCGAAGTTGACAGGCTTATAGATAGATACAACGTTAAACCAATGGATGCCCTCGAACTGGGTTACAGGGTTCTGGATGTTATAAAAGAAAAATGCCTTAAAGGGGAGCTAGACGGCATCGGAGAAGTTGGACATCAGCATTATAAAACATGGGTTGATAGGGCTTTGATATCCCATTTAATCCTGGAGAAAGCCCTCTTAGTATCAGAGGAAACCGGTTGTCCTCTGCAGATGCATCTTGAAAACAATGATGATTCGACCGTTGAGATAGTTAAGGAAACCCTGGATAGAATCGGGGTTAAACCTAGTAAAAGGATAATATTTCACCACGCAAAACCTTCGATGGCTGTCAAAGCATTTAGGCTAGGCTTGTCCTCAACCATACCTGGGACGAAGAAGCGGTTATTAGAATACCTGGTGAATAATGTCCCGCCGGTTTATATGTTGGAATCAGACTATGTAGACGATAAGGGCAGGCCCAATGCATTCTATCCATGGAACCTGGCATCGCTTCAAGAAGAGCTACTTCGGGAAGGAGCGGTAGATGAAGAATACATATGTAAAGTCAATCGGGACAATCCCTTAGATGCACTGGAAACCTAGCGATCCCTCCTATAGTAAATAACCTTCAACGCTTCCTTGTCAGTCAGCTTAAAGGCTTTCAGATAGTAATCTGATGCCCTGCGGAGACTCTCGTTATCACCGCCTATCATTACAGATACTAGGTTCAAATTGGCTTTGGATAAAGTCTTTTTAATGTCCTCAGGATTAATCCGGTCCTCGCCGTCAGTTATAAGAACCAGGTCCCCGGGCCGGAGTCTTTTCTGCCTAGTCTCCAATACATCCTGCACAGCAGTTCTTATAGCTCTCGAAATATCCGTACCTCCCTGAGGTTTAACCCTGACCATGTAATCTATAAGCCTAACAACGTCTCTACCCTTGGCTCTAGGACTTATCTTATACAACGGATAGGGAACGCTGTCGAAGAACCTGATCATAAACCACCTGCTCTCATTGATTGATCTTTTGAATAATGCTATCGCAACAGTTTTCGCCCATATCATCTTTTTACCCGTCATACTTCCACTTTTATCGAGGAGTACGTAAACTGGCCCTCTCCTGGCTGGTAGTCCCTTTTCGTATAATAATAGATCCTGATTAGCGAAGTTTGCGAGAAACATTATCTCGGGCAGAGCTAGCTGGGAATGATGCAGTCTTTCTAGATCGGTCCCTCTCTCCAATCCTATTATCTCGCCTTTAGATGACCGGTCGATGACCCGTGAAAACCTGACTTTCCCTATGTCGAAACCGGACAGGTTCTCTAGGAGCTTTCTAACATCGCTTTTCTCAGCCATTTTCACGAGCTCGGGAACAGCGTCCTCTAAAGTCATGACCGATGATGAGCCTGATGTGAAGCTTTTAACGAAAGATTCTAGTTCCTTTGCAGTTTTCACAGATTCGACTGTTTTATTTAAAGCTGACTCCACCGCCTTTCTAATCCTTTTATCATCCAAATGCTTCGGCTCGCCTCCCTTGTCCTCGCTCGATGATATTGATGACTGGTTTCCTTTCCGGGCATAGTCTCCTACACCTGGGAACCCGGCTTGCTTCTGGAGTTCCAGTGAGAGATTATGTAGAAATATGGCGGCTGCAATAGTAGAGGCTACTGGGTCTGCTATAGTATAGGCTTTCGCTTTCCTGAATGACTCGCTTTCAAGAATCGAGGTAAGGACTATGTACCTGTAGTAGAAATCTTTCTCGTCGAAGCTAAGGTTTTTCTTGAATAAGGGGTAGGGGACGAAGAACGCGTAGTATACTTCTTCCGCTAACTCCAAAGGTATACGGGTTGCTCCATGGGTTTTAGGCTCGCCTAGTTTTCTCGTCACTTTGATTATACGGGAGCCTCTGTATTTCTTCAATGGATCGTCTATGTCTAAGCCTTCGAAGAGGCTAGTGTTCTTTTTTCCGGTAGTTCCTGGAATGACCATTTTACATACCTAGTTTATTAGTTACCTCGTCGAGGAGATCGTCTATTTTGTTAATGAGCACGTCTACCTTGTTTGTAACCCTGCTATCATCACTGGTACGGGATATCATGGCGACGCGCCGCCTGGCTGCTTTAAGACTCCTATATATCTCGACGAGCTTGGGGTCGAAGCTCTTAAGCCTACCGACCTCCTTCTTTATGAGTTCCACATTATGATCTATCTCGTCAAGCTCTACAAGTATCTTGTCAGGGGTTCTCAGCTCCTCAAGTAGTATATTGTTTATTTTATCAAAATCCTCGGCGTCCCTGGGAGCAATGTATTTGAGTACGAAGAGATCTTCTGTTCTAGCTTTCATTCTGCCGTTGAATAACGCGTATGCCGCGATGGCTTTCAGAGTTTTACCTTTCCTTCTATCAGTGAGATGCATTCCATTATCCTCTAGTATAGCGAATAGCCTCAGTAGGCTCTGTTTAACACTGGTTAGATCCACCTGGAAGATTAGCTTGTTCAAGCTAAGTAAGTCCGATGAGGACATAACTGGCTTAACATCTTCGAACACGCCTTTCTCTATCATCCATGAGCGGTCAAGCAGTTTTTCCCATAGCTCTTCTGGGACAGGCTTAACTATATGCCTGAATAGGAGCCTGTCATACAGAGCGTCTAGCTCCGGCTCGTCGGGTATCCTGTTGCTGGCGCTGACGAGAGACCAGAGCGGGACTTTTATCTCGCTATAACCGTCGTATAAGACTCTCTCTTGAAGTATGCTTAGAAGACTGTTTAGTATCGCACTGTTAGCGTTGAAGATCTCGTCTAAGAAGGCTATTTCAGCGTCAGGCAGTTTGTTAGATGTTATCCTCTTATACAACCCCTTTCTCAACGCGTTAATGTCTAGGGGGCCGAACAGCTCTGAGGGTTCAGTAAATCTTGTTAGTAGATATTTGAAGAACTTAGCGTTTAGGAGAAGGGCTGCCCTTCTAGCTAGAGCGCTTTTAGCGGTTCCGGGCTCGCCAATTATTATAACATGCTCCCCCGATAGTAGTGCAAGAACTATGGTTAGAGCCTCTTCGTCTCTCCCAACAAAGGGTTCTTTCAGTTTTTCATAGAAAAGCCTCGGCTTCTCCAACAAATCGGCTGGCTGAGCTGTCTCCGTCAACTTTCCTCAACCCTTCACTCACCCTAAATATACAGTACACCTAAAAAGATTATTGATAGGAGGGATCAGCCGTGGAGGAGAAGGAGCTTCTTAGCCTAGCTAGAGGGATAATAGAGAACTCCTACGCGCCTTACTCCAATTTCAGAGTTGCGGCTATAGTAGAGACTCGGAGTGGGAAACTCTACTATGGTGTGAATGTTGAGAATGCCAGTTACGGGTTATCAATATGTGCTGAACGCGTAGCTGTATTCAACGCTGTAACACACGGGCATAGAGACATAGAGAACGTGTACATTTTCACGGAGTCGGACCAGCCTGTTAGCCCCTGCGGTGCTTGTAGACAGGTTATATCTGAGTTCAATCCTAAGGCGACGATAGTATCATATAGCTTGAGGACGGGTGATAAGGTTGTTTGGAATTTGGAAGATCTTTTACCTCACCAGTTTAGGCTGGAGGATAAGAGTAAGTGATGGCGGGGCCCCCGCAATTACTTGGTAGCGGGGGGTGGAGTCTCCCAGGGCCACCGCTCGGGCAGCCCTGATTTGAACCACCGACCTCGGGGTTATGAGCCCCGCGGGCTACCAGGCTACCCTACCCCGCTATTTTTCCCCGCCAATAACTATTGAATAGAGAGAAGGTTGGTTTTTATTTTTATTCTCGGGATAATGGAAGTATTCTAGCATTTAGCTTCGTCAGCTTCTAAATTATATCTTTTCAGGAACTTACATAGGCTGGATTTAGGTACAACTGCTTCCATCCCTCCTGGAACTGAGACCATTACAATACTTCCTTTGTCTACTATTCTGACTTTAACTTTCTTGTAACCAGTATCCACTAGGAATTCACCTCTGATAACGTTTCACTGGATAAAAAAGAAAAAGATTTGGGGTGTTTACATGTATGTCGTGTTAACTGTTCCTTGTTCGATTAGCAGGATGTTCAATGGTTGCTAGAGTTTCTAGGATTATTTTGGAGCCTAGGCTATTGTTTCTACTCTTATGTGGCTTACTGCTGCGGGGTTCTTGACTTTAGAGTAATCGAGCTTGTCCAGATATTTCGGTAGAGTGAATCTTGTGCCTGTAAGTTCAACGACGTCTCCCCTGACTTTGAGTCTGTATATTGTTTTACGGAGTCTGTCTTCTCCAGCTATTCCGCTAAACATTTTCTTGAGTTCTCTCCACGAAACAGGCCTTCCTGCTTTATCTAGTTTTTCTAGTACCATCTTCTCTAGTTCATCGTCTCGAGGTGCTTCTGTCACTATCACGTCCATGTCCTCATATATTACCTCGTTACCCATCTTTTACACCGTATAATATCTATTATAGAAACATTTATATAAAATTATTCTACAATAGATGAGAAAAATCCACACCAGTTTAAGATAAAAATGCGTGTCAAGACACAATAGAATAGGTGCAACGAAAAATGGTCAGCAAGGGAGAGCTCCTATCGCCGCCAGGGAGCACCAGGCTACTACTGGGTAATGAAGCAATAGCCCGTGGAGCCCTAGAAGCTGGAGTAGGTTTCGTTGCAGGCTATCCTGGAACACCGTCAACCGAAATAATCGAGACACTTGCAAAGGTAGCGAAGGACCTCGGAATACATGTGGAATGGAGTACAAACGAAAAAGTGGCACTGGAAGCAGTTTATGGAGCCCAGCTCAGTGGAATCCGCTCCATGGCAGTAATGAAACATGTTGGCTTAAACGTGGCTGCAGACCCCTTTATGACACTGTCATACACAGGTGTTGTGGGTGGGACTGTTGTAGTAACGGCTGATGACCCTAACATGTGGAGTAGCCAGAACGAGCAGGATAACCGGTTTTACGCGTTGAAGAGCTACATACCGGTATTCGAGCCTAGTGAGCCGGGTGAAGCTAAGGATCTGGTTAAAACGTTGTTTGACCTAAGCGAGAGACTAGAGCATCCTATGCTTTTCAGGACCACAACGAGAATATCCCATGTAAGGGGGCCTGTTACATTCGGTGGGATTCCACAGATAAGAACCAAGGGATTCTTCAGAAAAGACCGGCCTAGGTTCACGATGATACCTGCTCATGCTAGAGAACGGAGGCGGCGCTTAATCGAGAAGTGGCCTAGTATAGTAGAAGCTTTGAGTAGCTTCGAGCCTTTCAATAGAATAGAGAATCCTGGTAATAAAATGGTTATAGTGTCATCGGGACTAGCATACTCGTATACCAGAGAAGCCCTTGAACATCTAGGATTATACGATAAAACTACCCTGGTTAAGCTGTCGACTCCTTTCCCGATACCGGACACTATGCTGGAACCTCTCAAGGATGCAGAGAAAGTATTGATTGTGGAGGAACTCGAGCCTGTTGTGGAAATGCAAGTCAAGAGTAGGGCATACGAGCTAGGGTTAAAGGCGGATATACACGGGAAAGACCTGGTCCCCCTAATAGGCGAGCTGAGACTCGATAAAGTGGCACGGGCAGTAGCAGAGTTCCACGGGCTTGAAACATTACCGCCAAACATATCCGGGCAATCATCAGTAGACAACATCGAACTACCAGCTAGACCCCCAGCCATGTGTCCAGGGTGTCCCCACAGAGGGACCTACTACGCGCTAAGGAAAGCGGTTAACAAGGCTAGGGTAAAACCAGTTTTCAGCGGCGATATCGGGTGCTATAGCCTGGGAGTCCTTCCACCATTCCAGGAGCAAGATACAATAATAGAGATGGGTGGAAGCATAGGCCTCGGGAACGGTTTCGCACACACTTTAAGCGATCAATTCCCAATAGCAATAATTGGCGACTCAACGTTTTTCCACTCTGGGATAACAGGGCTGGTGAACGCTGTCTATAACAAAGCCCCCCAGCTGATAATAGTTCTTGACAACAGAGTAACTGGTATGACGGGAGAACAACCACATCCCGGAACAGGAGTAACAGCTACTTACGAGGAAACCGTTCCAATAGACATTAAGAAAATAGCTAAGGCGGTAGGAGTAGAGTACGTAGGAGAGTTCGATCCATTCAACATTAAAGAGTCGAGTGACACTATCTACGAAGCAATAAACTACGTTAAGAACGAACGTAAACCTGCTTTGCTTGTAGCCAGGAGGGCTTGTGCACTAGAGGTTGACAGGAGAGCTAAGAGGAAGGGTATAGAGAACCCGATATATCAGGTTGTCCTAGACAAGTGTACTGGATGCGGAGTATGCTATAACGCATTCACATGCCCCGCAATAATGGTCCGCGATGATAAGAAAGCTTACATCGACGAAACACTATGTACCGGCTGCGGAGTATGCGCAGAGGTTTGCCCGTTTGACGCTATAGTCAAGGTTAAGGAAGGTGACCCTGAGTGGTACGATCTCTGGAACATATGAGGTGATTAAGATGGAGAGGTTGAATATTATAGTTGCAGGAGTAGGAGGTCAAGGACTTATAACGCTATCAAACGTCCTCGGCAAAGCCGCAGTTAATTCGGGAACCAAGGTCCTAGTGGCTGAGACACACGGGCTAAGCCAGAGAGGGGGGAGTGTCGAGGTTCACGTTAGACTAGGAAATGTTTATGCTCCACTTATTCCTGTGGGAGGAGCGGATATTTTAGTAGGTATGGAGCTGATAGAGGCGGCCAGATTCTTATACTACCTGAAGAGCGGTGGTGTGACAGTATTGAATGACCGTGTCATAAAACCGGCTGTTCCAGGTGTTATAGAGCCTGCCCGTGACGACCTAGTAAATTACATTTCAAGTCATGCTAGTAACGTTTACCTAGTGAATGCATTGGAGCTAGCTGAAAGAGCTGGGAGCCCGCTAGCTCAGAATATGGCTGTTCTGGGAGCTCTTGTTTCTACGGGTATCCTGGAAGGATTTGTGTCAAAGGAGGCTATAGTTAGGGTCATAAAAACTCTTCGTAACCCGGAGGTAAACGTGAAGGCGTTCGAGTTAGGCTTCAGTGAAACCAGGCGCCTCAAATGATGTAGTTTTTATTTCCTCTACACTGGTAACCAGATTATACTTCTTCAATTCCTCATATTGCGATCTCAAGTAGGATAACGCCGCACTATAAACTATCCTCTCCACTTCACCGAACTCCCCACCATTAACTGAGGCTGCAATCATCTTCTTCTTGTAATAATCCATGCTACGCTCTACAGATCTCAGCTCGCTCTCCACTATCTCGTTAAATGCTGTAGACAACCCTTTTTCACTATTATATAAGTGCATATGTTCACCCGTAAAACTGTTTTGGGATTAAAACTATAATCATGGTGTATCTTGGTACAACTCGAGTATTACGATTGGGAGGATAGAGCTTGGACAACAGAATAGACAAATGCGAGATTTGCGGTAAACCTGCTGTTGCACGTTGCCGCATATGCGGTAGACATGTTTGCGAAGACCACTATGTAGCAGATAAAGGTGTATGCAGCATATGCGCGAAAACACTATGTGAATTCTGTGGAGAGAGACTTGCTATTAACACTTGTGCGATCTGTGGAAGACTAGGTTGTGACAGATGTCTTATTCAAGTTGACCCGTCGAGATGGATTTGCCGCGAATGCCTAGGAAAGTATAGGAATAAAGGAGAATTAACCGAGAGCGTTTTATGTAGACCTTCCTCCAGTCTAGCCAGATCATTGTGGGGATGACTATACTGCCACCATTAGATTCCAACTCGGTATCCTTTTAATACCTGATTGATTTCTTTCTTATGGTCTTGGTGTACCAACGTGGCTGTCGAAGTTGGTGATGTATTGGAGAGCACTGCAACGAGCTATGAAGAAATGATGTCATCTATACCAGCGGAAGGGTTAAAGAATGTTATGATGAGAAGTGCGTATTCTAGAATCATTGAGATGTTGTCTAAAGTGAAGAGTATCTATAATAGGTCTCTATGCCTCGCGAAAGCCACTGATAAATGTGTGAAAGGCGATTTAGGAGAATACTGTACCACCGACTGTGGCAACCTAGGACTGATTACTAATGGCCGATTAGTTATCTTCAAATTCGGCAGTAACGCCTTCTCTATAACACTTGAAGGCGGTAACATAGCTATTAAGAGCAAGCGTGTTTCCCTTGATATAAGTAGTAATGGCCTATTGAAGATCGTTCTACCTGGGTCAACGGGGGAACAAGTAATAGAAATCAATATGAGGAACAGTGATGAGGTATACGAGAACCTGTCGTTGATGAAGTACTCTTTTAGACTAATAGAAGCTCTCCTAGGTAAAGTAGAAGACACTCTTTCCTACTGCGCGAAAACCCGGATGATAGCTTGCTGACTCCGGGCTACTCTATCTTTTTCCCTCACCGCCGGTTGAAGACTTATTAAAGATTATACATGAATCCTAATTCTTATGGGAATAATATTATAACAATTAGAGGTGGCGAGTCATGGCCCTCCAAGACAGTTCCAAGGAGAAATATCCACCGGTCAAAGTATTCAACCCCTATACGGGAAAAGAAGAAATGCTAGTCCCCAAGAAGGTCTGGAAAATACGTGAGAACCTGAAAATGGGTCAGTTCCAGTGCCCCCATACCGGCAGGTTCTTCAAAGCTAAAGTCCCTATTGACTATCCGGAAGTGAATTAACACATATGTAAGGGCTCAGATGAAACCTCTCTTTCTTCAAACCCACAATCGAGGTCAGATTCCGGCGCATTCATCACAGCCCTGTAAATGCTTGATTCGATCTGACAGGTTTTAAATTAGGTAGGGAACTAGGGGGAGTTCTTTTCCGGTAAAAACAATACTAACTCTTCGTTTCCAACTTTCTCAATAGCATATTTCTGCAACTCTTGATCCTGGTCAATGAAATCGGAGGGAAGTATGGTGCAGTCCAAATAACCTTTCTTAAACAGCGAGGACAACCCCTGGAATCTGGGGTGATAGAGCAATGTACCGCCTACATGTTTCTCTAGGAACCCATAACCTGCCCTGATACCCGAGTAGTTACACTTACCGGTTTTCTCTAGTTTGACCAGGCTCCTCGAGCCTAGGTATACGATTTTTCTAGAAGAGAATTCTTCTCCCATTACGTCTCTAGGCGCTATTATGTAGTTCATATGCCCTATCAGGTCGGTGTCAAGCTGGTCTTTTGACAGGCTGAGTATCCTATACTGGAATGTCCCTATATTGTCCTCTATCAAACTGGAATACTCATCCCACTCTGCTACATCTGTTAGTGCATATATAGTTGTTACAGGTTTCCTCTTAATAGCTACTCTAACTTTGGTTCCCTTAGTGAGCGGGGCATATGCGTTTGAAGGTATTTCTATCAGACCGTCAGACCAGGCGTATGATGCTATCATGTAACTGTCGCGGGCGACTGGCCATGCGTATTCGCCGTCTATTGCTACTGGTATGTAAGTAGTTCTCCCCCTTGTCCCGTATATAGTTACAGGTAGTGTTAACTCCTTCGAACTGCAGGAAGGTTCTAGTGTTAGGCCTAGCTCACGTAGGAACTTCTCAACTATCTTCTCGAACACGTTTACAGCGCTTCTAGGATTTCCCGGTAGACCGAAGAATGGTTTGTCATTTATAACCCCTATTATGGTCGGCTTACCGGGTTTTATCTTTAACCCGTGAAACAGGATTTTGCCTATTTTTTCTACGGCCTTATAGAGAACATCTTCGGGGCCCGCTGATGTGCCTCCTGTGAATACTATTATGTCTGATTTATCTGATGCTTTGGAGAGGGCCTCTGTTATTTGTTCTAGGTCATCTCTTATTATACCGTGGTCTAGGACGTCTGCTCCGAGTTCTTTTAGGCGTGTAATAAGATATGATCTATTAGAATTGAATATCTTACCTTCCTCGAGTTTAGAACCGGGTTCTACAAGTTCATCCCCAGTGCTTCCAACAGAAACCCTAATCCTCCGTGTAACTCTCACTTCACCAATGCCAACCGAAGCGATAGAAGAAGCTACTTGCGGGGTAACCAATGTACCTTTAGATGCCACCAAGTCCCCCTTACCTATATCCGTTGAAGGTAAAGCAATGTTCATCCAGACACCGCCGCTCCTCGTGAGAATAGCCCTACCGTTTTCTATCTCAACATATTCTATAGGAACCACAGCATCAGCCCCCAAAGGGATCCATGCGCCGGTATCCACCTCTACACACGACCCTGGTTTCACACTAATGGAAGGTTTCTCCCCTACATGAACCAGTCCCGAGTAGATGAGTGAAACTGGGTGAGATTCGTCGGCATGTTTAGTGTCAATAGAACGAACCGCGCAACCATCCACCAGTGACCTAGGATAGTAAGGGAGATCTATAGGGGAGTAAACGTTTGATGCCAAAAGCCTTCCTAGGGAATCCTCTATTCTAACAATGGCAGTGTCTTCCATCAGCCTTCTGAATAGTGTCTCGCCAGTTATGCTCAAAAGAGACTCAACAGCTAAACCGGGGTCTACGAGTGTTTTGAACACTTTTCTCCCTTTCATGAAACACCACCCTTACAGTTCAGAGCCTGATAATCATACAATATTACATCGACAATATCTCCCTCATTGAACCCTGTTATATGTGGTGGGACAACAACTATCCCAGGACCCTCTTTTAATGTTGAGAGTATACCACTCCCCGTTAGCCTAAGTGGCTCCACATATATCCTGCCGTCATCACCGCAGGTCAACCTGGACCTAACATAGTTAAGCATGCCCGGATGGGTTACCAATCTCCTTTTCAATACTCCCTTTATAACGGGTAGAATCCTACTACTCCTTCCCAAAGACTTAGCCAAAGCAGGTTCAAGAATCGCCAGCAACTCTGTTAGGGCTGCGACTGGCATGCCGCTAAGCGATAATATTATCTTCTCGTCCGAAGTTACTGTGAGGCCGGCTGGGCGGCCGGGTGTTAGGGCGAAACCGTGAATCATAACCTTACTATCCAGTTCTTCAACAGTTCTTATAGTAGTGTCTCTTTTACCCACACTAGTACCTCCTATAGTAACTACCAGATCAGCCTTGCTTAGAGACTCGAAGAGTGTCTTTCTAATAATATCAGCGTTGTCAGGCACTATCCCGTAATCCAATATATCTGTAAATCCTATCCTGGTGAGGAAGCCTTTTACCAGTCTCCTAGTAGAGTCGAAAACCTGGCCGTCAGACTTGGCAGTACCTGGCTCAACGACTTCGTCTCCAGTGGAGAACACGGCTATCCTGGGAAGCCTCCAAACCTCGGCCTCGGATATACCCAAAGCCGACATCATTGCTATATGATGCTCTAACAGCCTGTCACCCTTCCTTACTATTAACTCACCCTGCTTCAAATCCTCACCTTTCAAACTGACACCATAGCCAGTATTGAACTCCTTTATTACAGACACCTTACTCCCGCCTATATCCACAATATATTCTGCCGGAATAACCACATCCGAGTTCTCAGGTACAACTGCACCAGTTGCAACTTCAACACATTCCCCTCTATCCAACTTGAAACCGCCTTTATCGCCTGCGTAAACAATGGCTTTCTTCTTGAGTATTACAGGAGCCTCGGGTGACGCCCCGCCTATGTCAATAGACATAGCTGCACAGCCGTCGACAACTGCCCTATTCACAGGAGGAATATTACCCGTTGCGACTACGTCCCGTGCAGAGTATCTACCGACCAGCTTCTCGTCAACATATATCTTCTCAACTGCGATCATCCTGGATAGATATTTCTCCAATACGCCTACTGCCTCATTCACATCATTCAAAATCCCCATAAAACGATATGACTCCAAACGCTCTCACCAGCGATCAGTTCTCCAAGGGTTTATAGAATGTTTTTCTAAGCCAGTATAATTATGGTTGAGTATATGCGTGTAATTGGGCAGAGGGAAATAGTGATGACTAGGAATTGGAATAAGTTGGTGAGTAGGGTTTAGTATCCTCTACTACCATAAGACCCGTATCCTTTCCTATAGCCTCTTGATTGACCGTATCTTCTGGAACCGTATCTTCTTCTCTGGGACTCGCCTTTCGGGACTTCTTCAGGTATATTATCGGGTTGAGGGACTTCCTCGTCGTCTATCTCGTTTATCTCCCCTCTGAAGCCTACGTTTAACTGTACTTCTCCTCTGAAACTGGTTGTCCACCCGCCTTTGACTTCTACTGCCTGGCCTTCTTTTAGTGTGTCAGCATGGTCTCCCCAGAGGGTTAGTTTTACTCTTCCTGTGTCATCGCCTACTATGGCTTCGCTTATGGTTCTTTCCCCTTTTCTTGTTTGAACAGTTTTGGGTTCGAATGTTTCTATGACACGGACTTTGACTGAGACATTGTCCATGTCGGGTTTGAGTTCGGATATTTTCTTGTTTTCTTCTTCCAAGACTCATCTTCCACGCATTTCGGTTTGTGCGGATATTCTAGTTAATTGCAGGGTATATAAACCTGTCTATTCCAATGGGTAACTATCCGCGTAGAGGGATTTCTATAGTGTTTCTGGAGGAGGGAACTGCTAGGCCTTGTGTGATGATTTCGTTTAGTTTGATTCTTGCCTTACTCTTGTTTACGTTGTATAGTTTAGAGATTATTAGTAGTAGTTCTTCGAATGTCAGATGACCCCTCGATTCCATTTCTTTTTGCAATTCATTCAATATCATTTCTTCTTCAACTGAGAGCCTAGCAGGCCTTAATGTACACATGCCAAGTTCCACGAGATACTTGACAGAGTTCACCTCCAAAACATACCTACCCGGCTTACCCGTTTGGTCTAGTCGAACGATATAGAAATCCTCACGGCCATACCAACCGCTTGAAACTCCCGTAACTATGAGACGATTATTTCTACACACCCTTTTCGGCGGTAATGACCTCACTATCCTAATGGTTGCAAGGCAGCCATCATTTATCTCCCGGTAATCACAGCCGCAACTGCTGAGGTATGCGCTTACCCGTAGATAGTCATCGTAAACACTAACTTTTCCCCCACCTATACGTATGTTCCTGCAAACCATACTCGAGAAAACCAGGGCCGATCTCTTGGTCGGTTTAACAAGTACAACGCGTTTATCACTAGTTCCCAGCTTCTTTAACCATTCCTCTAAGGCTCCCACTGTTATATGCACCCATTCTAACTAAAACTATTAGTGCCAGAAGTATTTGGAAAATGTAACCTAATACATTGTGAATAGCATATGGGTCTAACCCGTTTTTAGGAGTATACTTGAACAACATTCCTGTTATTTCTCCAGAGTACGGTATAACATAAACCGCTACAACTCCTAGTAGACTCGTTACAGCGGAATAGAATCCATACGCCCCTTTATCCAAGACTCCATAGACAGCTAGTACTAACAGCAGTGGGGCAACTCTGTCTGGGCTGAACATGTTTGTGGCAGAGTAAACTAGTATGGAAGATAGTGCTGAGAGAACTATGAAATCGTCAATAGACAAAGCTTTCCTAGGTATATACCGCTTGTACCTTGTAATAAGTAAGAATGCGATCACTGAACTTGCAGCTAGCATTGTTAGCTGGAGCTGGGGTGTTAACCCCCCAGTTAAATTATAGATGTTCAGGCTGCTTCTATAATGGAACATGTAACTCAAATTGCTCACGAGAGCATTGCCGCCGTTACTCGCAACTACCAATCCGAGCCCCGTCAACATGCCAGCTAAAACTATTACAGTATAGCTCCAAGGGAGGAGTAGAATACTCGATATAAATGTTCCCAGCATGACTGGTAGCGAGTAAGCTGAAAGCCCTATCATGTAGAGTCCTAGAGGCCTGCTCTTATACGCATATAGAATCGACAGCAGTAGTAGTGGGGAAATGATACTGTTCACATTATACGATGATAGAAGTATACCTGAAAACAACAGTACTGTAGACGGGGTTATTTTGATATCAAGCTCCCTGAAGGGCTTATAGAATTGGAGGACAACGGGGAAAAGTATGGATACGAAGAGAATGTTGTATAAACCGGATTTCACGGGGTCGCTGGGATAGCCGTTGTTAACTATGTACCCTATTCCAGTATAGTCGCTTAGGAATCCAGGGTTCTTCAAGAATAGCAACCCGCCTATGAAGGCGACCATTGAAATTAGTATGGATTGTTTATAGTTGTCTAACGTGAACCATGGCAGTATTGAGAACTCCTCGGGTAACTCGTCCAGTCTACCATGTATTAATATGTCGGAGTACGGTTTGACGTGTTCTCTGTAAACAACCGATAAGCTTCCTTCCGATAGCATGTATAGAGCTACGAAAACCTCGGCGAATGCTAAAGCGGCGAACGGCGATAATTGTATAGTATAGAAACTGTATAAGGTATGGTTTCCAGCGATAAATGTTAGCACATAGCCCAGCCATATGGACAACAGTGCCCCTATACCATACAGCCTTTTCCCGGGAACGTAGAGT
>Ga0256831_1000834_pt1 | contig 16338 bp, 11 predicted proteins | sample 132544metaG_FD_189087 | JGI IMG/M metagenome (GOLD analysis project Ga0256831, IMG submission 189087) | Hydrothermal vent microbial communities from Lau Basin, Pacific Ocean - 132-544 | ecosystem: Environmental > Aquatic > Marine > Hydrothermal vents | place: Pacific Ocean: Lau Basin | collected...
AAAGATATTAGATGCATTTCATTTCTCAAGTGGTTACAAAAAAAATCACAATTAATTTAAAAAAAATAAACAATCATTTTATTCGTGTGTTTGGCTAAAGAATATAAAACTTAAACTTGGATTAAATGAATAAAACAGTAATAGCAGAGAAGTATTTAGTCAATACAAAAACCATATCTAAAAATAGAACTATTTTCACTTCAGTTGATGAAATAGAGATTTTTCTAAAAGGAAAAATTGAAGAACACAAAATAGCTACTTATATCAGTACTTTTGACCATTATGCACATACAAAAAATATTGGAGGAATGATTCCTGGCGATATCAAAGCTTCAATAAATATTTTATGTTGTTTTGGCATGGCTATTCCAAATGCAGATTTTATGGCTATAAAGCCAATGTCAATTGCTGTGGTAGAAAAACCTGATAGTTTCGTCTTTAGTTTTATTGAAGCTCCTGCACCTTCTGTTCAAGAAGCTATGGAGAATTGGATAAAAGAGATTGAAAAATAGAATTGGGTATTTTCCCCAAATCACTCTTTAACAATCTTCACAACTTTTGCTAATGATTTACCTCTAGTAAAAATCTTTAGCAAATACAAGCCACTATTGAGCAGTGAAACATCTATTTTTCCACCTTGGATTATTCCTTCAGAAACCTTGTGTCCCGTAATCGAATAGAGTTGATATTTTGTTTGTATATCTCCACCTACTATTGTTATTTCATTGTGTACCGGATTTGGAAATATCCTTATCCGGGTCGATAATTCTTTGATACCATCAGCTTCAAAATAAGGCACTTTGGCATTTTGAATCCCCGTACCTGGAGACCAACACCATACAAAAGGATATTCTCCCGACTCGACTTCTATCATTCCTGCATAGTCAAAAGCCATACCGTCATTAGCATCTTGCCAACTCTTTCCATTATCAGTAGAATATTGTACACCCAAAGAATTGCCATATCCTCCCGAATGGTAACTTTTTGATGAAGTCGCATATATGATATCCGAATTTTGAGGAGCAATAGAGACTCCTCTCATATCCTTATCAGGCAAAAGATTAGCACTCCAACTGTCCCCTTTGTCATCAGACCTGTACAAACCACCTTGAGGACTAAGTACAGTCACATAAACTCGCCCTTGTACATTGGGATCAGATTGAATATCAAAAACTCCCTCCCAAGGATAAATGGGATTGTCCCAATCAGACCAATCAATCCAAGTCGGAGCAATATCCGGTCTTGTATTTGAATGTTGTTTGCGCATTTCAACAAGTCCGACTTCTTCCCAATCTAAACCGGCATTTTTTGTTTTCCACAGACCGTTTTTACCTCCTGCATACACTATTTCACCATTAAAATTATCCACTTCGGTAAACTTTAATCCTCCGTTTCGCAATACCATATTCCATTTCATCCCTCCATTTTCGGATTTATACACATCTCCATCTACAGTCACATACAATACCCTTTGATCTATAGGGCTATTTCTATCAATAGATAATCCATACATACGTATAGAACTTTCAAACTCCGGTAATCCATCATGCAAGAGTACCCAATCTTCACCATAATTTGTACTTTTGAATAATCCCGTTGGAGCATAGGAGTTTTCGATAGAATCAGTAAGTTGCTCTTCACTAAAAGAAGCCCAGACAACACTATCTCTCAAGGGATCTGAAATAATAGTCATCACATTTGCTCCCGCTCCTCTTTTAGCGATATTGCTTTCGATTGTCCCATCTCCCAAATTCCATGAATATTCAGGATAAATATTGTAATCCGGCTGAGTTCTAGTCCAAGATTTACCGTGATCTCGAGTGTACCAAAATCCAATATCATATCCTCCAATATATACAACATCAGGATTATTATCATTGACATCCAAAGCATTTCCATTGATATTTTCAACTCCAGTCGAAAGCCAGTGATATTTTGATATTTCCCGTGTCGAAACATTATTCAAAGTCTTGCCTCCATCAAAACTTGCCCAAGCCCATTGTCCGAAAGAACCGTAAAATCTATCAGGATTAAATATATCTTTAGTTACTGTCTTATTCAATCCATTGAAACTTGCCGACATTGTGAAATATTGGTTTTGGGTATATCCTTTGAACCAATTTTCTACAAATCCTATATGTGTCCAATGCGCTCCACCGTCCTTTGTTTCCCATGTTCCGGCATCATCATACCAATCATATGGAAACAGCACATCTACCAACCTAATCACATCAGGATTGTCAATTCCCACGCTTATTATTCCTGTTTTGTCCGATATTTCTTTAAATGTCAATCCTCCGTCAATACTTTTATAAAATTCTCCTGCATATTCATTATCATCATTTACGTAATACTTGTCTCCGCTACATAAGTCATTATTTATAAAATTGCTTTTAAAAGTACTGACAAACACTATTGAAGAATCCGTAGGGTGCAAATCCATATCCAAAATATCACCAAGTGAACTTCCTATCTCTTTCCAATGGACACCAGCATCTATTGATCTATACAAATTGGCAGCACTGCATCCCCATCTCGTCTTACCTGTCAATGCATAGACAATATCCGGATTATGCCTAAATGTCATCAATTTTACAAGATGAAACGTATCGGGAAAATCATTTCCTGCAATAGCGTGCCAAGTTTCTCCTCCGTCCGTTGTCTTATACACCTGGCCAAAAGCATCGGCATCGGGATGATGTGTCAAATATCCGATCATAGGGTCGGAAGAAATAACAATGTCTTCAATATAAGAATAATCTATTCCGCTTCCTTCTCGTGGAAAAACCAAATCAAAATTTTCGCCACCATCTTTAGTTTTATACGCACCTGAATAAGCTCCGGCAAAATACACTTTACCATTCGTTGGATGAAATCCAAAAGAACTAATATGAGTTTCAATCAATCCTTGGTTTGCGCCGACCACATCAAAAGTTTTTCCACCATCATAGCTACGATATATACCGCTAAGATCAGATGCCACCACAATAGTACCATCAGCAGTAGCCCCAACAGTAGCAATAGCACCACCTCCTCCGGGATTTGTCCTTATCCAATTGTGTTGAGAAAATGCTATTGTACATACCAATACCGAGATGAAAGTTAAAATTGATTTCATAAGTTCAATTTATTATTTTATTCAAATTTAGATGCAATAACAAAACCGGCATTTTGGTAATGGAATTCAAGAAACAGACAATTTCCGATTCTTATTCCTCTTCCTTTTGAATATCAGTGTTTGCTTTTTTTTCTTGCTTTTTTTCGTCTTTGCTAGTAAAAAAGCTCCTGTTGAATAGCAACAAAGTCACCACCCCAACTGTAATCGCAGAATCGGCGATATTAAAAATGGGTTGAAAAAAGATAAACCGCTCTCCTCCCCAAATCGGCACCCAATCGGGCAAATGAGTATCAATCATCGGAAAATAAAGCATATCAACTACCTTACCGTGCAGAAAACTAGCATAGCCTCCTTCCGGTGGAAATAACTGCGCTACTCCTTCGTGAAATTGCGGTGTAGCAGAAAAAATCATTCCGTAAAAAGCACTGTCAATGATATTTCCGATAGCACCGGCGATTATCAAGGAAAAACTGATAAGTAAACTTAATCTTTCGTTGGACTTAATCAGTTTGGTCAATAAAAAGAAAAGGACAATAACCATCGTTATCCTAAAGACACTTAATAGCAGTTTACCGTATTCTCCTCCCAATTTCATACCATATGCCATACCTTCATTTTCTACAAAATAAATCCTAGCCCAACTAAGCCCGAAGATATTGAATCCTCCACCATATGCATAAGTAGTTTTAATATATATTTTCAGTGCTTGATCAACTATCAAAACCAATAAAATCACTAATATAACCCAATATTTTTTTTTCATTTATTATATTTTCAATCCTTAGATTTTCCGTCCGGTTCAGTATCTCGTATGAACCCCGCAATTACCCAACCCAAAAGTCCTCCCCACAAAATCGTAGCCCACCATTGAGACTTAATCGCACAATCTGATGTGCATCCCCAAAAATTCCAATAAGTATAACCTACTATTGAACCGATAATCACTAATATTATTTCATATCGTTTTATCTTCATTATAAAATAATTTGAGTCGGCAAAAATATCAAATTCGCTTGGATTATTATTAAAAACACAATTAAATCAAACAAATTGTGGCTAATTTCAGACTATTTCATTAATTTTATAGCCATAAATATCTGAAACAAATTATCATAATGTCAAAAACTATAAAATATAATTCAATTAAAAATTGGGCAGAAGATGATCGTCCAAGGGAGAAATTATTGAATAATGGAGCTAAAGCTCTTTCAGATGCAGAATTATTAGCGATTCTAATCGGTTCTGGGTCTAGAAGTCAATCTGCAGTAGATTTGAGCAGACAAATACTTCAAGACATGAACAATGACTTGCGTATTCTTTCCCAAAAGAGTGTAGTTGAATTAACAAGATACAAAGGAATAGGGCAGGCAAAAGCAATAAGTATCGTAGCAGCTATGGAATTAGTACGCAGAAAAAAATTCAACACAAATGACAAGGTAAAAATAAACAGTAGCAAGCAAATATACCAAGAAATGTATTCCCTACTGTCCGATATCAAGCATGAAGAGTTTTGGGCTGTCTATCTTGACCGCAAGAATGTAATTATAAACAAAAAGCAAATCAGTTTGGGCGGTGTATCATCCACAACTGTCGATACCAAAATAATATTCAAGAATGCCTTGGATTTATTAGCCAGTGGAATGATTTTGGTACACAATCATCCCTCGGGAAGTCTGAACCCCAGCCCCCAAGATATTGACTTAACAAAAAAAATAAAACAAGGTAGCAAGTTACTAGACATTTCATTACTAGATCATATTATCATAGCAGGAGAACAGTATTATAGCTTTGCTGATAATGGAGCTATCTGATTTAATCCTTTTATCCTCCAATCCACTTCAATAGAAGGATAGAGGTACTTCTCTTCCTCTTTCGTAGGTATTAAAACGGTTTTCATCCCCAAACTTCTACCAAATTCCATATCTGAAACAGAATCTCCAAAAATAATACTTTTCTTAAAATCAATATCCGGAAAATCCTTTTGTGCTATAAAAGCCATATCAGGATTTGGCTTTCTGCAATTGGGAATTTCACCTTTCAATTTATCACAAAAATACACTCCATCTATTCTTCCTCCTGATTCAGATACTTTTCTAAGCATATATTCATTCACCTCTTTGAGCTCGTCAATCGTCATAAGTCCTTTCCCAAGCCCCTGTTGGTTGGTAACTACTATTATGCGGTTGAAATACTCACTCAGCCTTTTAATCGCATCCAATGCTCCGGGTAGAAATTCAAAATCATCAATTGTCTTCACGTATGAGCCCGGCAAACGCTTATTAATCACACCATCTCTATCCAAAAAGATAGTCCACGAAGAATCAAGGGAGAACAGCTTATCAACATTAAGATTATTTGAAAAAATATATTGAGACAGGTAATAATCTTCCGGTATTCCAATATCTATAAATACCGACTTAGCCTTATAAAAGCCAATTTCTGCCTTATCAACTTTAGCTTCCAATACATCTTTTTCAAAAGAAAACCTTTGCTTTTTTGGTGTATTTTGCTCGAGAAATCCTTTAGACATTAAATATACTCCCGAATTAATAAATCCATGGTCTCTCTGTTCTTTTTCTTTGAAACTGATAATACTTCTTTCATCAGTATCCACTATCCCGTATCTGTCAAAATCATTCATCTCGACCAATGCCAAAGAAATTTCAAGACTAGTAGTCTTTTTATAAAAATCATTCAATTTTAGCCCGACAAAAGTATCTCCGTTTATCACCCAAAATCTATCACCTGAAACAAACTCTACACCAAGTTTTATAGCTCCACCTGTTCCCAAAGGCTTATCCTCTATTGCATAAGATATTATTGCATCTTTAAAACTATCACCAAAATACTTTTTGATTACTTCATTTTTATAACCGACAGATAGAACGAAATGCTTTATCCCTTGTCTTTGCAAATAGTCCATTAGGTGATACAGAAATGGTTTCCCGTTTACTAATGCCATTGGTTTTGGGATATCTTTGATGACTTCCCTGAGACGAGTTCCCATTCCACCCGCAAGAATAATTGCTTCAGTTGGTTTTTGCATTATCCGATATTCACAGCTATTCTTTTAGCAATGTCCTGAGACTCTTCCTCGCTAAACTTGAGTTTAGGATTGGAAAAGTTCATATCTCCGATATCATCCAAAGGGATTAAGTGAATATGTGCATGAGGCACTTCAAGACCGATTACGCTCATACCAACCCTTTTGCAAGGAATTGTTTTCTCGATTGCAGCAGCTACTTTTTTTGCAAAAACGATATATTCTCTCAATAAATCATCATCGATATCAAAAATATAGTCGATTTCTTTCTTGGGCACTACAAGTGTATGCCCTTTTTTTAGAGGAAATATATCAAGAAAAGCAAAGAAATGTTCGGATTCTGCTACTTTGTAAGATGGGATTTCACCATTTATTATTTTTGTAAAAATTGATGCCATGATATTATATGCTAATTTCTAATATTTCAAATTCCATTAATCCTGCAGGAGTTTGGATGTCTGCAATATCACCGACTTTCTTACCTAAAAGACCTTTCCCAATCGGTGAATTGACGGAAATTTTTTTCTCTTTTATATTTGTTTCGGACTCCGATACCAATTTATATGTAACCGTAAAGCCGTTTTTAACATTCTTGATTTTCACATTAGTCAATACAGAAACCGTTGAAGTGTCGATTATACTTTCGTCAATTACCCTTGCATTAGCAAGCATTTTATCCAATTCGCTTATTTTCATTTCCAGCATTCCTTGTGCATCTTTGGCAGCATGATATTCCGCATTTTCAGATAAATCACCTTTTTCTCTAGCTTCTGCGATAGCCATTGAAATTTTCCTCCTTTCATTTATCTTCAAATCATCTAACTGCGTTTTGAGTTTATCATATCCCTCCTGAGTCATATAGTTGATTCCTGACATTTTATCTAATTTTTTACTACATTGTTCTTTAAATAACTCAACGCTTCTGTGCATTAAACACAGAAACGTCAAGTTTATAAAATTTATTATTTAAAATCTGCACAAGAGCAGACAATCTTAAAATACTAAATACTTTTTATATAATAATCCTCACTCCAAAATTATGAGATCCTCTGAATCTATAAGTAGTTCTATAAGAATAATCCAAAGCCAATTTATTCTTATTCTTTTTTGACATTGGTACATTCACAGAAAAACCTCCGGCAAATCCAGAATACAAATTATTTTCTTCTATACTTGTCGCTCCTATCTCATATCGATAAGCTCCTCTAAGCACTATCAAATCTTTAAAGAAAAACTCAACACCTCCGCCGATTTGGTCTAGAGAGAAAGCATTGGAAGTGAAATTTGCCAATCCTCTTATAAACATACTGTTGCTTAAATAATAGTCATAAGAAAATCCCATACTCAACAATGAAGGCAATTCAAATCCTTCAGCTCTGTGTTGGAATGTTATCTGATAGCTATTGAGGTTATTACCGGGGTTATTTCCCCTGAAATTCAATCCTGATCCGCCAAACTTCATCGGTGTACCTATGTTTCTAAGAGAAATTCCTAATTTGAAATTATCTTTTTCTCCTGATACATATTGAACTCCGGCATCAATTGCCGCTCCTAAAGCAGAAACATTACTCGTTGATTCCCCTACAATCCTTACTAAAGCACCTACAGATATCTTATTAGCATAAGTGTATGAATATCCAACTCCCATATGATAAAAAGATGGAGAATAGGTACTTCCATTACCATTAGGCAAATTTTCTGTTGTGGTAGTGATATCTCCAAAATCTACTGCTGCCAATGATACTCCAAGAGCACCGGTCTTACCCATTCTTACAACAAAACCCAAAGCATTGAACTGCAAATCAGAACCTTCGTACAATCTGGTATTAGCAATACTTATCATTGCTTTATTATAACCTCTTGAAATACCGGCGACATTTAATCTCATTGCAGCAACACCCATAATAGAGGATGTGTTCATACTGTGTAGTCCGGCACTATTTGCCCATGGGTTGAACAATAACTCATTTGCACCTGCCTCACCTTGTCTATCAGGGTTACCAGCAAATACATTTGACGCCCCAATCAAGGCAAGTAAAATCAGATATAATTGTATTTTTTTCATTTTCAAATATTTTATTATTTTTAATTCTTTCGAATACTAAAATCAATTTCAATAAGCATTTATTATAATCCTGTAGGATCAAATTCTCTATTGATACCAAACCACTTAATAGTTCTCTCAACGCCAAGCTCTTTTGATACAATATGAATCAAATATACACCACTTGCTACAGGTATTCCTTTATGATTCTTCAAATCCCAAACCACACTGGATTGAATTTGCTTATACTTCAAATTACTTAAATCCGAACCTTTCACCCTGTAATCAATTCCACTTTCATCTTTATTGATTTGTTTGATAAACTTACCGTCAATAGAATAAATAGTTATCTCGCATCTACCCGGCAAATTCGTAATTTTTACCTGCTTATTGAATTGCGATGTCTCATATTCTGAATATGCATAATATGGATTTGGTACGACATTAACTTGATCAAGTGCATTTTCTTTATCCAATGCTTCAACATCCTCAGGAGCTTTACCATCAAAGCTAAATAAATAAGTACCATAACCATTTCTATCCCCTTTCAAAAATGACATATCCTTTACTAGTTTACCGGATGAAGTTTTGATATCCGCCGGAACTTTATAGCTGCTTTCAAACCTCAATTCAATTCTAGCATCATTTGGAATCAATCCGTCTTTATAAGAATTCATCACAGCTGTAGAATCAGTAAAACTAGTCCCTATAATACTTGCCCAAGTTATAGTCTTTAACCCTTTTCTCATATTTATACTACTTGATTCACTTGAGAAATAATTTCTCAATTCTGCACATTCATCATATCTTGTACGAGTAACATATACCATATGCATTCCACCAAAAGTATAATTCCATGGATAAGGATCACCTATTTCTTTACCAAGCTCACCTGGTATCCTTACAAATACATCGCTCGTTGGGTTAAACATCATATCTCTACCCGTTGCCTTTTTATGTCTATATAGCGTATCTATCGCCTCATTTCCACCATAGACAGAGGCTTCACCAAAGAAAATATTCAATCTTTCTCCTGTCTCAACATCAATAGCATATCCGGGGAACCATCCCATACCGATTCCATCTCCATCTGGATCAGGAAGTCCATCCCCATCATTATCATCCTTGCTGACAGAAGGAGCAGCTCTTAATCTAAATTGCTTTGCATCTCCTTCAGGTCTCATCAATTCAGGAATCTCAGATCCTAAATCCTCAGGATACAAACCATCATAAGAAGTCTCTACTACTACACATCTACTCCATTTGGATTTGTCAGAAGTAAACACAATATCAACATTATTCATCAAGTCCTTCCATTCATTCTTTATCAAATAATTGGATTTAACCAATTTCCCATTGAATTCTCTGGAACTTGGTGACACATAAAACTGTACCGGAGTAGGCTCACTCTTAGTCAAAATAAATGGAACAAAAGGAGCTTCATCCATTCGGGAACTTAACGCTCCCTTAGGATCTATAGCATTGAATCTTTCTCCTTCTCCTGTCAAAAGATAATGAGTAATATCCCATGAAACAACTTTATTATTCGCAAATGCACTTTGCCTAAACCCGGCATTATCCTTAATTATCTGCATCCACCTTACACTATTATTATCCTTGTACTTCAATTTACTTCCGATGATACCATTATCATCTTCTTCCCTGTTAAACTTATCCAATGATTGAGGAATTGTCACAGAAAACCCTTCTCCAAAAATCACCTGTTCATTGCTAACATTGATTGAAGTATCCGCTGTATAAACTTTATTATTAGTAAGATTGGTCAATTGCCAATACGCTGTTTCATCCAATACATCATCGTCCATATTTTCATCAAGCAATTCCAATTTATAATTACTGTTTTGTATCTCAAACGGACTAAACACTGCTACCTTAATAGGCCCTGCACCTTCTTTATATACCAAGTCTGTAGCTACATTATTATCTAGTATTTTTTGCTCTGTTTCCTCAGTTAATTCTACAAAATATTTACTATTACCAATACCATCGATTCTCTCTATTTGAGGAGTTTCAAACGGATCTACATTCAACTTTGAGTATGCAATAGTACGTGGTACACCTTTATAAATTCTTACATTTCTTCTTCCCGGGAAATAAGGCTCTCTTTGACCTTCACCCGTTTTTGGTTTGAATTCAGCCCAATTATTTGTCTCGTATGCAATAGCCATGAAGTAATAAGGAGTATGATTAACCAAACTTCTTCCCTCTGAAGCAAATTGATTTTCTTCCACATTAATAATATGTCTGAGCCCCGCATCTGCTCCAACTACTTTCTTTGTAGGAATAAATATTTTTTCAGAAGCTCCATTGTTACTTGGATTTGTTATCGCATGCCAATTATATAAAGTATTGATGCCATTTTTAAAATCACATTGAAATATCAATCTTGCCTTTTCAAAATCATCAAGTTCTTGAACTGAAACATCACCATTGTAAAGCTGATACACTTGATATCCTTCAAATTTATACTCAATATCATCTGTCTTATCCTTATCTATCTTAAGTCCAACTTCATGAAAATCTTCATTTGCATTATTGGACTCCACTTTATCATTCGACAATATCAAGATTAATTGTTTATCTAGTTCGACAATATCAATATCCGGAGCATCAGGACCATCTTGAAGTTCAAAACAGTTATCAAACAAGGACTGAGCTAGCTCATCAGCAGCCAAAAGCTGTTCCAACGCAGGTCCCGGATGAACTACATTAGGTACCCAAGGTACACCAATTATCAGTTCATTTACATCTCCCGGTTTTAATACAAATGGCCCGGTTGATTGAATAGTCCTATAATCTGCTTTACTCGCATTTTTACTATACATACTCCATCCATTAGGATCATTAGGAGCATCAGGAAAAACATACTTAACGGTATCAGTACTTCCCGGATTATATCCCGTGTTTGATCCTCCTCTCGTTATTGGAGTTCCATCCTTCCAATACCCTGTAAGATAACTATAAAACTCTTTTGGTTGAGTAGGATCTTGCATTTGAGTTGGTACAGAAACTTTGGGATCAGGTCTGATATAATAAATAAATGATGTCATACCCAACTCAACTGTAGTATCACCATCTTCATCCAATGCGATGGGCAACAATGTAGTATCCAATTTCACGAACACATCGACAATAGTGGTATCTGTTCCAACTATAACCGTATCTTTTCTAAATAAGGAATCTACTCCATACTTAAAATGTGCCAATGGTCCTCTAAAATAATCCACTCCAATCATAGGAATCTTATCACAATAGGTATTTACTCCACGGTCACAAGAACAACCATCAATCCCATCTTGATCATCTGAGTTATAAACATACATAAGGTTAACCGGTGGAGGGACACATCCAACATAATCATCATCAGAACATCCCAAATCAGGATCAACCCACCAAGCGAAATAACAATCGCCAATATCTGAATTAGCTCTATTTATAAGTTTATATCTTTGGAAGGTCATATCATTGATCTCATCATTAGTATTCCAAGCGAATGCTTCAACCTGTACTTCCATTTGGATAGGAGTCGCATGTGACTTACTATGAGTACTACCTGCATCATTGTAAACCCAAAAGAACATTTCGTCTGCATAAACACCTGAAGGACATTCTCCTTTCCCTTCAGGAGCTTCAATATGTATAGTAGGATAATCACCATTGCAAGGATCATAATTATCATCTTCATCTCTGTCAAAAAATGGAGCTAAGTCATGGTCAGGAGGTAATTTGAATCCATATTTCTCTTGAAAATAAGGGTTTCCCTTAGCTGGCCAATACTTGACACCCTCAGGGATAGAATCGCAATTCAAATTAGGATCTTCTTTATATCTTGCTAAATGTTGATCTATTTCTCTACCTGTAACCTTAAAATGCGTATCCCATCTATCACAAATCTCTTTCTCGGTAGAACCTGTTGCGATATCCAAAGGCCCTGATGTTATATCATATTCACCAGAAGTCCTATGACCTGATACCATCATTTTAAGGCTTCCTCCCGGATCTTTACCCCCAATCCATACAGCACCTGAATACAATGACGAAGCTTCCTCTTCAGTATTTTCTTTTCTTGGTACAAAATACGAACCAACACTATTCTCTGTCCATGTATCACCACCTGTGGTCAATACAGCTCTTACATTATTTATACTTTGGAAAAACTTATCGGTAGGTTGCTCACAACTCTCCCTCAAAGATAGTTTTGTAGTAATTTCCCTCTTTTCTTTTTTCTTCTTTTTATCCTTTGGTATATATATTGTAGCAAACCCCGTTTGCCAAATAAATACAGTTAATAAGATTAATATTAAATTTTTCATATTATTATTTTTTATCATTTTTATTGATTAAAGATTAAACATTACCCCCATATAAATCCTTCTAGGTCTTGAATAATGCCCGGGTGCAGCCAATCTCCAATTGTATTGATCATAAAAAGCATCAATAGGTTTTCCTTGTGCTTCAATATTATTTATTTTTGATTCTCCATACCGAGAAACTAAAAATCCATCATCATCAGGATCTCCTGTATAACCATAAACGCCTAATACATTCTTAGTATTAAGTAGGTTCTCAACCCTGATATATATATTAGCACTTAATTTACTTGTAATCTTAAAATTCTTATCAGCTTTGAGATTCATCTCAAGATACCATGGCTTTCTTGCTCCATTTATCTCCCCTTTATACCCTGTTGCGTCAAATTGTGTAGGCTGATTTCTCACAGTATAAGGCCTTCCGGAAGAAGCTTGAGTTTGTAAATTTATTCCTGCATCCTCAAATATTTTAAATCCGAACAATTCCGGTCCGTTGTATTTCTTTCCATGGAAATATCTATAATCGATAATCGCAGAAATATTGTGTCTTTCATCAAAACTAGCAGGATATAGATTTCTAATTATTCCCCTGTTACTTGTTCCACTGGCAGCATTGGAACTAGATCCCGTACCAAATGCAAATTGCAATGTATAATTGACCTGGAACTCAATATTACCCTTTCTTCTAAAATCATATGTAAATGAAAACCCTTTTACCGTTCCATAATCCAAGTTACCATAACTTTTATATTTTGATATGGCCGGTACAAAGATATAAGGTCTAACCCTAATCATATCCCTCATCTCTCTATAGAAAGCTTGAATTTTCAAAGCTGAATTACCACTCAATTTTTGTTGAAATCCTACCTCATAGTCAATTGTCTTACTAGGCTTCAAATTTGGATTATTATAAGTTTGATTATTCTTTTGTTCAAAATAATAATACTGCATTGGGGTCATGGTAGTTCTATCGGCAGGTCTCTGTACCAATACATCATAATGTGCAAAAAACCCTGCATCCTCAGAAATAGGAAATGAAAAGGCTATCCTCGGCATAAAATTAACCTGTGGAGTATAATCTTCAAATGAAATATCGGGATTATAAAATTTAGCTTGAATATTCCTCAAACTATCTACTCTCTCTTTGTAATATGGTGTCACAATTCCTCCTTTGAATATATTACTACCATCAGTAGCAATACCACTATCTGAGTACCACTGATCTCCCTTACGAAAACCTATAACATTATTTGAGCCGGGCTCTGATACATACACTTTGTAGTCATCACCAACAGATTCGGGTTTATCCAACCCCTCTTGTGAACTATAAAATTCTTGAGCTGTTTCAATTTCATACAAAGAATATGGATCTTTTAGTACTTTGGTATTTGCATCATAATAATCAACCCTCATACCAATTCTCATAATAATATCTTTAAAAGAAAACTTATCCTGTAGATATATACCCCCGTATAATGGGTTCGCCGCTGGAGACCAAAAATCTTTTCTTCCATCTTCTGAGAAAAAATCATTAAATTTGACGTTGTTTGATAATTTATTGCCTAAATAGTCATATCCATAATAATACATTATATTTTTCCCATTCAACTCCTTGGCAGAAAACATATCTAAACTCATTTGATCCGGATTCAAATCTCTGTCAACAAAAACATAAGCATGTTCATCTCTACCTAAAAGATCTCTAACCGATTTATAAAACTTGGAATCTTCATTTTTATTGAGTTTTGTATTATATCTCAACCATGTATAGTCCTCGCCTCTAACAGGAGCATCAAACTCTCCCACAATATCATTAGTATCCAAACCAACTATCCAGCTATTTTGAAGCTCTTTAGCAAGCTCCCACATTTTTATAGGATTTACACTCCAATATCTATTAATTCTCATCTCTCCCGCAACACCTATCTCTATACTGTGCCTACCTTTCGTACTTCCTGAAGGGAATATATCAAAACCTGCTGACACATTGAAATTGTACCTTTCATTATCGCTTTTACTAAAATTATCATAAACTTTTCCTGTATTGAAATACAAATCATCCCAAACCTGACTATAATTATCATCAAGATGTCCATTGATAGTATTAAACTTTGCTAAAGTAGGATTAATGTCAGTACTTGCTTCAAAAGGGGATAATACATTAAAATACCCCACAAAATCATAAGGTCTACCCCCAATATAGGTTGTACCTTTACCATGCCAAGTTTCAGGATCAACAATACTTATAGCTTCAACTTGCCTAACATCTTGACTACCATAATAACCATATCTGGACAATTTATCTCCATGAGTATAGTCTTGAGTACCATTAGTTGTTCTTTCATACCCAAGCCTTATTGTATAATTTGCGTTTCTTATCATAAAGCCTGATTTCTTTTCATCTTTATTCACTTCAACACCTTGTTTACCAATCTTGTGCCTCAATCTAAAGTTACCACGCATTCTTTGAGTATTGTAAATAGGATTATTAGTCCAATTCAACATCCTCCATTTACTACTTGAAAACCCTTCATTACCACTTCTTGTAGGAGTAAATCTATTTGCATTATCAACATAACCTCCTGATAAGGATATATCCATATTATCAGAGATTCTCGCATCAAGTTTTGCACTTAGATTCAAGTCAGTATTATCATCATTTGGAGAAATCTTCATCGGTCCCCCCATATCGGATTCTCTCAGATAACTGGCTGTTGTTATTTGTGTTGTTTTAAATTTTGTCACAGGATTTTCTTCTATTTTCTTAATTATAGACTCTGGTGCTGCATAATAGCCAATAGCAGAAGGATCATTGTCAACCACATATTTATATTGTCCTGAAAGTCTGAATCCTAATACAGTCCTATCGTCTTTTTTGATGATAGGTCCTGAAAGATATCCACTTGCAAGATTATAACCATAAGGATCCAAATATTGAGAAGTCTCTAATTCTATTCCACCTGAGAATTTCCTTGAAGGTCCCTTGGTTGTAATCGAAATCAAACCTCCGGTAGCATCTCCATATTTTGCAGCAAGACCTCCGGTAATAACCTGCATTTGTTCAATTTCCGATTGCGGAACTGAGTTTGCAGATACACGAATTCCATCTACCAATATAGCATTGGAATTGGTTCTACCTCCCCTAAATGACATATCACCACCATCTTGTGATGATACACCTGCTGTAGTAGCAGCTATTGCATTCACACTTTTTGTAGGTAAATTAGCAATTTGATCTGATGTAACAGTACCTCCTGTGGTAGTATTATCAATGTCTATCAATGGAGCTTTATAGGCTTTAATCACGACATCATCAAGCTTAACACCGGCAGCACCCAATTCAAAATCCAGACGCATAATATTTCCGGCTTTCACAACTACACCTGTAGTCCTACTTGCTTGATAGCCTATATAACTCGCCTCAACATCATAAGTACCGGGATCCAAATTTGACATAAGGTAATTTCCGTCAATGTCAGTTTGAGTTCCCGTGATTAATGAACCGCCTTTGTATAATTTCACATATGCAAAATCTAGCGGAGCTCCTCCATCCTTATCTTTTACAGTTCCTTCCAAACTAGCTTGCGCATTTAAGCCCAAAATACCGGTCATAAAAAGTACTAAAATCAGTAGTAAATTTTTCTTCATATCAACAAATTTATAATTAATAGTAAATTTCCAAAAATTATTTAAGCGCACAATGATAAATAATTTTTTCATTCTTTCATAATAGCAAACTAAAAACTTACAGTCTTAATAAGTTAAAATAGATATTGCAAAATTGACTAAATTGTAATTACAT
>Ga0256831_1000835_pt1 | contig 16328 bp, 18 predicted proteins | sample 132544metaG_FD_189087 | JGI IMG/M metagenome (GOLD analysis project Ga0256831, IMG submission 189087) | Hydrothermal vent microbial communities from Lau Basin, Pacific Ocean - 132-544 | ecosystem: Environmental > Aquatic > Marine > Hydrothermal vents | place: Pacific Ocean: Lau Basin | collected...
TAATGACGGTACGAGGAACCGACAGGGGCGCCGTAGCGTAGAATCCGTTGGCTGACGTCAGGGCTGAAATCCGCGTCTTTTGCCTTTTTTGCGGCAAGACAACAGAGGGCAGCATGGGAAAGCACGGCCCCCTATTCCCACTCCGCCTTGACCCGGGTAATGATTTTCTGGACAACGGCCAGCTTTTCTTCGGGACAGACACCGATCAGGGGAACGCCCTGATCAACACTGTCACCCGGTGAAAAGTACAGGGAATGGAGGATTCCTGCCTCGCCGTCATAATAAACCGGCGTGTCCCGTTTCATCAGTGACATGGTGATGATCTCGTCACCGGGCTGGATAACAATCGAGCGGGCCCCTTTCTGATCAATCCGGGACTGGATATCCATGGAAAAGTAATACCTGGCCCGTTCAGGTGCAGGGAAGAGATAGAGGACTTCCTGCAGAATGGCCTCGATAATCTCCTTTTTCTTGAGCGGATGACGGATGGTGAGCAGTTTTGTCCCGGCTTCGACAAATTTGCCCTCAACCTCTTTGTTCAGCGAGGCAATGGTGCCGTTGGTTTTGGAGGTGATCACCTTGGGGTTTCGCTCCCGGGTAATCTCGTAGAGCGGTGATCCTGGTTTGTGGTGCCACTCGCCACTGACGCCCTGTACTTCCGCCCCGTCTTCGACAAGAAAACGCACCTCCCCGGCATGGACAGCGAACATATCCACATAGTCATAGGGATCGGAACGATACTTGCTGAGAATTTCGTCAAAATGAATAGAATCGGATGTCATAAAAGATTACATAAATTATTAAAAAAGATTTATTTCAAAAAATCCAGAGCCCTGAACATACACAAAGGGCGGTTCCATAGTCGCCTGCCGGGACCAATCCCTAAAATTCAGCCAGGGGACAGAGGGAACAAATATCCTCCTTTCAACATGGCCGGGTATTGATTATAGTTGATGGACACTCATTTCCCACCACCCTGATCAGGAATGTATACTGAGAGTTGCAATGGATAGCAAGGGTATTTTCCGCCCTGCCGCTCCCCTGAATACTGAAGAAAACGATGCCAGCATGAGCCGGGACACCATCTTTCAACAGCATGACATAAAAGAGGATTTTTCCTTTAACGAGCAGGTGGCCGAGGTCTTTGACGACATGGTGCACCGGTCTGTACCCCTGTACGAAACCGTTATCGATGCCATTGCCCGCATCCTTGACCGTCATCAGCCCGGCCGGCAACTCACGGTCTATGACCTTGGCTGCTCAACCGGGACCACCCTGCTGGAACTTTCCCGAAGACTTCAGCACCGGCGGCTTCGGCTGATCGGCATCGACAATGCCGAATCAATGCTGGCAAAGGCCAGGAAAAAAGCGGCCATGTTCTGTAAAACCGATTGCCTGAGTTTTCGAAAAGACGATATTACAGGCTGCTCCCTTACAGATGCCGATGCCATCCTCTGCAACTATACCATGCAGTTTATCAGGCCGCCGGTCCGCAACGCGCTGGCCAGGCGTTTTTACCAGGCCCTGCCATCGGGCGGCCTGCTCATCGTCTGTGAAAAAGTGCTCGCCGCCGGCGCCTTTCACCGTCCGTTTATCGATATCTACCATGATTTCAAACGGGAACAGGGGTATTCCGAACTGGAAATAGCCGCCAAGAGGGAGGCACTGGAAAACGTGCTGGTTCCCTTTACCGTTGATGAAAATATTTCCCTTCTTCGGGAGGCAGGTTTTGCCGAGGTGGAAATTTTCTGTAAATGGTTCAACTTTGCCTCCTTTGTTGCCAGGAAAATTTAAAATGGATTACCAACCCTTTTTTCCCACCGCCGATATCAAGACCCTGCATGATGTCCTCAGGCAGAAGTCAAAATGGATCAACCAGGCAAAAAAAGGCTTTTTACGCTATCGTAAACCTTATCAGTCTGTCAGCCATCTGCGGGCCAAACACTGTGATTTTTCCCTGGACACGGTGACCATCGGCACAGCGGAAGACATCAGCGCCGAAGAGAGGCAGCGTGTCGAACAGGTTTTGCGGAAATTCATGCCCTGGCGCAAGGGACCCTTTTCCATCTTTGATATTGTTGTTGACGCCGAATGGCGCAGTTATCGGAAATGGAATCGCATCCTGCCCGAACTTCCTGACCTGAATGGAAAAATTGTCGGCGATATCGGTTGTAACAATGGCTACTACATGTTCAGGATGGTCCCCTTCCATCCCCGGCTTGTGCTTGGTTTTGAACCCTATGTGCAGCATTATTACACCTTCCGCACCTTAAACGGTTTCGCCCGTCAGACCAACCTGCGCATCGAGCTGCTCGGCATCGAACACCTGCCCCTCTTTCCAGACTGTTTTGACATCCTCTTCTGCCTGGGAATTATTTACCACCGCCGTTCGCCGCTCGACGCCCTGGAGGATCTGTTCCAGGCCCTGAAACCCGGCGGCACCCTGATCATCGAGTCCCAGGCCATTGCCGGTGAAGAGCCGGTGGCCCTCTTTCCTGAAAAAACCTACGCCAAGGTGCCGGGCACCTGGTTTGTGCCCACTGCCCCCTGTCTTGCAAACTGGCTGACCAGGTCCGGTTTTTCCAACGTCAAACAGTTCTGCCTCCATCCCATGAGCAGCAGGGAACAACGGAAAACAGACTGGATGGCCTTTGAATCCTATGACGATTTCATCCATCCCGATGATCCCTCCCGGACAATCGAAGGCTATCCAGCGCCGTGGCGGGTGTTTTTTTCAGCCGAAAAACTGTAATAGCCACGATGATGCCACGCCCTGAGCCTTTTCAAGCCTGTATTTGCTCTTTTCTCCCAAAAGAGAGATAATAGTCTTGAAAAATGGGAAGCTAACCGCTATTGAAGAGAAACGAAGAGATGGATGGCTCCATCAACCACCGGGTGACATGGAAACGACTACGCAAACCGCAACCCGATCTGCATTGAAAAAAGGTGAATAGACGATGAATGCAAACGAATGTACTCTGTTTCATGGCGGCCTGAAGGGCGCGGAAACCGTATTTGGTGAAAATGCCGAGAAATTCGGGGTCAACGAGGTTATTTTTACCTTTGAGGGACACCGGCTTAACCGGGACAAAAACCCTGTCATGCTCTCGGAAGAGGAACTTAAACGGGGCGACATCAGCATGGAAATTGCCTCCCGGATGATGAACCGCACCTATTATGAGACCGAAAAAATCCGCAGGGTTCTCCAGTCTATTTTTCATATGGTGAACAAGGGCCACCAGGTCTTTGTCATCGGTGTCATACTCCCGGACAACTCGGTCAAAGGTGGAACCGGTTGGGCCGTTGAACTGGCCAAGCTCTTTAATCGTCCGTTGCATGTCTTTGATCAGAACCAGAATAAATGGTTCACCTGGAAAGATGGGGCATGGGTGGAAGATTCGCCCAGAATCACCTATGACACCTTTGTCGGCTCTGGGACCAGGTATCTCAGTGATGAGGGCAGAAACGCCATAGAACAACTCTTTGCCGAGTCCTTTTAACCTCCCTGTCCTGTTTTCTTTTTCCGCGCCAGTGCCTTATCAATGACACGGGGCGCTGACGCGGAAAACCACCCCTTGCATCTCTGCGCTATTCCGTGTATAACCTCTCCCCAACAGCAGGACCTTCCCTGCGGATTTTACCACCACCCAGGTAAACGGAACCAATCTTTATGGACGAAGATAAATTACATATTATCATTACAGGGGAATCCGGTCGGGGCCATACTTTTCTTATCCGAAAACGTCTCCTGAAACAATTCACCGCCTGGTCAGTCATCGGTGTGCTCCTGCTCTGCATGGGCACCATTACCGGATATTACCACTGGCGGCAAAACAGCAGCCTCAAACAAAAGATTGCCAATCTGGAACAGACCAACGCTGATACTGGTCTGGACATTGCCCTGAAACTGGCCCAGACAAAAGCCGAACTGACCCGGATACGATTGCAACACCTGCGGATAATCGATCGATACGAGACCCGGATTGACCAGTTGCAGCGGGAAAAGGCAAAACTGTATGCAGCCGGCATCAGTCGCCTTGACAAGCGTAACAAGGCCCTCAAAACCCTCATGGGCCAGATCGGTATCAAAGTAAAGGTCGATGAAGATCCAGGCCACAGCGGCGGTCTCTATATCGACCCGGACGTCAAGGCCGGCGATGAACTCCTTGATACATCGGCTCCTTACCTTGCCCTGTTGCAAAAGCTTCCCCTTGGCCGTCCACTTTCATCAAGAATCACCTCCCGCTACGGCAGCCGCAGGGACCCGCTCAACCACAAAAAGGCCTTTCATGCCGGTATTGATTTCAAGGGACGAATTGGGGACAAGGTGCATGCCACCGGAAGCGGGGTTGTCACCCGGTCATCCTATGTCAGAGGTTTTGGCAACTGCATAGTTCTTGCCCACGGCAATGGCTACGACACCCTGTACGCACACCTGAGCAAACGACTGGTCAAGGTCGGCGCCCATGTCAGCCGGGGCCAGGTCATAGGCCTGGTCGGCAACACCGGACGCAGTACCGGTTCACACCTCCATTACGAGGTGCATTATCATAAAAAGACCATTGATCCCATGAAGTTTCTGAAAATCGCCAAACTTCTTTCCAAATAAATAATCTCCTGGACCCATGGCAATCTTTTCCAAGAAGGACACCCTCAAGGATGAAGCCGAACTTGTTTCAAAGGAGGCAATATCCTGTATCATCTCCAAAGAAATGCATATTACCGGGGAAATCAGCTTTAAGGGCAAGGCCCGTCTTGACGGGACAGTGGATGGTGACATCACGGGAGAATACCTTGTCCTCAGTGAAACCGGCCGGGTCAACGGCAATCTGCAATTGGGCGCCCTGATCTGCCATGGACATGTTCAGGGTGATATTGAGGCCCGTCTGGTCACAGCCCACAGCACCGCCTCGATCAAGGGAAAGCTGACCTCGGCCAACCTGACGGTGGAACCCGGCGCCTGCCTGGAAGGAGAGATCCACAGCGCCGCCGGCCCGGACAAGACCGCCGGCGTACAGGGAAAATCTTCCACCGCCACCGCCACACCCAGCATTGCAAAGCAACAGAAAGGGAAAAGCGAAGAAACACCAAAACAGAAATAGAGAAAAGAAGCCGACAGGATCATTTTTTATTAAAATCACAACAAGATCCATGTGAGCATCTCTTATTTTCCGATACAGAATTCGGAAAAAATCTTTTCCAGCACATCTTCCGGGGTGGTCACCCCGGTAATATCCATCAAACCATCCAGGGCGGACTGCAGCTCAACGGCCAGCAGGTCGGCGGGGATTTGCGCAACAAATGCCTGGTCAAGCCGTCTGCAGGTTGCCAGCATGGCCGATAAAATAGCCTTGTGACGAACATTGGGGGCACAGGCGATACGCTCATCCAGCTCCCGTCCGCTGTCAACGACCCGGGCATAAATGGCCTCCTGTAACTCTTCAAGCCCCATGCCGGTTTTTGCTGACAACCGAACAGATGCGGATGCCGGCAATTTCTTTTCCAGGTCCGCAATATGTTCTTTGCTCACCAGGTCTATCTTATTATAGAGAACAAGGTGGTTGCGGTTGCAAACCAGCCGATACAGCTCCCGGTCCTGGTCGGTTATGCCTGCGCTGGCATCGACCATAAACAGCGCCAGGTCCGCCTCATCCAGTTTTCTGCGCGCCCGTTCAATGCCAAGGGCCTCAACCATGTCCTTGTGGGCATGAATACCGGCGGTATCGACCAGGTGGACGGGAACGCCATGGATGGCGATCATCTCTTCGATGGTGTCCCGGGTCGTACCGGGAACACTTGTCACCAATGCCCGTTCCTCCCGGAGCAGGCCATTGAGCAGACTTGACTTGCCGACATTGGGCCGCCCGACAATAACAACATGCACTCCTTCGCGTATCACCTTGCCCCGGCCGGCAAGACGCAGCAGCTCCTCCAGGGGCGCAATGACGCTCTCCTGCAGTTGATGTCGCAACATCTCCCGGTCGAGGATCTCGACATCCTCATCGGGAAAGTCAATGGCCACCTCCACATTCGCCAGCATCCGAACAAGAACGTCCCGCACCGGGGTCAATGCACGCTCCAGATTTCCCTGCAGTTGACCGACCGCCAGCCTGACGCCACTCTCGGTTTTTGCCTGCAGAAGATCGATCACCGCTTCGGCCCTGGTCAGATCGATACGGCCTGCCAGAAAGGCCCGTTTGGTGAATTCACCCGGCTCGGCGGGACGGGCGCCGGCAGCAAAGACTTCGGATAAAATAGATTGCAAAACCAGCCAGGAACCATGGCTGTGCAGCTCAACCACATCCTCACGGGTATAGGTTGCCGGGGCGCGCATGTAGACGGCAAGAATTTCATCGAGAACATTTTGCTCGTCATCAACCGCAGAGCCATAATAGAGGCAATGGCTTCTGATATTTTTCAGCTTGATGCGATGGGGCCGAAAGATACGACGCAGGATGGCAAGGGCGTCAGGCCCGGAGATACGGATTATTCCTATGCCGCCGGTACCGGCGGGAGTGGCGACGGCGGCAATGGTATCAGTTTTCGTTGGAACGGCCACTTTGGCGGCCTCTACGCTTGCGGGCGGAAGATTTGTTCCCCTTGCCCGGCTTGTAGATAAGAATTTTCTTGAACAAACCATCCCCCACCGAACGGCTGCGAATGGCCTTGTCTTCCTGCAGGATCATATGTACCTCCCGGCGTTCCGCCGGGTTCAAAGCAGGAATTGCCTGGGTTTTTCCGGTTTCCTTCACCTCTTCGGCAAGCTGCAGGGCACGGGTTTTCAATTCTTCGGCCCGGCGCTGCCTGAAATTACCGGCATCAAGGGAGAGCATCATCCGCTCCGGCAGCCGGGAACTCATCATCTTGCGCAGTAAATACTGCATACTGTCAAGAGTACGTCCTTCAGTGCCGACCAGCTCATCTTCATATTGGCCGCTGATATGACAACGAAGGGCCGTATCTTCAACTTTCAAGCTTACGTCCGATGGATATCCCATCAATTCAACCAGGCGGCATATGTCTGTTTTCACCTGATAAAGAACTTCTTCCGTGGGCGGCGCAACCGGTGTCGCTCTTTTTTTGTTCCCGACCCGCGCACCTATAGGTTTTTCCGGACCATTCGATTTTTCGGATTTCCCGGCCATCTTCTCATCGGCCGTTTCTTCAGAACCGGTCACAGATGAAGCTGTGTGCGGTTTTTCTTCCTTCTCGGCCTGTTGTTTGTCCCTGTCTTTCTTGTCAGCGGACGCCGCCCTTGGAGCCGGTTTCTTCTTTTTTTCTCCCCCTACAGAATCGGACTGCTTTTTCCGCACCCGTATATGCGCCTTTTTTCTGCACAGACCAAAGATTCCGGCGGAACCTGTTTCCAGGACCTCTATGTCCAGTTCTTCCTGGGAAACACCGAACTCCCTGCAGGCCTCTTCAATAATTGTCGTAACTTCCTGACCGTAAAAATCCTTTCCCTGAGCCATATACTCTATTCCTGTTGCTTGTCAAAGGGTTATGCCGATGCCTTCAACTGTCGATTGATAAGATATTGCTGGAGAATGGAGAGCAGATTGTTGACGAACCAGTAAAGTACCAGCCCGGATGCAAAATTGATAAACATAAAGGTAAAGACAACGGGTAAGAACTGCATAATCCTTGCCTGGGTCGGATCAGCGGTTGTCGGCGTCATTTTCTGCTGCAGATACATGGACAACCCCATTAACAGGGTCAGCACCGGAATGCCGTGAACATAGGGAATATCAACCCCGATCATCAACCTGTCCGGGGCCGAAAGATCATTGATCCACAACATAAACGGCGCATGCCGAAGTTCAATGGCAGCCATCAACACCCGATAGAGGGCAAAGAAAAAGGGAATCTGGATGACCATCGGCAGGCAGCCGCCAACAGGGTTGACCTTGTACGTCTTGTACAGGGCCATCATCTCCTGGTTCATCCGGGTGGGATCATCCTTGTACTTTTCCTTCAGCTTGGCGACCTTGGGCTGCAGCTTCTGCATGTTCTTCATGGAACGCATGCCCTTGGAGGTAATCGGCCAGAAAACGACTTTAATAAGGATAGTGATAATTATAATGGCCACCCCATAATTGCCCACATAGCCATACAGATAGTTCAACAGCCAGAGGGTCGGCTTTGCCAGCACATCAAACCAGCCGAAATTGATCGCCTTGGCCAGATTATGGTCTTCTTTCTTGAGAATGGAAAGCTTTTTCGGCCCAAAATACATCTTGTAGGGATAAACTGCCCTCCCCTTTGGCGCCAACGTGACCTCACCTTCGGAGATTACGGTTCGAATGCGGCTCGCCGTGCCGCCAATGGTCACCATATGATTGCCTGGACGAAGGGGAATCAGAGAGTCGATAAAATAGTTGTCCTCATAGCCGACCCAGCTGACAGCTCCCTGAAAAACCTTTGGTCCATCCGCCAGTTTTTTGGGTTTAATTTGTTTCAATTTATTATCGACATACAGGGCCGGTCCACGGAAGAGATAACGGCTGCTTGTGGAGCCATGGGCAAAGGGCGTATTATTCATACTCATGGCAGGGGCAATCCGGACCGAACCGGTACCCGGGTTGTCGACCGTGTACTTCTGATCAACCATATAACTGTTGCCATGGAAGGTCAGCGTCCTGGTCATCACCAGGCCACCGGCCAGCTTTGCCTTCATGGTTATGGTTTTAGTTTCATCCCCTGTCAGGACAAGTTTGTCCTGATCGGCATGAAAGGCGGGCAATGTGGTACCGGCGCCGTTATCAAGCGAAAAGACCACCGGCAGTTCACCAATGGACATATCAGGGACAAGGTCCATGTTCACCGATGATTTATCAAGTTTGGTGCGATACTTTTTCAGGATAAAATGTTTGAACCCGCCGCCCTGTTCCGTAAGAACGGCTGTATAGAGCGGCGTTTCTATGGTGATGTCCCGGGCATCGGGATCTTCGGCAATAACAGGTACCGCGGGTTGCACAACAGCGGGTTTTGCGGTTGTGGCCACTGATTTCTTCTCCGCCTGCGGCATGGCTTTCTGTTCAGCCGTCTTCTCCTTTCCTGCCTGCTGAGCGGTATTCTGCTGCCTGACGGCTGGCTTGACAAAGAGATATTGATAACCAAACAGAATAATAAACGACAAAACTATTGCCAGGAAGACTCGTTGAAGATCCATGAAGTATTCTTTCCTTAAATAATAAACTCGTAAAAATCCAATTATCCCTTACGATGACCCAACAGCACAGGGAAACGGGAAGCGCAGACGCCAAGGGATACAACTCCGGACAGGCAACGCAACAAATACAGGTTTTTACCCAATCGACTTGAATAAAAAACCGTATCAGATGATATGCATGCGGCTATTTCCAACTGGCACAACCTGGGGGTTTCAGCGCACGGGATCATAGCCGCCAGCTGAAAAAGGATGGCAGCGGAGAATCCGCCACAGGGCCATGCCACCTCCCCGCAGAACGCCGTATCGCCCGATAGCCTCCACGGCATACTGGGAACAGGTTGGTGTATACCGGCAGGTTGGCGGAAAAAGAGGGGAAATGCAGAGCTGATAGCAACGCACACCTAAGAGACACAGGCGCGTGAAAAATCCGAAAGATTTTGGAGCGGGTTTCGCATTCTGGATATTGTTCCGACAGGCATGACACATAATCTTATACCGACCCGCTGTCCCCACGCAAAAGTCCGACCACAGCCGATCGGACTTCAGCAGGTGAGCGTAGAGAAAATCCTGGCCGTACCGTCATAACAATGTCGCTCTTTGCTGGAAAAGCCTCCCGATGCAGACGAAATGCCTCCCGGATAATACGCTTGATCCTGTTTCGATCAACAGCCCTGCCGGTTTTTTTTTGCACACTGATTCCCAATCTGTTCCAGTCTGCGATCCCAGGGGTATAAATCAGGGAAAAACCCTTTCCATGCAGGCGCCTGCCATGGCGGTAGACCCGATCAAATTCCCGGTTCTTTCTCAACAGACAGGCCTTGGGCAGCCTGTAGCGACCGGCAACCATCAAGCGGACAGTTGTTTTCGACCTCGCGCCCGACGGCGTTTGATAATGGCCCGGCCGGCACGGGTACTCATGCGCGCACGAAAGCCGTGGGTTCGTTTTCTCTTGATGTTGGAGGGCTGAAATGTTCGTTTACTCATATTCTAATCCTTGTATTCCGTTCGATCTAAGATTATCCTTCTCTCTATTCCTGATACACCAGGAAACCATTTTGGTTCTCAAAGCCTTGTTCCGAAGACGACGTATACAAAAATGACTGCAGGCCGCAGGCAGAGCGAAAGAAAACACCATGGACATAATAACCATCTATATAGTAAAAATTTTCTATTTTAATCTCCGTAACCGACTCTGTCAAATTATTTAACTGCAGATCGGTGTATTATCCATATTCCTCTGCGATCAACATAGTATATGGACACCGTGGACTGGGCAAAGCTTGACTGGAACCTTCTCTGGAAACAGGCAAAACGAAAAAAAACCTGGAAATCCAAAAAAGCATCCGACTGGAACAACAAGGCGGACTCCTTTGCCAAACGGACAGCCAGCTCCCTGTATATCGGCCGCTTCCTTGACCTGCTGAAGCCCAGGCCTGATTGGTCGGTCCTTGATGTCGGTTGCGGGCCTGGTACCTTGGCCCTGCCCCTTGCTACCCGTGTCCGCAGGGTCACCGGCCTTGATTTTTCCGGAAGAATGCTTGAAATTGCTGAAAAAAAAGCAGCAAAGCAAAGTATACAAAATATTACCCTGCACCACTGCGCCTGGAAAGATGACTGGCAGGCACATAGTATCGGCAGGCATGACGTGGCCATTGCCTCGCGCTCACTTGCGGTGGCCGACCTGAAGGCCGCCCTTGTCAAGCTCACCGCCCATGCCCGCTGCCTGGTTGCCGTCACCGACCGGGTTGGAGCCGGGCCCTTTGACCCGGACGCCTTTGCCGCCATTGGCCGCCCACTGTCCACGGGACCGGATTATATCTACACCGTCAACCTGCTCTACCAGTTGGGATATCTGCCGAAAATCGATTATATCGAACTTGAACAGGAGGTCTGTTATCCCGATGAACGGGAAGCCCTCGAGGGGTATCTATGGATGTTTCGCGACCTGGACACGGAAGAAAGAAAAAAGTTGAAAAATTATCTGCGCTCCATTACCACCCTCAACAGGGACGGCAGCGTCACCATCCACCGCCGCCGTCCGCCGATTTGGGCATTTATCAGCTGGAGCCCGTTCCCGGGCCAGGTTGATACCGCAAAAAACACTCCCTGACAGCCAATACATGTTCGGCAAAAAAATAATCATTATGCTTGTTCATAGGGTATATTGTCAAAAACAAACAACCAGGACATGAGACACCATATATAGTGCATAATATATAACCATCCATGCTTATCTTGTGGGTTGACAGGGGTCAACCCTTGAGTATATTCTATAATGAGAAATAAGCCATACTATAGCTTGCGTAGAGTAAAAAATATCGCCGTCAACGGTAAATGTATTATCAACGCCAAGGCTCGCTCAACCGCAAGAAAGGATTTTGGTTGGAATCAAGCTGACATAAAAAAGGCTTTTTTAAAACTACAACAAAAGCATTTTTATAAATCTGCGACAAAATACGATAATCCAAAAATTTACGTAGATTACTACAAAGCCTATCAACTAATGGGTGAAAATGTATATATACATTTTCGAGTAGAGGAAGATTGCTTAATAATTTGTAGTTTCAAGGAGATATAAAATGAAATGTTATAATTGTGGTAATGCGTTTACCTCATTTTCCGGTGGACTTGAATTACCTAGCGATATTCTTGGAAACTTTACAATTAACAATATTAACTATTTCAAATGCGCGAACTGCGGTGAAATTTTTCTCTCAGATGAAGCTTGGGCCATTGCTGACAAAATAGAAGACCAGCTCATTATTGATTTTGTAAGCAACTTACCTTTCAATAAATTTATAGGATCATCAAAAGCAGCTTCTATCCTTGGCATGTCGAGGCAAGCATTACACAAGCACAGAAGAATTAGAAGAGGATTTATTTATTCCATCACCCTTGAAGGAAAAAGGTATTATCATATTGATTCCGTAAATTTATTTAAAAAAAGTGGCGATGGAAGGTTCCCATTGATAAAAAAACCTCATAAAAAAGAAAAAGAGTATATTGTAGTCACCATACCACCAATCCCGAGTGATAGTTTTTATAATCCTGATTTGCAAACTGAGACCATTGGATGGGTTTCGTATGCCAACTTTCATCCCCAATTATTAGAGCATTCTTATGGCAACTAAAAATAATAAAAATCAACCAAAAGTAATTGAACTACACACAGACAACTCAATACGGAATATCTGGGTGGACAATCTACACCTTGCCATACGAGAAGATGGAATTTGCGTTGTCCGTCTTTCCGCAAGTTTGCCAGAAGGTGTATTTGAACAGCTTCGATTCATTACCAACCGTAGCCAACTAGAAGAGTTCACAGAAACTCTTTGTGCAACAATGAATTATTATCCACAAAAAGACAAAGCAAATCCTGCCCGAAAAAACAAGCCAACATCGTCTAAAAAAGCGTCATAATATGCCGAACAATGGTATCCACCTGACCACAAGCACGGAGCGGTTTTATGAAAGGGTATCCTTTATGGATACCCTTTCTTTTTGGAAAGTTCACTTGTGTTAAGCTTGTGGCAGGTGATACCGGTCGGTATTGGCCAAACCCACAAAATCTTCATGGATACTTTTGACATTGCCGTCATCGGCGCCGGTCATGCCGGCTGCGAAGCCGCCCTTGCCGCTGCCCGCATGGGCTGCCGGACCCTGGTCTGTATTATAAATGTTGATACCATCGGCGCCATGTCCTGCAACCCTGCCATCGGAGGGCTGGCAAAGGGTCATCTGGTAAAGGAAATAGACGCCCTGGGCGGGGAGATGGCGAAAAACATCGATGCCACCGGCATTCAGTTTCGACGGCTTAATACCAGCAAGGGTCCGGCTGTCCGCTCTTCCCGGGCCCAGGCGGACCGGCTGCTCTACCGTCTGCGGATGAAAAAGGTCCTTGAGAACCAGGAAAATCTTGAAATCCGCCAGACCGTGGTCGATGAAATCCTCACGGAAAATGGTTCTGTCATCGGCATTCGCACCTCCCTGGACGAGGTAATCCATGTTCAGGCCGTTGTCGTTGCCACCGGCACCTTTCTCAACGGGCTTATCCATGTGGGCCTGAAACATTTTCCGGCCGGACGCATGGGTGATGCTCCTTCCACCAGCCTGGCCCGCTGGTTTGCCCGCCAGGGCTTTAGCGTCGGCCGCATGAAGACCGGCACCGTACCAAGGCTGGATGGTACAACCATTGACTATTCTCAACTAACAGCCCAATATTCCGATGATCCACCAAACCTGTTTTCATTTGGTTCCACAGGTCCCCCACCCCTTGAACAGCGTCCCTGTTATATTACCTATACCAACGAGGCTACCCATGACATCATACGAGACGGCATAGACCAGTCGCCCATGTATGCCGGAATTATCGAAGGCATTGGCGCCAGGTACTGCCCGTCCATTGAAGACAAGGTCATGCGGTTTCCTGAAAAGAAGCGGCACCAGATCTTTCTGGAACCGGAGGGCCTGGATACCGTTGAGGTGTACCCCAACGGCATTCCCACCAGCCTGCCGCTGCAGGTGCAGATGGATATGGTCCACTCCATAGCCGGCCTGGAAAAGGCGCGCATTATCCGCCCGGGATATGCTATTGAATATGACTATATCGATCCCCGCAGCCTGCATTCGTCCCTGGAAACAAAAAAAATCCACGGCCTTTTTCTTGCCGGCCAGATCAACGGCACATCCGGCTACGAAGAGGCGGCCGGACAGGGATTGATGGCCGGGATCAACGCGGTAAAAAAGGTGCGGGGGGAAGAGCCGCTGGTCCTGGACCGTTCCCAGGCCTATATCGGTGTTCTCATCGATGATCTGGTGACCCTGGGAACCAGGGAACCCTACCGGCTGTTCACCTCACGGGCGGAATACCGGCTGCTTTTGCGGGAAGACAACGCCGATCTGCGGTTGCGTGAAATCGGCCATGAAATCGGACTGGTTGACGCCCTGACCATGCGGGACTTTATCCACAAGAAGAAAAGTATCAGGGAGGCGGTCCGCCTGCTCCACCGGGAACGTATTCTTCCCGGTCAGGCGGTAAACTCCGCCCTGGCTTCCTTTGGATCAAGTCCCATCGACCAGGCCATGACCCTGGCCGAGCTGCTTCGGCGGCCGGAAATCACCCTGAAAAAACTGGCAACTGTTGTGCGCAGTTGCGGGCAACCGCTGCAAATTGACCCAGGCAGGATAGAATTTGGAGATGAAGTGGAACTTGAGGTCAAATACGCGGGTTACATCAAACGGCAACAGGAACAGGTCGAGCGTTTCAAAAAACTTGAGTCGGTTGAACTGCCACCGGATATGCCCTACGGGGAGCTTGCCGGTCTTTCCGCGGAGGTTGTCGAAAAACTCTATGCAGTGCAACCACGTTCTCTTGGCCAGGCCCTGCGCATATCCGGCGTTACCCCGGCAGCCATCTCCGTGCTCCAGGTCCATTTGAAAAAAACCGGCAGGTTATAACCCCCGCACATGACAGAGAAACCCAATGATCAGCTATCCGCATATCGATCCGGTAATATTTCGACTTGGCCCGCTCCAGGTCAGGTGGTACGGACTGATGTATGTCCTCGGCTTTATGGCCGCCTACCTGCTGGCCCGCTACCAGGCGCGAAAATTTCACTGGCAGAGGATGGAAGAACATCTCGACAACCTGAACCTTGCCATCATCCTTGGTGTCATCCTGGGCGGACGCCTGGGCTATGTTCTTTTTTATAATTTCAGCTTTTACCTGCGCCATCCCCTGGAGATTTTCGCCACCTGGCAGGGCGGCATGTCCTTTCATGGGGGATGTATCGGCGTCCTGCTGGCCGGATTGTATTATTGCCGTCGCCACCGGCTTGATTACTGGAAGACAGCGGACCTCTACGTGGTAACCGTGCCGATCGGCCTGGGGCTTGGGCGACTCGGCAACTTTATCAATGGCGAGCTCTACGGTCGCATAACCGATGTCCCCTGGGCCATGGTCTTTCCCGGAGGCGGGCCGATGGGCAGGCACCCTTCACAACTTTACGAGGCTTTTCTGGAAGGAATCGTCCTTTTTGCCATTCTCTGGACCGTAAAAGAAAAACCATGGCGCCATGATTCCCCCTGGCCCCACGGTTCCATGCTTGCACTTTTTCTCTGTCTCTATGGAATCTTTCGTTTTCTGATCGAATTTGTCCGCGAGCCCGACCCGCAGTTGGGAACAGTTTTTCTCGGCTTGACCATGGGCCAACTTTTGAGCCTTGCCATGGTCTTCTCCGGGGTGCTACTCTTCTTTTTTCTCAAAAAAACAAAAAAACCTCCTTTATCTCCTGCGCAGAGATAAAGGAGGTCCCGGTGATAAAAAAAAGTCCGTTGAACAACGGACAGGGTATGTCGCTCCTGCAACCTTTTTACTGTACCTTTTCCAGCAACTTTTTCCCTGGACGAAACTTGACCACCTTGCGGGATGGTATCTGGACGACCTCCCCTGTTTTAGGATTTCGACCAAGACGGGGCGCCCTCTTGACAACACTGAAACTTCCCAGCCCCACCAGAGTCACCCGCTCCCCCTCTTCCATGGCCTCGGCCATGGAAGAGAGCAAACCATTCAAACCTTTTTCCGCTGCCACCTTGCTGATCTGTGCTGCGCTGGCAATGGATTCAACCAGATCGTTCTTGTTCATCCTTCACAACTCCTTCAGATAAAAAATACAGATTCGCAACCAACAAAATTTTACGGGCGCAATGTAACAGGAACACAGATAAAAACAATTGATGTTATTACTCATTTTTTTATAGGTATATTTACCTAATACCGTTGGCGCAGAAGAAGAAGTCGTTAACCGATTATCCCTTCGGACATTCAATTATACTGATAAGACAAAGCAAAAGAGGGACAGGGCGGCAAAGAAATGAATGAATTCAGCCAAAATCAACAAACACGATAAAACACGCGCGCCCCAAAGACATCTAGCTGATATTACAGTATTATCTTCTTGGCATGCCGTAGAGGTCGGCAGAAAACACCATTAACGGACAGGGAGATACTGACGAAAACCAGAAAAATAGGTAGAGACAACCGGGCCGATTTTTACCATAAATTTACCACAAGCAATAAAAAAAGGGCTTACGACAAAAAGCCGTAAGCCCTTGCATGAACTTGGTAGCGGGGGGAGGATTTGAACCTCCGACCTTC
>Ga0256831_1000836_pt1 | contig 16321 bp, 28 predicted proteins | sample 132544metaG_FD_189087 | JGI IMG/M metagenome (GOLD analysis project Ga0256831, IMG submission 189087) | Hydrothermal vent microbial communities from Lau Basin, Pacific Ocean - 132-544 | ecosystem: Environmental > Aquatic > Marine > Hydrothermal vents | place: Pacific Ocean: Lau Basin | collected...
ATGCTATGGATGAATACATCCCTGAGCCAGAGCGTGCGGTAGACGGTGACTTCCTGATGCCGGTAGAAGACGTATTCTCCATTTCCGGTCGTGGTACCGTAGTAACCGGTCGTATCGAACGTGGTATTATCAAAGTTGGTGAAGAAATCGAAATCATCGGTATCAAGGAAACTCAGACGACTACCTGTACTGGTGTAGAAATGTTCCGTAAACTGCTTGACCAGGGTCAGGCGGGTGATAACGTAGGTGTTCTTCTGCGTGGTATCAAGCGTGAAGAAGTTGAACGTGGTCAGGTACTGGCCAAGCCCGGTTCCATTACGCCACACACCATCTTCGAAGCTGAAGTCTATGTACTGAGCAAAGAGGAAGGTGGTCGTCACACGCCGTTTTTCAAAGGCTATCGTCCCCAGTTCTACTTCCGTACCACTGATGTCACCGGCGCCTGTGAATTACCCGAAGGCGTAGAAATGGTTATGCCGGGTGATAACGTGCAGATGGTCGTTACCCTGATTGCTCCTATTGCGATGGAAGAAGGCTTACGCTTTGCAATTCGTGAAGGTGGCCGTACTGTGGGTGCGGGTGTTGTCGCCAAGATTATTGAATAAGTAATCGCTCCTACTTCCCCCTTCTTTAAAAGGGGGAAGTATTTGTAAACAAATTAAACAGGACAAATATATGTCAACTGAAGATCAAACAATCCGCATTCATTTAAAAGCATTTGACTACCGTCTGATTGACATCAGTGCTAAGGAAATTGTTGAAACTGCCAAGCGTACCGGTGCGATGGTTAAGGGCCCAATCCCTCTGCCTACCCGTAAAGAACGTTTTAATGTTCTGACTTCTCCTCATGTCAATAAAGATGCCCGTGACCAGTATGAACTGCGCACATATAAGCGTCTGATGGACATTGTTAAGCCAACTGACAAGACGGTTGATGCATTAATGAAGCTTGATCTTGCTGCAGGTGTTGATGTTCAGATTAAATTGAACTAAAATATCGCCTCTTATAATTTCACCCACCACCTGGGCTAAAATATAAAGAGCAGCAGATGGTGGGTTTATAACTTAAACGTATGAATGGGTAAAACGGGCTTGAAATAGTCTGACTGTCATTAAACATACGATTTATTATATTTTTGACTTTATCCGGCTCCCTGTTTTGGGGGGGTTCGTTTTGAATTAAATGGATTAAGTGAACGTTTTTTTAAATGCGAGTGCTGATCAACCGAAGTCAGCGCCCAGATTGCTTTTGTTAAAAGAGTTGGAAGCTTTCTGATAATTACAAAGATATTCAATACTGCCGGCTGATAGTATCAGTGTGGACAGTATGATTCCAATGCGATTTGCGGCTTTTTAAAGTGATTAAAAAGCAGGGCAGACTGCAGGGTTATTTTTTGTATTTCAGAAAGATAAAAAATACTCTATACAGCAAATTGCAGAGGAAATTAAAATGAGTTTAGGTCTAGTAGGCCGTAAAGTCGGGATGACCCGAATCTTTACGGAGCAGGGTGAATCCATCCCTGTTACAGTCATTGAAATGGAGCCGAACCGTGTTACTCAGGTTAAAACCTGTGATACTGACGGCTACAATGCAATTCAGGTTACTGTAGGAAATCGTCGTGCCAACCGTGTCAACAAAGCTGCCGCAGGTCATTTTGCCAAGGCAGGTGTTGAAGCCGGTCGTAAAACCGTCGAATTTCGTTTAGCCGATGATGAAACCACTGAATTAACCCCAGGTTCTGAAATTAAAGCGGATCTGTTTGAAGCCGGTCAGATTGTTGATGTTACCGGTACTTCAATTGGTAAGGGGTTTCAGGGCGGTATCAAGCGTCATAACTTCCATCGTCAGGATATGACCCACGGTAACTCAATCTCTCACCGTTCTAATGGTTCTATTGGTCAGAACCAGACCCCAGGCCGTGTATTCAAGGGCAAGAAAATGTCCGGACACATGGGTGCAGCCAAATGTACTATACAGAACCTGGAAGTCGTTCGTGTTGACGCTGACAACAATCTGTTACTGATCCGCGGTGGTATTCCGGGTTCTAAAAATGCAGATGTTATCGTTAAGCCAGCAGTTAAAGCATAGAGGATAATTAAATGGAACTGAATTTAACAACAGCTTCAGGTAATGCCTCTCAAAAGACGGTAGAAGTATCTGAAACTGCATTCAATAAAGATTTCAATGAAGCACTGGTTCACCAGGTTGTTACTGCTTATTTAGCAGGCGGCCGTGCTGGCACCAAAGCTCAGAAAAATCGTTCCGCAGTAAGCGGTGGTGGCGCGAAGCCATGGCGTCAGAAGGGCACCGGTCGTGCTCGTTCTGGTACTATTCGTAGCCCGATATGGCGTAGTGGTGGTACCACTTTCGCTGCTAAAAATCGTGATTTTTCACAAAAGGTTAACCGTAAGATGTACCGCAGTGCAATGGCCGCCATTGTGTCTGAACTGGTTCGTCAGGATCGCCTGATAGTATTATCCGATTTAAAAATGGCAGGACCAAAGACTAAGGAGTTGGCAGCAACTCTGAAAAATCTGGGTTCAGACAATGCCCTGATTGTGACTGGAGACTTTGATCAAAACATCTATCTGTCTTCACGCAACCTGATTAATATTGAGTACACTGATGCACGCCACGTTAATCCGGTCAATCTGGTACGCTATAAAAAAGTAATTATGACTGAAGATGCAGTCAAAAAAGTTGAGGAGATGCTCAAATGAACCAGGAACGTATCTTCAACGTATTAATTGCGCCGCATATTTCTGAAAAAAGTGCATTAAATGCCGAATACAATAATCAATATGTATTCAAAGTGGCTATTGATGCTAAAAAGCCTGAAATCAAAAAAGCGGTGGAAAGTGCTTTTGACGTAAAAGTTAAAAAAGTACAGACAAGTGTTGCAAAAGGTAAGGTTAAGCGTTTTGGCCGTATGACCGGTCGTCGTAAAGACTGGAAAAAAGCTTACGTTACCTTAGCAGAGGGTTCAACCATAGAGATGATGTCGGGCGAATAGCCGGGCTAAAGTTGAGGTAACAAAGATGGCTGTAATTAAAAGCAAACCAACTTCAGCAGGGCGTCGTTTTGTAGTTCGCGTCAAGAATGATGAGCTACATAAAGGCTCAGGTTACGCACCTCTGCTGCAGAAGAAATCAAAATCCGGTGGCCGTAACAACAACGGCCGGATCACTACCCGTCATATTGGTGGTGGTCACAAACAGCATTACCGTGTTGTGGATTTTAAACGTAATAAAGATGGTATTCCGGGCAAAGTTGAACGTCTGGAATACGATCCAAACAGAACGGCTCACTTGGCACTGGTCTTATATGCCGATGGTGAACGTCGTTATATTATTGCACCTAAAGGTGTATCAGCAGGTACTCCCATTCATTCTGGTGCAGAATCTGACATTAAACCAGGCAATGCCATGCAGCTGCGTGACATCCCGGTCGGTACAACCATTCACTGTATTGAAATAAAGCCAGGCAAGGGTGCGCAAATTGCACGCAGTGCCGGTACTTCAGCACAGCTGGTTGCCCGTGAAGGTGCTTATGTCACTTTACGTTTACGCTCTGGTGAAATGCGCAAGATTCATGTTGACTGTAAAGCAACAATTGGTGAAGTCAGTAACTCTGAACATAGTCTGCGTAAATTAGGTAAGGCTGGTGCCACTCGCTGGAGAGGCATCCGCCCAACTGTTCGCGGTGTAGCTATGAACCCGGTTGATCACCCGCATGGTGGGGGTGAAGGTCGTACATCAGGAGGCCGTCATCCGGTATCTCCATGGGGTACTCCTACTAAGGGTTATAAGACTCGTAGTAATAAACGTACTGATAAGTTTATTGTACGTCGTCGTAATAAGAAATAATCGTTATTGAGGAGTATAAATAGTGCCACGTTCAATTAAAAAAGGACCATTTATAGATGGTCACTTAATGAAAAAGGTGCTTAAAGCCGTTGAAACCAATGACCGCAAGCCAGTTAAAACCTGGTCTCGCCGTTCAATGGTTATGCCTGAGATGGTGGGTTTAACCATCGCAGTACACAATGGTCGCCAGCACGTACCTGTATTAATCAATGAAAACATGGTTGGTCACAAATTAGGTGAAATGGTTCCTACCAGAACCTATAGAGGCCACGTTGCAGATAAGAAGGCAAGGTAATCAAAATGGAAGTTTCAGCAAAGTTAAGAAATGCTATGATTTCTGCTCAAAAGATGCGCCTGGTAGCCGATCAGATCCGCAACAAGCCAGTAGAAGCAGCACTCGATCTATTAGCATACAGCCCTAAAAAAGCTGCTGTTATTATCAAGAAGGTGCTTGAATCAGCTATTGCCAATGCCGAGCACAACGAAGGCGCAGATATTGATGAATTAAAAGTCTCAACTATCTTCGTTGACGAAGGGCCGACCTACAAGCGTATGCGTCCTCGTGCCAAAGGCCGTGGTAATAGAATTTTAAAACGCACCAGTCACGTCGTCGTGAAAGTTAGTGATAAATAATAGCGGAGCAGAATAATGGGACAGAAAGTACACCCAATTGGGATTCGCCTGGGAATTATTAAGGATTGGACATCCAAATGGTATGCCAAATCTTCAGACTATGCCGATTTCCTGAATAAAGACATTGAAGTAAGATCCTTTCTTGAAAAGAAACTGGCTCATGCTTCCGTCAGTCGTATTCAGATTGATCGCCCAGCGCATAATGCAAGAATTACCATCCACACTGCCCGTCCAGGTATCGTGATTGGTAAAAAAGGTGAAGATATTGAAAAACTGAAGCAGGAAGTATCCGCCATGATGGGCATTCCTGTACACATCAATATCGAAGAAGTTCGTAAGCCTGAACTGGACGCCACTCTGGTTGCACAAGGTGTAGCTCAGCAGCTGGAACGTCGTATCATGTTCCGTCGTGCGATGAAACGTTCAGTTACCAACGCCATGCGTTTAGGTGCTGAAGGGATCAAAATTAATGTTTCTGGTCGTTTAAACGGTGCAGAAATTGCCCGTGCTGAATGGTATCGTGAAGGCCGTGTGCCTCTGCATACTTTACGTGCAGACGTTGATTACGGCACAGCCGAGGCCAATACCACCTACGGTATTATTGGTGTCAAGGTATGGATATTCAAAGGTGAAGTTCTGGATACAGAGACGGTGATGAAGGAAAAATTACTTTCCAGGAAATCATCCGAGTCCAAGTAATACAGAACGGACTTATCAGGAACAATAAAGATAGGTAAAGACAATGCTTCAACCTAAAAGAACAAAATTCCGTAAGCAGATGAAAGGCCGTAACCGCGGCCTGGCTCTGACCGGAAACAAAGTGAGTTTTGGCGAATACGGCCTGAAGTCGACCTCTCGCGGTCGTCTGACAGCCCGTCAGATTGAATCTGCACGTCGTGCCATGACTCGTCATATTAAACGTGGCGGTAAAATCTGGATACGTGTTTTTCCAGACAAGCCAATTTCTAAAAAGCCACTGGAAGTCAGACAAGGTAAAGGTAAAGGTAACGTGGAATATTGGGTCGCACAGGTCCAGCCAGGTTCAATGCTTTACGAAATGGAAGGTGTATCTGAAGAACTGGCGCGTGAAGCGTTCCAGCTTGCAGCTGCAAAATTACCTTGCTCCACAACTTTTGTTAAGCGTACGGTGATGTAAATGAGCAGTGAAAACAGATTAAAAGCAAGTGACTTGCGAGACAAGTCAGTTGAAGAGCTGACCAGTACTCTGCATGAATTACGTAAAGAACAGTTTAACCTGAGAATGAGCCAGGGTTCTGGCCAGACGGTTAAACCTCACCTTTTTAAAATGGTTCGACGCAATATTGCCCGCGTTAAAACCGTTTTAAATGCAAAGTAACAGGTATCCGTAATGAGTGAAGAGATGAGTGAAGAAAACAAAATAAGAACAGTTAGCGGTAAGGTTCTGAGTAACAAGATGGATAAAACCATAACTGTGCTGATTGAACGTAAAGTTAAGCATCCGCTTTATGGCAAGTATATAAAGCGTTCAACCAAGCTGCATGCTCATGATGAAAACAATGAGTGTGGAATTGGTGATACGGTAACAATTACTGAATGTCGTCCAATGTCCAGGACCAAGTCCTGGCAGTTGGTAGAAGTTATCAGTAAAGCAAATTAATCCTGCTTCCCCCTTCTTTAGAAGGTGGACTGAGGGGGGTGGCTGTTAAGTTGCAAAACTAAAGGCTAAACCCCCTTTGTCCTCTTTGAAAAGCAGGAAATAAGAAAAAACACTTTACAAAGAAGTACTATACAAGACTCGAAAACCCATGCTATAATAGCTGGCTTTCTTGGGACCGCTTATATAAGCATTCTTTTATAGGCATTCTTTAATCGCATTGTTTGGAGATTGACAATGATTCAGATGCAAACGGTACTCGATGTTGCCGATAATAGTGGCGCACGAAGAATCCAGTGTATTAAGGTTCTGGGTGGCTCCCACAGAAGATATGCTAAAGTTGGTGATATTATCAAGTGCAGCATTAAAGAAGCCATACCTCGCGGTAAGGTTAAAAAAGGTGATGTGTACAATGCCGTGGTTGTTCGTACAACCAAGGGTGTACGTCGTCCTGACGGTTCTCTGATCCGTTTTGATGGTAATGCAGCAGTACTGCTCAATGCCTCACATCAGCCTATTGGTACCCGGATCTTTGGTCCTGTTACCCGTGAACTTCGTAATGAGAAGTTTATGAAGATTATTTCACTGGCACCTGAGGTTCTTTAATAGCTTTTGATGCAATAGCTGCGGCAACGGTAACGCTGTGGCGGCGATAAAGTAAGCTAAATAATTTCTAGTGCACATTTCAAGTGAGTTAAGTGCACTGTATAGTGTGACTTTAGTGCTGATATCATCAGATTCACTCTGGAGTGATCAACGCTAAAAAGACGTAAGAGAGAAAGTGATGCGTAAGTTAAGAACAGGCGATGAAGTAATCGTTATCGCTGGTAAAGATAAAGGTAAACGCGGTCAGATTGACAGGTTTGTTAGTGATGGTAAAAAGGTAGTTATTCCTAATATCAATATCGCTAAAAAGCATGTTAAAGGCAATCCAAATACCGGTGAAACTGGTGGTATCGTTGATCAGGCAATGCCTCTGGATATTTCCAACGTGGCTATTTTCAATGCCGATACTGGAAAGGCTGATCGGGTCGGTTTTAAGTTTCTGGAAGATGGCAAGAAAGTTCGTTATTACAAGTCTAATAACGAAGTCATTAACTAGTTAGCTGAAAGTCATTAACTACTTAGCTAAAAGTCATTGGCTAAGCAGCTACTTAAAGCGCCTTTAAAGTAAGTAAACAGGACAGGTTCGAATGGCAACTTTACAAACGTTATATAAAGATACCGTGGTATCTAAGTTACAAAAGGAATTCAATTACAAATCTGTAATGGAAGTTCCGAAAATCACCAAGATCACCTTAAATATGGGGCTGGGTGATGCAGTAGGTGACAAAAAGGTAATTGAACATGCAGTCAGTGATATGACCAAGATTGCAGGTCAAAGACCGGTTGTTACCAAAGCAAGAAAATCCATTGCGGGCTTTAAAATCCGTGATGATTATCCAATTGGCTGCAAGGTAACTCTGCGCAAGGAAAGAATGTATGAATTTCTGGAGCGCTTAATCAGTATTTCAATTCCTCGTATTCGTGATTTTCGTGGTCTGAACCCAAAATCATTTGATGGTCGTGGAAATTACAGCATGGGTGTGAAAGAACAAATCATATTCCCGGAAATTGACTACGATAAAATTGATAAACTGCGTGGTATGGATATTACCATTACCACAACTGCAAAATCTGATGAAGAAGCCAAAGCGCTGCTGAAAGCCTTTAACTTCCCACTTAAATCAGAAAAAGCCGCAGAAGCAAAAGGATAATCAGATGGCAAAACAATCCATGATTCAACGCGAATTAAAACGCGAAAAAATGGTTGCTAAATATGCGGCTAAAAGAGCCGCATTAAAAGCAGCAATGAATGATCCAGAAGCATCATTTGAAGACAGAATGGCCGCACGTGAAAAATTCAATGCGCTGCCAAGAAATGCTTCTCCTGTACGTCTGCGTAACCGTTGTCGTATAACCGGTCGTCCACATGGCTTTTTCCGTAAGTTTGGTCTGTCAAGAAACAAACTGCGTGAGCACACCATGAAGGGTGATGTCCCAGGTTTACGTAAAGGCAGCTGGTAAGCACCAGGCCTCTGAATAAGAGATAAGGAGAAAGTTATGAGTATGAGTGATCCAATTGCAGACATGCTGACTCGTATCAGAAATGCATTAGCTGCAAACAAAGTTTCAGTTTCCATGCCTTCATCAAAACTGAAGGTAGCCATTGCTAAAGTACTGGAGGACGAAGGTTACCTTCTGTCTCATAGTGTTAGCGGTGACAAAAAGCCAGTTCTGACCATTGACCTGAAATATTTCCAGGGCAAGCCCGTTATTGAACTGATTAAAAGAGCCAGCAGACCCGGTCTGAGACAGTACAAAGGTGCCAATGACATTCCACAGGTTTGGGATGGTCTGGGTGTTTCTATTGTATCGACTTCAAAAGGTATTATGACCGATTCAGCGGCTAAAAAAATAGGACAGGGTGGCGAAGTATTGTGCTATGTAGCCTAATCTGACGAACCTGTAAAAAGGTAGTCGGCTCAGGTATGCGGAAACTGGGGTTTGCCAGGAGTTTAATGATTCGTTAAGAACTTTAAGTCCGCTTAATACATAGCCAGGAATTATGACACATTAAGGTGAATATATGTCTAGAGTAACAAAACCGGTTGCAATTCCAGCCGGTGTGGAAATTTCCCAGAACGGGCAAGTAGTTTCGGTTAAAGGTAGTAAAGGTCAGATGCAAATGAACATGCATCCTGACGTTAATATGACGGTTGAAGACGGCACAGTCGGTTTCAGTCCCTTAAACGAAAATGACAAGGGCGGTTTTGCCATGTCAGGTACCATGAAATCACTTGTTATCAATATGATGACCGGCGTCAGCCAGGGTTTTGAAAAGAAACTGACCCTGATTGGTGTAGGTTACAGAGCGCAGGTACAGGGTAACAAAGTTAACCTGAGTCTGGGTTTCTCTCATCCGGTTGAACATCAGCTGCCTGAAGGCATTACTGCTGAAGCACCCAGCCAGACCGAGATCATCATCCGCGGAATTGATAAGCAGAAAGTCGGCCAGGTCGCTTCTGATATTCGTTCCTATCGTCCACCCGAGCCTTATAAAGGTAAAGGTGTCCGTTATGCCGATGAGCATGTGGTTCGTAAAGAAGCTAAGAAGAAATAGTACTGACAGAGGCAGATGTAATGGATAAGAAAGCAAAACGTTTACGTCGCTCTCGCAGAGCACGTGCAAAAATAAGTGAGTTAGCGGTTAACCGTCTGACCATCCACAAAACACCAAGACATATATACGCTCAGGTTATCGCCCCCAACGGTTCTGAAGTCATTTGTGCTGTTAATACTGCACAGGCTGATATTAAATCTGAAGTTAAATATACCGGAAATTGCGATGCAGCTAAGGTTGTCGGTAAAGCGATAGCTGAAAAAGCAAAACAAGCGGGTATTACCAAAGTCGCGTTCGACAGAAGTGGTTTTAAATACCATGGACGTGTTAAGTCACTGGCTGATGCAGCTCGTGAAAATGGTCTGGAATTTTAAGGGTTTATATCATGGCTGGAAAGTATCAAGCAAAAGAAAAAGCGCAGGACGATCTGATTGAAAAATTAATTAACGTTAATCGTGTTGCTAAAGTGGTTAAAGGTGGTCGTGTATTTGGTTTCGCTGCACTGACTGTAGTGGGTGATGGTAACGGTCGCGTAGGTTTCGGTCGCGGTAAGGCAAAAGAAGTGCCTGCGGCTATCCAGAAAGCGATGGAAAATGCCCGCCGCAACCTGGTTAAGGTGCCTGTTAAAGACGGTACCCTGCAATACGGTTTATACGGTGTTGAAGGTGCGGCTCGTGTTTATATGAAGCCGGCATCTGAAGGTACCGGTATTATTGCCGGTGGTGCGATGCGTGCCGTATTTGAAGCGGTTGGTATTCGTAACGTACTGGCCAAATGTGTTGGAACACAGAACCCTATTAACGTGGTTCGTGCTACTATCAAAGGTTTATCACAAATGCGCTCTCCAGAGTATGTTGCAGCCAAGCGTGGTAAAACAGTTGAAGAAATTACTGAGTAATAGCAGGTAAAATCATGTCAAAGACAATTAAGGTTACTCAAGTCAAGAGTATTAATGGTCGACTGAAAGCACATAAAGCCTGTGTTGCCGGTCTGGGCCTTCGTAGAATTAACCATAGTGTTGAAGTTATCGATACCCCTGAAAACAGAGGTATGATCAACAAGGTTTCCTATTTATTAAAAGTTGAGGAATAAGATCATGTATCTTAATTCGCTAAAGCCTGCCAAAGGGTCAAAGAAAAACGCCAAGCGTGTTGGTCGTGGCATTGGTTCAGGCACAGGTAAAACATGTGGACGCGGCCATAAAGGTCAGAAATCACGTTCCGGTGGTAAAGTAATGGTTGGTTTTGAAGGTGGTCAGATGCCATTGCAAAAGCGCCTGCCAAAAATTGGTTTTACATCGCGTGTTGGTATTGTAAGCGATGAAATTCGTTTACATGAACTGAACCGTTTTGATGATGTTGTTGATCTGGATGCGCTGAAAAAAGCCAACCTGGTCAAGAAAAACATCAAGAATGTAAAAGTATTTGCTTCCGGCGAGATTAACAAGGCCATTACCTTAAAAGGTATTAAAGCAACTAAAGGTGCACGTGCGGCGATTGAAGCTGCAGGTGGAAAAATCGAAGATTAAAGACTAACTGACAGTCAACTACTCTATACGGTATAAGGACGATCTGTGGCAGCATCAGCAGCGCAATTGGCCAGTTCATTAGGCGGCGGCAAACTCACTGAGTTAAAGAGCCGCCTTCTTTTTGTTCTGGGTGCATTATTAGTTTTTCGTATCGGAACCTATATTCCGGTTCCCGGTATCAATCCGGTTGCATTAGCAGCCCTGTTTGATCAGCAACGTGATTCCATTTTAGGCATGTTTAACATGTTCTCTGGTGGGGCACTGGAACGTTTATCGGTTTTTGCTCTGGGTATTATGCCCTATATTTCTGCTTCCATTATTATTCAGTTAATGACCAAGGTAATACCTACCCTGGAACAACTGAGTAAGGAAGGGGCAGCAGGAAAACGCAAAATTACTCAGTACACTCGTATTGGTACGGTCGGTTTAGCCACCTTCCAGGCGCTTGGTGTTGCCATTACCCTGGAAAGTCAGACTGCCGGTGCGACCAATGTGGTAGTGGATCCTGGTTTTATTTTCCGTATCTCTACAGTAGCAACTCTGGTCACCGGAACCATGTTTTTAATGTGGCTGGGTGAACAGATCACTGAACGGGGGATCGGCAACGGTATCTCGCTGATTATTTTTGCCGGTATTGTAGCAGGCCTGCCCACCGCACTGGGCGGCACCTTCTCCTTACAGAGTGAAGGTACGATTTCTTCCGGTGTGTTATTACTGTTAATTATGATCATTATTGCTGTAACCGCATTTGTGGTCTTTGTGGAACGAGCCCAACGGCGGATAACTGTAAATTATGCCAAGCGGCAGCAGGGGCGTAAGATGTATGCGGCGCAGTCCTCTCATCTGCCCTTAAAAGTGAATATGGCGGGTGTTATTCCACCTATTTTTGCCTCCAGTATTATTCTGTTTCCGGCAACCTTAGGTAAGCTATTTGCCAATACAGAAGGACTGGAGTGGATGCAGACTATGGCGGATGCCATATCTCCGGGCCAGCCTTTGTATGTACTATTTTATGCCGTTGGTATTTTCTTCTTCTGTTTCTTCTATACGGCGATTATGTTTAATCCCAGGGAAACAGCGGATAACCTGAAAAAATCCGGTGCTTTTATTCCCGGAATCAGACCGGGTGAAAATACCTCACGCTTTATTGATGCCATTATGAGTCGTCTGACCCTGATTGGTGCGGTATATATTACCGGCGTGTGTTTATTACCTGAATTTCTGATTTTAAACTGGAACGTACCTTTCTACTTTGGCGGTACCTCCTTATTAATTATTGTTGTTGTAACCATGGACTTTATGGCACAGGTACAAACTTACATTATGTCTCATCAGTATGAGGGCTTAATGAAGAAGGCCAACTTAAAGAGTTCCAAAGGTAAAAAATAGCCTGCAACATTAGAACTGAATTTTAATTCTATTTTTAGAGGTGAAACATGAAAGTCCGTGCTTCAGTAAAAAAGATTTGCAGAAACTGCAAAATTATCAAGCGAAAAGGTATTGTCCGTGTTATCTGTTCAGATGCACGCCACAAGCAGCGCCAGGGATAAGACAATAATCCTGTGTTCCCACTCGCCCTGGGAACGCGGGCAGCTTGCCCGCGACAAATTTTAAATATCGGTTCCTGTCGGGGACTCATTTAAAATATAAAGAGAATTGGCCGTTATGGAGATTCTCTTTTGTTGTTTAATGAAACATGAAATTTCATTGACATGACTTATAACAGTGCGTATAATTACGCGCTCTTTGTATTACTATTAGATTGATGGGAGTGCCTTTATGGCTCGTATTGCTGGTGTAAATGTTCCAGATAGAAAACATGCAATTATTGCATTAACATCGATTTATGGAATTGGTCCAACCCGCTCCAAAAAGATTTTAGAACAGGCCGGTATTGACGGTTCTACTAAAGTTGAAGCTTTATCAGAAAAAGAACTGGATGCTATTCGTGCCTTAGTTGGTGAGTTCACTGTAGAAGGTGATCTGAGACGAGAAGTTTCCATGAATATCAAACGTCTGATGGATATGGGTTGTTACCGTGGTTTAAGACACCGTAGAAGTTTACCTCTGCGTGGTCAGCGTACTAAAACGAATGCCAGAACTCGTAAGGGTCCTCGTAAGCCTATTCGTAAGTAAGTTTGAAAGCCTTTCTTTATGAAAGGCCAATCACAAATCCATAAATTCTTGTTGATATGATAATTAGCAAAAACTATCGAACAAACTGAATAAACAAAAGACTGATTCAACAAAAGAGTGTTATCAAAGCTGAAATGACTGCTTATTTCTAAAGGAAGAACAGCTCACTACATGCTCTGTTAAGATTCAAAATTATATAGGTAAAACTAATGGCTAAACCAAGTCGTTCACGCAAAAAAGTAAAACGTACGGTGGTTGACGGAATTGCACATATACATGCATCCTTCAACAATACAATTATTACCATCACGGATCGTCAGGGCAATGCTCTGGCCTGGGCTACTGCAGGTGGCTCCGGGTTCCGTGGTTCCAGAAAAAGTACTCCATTTGCTGCTCAGGTAGCAGCTGAAAGAGCTGGCAAAGTCACTCTGGAAATGGGGATGAAGAATCTTGACGTGAACGTAAAAGGTCCAGGTCCTGGTCGTGAATCCGCAGTTCGTGCCTTTAATGCACTGGGTTATAAAATCAACAGTATTACTGATGTAACCCCTATCCCGCATAATGGTTGTCGTCCCTCTAAGAAGCGTCGTGTATAAACGACTTTTATCTTCCAAGAGAACAGTAAAGAGATTAACGAGAAGGAATTAAATTATGGCCAGATATATTGGACCGACCTGTAAACTATCACGTCGTGAAAAAACTGACCTGGGTCTTAAAAGCGGCCTGCGTGCATTAGATACCAAATGTAATATGGAACAACCACCCGGTGTACATGGTGCGGGACGTGGTCGTTTAAGTGAATTCGGTATGCAGCTGCGTGAAAAGCAGAAAGTCAGAAGAATTTATGGTGTTCTGGAAAAACAGTTCAGAAACTACTACAAAAAAGCATCCGGTCAGAAGGGTGCAACCGGTGAGAACCTGTTAAGACTTCTGGAACAGCGTTTAGATAATATTGTTTATCGTATGGGCTTTGGCTCTACCCGTGCAGAAGCCAGACAGCTGGTTGGCCACAAGGCTATCCTGGTTAATAGTAAGATTGTTAATATCCCCTCTTACTCTGTTCAACCGGGTGATGTTATCTCTATCCGTGAGAAAGCAAAAAACCAGCAACGTATCAAAGATGCTCTTGAACTTCGCAAACAGCGCGAAATTGAAGAGTGGATTTCTGTTGATGAAAAAGCTATGGAAGGTACTTTCAAGTCCATTCCAGAACGTAGCGAACTGCCAACAGAAATTCAGGAAAACCTGATTGTGGAATTATACTCCAAGTAATTTCACTCTTGCCAAAAGCCTTATTGATAGTTTTATCAATAAGGCTTTTGGCGTTATAAAAATAATTTATGCTATGAGGACACTTCATGCAGGACTCTGTATCTCAGTTTCTAAGACCCAAGCTGGTCGATGTACAGCAATATTCAGAAAATCATGCGAAAGTTGTACTGGAGCCCCTTGAAAGAGGTTTCGGACATACTTTAGGTAACTCATTGCGTCGCATACTTCTCTCTTCTATGACAGGTGCATGCATCTATGAAGCAGAGATAGAAGGCGTATTACATGAATACTCCAGTATTGAAGGTGTACAGGAAGATGTTATTGAAATCCTGTTAAACCTGAAAGGTGTAGCCATTCGTTTAAACAATCGTGATGAAGTTGAGCTGGCCCTGAACAAGAAAGGACCTGCTGTAGTGACTGCTGCAGATATTGCACTGGATCACGATGTTGAAATCGCCAATCCTGATCATGTTATCTGTAACCTGTCTTCCGGTGCAGAAATTAACATGAAACTGCGTATTAACAAGGGCATTGGTTATCAGCCTTCCAATACCCGTAATAGTCCAGAGGATTCTGATTCGATTATTGGCCGTTTACAGCTTGATGCCAGCTACAGCCCGGTTTTAAAAGTATCCTACCAGGTAGAAAATGCCCGTGTGGAACAACGTACTAACCTGGACAAGCTGATCATCGATCTGGAAACCAATGGTACTATTGATCCGGAAGAAGCCATCAAGCATGCGGCGACCATTCTTTCTGATCAGTTATCTTCTTTTGTGAACCTGAATGTTCGTGAGCCGGAAGAGCAGAAAGAGAAAGAACCTGAAATTGACCCAATCCTGTTACGTCCTATCGACGATCTGGAATTAACGGTACGTTCAGCCAACTGCCTGAAAGCCGAGCAAATCTACTTTATAGGTGATCTGATTCAGCGTACTGAAGTTGAGTTATTAAAAACACCTAACCTGGGTAAGAAATCCTTAACCGAAATTAAGGACGTACTGGCTTCCAAAGGCCTGAGCCTGGGCATTAAACTGGAAAACTGGCCCCCCGCTATCCTGAAAGACAGCACCAAGGCCTAATTAATAGAAATACCTACCCAAGGGAAGGCTGAGTACACGATTTTTTTGTTGAGGACTGTCTGAGCGCAGCGAGTTCCGCAGACAAAAAAATCGTGTACTCAGCCTGACCGGACATTAAATTCAAAATTTAATAGGTATCAAACCTGCGCAAGCAGTATTTATAGTAACTTAGATTCAGCCATGTTGTTATGGCTGGGTGCTATAGATTAATAAAGGAAAATTATTATGCGTCATCGTAAGAGTGGACGTCAATTAAACCGTAACAGCTCACATCGTAAAGCGATGTTTAAAAATATGGCTGTTTCTTTATTGCGTCATGAAATTATTAAAACCACTTTACCTAAAGCCAAAGAACTGCGTCGCGTAGTTGAACCTATGATCACTCGCGCCAAAGTCGATTCTGTAGCCAACCGTCGTGTTATTTTTGCACGTACCCGTGACAATGAAGTCACTGCCAAGTTGTTTACTGAAATTGGCCCACGTTATCAGGACCGTCCAGGCGGTTATGTTCGTATTTTAAAATGCGGCTTTCGTAAGGGTGACAATGCTCCAATGGCTTATGTAGAGCTGGTTGATCGTCCCATTATTGAAGATGAAGAGGAAGATGATATCGAGGAAGAAGAATAAGTTTCACTGACTTTTTCATACACTTCAGCCCCTCAACGGGCATAAAAAAACCGGGACTATCCCGGTTTTTTTATGCCTGATATTTATGCTAATTATTTTTTTGCTTATATATTTAAGAAACTAAGATACTCGTTCAATATTATATTTAACGTTATTTCTCTGTTCATTCGTGCAATTGCTTACTGCCAGGCTTGTTTTTTAATAGTAAATCTATATTGTAAATATCTTACTTACGTCGTAATTTACCTTCTGCGTATTCTGCTGATGGTGAACACCAATTCTGATCCATCATGAACACCCATTCTGTCTCATCGTGAACACCCAACCTTGCCCACACATTGGCGTACTGTCTTTTTACCCTAAGTGTTCACCATCCG
>Ga0256831_1000837_pt1 | contig 16316 bp, 24 predicted proteins | sample 132544metaG_FD_189087 | JGI IMG/M metagenome (GOLD analysis project Ga0256831, IMG submission 189087) | Hydrothermal vent microbial communities from Lau Basin, Pacific Ocean - 132-544 | ecosystem: Environmental > Aquatic > Marine > Hydrothermal vents | place: Pacific Ocean: Lau Basin | collected...
CTGTTGTGCTTGGGGGACAAGGGCCATCATATACCTGAACTTCAGAGAAAACTTATGGGAAGAGGAAGAAATAGAAAACAGGAAATACCAGGAATGGCTTAAGATTCTTGCTCACGAAATAGCTCATATCTTCCACCGAGGACACGATTATCCTTTTTCTCTTATTGAGAAAGAACTGCTTAAATTTATGATTACTCAAAGGGAAGAGGGAAAAGTTTCAATAGGAAGAAAGGCCAGTTTCATTTTAGGCTTTGAGCTGGACTTTTACGACAGGCTCTTTTTTGAAGAACTCTTTGAGGGCTTATCCTGGAAAGCTGTTATTTTTAAGAACAGCACTTACCTAATAGCCAGCGGGCACATCAAACGGCTTATTTCTTTCCTTGACCGCTTGAAAGAGGCAAAAGGAATCCGTCTTTTCTATTATGACAACAACTTTCTGTTTGTCCCTAGGAAGCAGAAGGTAAACCTTGAACCGTATATAGCCTTAACGGAGAAAAGGCAATGACCTTACGGGATATAGAGCTGAAACTTGTATGGTATTTCAATCCGTTCAGGAATGTAATCGTTCCCAACCTCAAAGATGGAGTATTTTCTGACATGCACGAATGCGACCTGCTGGTTCTCCACCCTACGGGCTACGCTACAGAAGCTGAAAGACTATGCCCTAAAACATATTCCTGAAAGAGCTGGACTGATAGTTGTAAGGGAGAAGAAAAAGCTCTGCGGTGGCTACTGCAAAATAGTTAGATACCCAAAACCTAACAGGAAAGCAAGAAAATGGACGGAAAAACATAGAGCCAAACTACTACAGCTAATGCAGATAAGATACTGGAAGCTCAAGAACAATCTTAAAGAAAGATAAGAGGGACAATCATGAGAACAACCGTTTTCGCCGCCTACAAGCTCTGGAGAGAACTTCTCAAGGGCTCAAGAACTCCTCTAACGGTCAAGAAATACTCTCAATACCTGAAACCTCTCGTTGACAGGCTCGGAGACTTTGAACTAACGGAACTCAAAGAGAAAAAAAGCTACATTACAGGCTTTGCACTCTCCAACTACTCTACTCCTTCTGCACGCAGAAACTTTTGGAATGCGTGGAACTCCTTCAGGCGATTTGTTCTGAAAAGTTTTGAGGTGGCACTCCCGGAGCTCCCCGATGAGTTTGTAGGAAAGGCTGAGAGGAAAGAACCTAAACCTCTCAAGGAGTCCCACTTTCAGGCACTTTTACAGGCCGTAAGGGAGCTCCCCGACGTGGAAAGGGAAAGAGAGAGGAATATTTCCCTCAAGCTGGCCTTCTACCTCATGGCCTTTGGCGGGCTGAGAATTGGAGAGACACTTCAGGTCAGACCTCAAGACGTTCAATTTAAGATAACAGATGACGGAGAAGAATACGCAGAAGTGCTGGTTAAGGGGAAGGGACGGAAGGAAAGGAGAGTCCCGATATTTGTATCGGAAGTTGTTGACTACCTGAAAGAGCACGCAGAGGAGCTCCCGCCTGCACTCACGCATCAGGCTATAGAGAAACGGTTAAAGAACCTCTACCGAAAGGCCGTCGTGGGAATAGGAGAACAGCCCGAAAGGTTCTATCCTCATAGATTAAGAGACACCTACCTCACAAGGCTTGCCGACAGAGGCGTGGACATTAGAGTCCTGCAGGAATTGGCAGGCCACGCCTCAATTGAAATGACAAGACGGTATGTAGGAGTAAGTCAGGAAAGAATCCTGAAAGAGGTTCAGAGAGCATTCTAATCCGTTCGCCTTTCTCTCTCATTTCCGCTCCCGACGACTTTAACCAGACTGAGGAGCTTGAAAACTACCTGAAAGAGCTCTTTTACGACGAGGAGAGATATAGGGAGTGGATGGTTGACAGGCTCAGGAGAGAAATCTGCAGGGAAGCCCTGAAGATTAAGAAAAACACTCCCTGGACTTAGCGTTTCTGACTTTATAAGATTCTTAATCCACTACTTAGAAGAAAACGGTTTGCCGCCAAGGGCAAACCGGATAACAAATCAGGGAGAGGGGGAATAGTCATCAGAAGGTTCCTCTGCCAACTTCTGAAGATTATCTATCGCTCTCTTCAGAGCTTTTGCAACCTCGTTGATTGTGAACGGAAAAGAGTAGGTTTTAACGACCTCTCCCTCGTCAAAGAGCTTCACGTTAACGTTTAAAAAGGGAGTTCCGTATATCGCCGCGAGTCTCATAATCTCTACAAGATTGTGAGGATAGCCGGCATCTATCAGAACCTCTTCATCATCTACCTGCAGGTAGAGAAGAACGCCTTCTACTATCTGCTCATACCCGTCGTCATCAACGGAAAACAGGTTGTTTTTCATCTCTTCGCCGACGACCTTGAAAAGACCTATCAAGGAAGAGTTTTCTATTTTCTCCTTAATTCTCTCAACATTTCCCATTTTGACCTCCTTAACAAATTAACAAAAGATTTATTATAGAAAAACGCCAGACTAAACAGGAGCTTTTCAAAGCGGGGATACAGCCCGACACTCCGAAGGGGTGTTGACTTTGACTTTAAACGAGTTTAAGAAAGGTATCTCCGAATCTCTACGGACAGCAGGGATAGGAGTAGGGGCGACATGAACCCGCCCAGAAAGTTCACTACTTCTTACTTTTCTTCTACGAAAGTAGCTTAACCAGATTTACAACCCTTCCTTTTTTACTACTTTTCGGGACGGCCACCTTTAGGGTTATATAGTAACCACAGTTGGCGACGGCGTAGCCCCCTCTTTTCCTTATTTCCCTTGCTATTTCCTGAAAGGCCAAACAGATAGCCTTCCTATCAGGATAGGTAACTGGTTCTATCTCAACTAGGACCATTTCTTTCCCTTTAAATTCCACTGATGAAGTGGACTTCACAAGAAAATCAACCTTCTTAAGAGAGGGATTATTGCAGTAATCTTCCATATCCCCAATAAAACCAGGAGTGTTTGCGACAGGAATGTAGCAGGTTCTGAAAATTTCCTCTATTTTCTCAGCTTCAGGCTTAACCTTCGGTACTTCTTCAGGCTTAACTTCAGATTCAGAGATTATGGAATAGACAACCAAGGTATTCAATTCCTCAAGGTAGCCCCTACGGTAGATTTCCTCAACGATTTGGCCTATCTTTTCTACTGCTACCATCTTTCCGTCCTCCTTCTTTGGTTTGCTCCGATAGGGGGAGGAAAGGGCTGGCCAGCCCTCTTACTTTTCCAGCTCCTCTAACTTTTCCAGAACTTCCTTAACGGCCTTGACAAGCCTGTCAAATCCACAGTAGGGAACTCCACCTTCTTAACGTTAAGCCTGCTCTACCTCTTGATATTTCTCCTTGAGTTCCTTGTAGAGCTCCTCTCCAGCTCTGGCCATCTCGTCGGGATTAAGAGGCTGGAGAGATACACCGTAAAGTTCCTCAATTTTCTTTCTCATCTTTTCATAGCGACCTGCTATGTAAGAAAGGAGCTCTCCCACGCTTTTAAAAGGCTCGCTTTCCCACTTGAACCAGCCGTAGTCAAGAACGGCCTCTTTTTTAGGGTCAAAGACCACATACATCGTGTCCTTGTAGTCAAGCCTGCTGTCAACTATGTAGATAGTAGGATTCTCTCCTGCCTTTCAGAGGAAGTCAACTTTTTCACCTTTTTAGTGATTTTTGATGACTTTTTCCACCATTTAGTTGACTTTTGGTGAAAAAAGAATATATTTAACACCAGCGGGGCAAACCAGACAGGAGGACGGAAAGATGGAAACGCCAGAAAGACTCAAGAACAACAAAACACACGCAGTTCTAACGGCCGTTTTAGGAGAACAGTTCTGGGAGCTGACAGAGAAGCTCGGCTCTCTCTCGGAGGAGAAAAAGAGGGAGCTCCGGGAAACGGGCTACCTTGAAGTGAAACTCTCCAAAGGAACAAAGGTCTGCTTTGACATTCCAGCAGGGATTGTCAGAGTGGAAAAGCCTGGAAACTCAATTGTAGCAGTAATCAGCTAGGGAGGAAGAGATGAATATGGAGCAGGTAAGAGCAGAGCTATTCAGGAGACTTTCCTATGCAGACTTCCTCGGGCTGACCTATGCGGTCGGCCTTGAGGGAGTGAAAGAGGCAATGGAGAACTTTGAGAAAGGCCTTGCTCAGGTTGAGGAGATTAAGAAGGTTGAGAACGTTCTGGTCGTCAGGCTGATTAAGACTCCTGACGACCTTATCGTCTGGCTCTATACAGAGCCGGAGTTCGGAGCGGCTATCAACCTCTCCTGTCCGTTCTTTTCAGAGTGGGATCACCTGCCGCACTACTCCAAAGTTCCAACAATTGCTAAAGTTAGAGAAAACAGTCTTTTCAGGGGGAGCTCCCCGTAAAACCAGGAAGGAGGTAAGCGATGGCAAAGCACGTGAAAATTGACGACGAGGTAGCAAAAGAGATGGAGATAGTAGCCAGTGAACTAGGATTTCTCAAGCTCTCTGAGTTCTTCCGTGTCTGGTGGAAGAACCCGATAGAAATCGGCAGGCTGATAGAGAAGAAACAAAAAGAGCTGAAAGAGGAAATAGAAAAAAGAGAAGTTTCCTAAGTCAGATTTAAAGAGCAGGTTTCGTTAGTATGGATAGGAGAAAAGAATTGTAGGAGGAGAGTGAAATGGAGAGAATGGAGATAAAAAAGAACGACCGAGGACTCTACGCAGAGGTTAACGGAAAGTTTGCTCTTATAGAGAAAGAGTCTCTTGATAAGGTCAAAGAAGGAGAACTCTGGGAGGGAGAAAAAGTAAGAGAAATAACAGACAGAAGAGGCAGAAAAATTGCAGTTCTACGCCCTGTCAGGAGACTTCTCCATCTTAACGGCAACGATGTAATGTGCGGAAAGGTGAGACTCTGCTCATTTGAGGAAGCCAAAAGGCTGGGAATTATTGAGGAAAAAGTTGAGCAGACTCCCTACATTCCTTACGTGGGCAGTCGTGGCAAGGTATTGTGGCGTATGGTTCCTACCGAATACGGGATTCCAGAAAACGAAAATGACTACAAATATTGGACTGTCGGGGAACACATAGACGAACTCAATCCTGATGAAGAAAAGCAGCTGAGGGAAGACTTTTACAGACTGCAAAAAGAAGTGCTGATTGATTTATACGTTTCCTACAAGCCCTACGTGGACAAAATCAATCGGGAAAGGGAAGAGCTTGCAAAGGAAAAGGAAAAACTTGAAAAGAAGCTTAGGGATTTGGAATGGCGACGGAAAGACTACATAGAAATGTTGAGCAAGCCTGTAGAAAGCTACCACCCTCAAGTTGTCGTCTATACAGACTGGATACCCAAGATAAATATGGGATTGGGAAACAGCCCTCACGAGAACGTTCGCTTTGGTTATATGTATGATTCGGAAACGGGAAAGGTTTACGAATACAGGGCATACGAGAAGGTTGATAGAGACGGTGTAAATTCCCACGCCTATCCCTTGTGGGATAGAGAGGTGGATATTGAGTGGCTCAAGAAGAAATATCCCAACATTATGGAAGAATTTGAGAGAAAAGTCAAAGAGGAGATTGAAGAGTGGAAGAAAGAACGTGAAGAGATGAAGAAAAAGCTCAAGGAATTAGAGGTGATGATTTCTGCTGTAAGGGAAAGGTTGGAGCAGGTAACCCGCAGATTGGAGCAGATTTCCAAACCGACCAGAGAAGAGTTTTTCGGAACTCTTGCGGAAGAATATGTTTTTTCCGTTCTGGTTGATGAATACTACACAGAATTAAAAGTAGAGGCACTTCTAGAAAAGGGAGAAACTGAAGAACTCAGGAAATTTCTTACAGAGCTGGCAGAATGGAAACATGAAAACGAAAGTTTATACTTCTATCTCGGTCCTTTCAGGGATGCTTTTAACATTTTCAAGAGTTTCCAGAGGTTTGAACCTGTCTTTCAGCCATCGTCCGCAGAAGAGATAGGTAAGAGCTTTCTTGATAGGTATGGTTTTCTTCCGAAGACTCCACAGGGCTGGATATTCGTTTTCGCTGTTGAAACAAGTTACCCAGAGAGCTTTAAGAATTACCAACAGTTTGCGGAATTCGTGGCAAATAAGAGGGAGTTCTATGAGTTCTGGAATGAGAATCTCAAAAAACTCGGAGAGGGAAATAAAAGTGAGTATTGAAAAGGGAGAAAACGGCCTGAAGGTTTCAGGAGTATGTTACAGACATACAGAATTTGAAGGAAAATACGTTGTAGAGTGCCCCTGCTGTGGAGAGATGACGACTCCCGAAGTGGACGCAGCAGGGACAAGGTATCCCTGCTGCGGGAACGAATTTCCCGACGCACCGCCTAAAGAGTTTGTAATTCCGGTCAAGGAGGATAAGATGGTAAGAAAAATCGTGACTCACTCAAGACCTGGGCACACGGACGACTGTAATCAAGAACACACAGGGAGAAAAAGCTGACGAAATTGACCTCAGCGTGCTTTCAGATGAGGCGATATTCGTCCATCCAAACGGATTCATTGCCGTTTTGGACAGACCCGTTGAGGAAGTTGCCGAAGAGGTTGAAGAAATCGTTGAAAACGTGTTAAGGAGGACGGAAAGATGAGAGTAGAAGAGGCTCTTGAGGTAACAAAGAGAAAACTTGAGGAGTTCAAGGAGAGGTTCAACCTGCAAAAGTTAGTTGAGGACGGAACTGTCAAGAAAGTCTTTGAAAGCGAAAAGGTCAGGATAGTGGTTCCTCTCGGAGTAGTCTATGACAGGACAAGGAACCTTGAGAGGCCGTCTCTACAGGCAAACACCGACCCTCTCTTTGGAGAGTGGATTGAGAGAACAGCAAAAGTCTGGAAAGAAGCTACTGAAAGAGAACTTGAGGAAAGGACAAAAGAGAGGGCGGTAGAGAGGGCTCTGGACAGGTCAAGGTTTGTAAGGACAATAATGGAAGCTCTCCGGAAAGAAAACCTTGAGTCTCTGGTAGAGGTAGAGCATCACCTCTCTCCCTGCGAGATGGGCTGGAGAGAGAGTACTGAGTTTATTTTTTCATTCGCAGGACTTTATCTTGACTATGGGCAGGGAGGAAAGAGGAAAATATTTATCTTTCTCCCGACAGAGCTCCCTGAAAACCTCTTCTACGGGATGGTCAAGCTGCCGCCGTTTAACGTCAAGGGAGGAGCTCCCTACGGTTTCGTGGGAGCGGAATGCTGGGACGTAAACGGAAAGAACAAGACTATAACAATCGTGGAGGGATAATGACAGCAATTGGGAATAATTGATTAGGGGGGAATCATGAGCGATATTTCCACGAGCCAGAGATTGGAAAAGGAGATTGAGCAACTGGCTAACCTTGAAAAACTTTTGGAGAAGGGAGAAGGAACCTTATTCGTGAACAACAACTCACATCCGGTAATGCTTTCCCCTAAAGTTGGCTACGGCTACAGAGAGGAGCTTTTAAACATTGTTCGTTCCGTAAAAGGTCTGGCACTCCTCAGTTTAAATCTGCCCAACAACGAATACAGAGAGAAGATACAGAGGGAAATGCTGAAAATACTGCCGAATTTCAACCAGATGTTAAAACTAAACTCTATGCCTTCACAAAATAGCTCTATCCAATCCGTTCCTGTAGAGGGTTTCCGCTTTAGCTATACTTTTGACACTAACAAAAAGTCTTTTGTAGCCACGCTTAACTATCAAAACGTTAACAGTATCCCATCTATTCAGACAAGGATTCTGGGAATTCACGGTTTGATAGAAGAAGCATTATCGGTGAACCAGGACGCAGTTTCCCAAGTAGAAGACTACAAAAACTTCTTAGAGGGAAAGTTAAACGAACTCTACGAGGTCAAAAAGAATCTTGAGGAATTCATAAAAGAAAAGAGCCTTGAGGAGTTCAGCAAGAGATTTAGAGAAGAAGCAGACAATATACCAGTATGGATTAGCGCAATAGCAACTGGGCTTTCAATAGCTGCTACAGGAGTGGTTCTCTATCTTCTCATACTAAAAGCTATGGATTCAGACATCAACTCGGTGAACTGGCAATTCTTTCTCACAAAACTGACTATAGTTGCCATACTCGGCGGTATCTCAATTTACCTACTGAAATATACTGTAAAACTCGTAGAAAGGCAGCAGGAATACCGTTACAAAGCCCTGACTCTTTCTACATTTCCGGCACTTAACTTTTTCCTTCAGGACGACCGCAGCAGATACGAGCTCATAAAAACCTTAATCCTTGAAAACCAAAAGCTGCAGACCTTATCCTCCAGAGAGGATAGGCTGCCTGTAGAGGAAATAATTAAACTGCTCTCCGTGATTAAGAGCAGCAAATAGATTACTTACCGAGGAGCTCCGTCAGGAACTCCGACATTTTCTTCTTTGACCGGAGTGCTTCCTCCGGTATCTCTATCTTTCTCTCCTCTGCCAGCTTCCTGGCAAGCTTCACCTGCTTGGGGGTCGGCGGGAGCTCCCTCTTTGAGTGCTCCTCTATGAACTTTCGGCAGTAGTCCCAGTCCTCTCTCAGCCTTTTCAGGTCAACCTCTACTTTCAGAGCCTCTGCCAGCTTCCTGGCGTAGGCAACCATCTTCCCGGTAGGCTTCCTCTCTATCCTGATAGAGCTGCTTGAGAGCTCCGAAACTGTTTTCTTTGTCAGTTCCTTGATTCCGTGCAGGAACTCTGACAGACCCTTGAACGGGTCAATTCGCCTCTCTGCTATGGACTTTAGGACAGTTTCCCACTTTCCCGTCAGCTCCGGAGAGGTTATCTCAAGGCTTTCTATCGTTTCTATCAGCTTTCTGCCCGCCTCTGTCGGATAGAGCCTGTTCTTTCTGTCCCGTGTTATGTAGCCTCTGGCGAGGAGAACTTTCTCAAAGGTGTGCCTCGTGGCCTGCGTTCCGAGGTTGAGCTTTTCCATTGCCTTGATGAGAGTTGCAGAAGTATAGGGAGAAGGCGGTTTCGTCTCTTTTTCCTGGAGGGTTTCTCTGAGTTTCCTGACCTCTTCTCCCTTCTCAAGGTGGGGTAGGGACTGCTCCTGTTCTTCTTCTCCCTCTTTCTGCTCCGTTTTCTCTTTCCGGTAGAGCTCCTTCCAGCCTAACACGACGTCAACCTTTCCCTTTGCCCTGAACTTTCCGGGGATACCGGGAGCTTCTAAGAAGACTGTGGTTTCATCGTATTCGTAGTCGGGCAGGAAGTTGGCCAGAAAGCGGCGGAGAATGAGGTTGTAGATGATTTTCTCCTCTCTGCTAATTCCTGCCGGCAGGGAATTAATCGGGATGATTGCGTGGTGGCCTGCCCTCTCAACGTCTTTTGTGTTGAAAATCCTCTTTCTGATTTTTTTGTCCTTCAGGAGCTTGGCAAGTTCCGGCCTGCCTATTTTCTCAAGAGCCTGGACAACCTCACTCTCGTCTGCCTCTGCAAGGTAGCGGGAGTCAGTTCTTGGGTAGGTAACTATTCCAGCTTCGTAGAGTTTCTGAACTACGGCCAGGGTTCTCTCTGCCGAAAAGCCGTATTTCCCTGCCTCACTTTGAAGGTCAGAAAGTCTTGGAAGCGACGGAGGAGATTTTTTCTTTCTCTTTGTCTCAACTTTTGAAACTACAAAGTAGGGAGCTCCCCTGAGCTTTCCGTAGAGCTGTTCTACTTTCTCTTTGTCTTTCAGTTTCTCCTGGTAGATGGCCGTAAACTTTCTGCCGTCTTTTTCACAGAGAGCTGACAGAACGTAATATTTCTCAGGCCTGAAGTTCTCTATCTCTTTCTGCCTGTCAACTATCATCTTGAGGACGGGAGTCTGGACTCTGCCGATACTGAGCCTGTTGTTCCCGGCAGTCCTCTGGAGGGCTCTTGAGCAGTTGATACCGAGCCAGAGGTCGCCAATCATTCTGCCTTTCCCAGCAACAGCCAGATGGTCGTATTCAGAAAGGGGTTTCATCTCCCTGATGGCTTTCCTCAGAGCCTCTACCGTTTCTGAGTTCCACCACATACGCCAGCACAGGTTTTTAGGAACTTTCGTGTATTCCAGGAGCTCCCTTGCTATCGCCTCTCCCTCCCTGTCCGGGTCTGTTGCAACCACAACTCTGTCGTATTCTCCCTTCTTTGCCTTCTCAAGGGCTTTCTTTAGGGAGCTGTAGAGGGACTTCCTGCCGCTGACGGGAGAGAGGGAGAGTTTCTCAGGGAACTGTGGAAGCTGGCCGTCTGTAAAAGTCTTGTTTATGTCAACTCTGAGTATGTGGCCGAAAAGGTAATAAACGTCGGCTTCAAGGCCGTTTCCTCTGGCCTCGTAGTGGTCTTTCTTGAAAGAGGCTCTGCCTACGGCCTTGGCAATCTTCTCTGCTACCGACTTTTTCTCTGCGATGATGAGGTATCTCAAGGTCTGCTCCCTACAGTGCAGTTCTGATTAACCAGCTGCCGATCCACCAGTAGAGGAGAGAAACAACGGCCCTTATCGGCCTGCCGTTCGGGTTGAGCGAACCGGCCAGCTGGAGTAGAGTGATTCCCAGATCAAGTTTGTCGGCTGGCGTTAGAAGCCCTCTATTCCTGCCGGCAGGAATATTCGCTCCAGTAGTCATCGTTCACTCTCCTGGCTATTTCTTCTCCATCTTCCGGCCGTCCCAACTTCTCGGCCAGCTTTCTGCCGAACTCAAACAGGAACTCACTGCCGAGAGGTCTCTCTTTTCTCCTGGCCACGAAAGACAGGTGCACTGCGTAGTCCTCTAACATCTCAAAAGTAGGCTCCAGAGGGATGAAGTGCCCGTACCTGTCGCACAGAGCTCTCCACTCTTCCTCAAGGGAGAGGAGAACTCTCTCAAGAACTCCCACTGAACCGATAAGAACTCCGGAGTAGGAGTTCTCCTTGAGCTTTTCCTTTAGAGCCCTTACTTTCTCCAACTGTCTTCTGCGAAGTGTTATGGTTTTCCTCATTATCTCTCTCCCAGTAGCTTTTCCATAACCACACGGTAAGCAGGATTGTAGGAGCAGGACGTAACAAGCTCCTTCCACTCCGGAGGAACCAGCCCCTTTACGAGCTCCACGTCTTCGGGGTTCACGCATATTTCTACCACTTCTTCTCCCTCTACAAGTGAGGAGACTGCAGAAAGGAGAGCCTGCCTGTAAAGATTTTCCCTATGATTTTGTTCTGATTCCTCACCGTGTTCAAAGGTAGCAACTTCGTTGTGCTTCACGTAGCCGTAGCCTCTCCTGCCGTGAAACTTGGCCACTGCAAGGTAAATGCTTGTCTCCAGCTTCCTTTCCGTTCCCATCATCGCTTTTACCTCCGCCTCAATTTGACTTTCAATTTAGTCGATTAGTGACCGTCAAGTCAAGTTGATTTTTCATAATTATAGGGATAAATTAAGAATTGCTATGGCAGTAATCCTGGTTAAAGACTTTGACAACTGGAAGGCAGACAAGCTCTCCCTCAAGGAGGGGCTGAAACTGATAGGGATGCCTCCTCTGAGGGAGTGGAAGTTAGAGAGGAAAGTCCTCTACGCCATGAGGAGCCTTGACTGCTGCGTCTGCTCTGCCGGAGAGGTATCGGCCAAAAGGCTGGAGAAGAAGAAACCCGCCTGGCTGGTAGGAGTTCTCTCCGGAGAGTTTATCCCCGTAATGACAGTCTCCGTTGAGAACGGCCAAATAGAGGAAAAACCTCTCACGGACGGAGCTCTTTTAGAGGAGATCAGGCTCCTCTGGAACGCAAAACTCTCCCGCTACACCAGCTTCGTCTCCTCAAGGGAAATGAGCGAGTACGTTGACGACGTGGCAGTCCCAAAGTTCAGGGGGAGCAAGGTAGCAAAGAACACCTACGTCCTTGAGGAGAACTCCCGCCTCACGGCTTTTGTTGAGCTCGTGAACCAATACTCACCGGTTCTTTTCCTCCTTGAGATGAAAGAAACCGACCCGGTTGAGAAGAAGCTCAGAAAAAGGGCAAGACAGCTCATTGACAGGTGGGACGCCAAGGCCAGAAACGAAGCGGGAAGACTCCTTGAGACCCTACTGTTCCTCCAGAAAGAAGGCTTTGACTTCAGTCGGGAGATAGAGGGACTGAGAGCCCTTGTTGCAAGCGGGAGAAAAACAGCAGAAGTGACAGATGGACGTTAGAGAGCTCCTTGAAAGAGCAGAGCTTGAGAAAAAGTCAGACTACCTTGAGGTTGTAGAGGTAGAGGTCAACGGAGAGAGGTACAGGAAAGTCCAGCTCTTTGCGGGAACGGGAAAGATGAGGAGAAAACTTCCCGTCCGGTACGGAAGGTTCAATCCCGAAACCAACAGGTGGGAGAGGATTTGAAGATAGCAAGGGCTTACGTGAGAAGAAACGGAAGGCTTGAGGTCATCTTTGTTGCCGTTCCGTCCGTCTGTGCAGAGGAAATTCTAAACCGACTAAAGAGAGGGAAGTTTGATGGAGAACTCCTTGCTTTTGAGGGATTCAGCCCTGACGGATGCAGAACTGCTGAAAATGGCAGACTTTCTGACGGCCGCAGGAAACAGGTATAGGCTGAGGATTCTCTTTTACCTCTACGAGGTCAGGGAGAGTTTTGTAATTGACATCGCAGACGAAATCGGCCTTTCTCAGGGAACAGTATCAAACCACCTGATTCTCCTCTACGGAGCTGGCCTTTTAAACAGAAGAAGAAAGAACAACAGAGTTTACTACTCCCTCACCGAAAAGGGAAAGGATTTTGTTAAGTTCCTCATGAGGTTCCCGTGCTTTTGACCTGAGAACCGTCCTATACTCTCCACTTCTCCATACTTGCCTATTATACTAATAAGGCTATATTAGCAATTGACGAATTGTTAATTTTATTTTCGTTCAAGGAGTTGGCCGATGGTTAAGCTCTACATTCTTATCTTCGTGGTTGTCAACAAACCAATCTTGGCCGCTATTTTTGGGACTGACAGCCTGATAGTTCTCCTTCTTTACCTCCTTTACGGGAAAGGAGCGGTAATAACCTTACAGCAGTTTCGACAGTTCCTTCGCACATTCGGGTTCAGCGAAAACACAGCCTCTTTCCTCTACAAGCACTCCGATCCAACAGCCAGCAAACACGGATACAGAGTATATTTCACCAGGTTGAGAAAAGGCGTTTTCAGAATCAACTAATCCGTTCGGGGCCTACTTGGCCCCGAAAACTAAAGGAATAAGACCCTCCAGAACCGTCTTAACAGACGGAACCAGCTTGCTGAGAAAGAGCAGCACTAAAACTGCCGTTGCTACCTTGAAAGTCAGCTGGCCTACCTTCCAGAGAAGATAGAGAATAAAAGCTCCAACCACGAAAAGAACCAATACGTCCATTTTCCACCTCCCTGAAAATTTTAAGAGCTCAGGACAGCCCCTTCTGGAACTCTCCTCAGCCCTTAGAAGGAGAGGGAGGGAGCTCCCTCCCTAAACAGAAAACTCTCTAACTTTCTTAATCTCCCTCAAGCCCTCCTGGTCAGGGTCAATTCCCTTTTCCCGGAGAGCCTTTTCCAAAACTCTATACTTCCTCCAGTCGGGAGAGAAGAACTCCTCAACCGGTAGCCCTGCATTCCTGAGAGCCTCTGCCGTCTTCTTCGGCTCCCAGGACTGCCTCTTCTTCTCCACCCAGCCGATTGTCTTACCGGCCCACTCTACCCGGCCGGTAATCTCTTTCTTGAGGAGCCCTTTAACTTCCTTGAGCTCCTCTGAGAGTTTGTAGTAGCGGGCAAGGAGCTCCCTTGCCTCATCTGTCAGGGAACTCTCTCTTTCTTCTCCCTTCCACTCCTTTCCGGGACATGCTCCCTGCTCCTTGAAGACGCAGTAGGAGCACTCCCAGGGGTATCGGGGAGAGGGGTCTGTTTTGAACTTTTCTACAAGCTCCTCTAAAACCTCTCTCTCAACCGGCTCTACTCTCCTCACAACGTAGGCCTTCTTGAACCGGCCGTTGAGCTTGAGGAGAGTCTTGACAAAGAGATACTGCTCTACCTCTTTCTCAGGGTAGAGCTCTTTGAGGACGGCGGCCTGAATGCCTGCCTGGAGTAAGTAGTGCTTCGGCAGGTAAACGGCCTTTGAGTCGTCAAAGACGACCTTCGGGCAGTTCTCCGTAGTGTAGGGGAACCTCTCTGTCACAAAGGTCATCTTCGTGTGCTTCAGCTCTATCCCGACCACCCTGTCGGGAAGCTCAATAAAGGCGTCAAGGTGGCCCTCAATCTTCAGGCCGCCTACCTCTACCGGGAGGACTTTCTCCTCTACGAAAGCCTCCCCGAACATCTCTTTGAGAACGGCCTTAAACTCCCTCTCAAAGAGGTAGCCGTCCTCAATTTCCAGGCTGTCTGCCTGGAGCTCCGGGAACTTCTGGCGGAGCTCCCACTTCTTCGGGCAGTAGAGGAGACTGGTAATCCCTACTGCCCCTTCCGAATACTCAAGCCTTCTCCCTTTAGAGGCTCTCTCTGCAAGCCTCCTTGCGATTTCTTCAAACTTCTCACGCATCTTTCACCTCCTCTGAAAAAAGTTAAAGGGTTCAGGACAGCCCCCACGAGAACAGCAAAAGGGAACTCTCCTGAACCCTCTAAAGAGAAAAGGGGGCGGGAGGAGCTCCCGCCAGATGACTACTCTACTGGTCACCGAAGATACCCACGGCGGCCACAATGGCTGCAGCCGCCACCTCCAGGGCCTTCTTTAGATAGAAGGCCCTAACGCTTTGCTCGGCCTCACGGCCGAGCTTCTCTAAATCGTGGTCGCCCTCTGCGACCACGAACCTCTCCGGCTCAGGCCTGTCGGGCCTGAACCAAATAAGCGTTCCTTTCTGCTCTCTCCTTTCCGGAGAGAGCGCCCGGGCTCTCCCGCTCATGTTCCGCCTCCCTGATATAGTTGAGGTTCAGAGAAAGCCCTGTTTTCTTAGAGCCTTCCCTGAACCCTCCCGAATGTCGGGAGATTGAAAGAGGGAGAGGAGAGCCCTCTCCCTTAAATCTATACCAACCGTGCAAGTTCCTTTCCTATCTTCCACAGGTCGTCCTCGTCCTTGATGTAGAGGAACCTGTGGAAGTTCTCAACATTCTCTTTAACTTTTTCCCAAGGAAAGCCGTGCTCTCCCTGGATGTAAACTCCGAGGACGGCCTTTTTCCTTGAAAGCTCCCTGACGGCCTCAAGACTTACCGGGCTCCACTGTCCGTCCGTGATAATCAGAACGGTTCTGGCCTTAATGAGGGGAACGGCATGCCTGAAACCTTCTCCTCCGCCCGGACAAAAGCGGAAAGTGTAGGGCAGCCACTCTCCTTCATAGTCTCCCTTGAGGACGAGAGGCTCCCGCAGGCGAGTGGAGGTTATCAGAACCCTAAACCTCAGCCTTGAGACCCTTTCGGCCTTCTGGAGGAGCCTCAGAACTTTTCTAATGTATGAGAACTCCTCCTGGTCTGGCTTATTGATGTCTTCTATACGGCTCATACTCCCGCTGCCGTCTATAACGACGTCAATACAGTACGGAGCGGGAGTTTTACTGGGGGCAATGAAGAAGTCCTCCTGCCCCCTAACGTACCTCCTCATGTCAATCCTTGCTCCCTCCTCGGCAAACTTCCTGCCGGAGAGAGCAGGTGGGAAAAATGAGAGGAACTTCTTAAGGACGCTCCTCTTGACGGTGGGAACCCTGGCCTCTTCAACAATGAGTCCGCAGTAGAAAGCTTCCTCTATGGAGTCCTTACCGTTGAACCTGTCTAACCTTGCGAACCCCTCTATGGTTTCCTCTGCTTTCCTGATTTCGCCTGCCTCCTCATCGGCCAGCTTGTAGTCCTGGGCAGGAAGAAGAGACCAGTCAAAAGTATCCGGGAAGTACTTTTCATAGAACTCTTGGCTCTTCTTATAGAGGGGCTCTACTTTCTCACTTGCTCTCTCTCCCGCAAGTGAAAGAGCCTCCCGGACAAGAGAGTAGAGGTCTTTCAGGAACTCCTCTACTGAATGGCCGTTCACCTCAGAAACGGCCACTTTCTTCCCCGTAGCCCTCTCAACGCTCTCCGCAGTCGGCTCTGCTCCCCTGTAGTGGAATGAGAGAACTGCCGGGTAGAGAAGTTCCTCCGGTTTCCTGAGCTCTTCCTCGTAGAAGGAGAAGAGGACGAACTCAAAGACCCTCTCAAACTTACTCTTTAGCTTCGGGAACAGGCGAATCATTGACTCCTCTATTCGCCTGTCCTCTATGAGGTTCCACACCGGGAAGTTGTCAAAGTCCGGTGTAAACCTCACGTGTCCTATTTCGTGGGCGGCCATGGCTTCAGGCCACCACTCGTTTTTAAGAGCTTCTCTCCACTTTTCCCCGTAGCTCACTACTACGACCCTGTGGATCGGGTTGTAGTAGGCCGGGGCGCTGTCGTCGTTCTTGAACCTGACTACTATGTCCTTTCCCGGCCCCTGAAGGAGCTTTGCGAACTTCCTGATTCCCTTCAGGGTAGGGAACTCCTCTTCCGGAGC
>Ga0256831_1000838_pt1 | contig 16315 bp, 6 predicted proteins | sample 132544metaG_FD_189087 | JGI IMG/M metagenome (GOLD analysis project Ga0256831, IMG submission 189087) | Hydrothermal vent microbial communities from Lau Basin, Pacific Ocean - 132-544 | ecosystem: Environmental > Aquatic > Marine > Hydrothermal vents | place: Pacific Ocean: Lau Basin | collected...
CATAAACTATGAAAAAGTTAACTTTAATTACCCTGATGCTACTGGCCACTCTGGCACTCAACGCACAGGTAGCCATCAACACCGATGGTTCAACCGCCGACCCTTCCGCCATGCTGGAAGTAAAATCCGACACGGCAGGAATGCTTATTCCGCGTATGACAAAAGCACAACGCAACGCCATAACCTCGCCCGCCACCGGGCTTTTGGTATATGATACGGATGACCAATGTTTTTATTATCACAAGGGCTCCGGCTGGGTTAAGGTGGGAACCGCTGCCGCTTCAGTACTTTCGTTGGACGACCTTACTGATGCTATTTACGATGGTTCCAGTCTTTTTGTGGGGTCCAACTCAGGAGGCTCGGATGACGGCAACAACGAAAACACGGCTTTGGGCCGAAATGCATTAAGCTCAAACACCTCGGGGGAAAACAATACGGCAGTGGGCCGAAACGCCGGTTATACAAACACCACCGGTACAGGCAATACAGCCCTGGGTTATTATTCACTCTTTTTAAACACCACCGGCAATCATAACACTGCCATAGGTGATTCTACCCTCTACAACAACACCACCGGCAACAGCAATATTGCCATAGGAACAGGTGCATTACAAAGCAACACCGACCGCAGCAACCTTGTGGCCATTGGCGATTCGGCACTATATTCTAACACAACAGGTTATAACAATTCTGCCGTGGGGTATAAGGCTTTGTATTCCAATACTTCCGGTCGTTTTAACACCTCTTTCGGAAATAAAGCCCTTTACTCTAATACTTCCGGCCGTTATAATACTGCCAATGGATATCATGCATTATTAGAAAATACAACCGGTATTTGTAATACTGCCTATGGAATGTACACGCTTGATAGTAACACTACAGGAAATTATAATACAGCAGTTGGCTATACAGCACTTCATAATGACACTACCGGACATTCCAATACTGCAATGGGATTTGGAGCCTTGTATTCCAACACCGACCGCAGCAACCTTGTGGCCATTGGCGATTCGGCATTGTATAACAACGGTATCGGAGCATCGGGAAGTTCTGAAGCTATGTATAATACTGCCGTGGGTTCAAAAGCTTTATTTTCAAATACCACCGGAGAAGTGAATACTGCTATAGGTTATCAAAGCCTATATAATAATGATTCCGGATATAACAATATTGCAATTGGAGTTACTGCACTTTATCATAACGTTGGAGGACACGGTAATATAGCTGTTGGAACCCATGCTTTATATCGCAATTCGAAAGGTTATAGCAATATTGCCATAGGTAGTGGAAGCTTATATTTTAATGATTCCGGATATTACAATATTGTAATTGGTAATAGTGCACTTTATTATAACCACAGTGGATTTAAAAATACTGCAATTGGCTGTACTGCACTTTTTAGTAACCAAGAAGGGTACAAAAATATAGCTGTTGGATATCAAGCTTTATATTTCAACACGAGAGGTTATTACAATGTTGCCATAGGCAATAGGAGCTTATATGGAAATGATACCGGATATCGTAATACTGCGATTGGGTATGCTGCACTTAATTATAACCATGAAGGGCACGAAAATGTAGCTGTTGGATCTAATGCTTTATTTCTTAACAGGGAAGGTAATTGGAATACCGCTACAGGTTATAGGTCTTTGTATTTAAATACAAATGGAGAACAAAATACCGCAAATGGATATTGCACCTTATATAATAATACCTCAGGTAACTACAACACTGCCATGGGCGATTCAGCTCTCTACAACAATACCACAGGCAACAACAACATTGCCATAGGAACAGGTGCATTATACACAAACACCGACCACAGCAACCTTGTAGCCATAGGTGATTCGGCATTGTATAATAATGGTACCGGAGCATCGGGAATTTCCCAAGCAATGTATAATACTGCCGTGGGATCAAAATCCTTGTTTTCAAACACTACCGGATCTTATAATATTGCTATTGGTTATGATGCAATGTACTATAATACTTCTGGCAATAACAATGTTGCGTATGGCGTAATGGCACTATACTACAACACAAAAGGTTCAGAAAATACAGCCATAGGATTTGAAAGCTTATATTTTAATGATACCGGATATAATAATACTGCAATTGGAGACTATGCTTTATTTTACAACACGAAAGGTTATATGAATACTTCTATAGGCTATGCAAGCTTATTTTCAAATGATACCGGATATTACAATACTGCAATTGGGTTTAACGCACTTTATCAAAACGTTAGAGGACACGAAAATGTAGCTGTTGGAAATGATGCACTTTATAGTAACGTTGAAGGGCGCGAAAATGTAGCTGTTGGAAATGAGGCTTTAACTAACTCAAAAGGTAATTGGAATACCGCTACAGGTTTTAGGTCGTTGTATTTAAATACAGATGGAGGACAAAACACCGCAAATGGATATGGCGCTTTGCATGATAATACCACCGGAAATTATAACACGGCATCCGGGTCTGTGGCCTTATACTCCAATACAACAGGAAATTCCAACATTGCCATGGGTGCAGGAGCATTACACGCCAACACTGTCCGCAGCAACCTTGTAGCCATTGGCGATTCGGCATTGTATAATAATGGTTATGGTGCATCTTCAGACTATGAAGGTGATAAAAATACAGCAATAGGATCAAAAGCTCTTTATCATAATAATACAGGTTATAGAAATACTGCCGTGGGTTGGCATACCCTTTATTATAACACTTTGGGTTATAAAAATACCGCTATTGGTAACGATGCTCTTAATAAAAATACAGAAGGTACTTGTAATACAGCAAGTGGTCATGAAAGCCTGAGATTTAATACAACCGGAGATAAGAACACAGCAACGGGTATGTTGGCTTTGGGGAACAATACAACAGGATATAGAAATACAGCCATAGGGTATAAATCCTTAGCCTTTAACACCACCGGGTGGCACAATACTGCATCCGGCAATGGAGCTTTATTATCAAATACAACCGGAAATAATAATGCCGTATATGGCTCTTTGGCTTTGTATTCAAACACCACCGGCAACTACAACACCGCCCTCGGCGATTCCGCCGGATATCATAACAATGGCGATGGCAATGTATTTATCGGTCACAAGGCCGGTGCAGCACGTACCGCAGCAAACAACACACTTTACATTGATAACGATGATAATCCCACCCCGTTAATTTATGGCGATTTTAGCAGTAGAGAAATAGGTTTCGGTACCACTTTGCCGGGAGCTAAACTGGAAATTCGCTCGGCCACAGACGAGTCGCCGCTGTGGGTAAGGATTAATACTGTTACAAAATTAAAAGTACATTCCAACGGCAGCGTCTCCATTGGTACTTATGAGGAAGGCCCCGCAAACGGTCTGATATCCCATGGCGATATGATTCCCACAAGTCACAAAAGCTACGACCTTGGAACCAGTACTGCAGCCTGGGACGATATTTACTACGATGACCTGCATAACATGGGAGCAGCAGCATTTACCGACAGAGCGGTTACCAAAGAGTTATTAAACTATCCGCCCAAAGCAAAACCTGCCGGGGCCTTCGACGAAAAAACCGAAAAAGGCCTTAAAGAGCTTGACCCCAACTCCATTCCACCCGCCCTCAAAGACGGCTACGATCTGCTCACTGACGAAATGACCACCTACAACTACAAAGCCAACTACGAGCAACAGTTGATTATTGAAAAACAAAAAGAAAAAATCGAAAGCCTTGAGAAGCGCATTGAACGATTAGAAAGCTTACTGGAAAATAAATAAACCGAAGGTAGGAATTTGGTTTAAGCCCGCCCAACGCCCCGACCGCAAGGAAGGGGCGGAGGGAGAGGGAGATGGAGAGAAGGGGAGAAACAAACAAAACAACATCGACCGCAGGGAGATAAACAACGTTTGCGCAGCAAACCAATGACGCGAGCCTCCCGGCGAGCCAATGACAGCGAAGCCAATGACGCCCGCAGGGCTAATGACAGCGAAGCTAAATGACAAAAACCCATTTAAAAACATAAACTATGAAAAAGTTAACTTTAATTACCCTGATGCTACTGGCCACTCTGGCACTCAACGCACAGGTAGCCATCAACACCGATGGTTCAACCGCCGACCCTTCCGCTATGCTGGAAGTAAAATCCGACACGGCAGGAATGCTTATTCCGCGTATGACAAAAGCACAACGCAACGCCATAACCTCGCCCGCCACCGGGCTAATGATTTTCCAAACCGACAACAACAAAGGATTTTATTACTGGAATGGAACCACATGGAAAAGTGTAATGACCGGAGGCTACATCGACAATCTCAGCGATGCAGCATCCGATACGGCAACCTATCTTTTTCTCGGAAAAGATGCCGGTGCCTCTCAAACCACCGCTACTTCGGTTACGGCAGTGGGCATCGGTGCTTTGAAAAATAACACCGACCGCAGCAACCTTGTGGCCATTGGCGATTCGGCATTGTATAACAACGGCACTGGAGCATCAGGAATTTACGAAGCTAAGTATAATACTGCCGTGGGTTCAAAAGCCTTATATGCAAATACTATAGGTGAAGAAAATATAGCTTTTGGTTATCAAAGTTTGTATTCTAATTCTAATGGAATTGGTAATACTGCTGTAGGCAATAAAACCTTACATGATAATACAATAGGAGAAAAAAATACCGCTGTGGGTAATTATGCACTTTATTTTAACAAATCCAATCAAGAAAATACAGCAATCGGTTATGGTGCAATGAAATTCGCTGACAGTTCGGGAAGTAATAATGTTAAAACCAAAAATACAGCCCTGGGTTATCAAGCTTTAAAAGGTAAATATTCCAACATTGCCAACAACACCGGAAAAGATAATACCGCCGCCGGAGCCAATGCGCTTGGGAGTAATGCTTCCGGTAGTGAAAATGCAGCTTATGGTCTTAGTGCCCTATATTTAAACACCACTGGGAATAACAATACAGCGCTGGGAGCAAGCTCAATGTATTCGAATAGTACAGGATACAGTAATGTAGCTATAGGCATAAAAGCATTATATCACAACACCGACCGCAGCAATCTTGTGGCCATTGGCGATTCGGCATTGTATCATAACGGAGAAGGAGCAACAAATGATTCTCATGCAACAGGAAATACTGCCATTGGCTCTAAAGCCCTCTATTCGAACACGAAGGGATATTATAATACTGCGATAGGTTCCAAAGCGTTATATTCCAGCACAAAAGGAGATTATAATACAGCCATAGGCCGGTATGCCTTAAAAAACGATAGTATAGGCGACTCCAATACAGCCATAGGTTGTTATGCGTTAAGAGAAAATAAAGAAGGATTTGAGAATGTTGCTATTGGAATGAGTGCTTTATTAAAAAACACCGAAGCATATCAAAACGTAGCGGTTGGAAATGATGCATTATCACAAAATACTACAGGTAATCAAAACATTGCAATGGGCTATGGTGCACTTCACTCCAATAAAGTAAAAAGTCAAAATATAGCAATCGGTCGTTGGGCAATGTATTATTATGACAGTTCACAGACTTCTCTTGAAGAAACCTATAATATAGCTCTTGGTGATTATGCTTTACGCGGAGCACAAAACCCGGCCAACAATACCGGTAAATACAATAATGCTACCGGTCATGCTTCGCTTGAATATAATACTTCCGGAAGCAATAATACAGCGTATGGTGCTTTATCGCTCCATCTCAATTCCACAGGAAATTACAACACAGCCGTTGGCGATTCGTCATTGTACAACAACACAACAGGCAATAGTAACATTGCCATGGGTGCCGGAGCTTTACACAGCAATACCAACCGCAGCAACCTTGTGGCCATTGGTGATTCCGCCCTGTATCATAACGGAGAAGGGGCAACACACAGTTATGAATCGGACCATAATACCGCATTGGGTTCAAAAGCTTTGTATTCCAATACTACAGGATATTATAATTCTGCTATAGGTTACCGGACTTTGTATTCCAACACTTCCGGCGCATATAATTCCGCAATAGGTTACCATACTTTGTATTTCAATGATTCGGGAAGCCTTAATACAGCCATCGGATTTGAAGCATTAAACGATAATGTTTCCGGTAGTTATAATTCCGCTTTTGGAACGAGTTCACTCAACAGAAATATTTCGGGAGATTTCAATACGGCAAATGGATATTATGCTCTTTATTTTAACACAACCGGATATTCCAATACCGCTATGGGTGTAAGTGCATTACATTACAACACCGACCGCAGCAACCTTGTGGCCATAGGTGATTCTGCTTTGTTTCATAATGGTTTTGGTGCATCTGCTGCCGATGATGCAACAAAAAATACCGCCATTGGAAGTAAAGCCTTATATGAAAATACTACAGGTTATAAAAACACGGCAATAGGTTATCAAAGTATGTATTCAACAACCACAGGAGATTTAAATACGGCAATAGGCGTTTACGCACTAAAATCAAATGTTGGCAACAGACGAAGTACTTCAATAGGTTATAAAGCCATGCTATATGCCGATAGCAGAACTTCGGGCAGGGACACTTATAATACTGCTGTGGGTGCTTTCGCTTTAATGGGAAGTTCCAGTGCGGCCAACAATACCGGAAGGTGGAATACAGCTACCGGCGACCAGGCACTAAATAGCAATACCTCCGGAAGCTATAATGCAGCTTATGGCGTGTATGCACTCGATAAAAACACCACCGGCAATTACAACACAGCCATGGGTGATTCCGCCGGATATCATAACAATGGCGATGGCAATGTGTTTATCGGTCACAAGGCCGGTGCAGCACGCACTACAGCAAGCAATACACTTTACATTGATAACGATGATAATACAATTCCATTAATTTATGGCGATTTTAGTAACAGAAGGGTAGGAATAGGATCAAATAGTCCACTTGCACGGCTGCATATAAATTCTTCCAGTGGTGAAGATGCATTAAGGGTACAGGTTAATGGTAGTACAAAATTATGGGTTCAGTCCGGTGGAGGTGTATCAGTAGGTGTGCCAACAGTGGCTCCCGCCAACGGCTTGTTGGTAAAGGGAAATGTCATCCCCTCATCGGCAAAAGGAGCCGATTTGGGTACCACTGATAAACCTTGGGATGATATTTACTACGATGACCTGCACAATATGGGAGCAGCAGCATTTACCGACAGAGAGGTAACCAAAGAGCTGTTAAACTATCCGCCCAAAGCCAAACCGGCAGGAGCCTTCGACGAAAAAACCGAAAAAGGCCTAAAAGAGCTTGACCCCAAATCCGTTCCGCCTGCCCTCAAAGACGGCTACGATTTGCTCACCGATGAAATGACAACCTACAACTACAAAGCCAACTACGAGCAACAGGTGATTATTGAAAAGCTTAATAAAAAAGTTGAAAGCCAGAAAACGGCTTTAGCCAAAATTAATAAAGAAAATAAACAATTGAAAGCGTTGTTGTTAAATCTTGAAACAAGAATAGAAAAATTAGAAGAAAAATAAAATCAAAGGTAGGAATTTGGTTTCAACCCACTCCAACGCCCCGACCGCAAGGAAGGGGCGGAGGGAGAGGGAGATGGAGAGAAGGGGAGAAAGAAACAAGAGACAAGTCCCGATAACTATCGGAGGGAAGATAAAAGTGTTGAAAACATGCTTGTAAAAATGAATAAACAAAACAACATCGACCGCAGGGAGATAAACAACGTTTGCGCAGCAAACCAATGACGCGAGCCTCCCGGCGAGCCAATCACAGCCGACTAAAAGGAGGCTAAATGACAGCGAAGTAAATGACAACTTAAGAACGCCCGCAGGGCAAATGACGGCGACTGCAAGGAGCCAAATGACAGCCGCAGGCTAAGCGAAGCAAATGAGCAAAAAAGACCAACCTGTTTCAGTACAATAAAAAAAGCCTTTCCGGAAACGAAAAGGCTTTTTTAAGGTTATATGGAAAAGTGCTTATCGAACGATAAGTTTTTTAACAGCACGTTTTCCGTCTTTACTAATGATATTTACAAAGTAAATACCAGTTGTAAGATTGCTTGTGCTTAACTGTACCTGACGGCCGGTTTTAAAGTTAACATTGGTTTTAGCAATTACTCTTCCGGTAATATCGCTGATAAATACGTTGGCTTGTGTATTAAACACATCACCTTCGGTGCGAATGTTAACATAATTTTGAGCCGGGTTAGGATACAACATTACATTGGCATTGTATAATACATGCTCGTCCAAACCATCAACATAGTAAGGTCCTCCTGCAAGTTCAAGGTCACCCAGTAATGAGTTGTCGCTCCAGTTGTTGCCGTTACCATACCATACACTTTGGTAATCGCGGCCAACACCGTTGTCCGAATCATTATTACCAAGACTCCAGCCAATGGTTCTTCCTTTACCGGGAGCAAAACCAAACTGAGCCCAACCTAAACGCAGCTCGATAGAATAACCATCGCTGGTAGTTTTCCAAATTGATTCTTCGTTGGTTATCGGAACACCGTCGGCTTTAACCCAAAGGGTTGATTCGTCTTTAGCATCCATAATCAACTGGGTATCGAAACTTTCAGCACTATAGGTACCATCTTTACTGTTGTCGCCATCAATGTACATTTCTACAGCATCGTTGTCCCAGGGGTTACCCGAGCCTTCAACAACAGCATCAACAACATGAACACCAATATATAAACAAGTATCATCCCAGAGTGTTCCCCAGGTAACGGTATTGTTTATTGGGCCTGTTCCGGCAGCAAGAATATCACTTCCGTAAGTTAAGTTATATTCTGATAAATCACCGTCAATTACAGGTGGTGTTGTGGTATATTGTGCCGAGGCAACAGCATCACCCGATAAAGCTTCACCAAAGTTAAAAGCACCGGTAATACAGTCGAACGAAATACGATAACGTCCTGCTGTGGCCGGAACTCTTGGACCGCCTAAGGTAGCAGTACCTGTTGGAAACTCGTCAGAACCCCAGCTTACTGTGCTTGAAGCATCTTTACGGAATACTACATCGTATGCATTATCAAGATCGTAAGTGCCTACATAATTGGTTGTGTTATCCAAAGCAAGCTGGTTACGTAGTTTAACATCGCCAATGGTTTCGTTGTAAAGGCTGATGCAACCACAGCTTAAAGCACCGTAATTTAAATCGCCAAACGAAGAGGTGCCATCAAAGTCTTGCATGCCGCCATTCCAAACAAAGCGGTAGGCAACGCCTTCGCCATTGTCATCGCCAACCATTACGTCGATACCTGCCTGGCCACCGGTTTCGGGTGTTACATTCAAGGCGTCATAAGGAATGGCTACCTCAACAGAATATCCGCTATCGGTAAGAACGGCTCCACCCAAAACTTCAATTCCTTCGGGGCCATTTACTACAGTAATATTGCCATTGCTGGCAACTGCTACATGAACATCGTGTTCATCGTAAGGGCCACCTGATTTATCACCGTCGAAGAAAACGTCAACAGTATCACCAACAGTAACGGTGTCATCTTTAACATCCACGCCCACATACATATAATCGGCGTTCCATGCAGCTCCAAAATAAGCTTCGATGGGGTTTTCGGTGGGTGTTCCTTCGGCAGTTGCCGAAACGGGCTGTGAGATACTCCAGTCAGGTTCATCAAGACTTCCGTCAGGATTTATGGCAAATACCTGAGGAGCAACAATGGCGTTACCAAGACGCTCGAAACTGAAATCGTGCGACAAGCAGTTATAGGAAATATTATATTTTCCACCGGGCACATTAATTTGAGCGGCAGCATCGTTTACAGCCTGTCCCGAAGGGAAAGTTCCGCCCCAAACATCGGTAAAGGTAGGATCGGCATTGATACGGAATAACAACTTGGTACTTGAAGTAAAATTATAAGTTAGTGAAAACTGGCTTGGATATTCAGCATCACGAACCAGATAAACATCGGTTGGAATTCCGGAACCGGTACCGTCATCACCCCAGGTGTTAAAATCACCTACCATACCTACTTCGCCACAAACATCGTTGTTTGGTGTAAAAGTGTATTGTTTGGTATCGTAGTCAAAGGTAACATCGTAAGTTCCGGCAACCAAAGGAATGTTGTCGCCGTTAGGCTCACCAACACCTGTTGGCCAATCACCTGAACCCCAGTTGTTTGTCCAGTCGTCGTTTTCACGGAATTTAACTTCCGAATCGGCAAACCACGAGCGGGTAAGTTTCCATAAGTTAGGATTGGTTGCATCGCGATGCATTGGAATATCACCATTCCAGTTTATAAAAGCACCTATCACGCTGATGTTTCCCGAAGTATGAACAAAGTTATACTCACCGGTAGCACAGTTAAAGCTAACGGCATAATCGGTAGTTAAACCTTCATCATCCAAAGGAACCTGAATATTGGTTCCGTCTTGTGTTCCTGTACCTGTCGGGAACCCTTCACCACCCCAGTTGGTTGCCCAATCGGAGTTGGCACGGAATTTAAGTTCGATAATGCCATTGGAGTCGGCATCCATTCCCGAATTAAGGGTTAAAATAACACTCCACTGATCGGGATCAGTTGTGCTGCGAGTCATCCAGTAGTCAGCTGCCCAACCGTTAAATTCACCGATAATGCCAATATTGCCACAAGTGGCAGTAAAGGTATAAGCACCGGTTCCACAATTAAACGCAACTTTATAGGTGCCATAAGGAACCTGAATATTGGGTCCGTCTTGTGTTCCTGTACCTGTCGGGAATCCTTCACCACCCCAGTTGGTTGCCCAATCGGAGTTGGCACGGAATTTCATTTCGATAATACCATTGGTGTCGGGATCTTCGGCTTCGGTAACGGTAATGTAACCCCACCACATATCAGGATCAGTTGTGTTACGGGTTAAAAACAGGTCGTCAGCCCAACCGTTGAACTCACCTATTAAACTAATGTTACCACATGTAGTTGTAAAGGTGTAGTCTCCTGTTGTGCAATTAAATGAAACAGCATAAGAACCGTAAGGAACCTGAATGTTTTCTCCGCCTTGTACTGCTGTACCTGTTGGGAAATCAGGACTTCCCCAGTTGGTTACCCATTCGTGGTTGGCACGAAACTTCATTTCTACAATGCCATTGGTATCCAAATCATCGTTTACACCAACAGTAATATATCCCGAAAACATATCAGGATTATTCATGTCGCGGGTCAACATAATATCGTCGGCCCAGTTTGTCATTTCACCAATCAGGCCAACCTGGCCGCATTGGCTCATTGCATTGAATGACATAAAAATAGCCATCAATACAGTAAAAAATAAACCTCTCTTCATATTGTAAATTTTTGGTTAATAAATAATGAAAATAATTTTTGCTAAGGTAACAGTTTTTTACAAAAAAAACTAAACTATTAAATTGATACATAAACTTTATCAAAAAATTACTACCCTGTCATTTTAAATCCTTTACGAAAACGTTTGCGCCAAACAATAACGCAATTTGTTTAAAAACATATTAAATAATGGGAAACTTATCTAAAATGGAATACACAGGTGAAAATAATTATATAATAAACAGATATACAGACTGGTATAAAAATGATAAATTGTATGATTTTTAAAAAAAGATTGTTACTTTTAAAGCATGATTATTATCATTGTGTTAATAATTCCTAAATACCTATTTTTGTGATGCAATTTTAAATTAACCAAAAAAATAAAATATGTTTTATGATTACTAATCTGTTAAAATCCAAGTTTGTACAGGTTTTCATAATTGGTTTGTTCGCCATAAGCAGTGTGGCGGCTCAAAACAAAATGATTACCGGAACAGTTACCGACAGCAAGACGGGCGAAACCCTGATTGGTGTTAATGTTACATTCGCAAACGACCCGTCGCAAGGTACAATTACCGATATCGACGGGAAATATCAACTTTCGGTACCCAAAACGGTTACCGCGCTCTCCTTTTCGTATGTTGGCTATACCACACAGGTGGTTGACATAACCGCTGATGTAATGAACATCAAGCTGGTACCGGGCGAGCAATTGGACGAAGTGGTTGTGGTTGGTTACGGCACCCAGTCGGCCAAAGAGGTTACCAGTGCTGTTACCAGTGTTAAGGCCGCCGACTTTAATAAAGGTAATATTACCGACCCTGTTCAGCTGATTCAGGGTAAGGTGGCAGGCCTCTCCATCGCCAAACCGGGCAACGACCCCAACCAAAGCTATAACATTCGGTTGCGCGGCCTTTCAACCTTTGGTTCCAACACCGAACCACTTATTATCATCGATGGGGTACAGGGTGCTTCGCTCAACTCGGTTGACCCCGACGACATTGCCTCCATGGATGTGTTAAAAGATGCTTCTGCCACTGCCATTTACGGTACACAGGGAGCCTCGGGGGTAATTATTATTACCACCAAAAAAGGACACTACTCACCCGATGGAGAAAAGTTTCATGTACAGTTTAATACATCGCTTACCAGCGAATCGGTGGACAGAAAATTAGATGTTCTTTCAGCTTCCGATTATCTTTCGATACCTAATTCGGTTGACTTTGAACACAACACCGACTGGATGACCGAGCTTACGCAAAAAAGTTTGTCGCAGGGTTACAACCTTGCTATTGATGGTGCTACTAAAAACTCCAGTTACCGGGTTTCGTTTAACTATCGTAACGCAAATGGTATTGTTTTGGGCACAGGATTTAAACGTTTAAACGGAAAGCTAAATTTTACCCAACGTGCTTTAAACGACAAATTAACCCTGGATTTTAACCTTTCGGCAACTCATCGTGATGAAGAGTACAGCCCCAGCGAAGCTTTTGGTGCTGCTGTAAGGTTCAACCCAACTGCTCCTGTGATGGCCGACGATGATTTCTCGCAAGAGTGGGGCGGATATTTCCAGCGTCAGGCCTTTGCCTTTTACAACCCCAAAGCCATGATTGAGCAAAGTACCATGGATGGTAGAAAAATGAATGTGATTGGAAGTTTAAAGGGGACTTTAGAACCCATTAAAGATTTAAAGATCAGCGCTTTTTATTCGAGAACCTATAACAGTGATGTATATGGTTCGTACTGGAGTAAAAAGGCATATTACACTCCTTATGCTGTGGGAAGCCACAAAGGTTTCGCCCGCAAGGAAAATCAAAACAGATTTAACCATCTGTTTGAAGCCATTGGCAGTTACCAAAAAGATTTTGGCGGATTAAATGTAAAAACCATGGTGGGTTATTCGTTTCGCGAAGACTATTTCGACAATGTTTGGGCCTACGGTGAAGGGTTTATTACCGACGAATTTACCTATAACAATATTGGTTCATCTACCGCCAATTTGCTCAACAAAGACTCACGTGGTACGAAAGCAGGTAGTTCGCGCCTGATAGGTGTCTTCGGCCGTGTTAATTTTAACTATAAGGAAATAGCTTTTATAACGGCTAATATTAGAAGAGACGGCTCATCCATGTTTGGCGAAAACAAAAAATGGGGAAATTTCGGCGGTGTAAGTGCAGGCCTTGATTTTGCAAAGATTTTCGACCTTGGCATTGTTGACCGTTTAAAATTGAGGGGCGGCTACGGAACAGTAGGAAACCTGCCTCCAAGCCCCTATCTTTCAAAGAATTTATATAATGTTTCCAATGAGAAATTTTTCTATAACGGTAGTTTTATAAATGTTTACGGTCCCATTCGTAACGATAATGCTAATTTACAGTGGGAAGTTAAAAAGGAGTTGGATTTAGGCCTTGATTTTTACTTGTGGGATTATCGTGTTGGCGGTACCATCGACTATTACAAAAGCACCAGCTCGCAACTGATTTTGTATGCCGCAGTGCGCGTTCCTCCGTTCCCTTCCGACCACATGTTCCTTAATCTCGGGGAGCTTACCAATTCGGGACTTGAATTTTCGGTTGATGTTCACGCCATCGAAAAGTCAACCTGGACATGGACAACAAGTGTAAACTTTACCAAATATTTCGACACAAAACTTGATAAAATTACCAGCCCGCTGTCAACATCATCAAGTACGCTTTACCTTGGCAACTTAGGTGCTCCTTTCTATACCGGAATCAACACCATTATTGCCAAAGAGGGCGAACCCATCGGCCAAATTATTGCACCTGTTTATGTAGGGATAGATTCGGCCGGTGTTATGCAGTATGAATCGTTAGACTCAACAGGCGGAACTACAGCCATACCAACACAAGATGATTTTCAAACTGTGGGAACGGGCTTACCCAAGTTTCAATTTGGATGGAACAACAGCTTTACCGTGGGTAATTTTGATGTAAACTTTTTTGTGAGAGGTGTTTTCGGACATTATCTTATTAACATTAACAATGCCCGTTACGGAAACCCCAAAGTTATCGGAATTCAAGGCGGTATGAACCAGGCATTGGAATTTATTGATATTACCGGTGGCTACACTTACTCAAATATTCACGTTGAAAAAGCCGATTTTGTCAAGCTCGACAATTTTGCCGTTGGCTACAACTTTTCCTTCCCCAAAAGTGATTACATAAGCAAGGTCAGGGTATATGTTTCGGGTCAAAACCTGTTTACCATTACCAATTACACAGGTGTAAGCCCCGAAGTCCGTTATGGCGATGCCTACGACAACAACAATCCGTTGGCTCCGGGACTCGACAGGGAAAACACCTATTTTACAACACGCAGTTTCACTTTTGGTGTTAATGTTAGTTTCTAATTAATAAAACAGAAATAAAATGAAAAAGATACGAATTACTTTTCAAATATTATTGGTGGTCGTCCTTATCGGAGGGTTTAGCCAGTCGTGTACCAAGCTCGACGAAACGGTATATTCCGATTTGAACGGCGACAAACTTTTTAGCGACCCCGACAACTTAATTTACGGACTCGGTGTGGCTTACACTAATCTATACCAGTTGTTAGGGCATAAGTACGGTGCCGTGGGTATGGACGCCGGTACCGATTTATGTGTTGTCCCACAGCGTGGTGGCGACTGGTACGATGGTGGCGAATGGATTAGATACCATCGTCATACATGGACACCACAGGAAGCTTACATTTCGAGATGGTGGAACGTATTGTATTATGGTATAAACACCTGTAACAGGCTTATTTTTACCTTTGAAACCCTTGAAGGTGTTGATCCGAAACCCGCCATCGCCGAGCTTCGCGGGTTAAGAGCACTTTATTATTGGTGGTTGGTTGATATTTACGGCAACGTGCCTATTGTTGATAAATTTGATGTACCTGACGACTATAAACCGGTTACCAACAGCCGAAAAGAGGTGTACGACTTTATTGAAAGCGAGTTAAAAGAGGTAATGCCCGAGCTTTCAAAAAATACCGGACTTGAATATTTTGGCCGTGTAAATTATTATGTGGCGCAAACCATTCTTGCCGAGCTTTATATTAATGCCGAAGTTTATACAGGCACACCACAATGGGAAAAAGCAGAAGCTGCCGTTGATACGGTGATGGCCGGTGGATATAGCCTTGCCGGCGATTTCTTTTCAAATTTTGAAGAGGATGCTACCGCTTCTCCAGAGTATATTTTCGGGTTACATTTCGACAGAGTGGATGCACCTGCTTTTGAAATTCATCTGTTTACACTTCATTACAACCTTGCTGATAAATATAAGTTTGAAGACAACTGCTGGAATGGTATTAGCGCACAGGAAACCGTTTTCCATCTGTTTGATGCCGATACCAATGATGTTCGCCGAAATGAACTTCTTTTCGGATTTCAGTATTTTGATGATGGTACTGTTGTTCAAGACCCGAGTTACGAAAAGTTTAATCCGCAAGACCCGACCTATCGCGACCCGGATGGCGCTCCGTTGAATTTAACACCACACATCAATATGCTCGAACCAAAATGTTTGCGTCAGGCGGGAGCAAGGGTTGCTAAGTATCCCTTTATTGTGGGAAGCGACCGATACACAAGCAACGATATGCCCATTTTCCGTTTGGGTGAAATATACCTGATGAAAGCCGAGTTGCGGCTCCGTGCAGGCGATGAAGCCGGTGCTTTGGAGTATGTTAACCGGTTAAGAAGCAGAGCCGGCGCCACTCCGTTAACGGAGTTAACCATGGAAAGCCTGTCGGATGAATACGCCCGTGAATTGTTTGCCGAAGGAAAACGGCGTACCCAGCTAATTCGTTTCGGACATTACAACGATGCCCGTTGGGAAAAACCCGATGTTTCGCCCGATTACACCACCATTTGGCCTATCCCGCAGGCTCAAATTGATGTAAACCCCAATTTGGTACAAAACCCGGGTTATTAAAACTATCTGTTAACATAAAAAAGAGGCTGTTCAAAAAGTATTTGACAGCCTCTTTCTTTGTATTTTTTTGATAGAAAATTTTGGCTATATCAAAAAAAATACCTATTTTTATACTTGATAATCAAATGTAT
>Ga0256831_1000839_pt1 | contig 16304 bp, 7 predicted proteins | sample 132544metaG_FD_189087 | JGI IMG/M metagenome (GOLD analysis project Ga0256831, IMG submission 189087) | Hydrothermal vent microbial communities from Lau Basin, Pacific Ocean - 132-544 | ecosystem: Environmental > Aquatic > Marine > Hydrothermal vents | place: Pacific Ocean: Lau Basin | collected...
GCTTTTTCTATTTTAGAACGCATTTCCCTAACTTTTGACAGGGTTTTCTCCGAATTTTTCTCGCCGCTCTGCGCATTAATTTGCAGAGAAAAGGAAAAAGCTATGGCAATCCCAAGGAATACGTTAACATATTTATTAAAGGGTTTCATCGGTTGATAATGTAATTATTCATTCACTTTTTATTTTATCTTTTCTCCGGGACAATAACAACCCAAAAGTAAAAATATCACGCTGCTAATTTAGTTCTTTTCCGCTTCAATACAAAAGACAAGGAAGCCCTTAATTTTGAACAAAATTTCCCTTTTTTCAAATCTGTGACATCAATCACAATTCATGACAAGTTTGACCTTTCTATTTGGATATTTTAGTGTTTTTATCTATATATAACTGTCGGGAAATCTAATTCTTCTCATTACTTGGTACTATTCTTCTTTGTTCTATGGTTGAGTAAATATTGATTTAATGAATTCCGCTCTATTGGGTTTCCCTGTTTTAACAAAAAACCTATTTGGAGGAGTGATGAAATTACTTAGTACCTTGCTAACTATCCTTTTTCTATCTTTTACCGTTATGGCGCAAACCGAACTTTCCGGAACAATTTCTTCCGATTCCACGCTTACAGCGAGCGGGAATCCATACACCGTAACCGGTAATTTAACGGTTGCCGACGGAGTAACTCTTACTGTTGAATCGGGCGTTACGATGCAGTTCAACAGCGGAGTTCGATTATATGTCCGAGGAAATCTGATTGCCGAATCGGCAGTTTTTACTTCTTCGGCTGCGACGCCTGCGCCGGGAGACTGGGGCAATATTCAGATCGGCTATAACAGCGACAGCGGTTCAGCCACTTTTACCAACTGTGAAGTTAAATATGCGGGAAGCAACTACTACTCCAACATCACTGTTGACAACGGTACATTGACGCTCAACAATACAATCGTTTCATATTCGCTTTATGACGCGGTAAAGTTGAGCAACAGAGCTAACACGGTTAACATCATAAATTCAACCTTGTCGAACTGTAATTCGCTCGGAGTATTTGTTACCGACAATAATGTTGTGAATATTACGAACAGTACAATTCAAAGCTGTGAATGGCCTATCAGATATGATGGAGCGGCGTCGGTTGTTTTTAACGGGACAAACAGTTTAACCGGCAACACCCACGACGGGATCTTAATGTATAATAATCATTACGGAACAATGGTTTGGGATACGGTTGATGTTCCTTATGTAATTAATAACTTTACTATTGATGAAGGCGATACTTTAACAATTGCTCCCGGGGATGTAGTAAAATCAATGGGAGGTGGATTTTACGTTGAAGGAGCTTTAATCGCCCAAGGCACTTCCACCGATAAGATTTATTTCACATCCTATAAAAATGACAATCTCTTTGGAGATACAAACCATGACGGGACAACAACATCTCCCGCATCGGGCGACTGGTATGGCGTTTATTTTAAACCAACAAGTGATGATGCCGTATCAACAATGGAATATTGTGATGTCAGTTTTGCGGGAAGATACTACAATGGCGCAATCTCAACCGAAAATGCAAGTCCGACAATTCAGAATTGCACTATGGCAAACAATTATTACGGCGCAAAGTTTATCGGTCTGTCAAGTCCGACGTTTTCAAATAACATAATCGGTTCAAGCGATATGGTGCCGGTAGCTATGTCGTTTGAGGCGGATCCCACTTTTTCAAACAATTCATTTTCAAACTCCGACAACCGGTTTGATGCAATCGGAATTCTCGGAGGAACGCTACAAGGCGACGCGACATTTATTCAGCGCGATTTTACTTCAATCTCCAATGTTACATATTTACTGCTCGGAAGCGTTACGGTTCCAAACGGCATCACGCTTACTATCAATCCGGGAATAGTAATCAAGAGTTTCCAATCCGGAGACAGAATCAGAATAGAAGGGAAACTGATTGCGGACGGAACACCGGACGCACCGATAGTTTTCTCCTCGGCTAAAGACGACGCTTTCGGTAATCCGAGGGATACAAACAAAGATGGCACCAATTCCGTACCAGCAAGAGGTGATTGGAGCGGAATAGTATTTAAAAACGGAAGCGACCCTGCTTCGGTAATGGATAATTGTATCGTTAAATTTGCATATCTAAGCTGGTATGAAGATTACATAAATCAAACTTACATATATCAGGGAGCTATAACTTTAATTAATTCAAGTCCGACAATTTCAAATACAACAATTACCGATATGGCTTACGGGATATATGCTGTTTCCTCTTCAAATCCGGTTATCGAAAATTGTACTTTTGAAAACTCGCAATATACGCCGATACTTATGTCGGCAAATGCAAATCCCACTTTTTCCGGTAACACATTTACAAACTCGGGATTTACAGCGCTTGGAATTCTTCCCGAACATCTCCCCGCAAGCTGCACGATTCCCCAAAGAACCGTCGCGGGAAACAGCAACATTACATATATGGTAATGGGAGATTGGTATATAAATTCCGGCGCAGAAGTAACCGTAGATCCGGGAGTTGTGATTAAAATATACAATGACAGGAGTATTTATGTAGAAGGCGGATTAAAAGCCGATGCCAGCGGAGGCGCTCCTATTATTTTTACTTCGATGAAAGATGATAACGCGGGAAATCCCGGCGATACTAACGGCGACGGCGACGCAACCGCTCCGGCGCAAAGCGACTGGGGAACAATTAACTTTAAAGCGACAAGCGACGACGCTTTTTCCAAAATAGATAACTGTGAAATAAAATTCGGCGGAGATAATTACAGAGGCGGGATAACTTACACGGACGCCGCCGCTCCGGTAAATAACACGACTATCACGGATTCTTATTTCGGAGTAAGATGCGAAGGAAGTTCCACTCCGCAGATCAGCAACGCCAGTATTCAGAATTGTTACGCAGACCCGATAGCAATGTCGTTAAAATCAAATCCGACATTTACGAATATTTCGTTTCTTGCAAACGGAAGCAGCGGCATCAGAATTCTTGAAGGAACATTGTCGTCAGACGCCACTTTAATCAAAAGAGATATCGCGGGCATCAACAATATAGCTTACATAGTTGAGAATCTTACAATAAGCCCTAACGCCGTGTTAACAATTGAACCGGGCGTTGTAATTAAATATAATTCGGTTTGCTGCAATTCAATAGTAGTTAACGGAGGATTTGTCGCCGAAGGAACGGCAAGCGAAAAAATCATCTTTACTTCGATTAAAGACGATTCCAACGGAGGCGATACAAACAACGACGGAAATAATTCCGAGCCGCAAAAAGGAGATTGGAGGAATTTGAGGTTTAACTCCTCAACGCTCGATTCCGTAAATTCATTAAAATATTGCGAGTTCAGATACGGCGGAAGCCAGACTTATCTTTATTCTTATGACGCGGCGGCAATAAGATTATTCAGTACGAGAGTGAATATGGATAACTGCATTGTCGAACAATCCGCGACAGCCGGAATAGGCGTTTACGGAAACTCTTCTCCTAATATCACAAACTGTGAAATTAATAACGTCAATTATACTCCGATTACATTGAGTATGTTTTCAACTCCGACTTTCTCCAACAATCAATCTTTTAACGCCGGAATTATAGCGCTCGGAGTTAAGCCTGAAAATTATTCCGTGGACGGAACGGTCCCAATCCGCTCTTTTGCCGGATACAGCAACATAACATATTACTTGTACGGAACGTCCACTATTAATTCAGGAACGGAAATTACAATTCCCGCCGGATTAGTATTTAAAAACGGAAAACTTGACGTTAAAGGAAAACTGCTTCTAAACGGAACGGCAGATGCGCCGATAGTTTTTACCGATTTGGAAGACGACGCTTACGGCAATCCGATGGATACGCAAGGCAACGGAACTTCAACCTCGCCCTCGAGAGATGGAACAAGAATAAAATTCTACGATGTGAGCGACGATGCAAGTTTGATCACAAATACTATTATCCGCTACTCCGAAGTAGGTCTGCAATTAGATCAAGCTTCGCCGACAATCACAAATACGCAGTTTAAATATGATAAATGGGGAATTTACTTAACGGGCGTTTCGGCTCCGTCCCTTACAAATTCAAGTTTCGACGATTTAACCTATGCGCCTATCAGAACTTCGCTTGTTTCATATCCGAGCGTAACTTCAGGCAATACGCTTTCCGGGACTACGTTTAAGGCTATCGGAGTTTTGGACGGCGAAACATTGGTTCAGGATGTAACATTACCGAAAAGAGACTTTGCGGGAATAACAAACATTCCTTATCTCTTTAACAATTACACCGTTGCGAGTAACGCGGTCTTAACTATTGAACCGGGAGTTGTGTTAAAATTCTTCCAATACGGAACTTTAGACGTCAAACGCGGACTTCAAGCGGTTGGCGGCGCTACTCCCGACAGCACAATAGTATTCACATATTACAAAGATGATTTTTACGGCGGAGACACAAACTCGGACAGCACCGATACAAGTCCGGGAAACGAGGGCTGGGACGGCATCAGATTTGAAGATGAATCTCTCGACCCGCTTTGCAATCTTAATCATGTAATTGTAAAATATGCCGGAACATACTATTGGAACGACAGAGGCGCTGTCGTTACAATTAATGCAAGCCCGACAATCTTAAATTCTTCCTTTACCAATAACTATCATGCGATTGTCGCAAAGGGAGCTTCAAATCCTGTAATTCATTACTGCGATATATATAACAACCAGGGATTAGGCGTTAATAATGTTGACGGCTCGTTTATTATCAATGCGGAAAACAACTGGTGGGGCAGCAACAGCGGTCCAACTCATTCAACAAATCCGGGAGGAACCGGACAGGAAGTTTCCGATAATGTTGATTTTACTCCGTGGCTCGGCTCGGGTGCGACAAACCCGATTATGGGCGACGTAAGCTTAAACGGTTTTGTTCAGGCGTACGACGCATCGATGATACTGAAATATTTAACGGGAACCGAAACATTGAACTCAACCCAGCAAATGGTTGCCGATGTTTCGGCTAACGCGGGAATTACGGCTTATGACGCTTCCCTGATTCTTCAATACTCGGTCGGACTTATTTCCTCCTTCCCCGCAGAAGTGGGAGACGCGCCCGAAACAATCGACCCCGCAACGAAGCAATATCTTGCGTTGCAAAAGGTCAATTCCGTTGGTCTGCATATTAACGGCGCTTCGGCAAAATATGGCGAGGATTTAACGATACCCGTTTCAATAACCAATGTAACCGGCGTAACCGCAGTCCAAATCGAGATGAATTTTAATCATGAGCTTTATTCGCTTGCCAGCGTTAGTTTGGGCGATGATTTCTCCGACTACAATATGAACTACGCGTTAAACGAATCCGGAGATAAGCTGATAATTGTTATTGCCGGAAGTAAAATAATGGATAAGGACGGAAACCTTCTTAACATCAATTTGCATGTTTCGGATAAGCTGAAAGGCGTTCATAATGAAACTCTTGCCGTTACAAAGTTCCTGGCAAATGAATCCGACCTGACCAAAGACGTTCTATCGGATCAAATTAAGCTTATCGGCAAGCCGACAAAATTCAGCTTGGAGCAGAATTATCCGAATCCGTTTAACCCGACTACGACGATTCACTACAGCATTCCAACCGACAATGTTTCGGTACATTTGATTATTTACGATATCAAAGGAAGAGAAGTGAAAACTTTAGTCAATGCCAAACAGAACTCGGGAACTTACAGTGTGATTTGGGACGCGACAAACAGATTCGGAGAAAGAGTAAGCTCCGGAATTTATTTCTACAGAATAATAACAGATAAATTTACAGCGACTAAAAAGATGATGCTAATTAAGTAAATAGTTAACCACGGGCGGCTTTTCTTTGCCGCCCATAAAAAAAGAGTAGAAAATGAAAAAGATATTATTAATAATATATATGACGTTGCTTCCACTCTATTCGGTTTTCGGGCAGAATCTGATAGGAGTGTCAATTCATGATACTTCGGTAGTTGCGGGAGAATCTGTTTATGTTCCGGTATATATCGACAGCTCGTTAACAGGTCAAAATGTTACTTCATTTAATTTTGAATTCAGTTTTAACGATTATTACATAACGATAGATTCGGTGATTACTGCCGGAACTTTAACCGACGGATGGGGTTCGGTTGCTTTTAATTTAACCGGAAGCGAGCGATTTTCTGTCGCCGGTGCGTCTTCCTCCGATTTATCGGGAACGGGCGTTCTTTTCTTCTTAAAGGTTGAATCGGTTAGGCCAGGCGGCTCTTGGCTGAGATTCGCTTCAGACGGAAACAACTACTTTAACGAAGGAACTCCCGGAGTAGTTCCGGACGACGGATATATCAGTGTTTCCAGTCCTCCTTCTATCGATATTAATCCGGATGGCGGCGTTATTGCGGTTGGCGATACCAAAGACTTTAACGCATACGGCGGCGCTTCCCCTTATACTTGGGGCGTAACAAATCCTTCGATAGCTACGATCAATTCCGATGGCACCGTTACAGCATTAAGTAAAGGAACAACAAAAATATTCTGTGAAGACAGCAACGGAATAAAGGATACGACAAACAACGATTTGGAAATTAGAGCGTTTAAGCTCACTATGCGCGACACTTCGTTTTACCAAGGAAACGTTGTCGATATTCCCATTTACACAAGCGATTTAACAGGATTGAATTACACCGCCGGTCAAATTGATATGACAATTAACGCCGGAGTTTTAACTCCTATCCAAATTATTACAACCGGGACTTTGCTGGAAAATTACAGCGCTCCTCAATTTTCTTTCATCGGCAATAATTTCAGTATCGCGTTTGCCGGAGATACGCCTCTTACAGGCTCGGGAATCTTAATGATTGTTCGCTATCAAATTTCCTCGACCAATACAGGCTCAACTTATCTGGAATTTGAAAATATTCTATTCAACGAAACTGATTTGGGACTTGGAGAAAGGGGATATTTTGATGTTCTCCCTTTGCCGACAATAAATGTTTCTCCGAACACCGCGACATTGGTCGCCGGCGAAACGCAAACGTTTACCGCTTCGTCCGGAACGCCTCCTTACACTTGGAGCGTAAGTAATCCCGTGCTTGCGAGCATTTCAAGCGATGGAGTTTTAACCGCGATAAAGGGAGGCGTAGTTACCGTACATGTTCAGGACACATACGGCGGCTCGGGGAATTCCGGGAATATTAATCTGTACGATACCGAAGTAACAATTCCCGATACAACCACGGATATCGGATCTTCGATTGAACTTCCGGTTTATGTAGGAAATCTCAGCTCGGATTACTCTGTTATTTCACTTCAAGCTGAAATTACATTTGATTCCTCCAAAGTTAAATTCGAGGATATAGTTAATACGGGAACGCATACTTCAGGTTGGAGTTTTTCGGTTAATAACTTGGGAAACAGAATAATTATTGCCGGAGCCGGGACAGCGGGATTCAACACGCAGGGAACAATTGTAAAATTAAGATTTTCATCCGCCCCGGGCGCTGTTGTCGGAAATTACTCCAACATCAATTTTGAGAGTTTGATGTTTAACGAAGGTTCGCCAAATGCCCTTACGAATAACGGCAGAATTACATTTGCGACTCTCGCTCCGCCGATTGCTCCTTCCTCGTTAAACGTAACATTGGGCTCGACTTTTGAAGCTGAATTATCTTGGAGCGATAATTCAAACAACGAAACGGGCTTTGCGATTGAGCGGGCAACCGACACAACAAAATCGTGGACGCAAATTGCGACCGTTTCCGCTAACACTACTTTCTATCTCGACGCGTCCGTCTCCGAAGGGACGCAATACTTCTACCGAGTTAACGCATATAACAGCGTAGGAAATTCATCCTACAGCAACACGGCTTCGGTAATTACTCCTCTTAACGCTCCTACTGATTTATCGGGAACTTTGGACGGCGTAAATAATGTGCGTTTAACTTGGACGGACAACTCATCCGCAGAATCCGGTTACATAATTGAAAGACATGAATATACAAGTTCGTTTTATGTTCTGGATACGGTCGGTACAGATGTTACAACTTATATCGATTCCAATTTGACGTTCGGAGAATATTATACTTATCGGGTAAAAGCATACAACGCTCTTACCGAATCGGATTACTCAAACTCATTTGACTTTACCGTGAGCAATCCTTATCCCAATCCTCCTTCAGGATTAACCGCAACCGCTCTGGATTCCGCCGCTATTGCTTTGGCGTGGTCGGATAATTCGGCAAATGAAACGGGATTTATGATTGAACGAAAAATCGGGACTACAGGAAGCTGGACGCAGATGTATTCGCTTCCGGCAAACTCCACCGATTATACCGATAACGGATTAACCGACGGAATGCTCTATTACTACAGGGTAAACGCGTTTAACGATGCTGGCAACTCGGGCTACTCAAACGTCGATTCTGCAATTACAACAATGCGACCTCCGAGAAATCTTACTGCGGCAAATCCGGCGACGGGAAAAGTCGAACTTAACTGGGTCGATTTTTCCGCAAGCGAAGAAGGTTTCATAATCGAAAGAGCGGAAGGTCATCTTGGCGAAAGTCTTTTGTTCAGCGTAATTGATACGGCTTCCGCGAATGAAACATCTTATGTTGATTCCAACTTGACGACAGCCGAAGCGTACGTTTATCAAATTCGGGCTTTCAATGAATATACACAATCCGAATATTCAAATATGGCTCCTGTTACTCTTGTAGGAATTAACGATGATGAAAATGTTCCTTCCCGTTACGAAGTATTTCAAAATTATCCGAATCCTTTTTCAAAGGGTGCAACGGGAAATTCCACAACTAACTTAAAATTCTCTTTGCCCGAAAGGAGTAAGGTTCACATCAAGGTTTATAATCTGCTCGGCTGTGAAGTTGCCTCGCTGATGTCGAAAGAGATGGGGGAAGGTCATCATCAGATAAAGTGGAACGCCGGAGATATTCCGAGCGGCGTTTATATAATTTCATTCCGGTTTGAAGGGGTGAGTAATCATCAGCTGCACAGTTTTATTAAGAAAGCAATTTTGTTGAAATAAGTTTTTTATAAATCACTCCTAAACAAAAAACCCCTTTTCGTAAAGGGGTTTTTTGTTTTACAGAAAGCTATGCATAACCTTTATTTATATGTCATTATGATCCTACCTTGGCGAGAAAAGAATCTAAAAACTCGTATATGTGCCGATTTTAACTTTGAGATTCTTCTCCTGCTAAAGCGTGATCAGAATGACAATGTTAGGCTCACAACATTTTTGTCATTCTGAATGAAGCGGAGCGGAGTGAAGAATCTCTAAACCGGTAATTATACCGAATTTAGGGATATTTCGGACAGCTTACACTTTCGCTGTAGCAAATTTAATATGACAAATTTAGGTTATGCAAAAGTCTCTTACAATTTTTAAAAACTACAAGTCAAAAACTGTAAATAATCTTTCCGTAAACCATGTCGTTTTTATTATATTGTCCGAATAAACCGTTAGTGCCCGTAAAAATATTTGCTCCGAGCTGAAGATTAATCGAATCGGAATAATCATATAAAATTCTCGGGCGAATAAGCGCGTCGTCATAATTGAAATCGTAATACATAAAATATTCAAATGTTAACGTTTCGTTTATGCAAGAATAATGCGCGAGAAAAGTTGCCATATTGTTGTATTGTCCCTTGAACATGGGGGTTTCCAAAAGTTCGCCATCCTTGTAATCCATAACCGCCTTTTGAATAAACTGTCCGCTGAAGTTGATGTCCCACAAACTGAAATCAACGCCGACAAGATAATGGAGATAATCTTTCTGTACCAAACCGTTGTTTACCATAGGATTGGTTGTCTGAAAATATTTGCCAAAATAATACGCCGCTTCGCCGCGCAGAACAAAAGGTCCGAGTGTTGTGCTGAAACTTCCGCCTGCAAGCGAAAGTCTGTGATACTCCGGAGTTACCGTTATTTTTGAGGGAACGGGATGACCGTTAACGGGAGTGAACTCTACGTTTTTCCCGAGAGCCGGATCATCGTCCCATGTATAAGCGCCCATTATTTCAAAATCAACAAGACTAGTTAACGCCGAATATTTAAGGAAAAACTCACTGTTCTCGAGTGAAGATTTAACTTCTTTTTTAGAATTGTCAATAACTATCGGCGGATTGCCCGGAAGGGAAATGCCGAAATCAAATTTTGGCGCCCACATCGAGTTGGTAGAAGGGTAAATTGTAGGTGTAAACACCGGCACCCAAATAGCTTCAAGAGTATGGTTGTCGGTTACATAAAAATCGAGTTTCGCCGCAGTGATTCCAGTGCGAATTTCATCAAAGTCGGGAAGCAAAAATTCTTCGAGATTCTTCGGTGAAACAATATCCGTAATAAATACTCCGTCGGCTTTTCCCCAGATTACCTGCTGTTTACCGATTCGCAAATCGAAACTTGTAAAGTACATATCTATATACGCTTCTCTTAATTTAAGCGAAAGTGAATCCGAGTTATAGAAATAGAGCATCGGATTGATTTTTACCGCCCCGAACGAAGTGGTTTTATCAAAGTTCAGGTTAAACGTTGTCTGTGAAATAGCAAGATTATCGTTTCCGTTAAACGCTTTGTATCCGGCATAGTATCTTCCGTAGCCCGATAAACCTATTCCCTGAGCAAACAGCGAAGCGGTTCCTAATGCAATAACCGACAACATTAAAATTAGTTTTTTCATTTTTTAGTTCCTTTTTAATTTTTTCTTTAAAAATTATTTCAAAAACAAAATGCCGGATTTTTTTATCCGCGGCATTTCATAATCTTATTAGATATTTTTGTAAAACCCGAAATTGTCATTCTGATCCCGCTTTAGCGGGAGAAGAATCTCAAGGTTAGAATTGGCGCAGATACAAGTTTTGAGATTCTTCCGCCTCGGCGGATTCCGCTACGCTCCATTCAGAATGACAAATAAATTAGGTTCTGCAAAGCCTTCTATTAAGTTATGCAAGGCATTTTATTATTTTATTTTTTCTTAACTTCAATCTTAACTTTATGCGTAATTTATCGCGTTAAATTAGAATTCCTTTTTAGCGAACTCCGCGCTTCATCATTCTCTGAGTAAACATCGAAGCCGGAATTCCGGTGTTTATTTTAATATTGCTTAACTCTATAATTGTTTTATGATTGGTTTGAACGTTTTTCATTTCGACATCCGCAATAATCCAGAAGCCCTTTATTTTATCGGCTTTTTTCAAGGTTAATATTTTAAGAAGTTCGCCGTCTTCGTCGTAAAACTCCTTTTTTAATCCGTACCAGCGTCCCTTAACCACCCAGGTTACGGTTTTGGAATACATATAATCTTCATCTTTCGGAACGCTTTGAACGATATAGCAGTCCAGACCGTTAAGCTTTTCTTCTCCGATTACTTTATGCGTGTCGTCGCTCGGTTTTCTGTCGCCGAGATCGTCGTAAGTAAAATCAGAGCCCATAAAGTAGTCTCCCTTGCTGTCGCTCGAGATTCTTTTAATCTTCATAAGCGCCGGAAGGTAAATCCACTGGTCATCGTCTTTACCGGGGTCATCGTAACTCCAGTTCATAAACGAAGTGTTTTTAACGTCGGCGGGTTTAATGAAAAACATAATTTTTTTCTCAACGCTTCCGAAATCGCGGATATATTGTTTAATCTCGCGGACTCGCTCCTGACCGCTTGAGTTTATTAAAGTCATCGTCAGGTTTGCCGTCATATCGTTACCTGTCGGACGGTTATAGACTTTTTCCATTATCTGCAAACCTGTTAGTTTCTGCGCCATTCCGGTTGTGCTAATCATCAACAGCGATAGCAATATCAATGCGGATATTTTAATTGGTTTCATTTTTTTGTTCCTTTATTTTTTTCGTAATAGACATTCGATTTGTAAAGCAGTAAGAACATAATAGTAAGCGTTCCCAAGAAACTTGTGAACATGTTCACGGAAACTAGGAAGCCGAGTTCTCTGTTCGGTGGAAATACGGAGAAAAGCAGTACTAAAAATCCGGCAATAACAACAATTGCGTTAAATAAAATAGCTTTACCCGATTCCGACATAGTCAATTTTGATGCGGACAACTTATCGCCGAGTTTAGAGTTAATTCTGTATCGTTCGATAAAATGAATTGCATAGTCGATTCCTATACCAACCGCAATGCTTGAAAGTAACGCGGTCGTTGAATTAAGCGGAATATCCAGCCAGCCCATTATGCCGAAACTGATAACGGCGGTAATAAGAATCGGGATCGTTCCTATAACGCTTACTTTGAAATTTCTGAACATCAGAAGCAGCAAAATAAACACAATAAAAACGGACATTACAAGACTCATTATTTGTCCTTCTAAAATCAAGTCGGTAAAAACAAGCGCTTTGTAGCCGGAACCGGCATAATTTATTTTTATTCCCAACTTCTCAAAATCCTTTTTATATTTTTCAATTGCGGATAGAGCGCTTTTAGTCGCTTTCGAATCATCGCTTTTTAGTTGAAATGTTACATTTAACTTTTGGTAATTGTAGTCAACAACCTTCGTTAAATTTTCAGGGTTGCCGGACATCTCGTAAAGCAGTAAATACTGCGCTATTAAATTCTGCTTGTCGGGAATTTTGAAATATTTTGCGCTGTCAGCGTGCATAACCATATTTATTTGGTCGAGAAAATCAACTAAAGAAAAGGCATTCCCTACAACCGGCACGTTTTTAACTACGTCATACTGCATTTTATTTACCAGCTTCAGAACTTCCGGTTTCTTAAATGTGTCTTTTTCTTTTCCGTCGAGAATAACATTAATTGTCGATGTTCCACCGAAATGAGCATTAATAAAGGCGTCGGTTTGAACAATTTGGCTGTTCTTTTCAAACTTATCAAGAAAACTTGAATTTATCCAAACTTTTGTCATTCCGTAAAGCGATAGCGCCACGATTGCCGCTGTGGCAATAATTGTAAACGTCGAGTGTCTTAAAATGCTATCGGTAAACTTAAATGCTAATTCGTCTTTACCGCTATTTGCTTCTGTATTAATTTTACGCTTTACTTTAGGCAAACCGGTTAAATGAATGAATGCCGGAATAAAAAAGAGGGAAAGAAACATCGCCATAGTTACGCCGAATGCTGTAAACAATCCGAAATATTTGATGGGATAGACCTGCGACGTAAGAAGCGAAATGAATCCTACCGCCGTTGTTACTGCCGCCATAGATACGGGACGCCACATTTGCATCAGCATATCAATAATTGCCGCGTCTTTATCAGCATCCGGATTTTCCGCTATATAAAGCGAAAGATGATGATATAAATGAATTCCGTATGCAACCCCTATTGCAATCAGCATAACGGGAATCATAGTAGAGACCGCATAAATAGGGATATTTACGGTCGCCATCAATCCGAATGTCCACAACGTGCTGAAAAACACCACAAGCAAAGTAGCAATTGTACTTTTTATACTTCTAAGCGTAAGGAAAAGAACCAAGAAAATAACAACAAGCACAATCGGGACCATCAACTTCATATCCGCCGGTCCAAGCAACGCAAGGGTTCCTTCAACTATCGGGCGACCTGCAACGTAAATTTTATTATCTTTATCTTCATATTTATGAGAAAGAGTCAGAATACGCTTATAAAAATCCTGCGAAAAAACGTTATCCCCTATTCTTGCAACAACAACTGCCACGGTCTCCGTTGAATCTACAAGCATACCGTAAACCATTGCATTATGGCGAACACTGTTTTTCAAGGCTTCAAGCTTCTTTTCCGATTTTGGAACGCGTTTGTAAAAACGCCGTACATCCATTCCTCCCTCGCTGCCGACAATATTATCGGCTGTGTAAAGCGAGGTTACATCGTTTTTATCAATTTCGTGCATTTTCATTAATTTTTTAGATAAATCTTTAATGATTTGCAACGTTTTCGGATTATATATTCCATTCTTATTTTCAATCGCGATAATAATCCCGTCCTTAATATCAAACCACTTTTCCGCCTTATTGCTGTAAACAAAAGCCGGATGATTCTGCGGCATATATTTATCCAGATTTGTTTCCATACGCGTGTTTTCTTTCATTTTAAAGAAAAAGAAAACGGAAACCAAGAGTACGCCGATTATAATCGCCCAAGAATATTTAATGGATTTTGCGAATAATTTTTGCATATTTATTCCTTTTACTGTTTTTTAATTAATTAAAATTATTTTAATCGAATCCAAAAGTTTTTTCCCTTCCTCAACCAAATCGAAAGAGTAGGAAGAAATTTCCCACTTTTTTACCTCAAGACGGAAAGCCCCGAGTATCAGCAGAACAAGATGTTCGGCGGGCAAATCGTTACGAATTTCACCTTTCCGCTGCCCTTCTGCAATTAAATTAAGAAAGAGCTTTTCGTTTTCTTCAATCAATTCTCTTATTTTCTCCGTTAACACTTTTTCATTCTTAAATATCTCATCGGAAAAAACCACCGAAACGAGCGAAGGCGTCTCCGCAAACTTTTTAAAATGTTCGGTAAAGAGAAAAATAATTCTTTCGAGTGGAGTCTTAGTTCTAAAAATTTCAATAATTTCCGACTGCGGCATTAGAACGTGAAAACTATCGAGAATGGCGAGTAATATCGAAGTTTTGTTCTTGAAATGCCTGTATAAAGCTGGTTCGGAAACATTTATCGCGTGTGCCAAATTTTTAATTGTAACTCCCTGAATCCCTTTTTCAGCAATAAGTTTTATCGCTTCTCTTGTTATTTCTTCTTGTCTTGTTGTCATCTGTTTTTATGTTAGTTAATATTCACTAACCAAACCTACAAAATAAATTATGATTTGTCAAGAAATAAAACGTACTGTCTTTTTTTATTAAAATTTTAGTGCTGTTTGCGGCAAAATGAAAATATTAACCCATTACTTCAGCAATGGGGTTAGAACAAAAAAGAAATGAAGTTTAACCGGTTTACCGGTTTCGTTAACTCTATAGCGCATAAACCGATGATACTGTTGTGGCAATAATAATTCCTCTTTTACGCAGTAATGATTCAATGGTTAATGAGAATGATTATTTTCTTAATCTTACAGCTCTGTAGCCTTTCGTTGGTGTGATAGATTACTAAGCTATGTAATGTTTTTTTCAGTTAACAATCATTGCGAAAAAATAATGGACTGAACTATTTCGTTTTCGTGTTGTGGTCGAAATAATTTCTCGGACTGAAATAATCACACGGATGTGTTATTTTCAATAGAGAAAATTTACGATTGTTTTACGAAACCAAATAGAACGGAATAATATGAACTACTATACAGAAAATAAAAAGTTTGAAAAATCAGATTTCACTGATAATCCCCTTACGAAAGGGGAATACGAATATTGCATATTTTCGGAATGTGATTTTTCAAATTCAAACCTTGTGGATATCAGCTTTTCCGAATGCGAATTCATTAATTGTAATTTAAGTTTGGCGGATGTTACGCAAACGGCTTTTAGAAACGTGAAATTTAATAATTGCAAAATGTTGGGCGTAAATTTTAACTCGTGCAACGAATTCGGACTCCAACTGTCGTTTGAAAACTGTACGTTAAATCATTCTATATTTTATCAGATGAGATTGAAAAAGACCGACTTCCGCAATTCCGAGTTGCTCGAAACAGATTTTACAGGATGCGATTTGTCCGGTTCCGCTTTTGAAAACTGCGATTTAACGAGAGCTGTTTTTGAAAATTCGGTTCTCGAAAACGTTGATTTTCGAACCTCTTATAATTTTGATATTGATCCGGAATCCAATAGAATTAAAAAAGCAAAATTTTCTAACGGAAATATTGCCGGACTTCTTTTGAAATATGATATTGAGATTGAGGGTTAATATAAAAAGCAAAAAATATAGAACACGGATGACACGAAAAACTCAGATTGTTACAGATAATTCCATTGAATAATTTCTTAGAATGCTTTGCATAACCTACTTTATATGTCATTCTGAATGGAGCGAAGCGGAATGAAGAATCTCAAAACCGGTAATTATACCGAATTTAGAGATATTTAGGTCAGCTTACACTCCTCCGCCTTGGCGGATTGTCGAACTCAATATGACAAATTTAGGTTTTGCAAAGCCCTCTTTTATTATATAAAAAATTTAAAAAATCACCTAAACCGGCTTTACTCTTTTTATCGCTTAATTTTTTTTGATTATAACTTTACAAAACAATATCGGATAAAATATTCTCGTCTTAGTAAAATCTTATTCTCAAATCGAAGGGAAATTTAACTTGATTCGCCATTATTTTCAGAAGTTTCTTATATTTCTTAGTTATATAAAAAAAGCTGGGAATTATCGTGCAAAAAGAAAAAGTTTTAGT
>Ga0256831_1000840_pt1 | contig 16289 bp, 20 predicted proteins | sample 132544metaG_FD_189087 | JGI IMG/M metagenome (GOLD analysis project Ga0256831, IMG submission 189087) | Hydrothermal vent microbial communities from Lau Basin, Pacific Ocean - 132-544 | ecosystem: Environmental > Aquatic > Marine > Hydrothermal vents | place: Pacific Ocean: Lau Basin | collected...
GAGGCTTGAGCTTTCTGGAATCTTCGATGGGCCGATAGTCACGGAGATTCTGCCGGCAAAGGAATTTTACCCGGCCGAAGACTACCACCAGGGCTACTACTTCCGCTTCGAGACTAACTACAGACAATACAAGCTCTACTCCGGAAGGCTGGGCTTCATAAAGTCGGTCTGGGAGAAGAACCGCCACTTCTGCCTCTTTCCGGAGAGGGAGCGCTACTGGTTGGGCTGGCGGAAGCCGGGTGATTCGGAACTCAGGAGGCTCTTAACACCGCTCCAGTACAGGGTGACCCAGCTCGGCGACACGGAACCGCCCTTCAAAAACGAGTACTGGGACAGCAACGAGGAAGGCATCTACGTTGACGTTGTTTCGGGGGAGCCCCTCTTCAGTTCACTCTACAAGTTTGACTCGGGCACGGGATGGCCGAGTTTCACAAAACCGCTGGAGGAATGGGCAGTCGTTGAGGCGGAGGAATGCGAGGGCATTCTCTGTGGACGGGAAGTGAGGAGCCGTTTCGCCAACTCTCACCTCGGCCACGTCTTCGACGAGCCAACGCCGACCGGAAAACGCTACTGCATAAACTCCGCCTCGCTGAGGTTCGTTCCCAGGGAAAAACTGAGGAGATACGGCTACATCGCCTACGAGCGACTCTTTGACTGAGACTCGCCGAAGAGCTCGATGCAGACCCGGCACTTTTTCGGGTCTAACTCCGGGTCTATTTCAGCGTGGAAGGAACATCCATAACCTTTTCCTAAGAACTCCAGTGAGAGCCTCACGAGCTCGGTGTGTATTTCGTATTCTCCTGGCCTCTCTGCAATTATCCTCTCCGCGAGCTTTCCAACTTCCAAATCTATATCCTGAAAAGAGGAGACATCAATCAGTCTTCCCCTCTCTTCCCTCAGGTAGCGGGAAACAGCCGACTGGGTTATGTGCAAAAGCTCCGCTATCTCCGTCTGCTTCAGGCCCCTCTTTCGAAGGTGCTTGACGAGCCTCCGCCTGAGCGCTGGATAGACGTAGCGCGAGGCCACCTCAAAGGCGTTCGTCTTCATGGTTTCGGTTATGACGGGTGGAATATTTAAGGCTTTTCGAGGGCCTTCAGCTCCGCCATCATTTCCTTAAAGCGCTCGTCGCTCATTCCGAGAAGCTTTTTGGCGCCCTTGAGGGTTATCGTTCTGGCTAGGGTTTTCCTCATCACGGGGTTCTCCAGCGGGGAGAAGCCGTACTTGACGAGTATTTTGAGAGACTCCGGATAGGCTTTGAGCAGCTTGGCTACGTTGGTGTCTTCGGTTATTCCCTCGAGCTTGTCGTCGCACTCCTTGACCTCCATGCTGAGTTCCTTTGAGTCTTCTTTCTTGGTCACCCTCAGGACGAAAAAGCCAGAGACCTCCTTTACCTCAACGGCGTAGCCTGCCTCCTCGAGCTTCGGGAGAATGTCCATGAATGGCTTGTCGCCAATGACTTCAAGCGTTTCTCCAGTTTTGAGCCTTCCGAGGGACTCGATTATCATGACTGCCGGTTGAGGAGCCTTCAACCCGCGGACGTCGAGCATCATTTTTACATCACCGACCGATTTTATGACGCGCGTCATATAAACTTTGTTGGGCATATGTGCCCAGCAATGCTTATAAAACGTTAATATGACACCTGTCATGAAGGTGGTTTAAGATGACCGAGTTACTGAAGACGAGGGAGTACAAGAAAGAGCAGCTGAAAAAACTCCTCCTTAGAATCCACGAGGGAGAGAGCGTTGATAAGCTCAAGGAGGATTTTAGACAGGTTTTGAGTGGAATATCACCCCTTGAGATACCCCTGATTGAGCAGGAGCTTGTTAAAGAAGGAATCTCGGCGAAGGACATAGCCAAGATGTGTGATTTGCACGTCGAGCTTTTCCGCGAGGCCGTTAAGGGCACGGACGAGCTTGAGGAGAGGGACTTGCCCGACGGCCACCCACTAAAGACCCTCTACCTTGAGAACAAGGAGATAATGAAAGATGCGGAGATGCTCAACCTCTACGCGCGAACTCTTGCAACGACAAAGGACGAGCGCATGAGGAAGGAAATTTTGGGAGTTCTCGAGGAGATAGTGGGCAACCTCAGGAAGGTGGGCTTCACCCACTATAACCGGGAGGAGATGCTAACTTTCCCCTACATCGAGAGGCGCGGTTTAACGGCCATAGCCACCGTCCTCTGGACCAAGCACGACGAGATAAGGTTCATGATAAAGTACCTCGCGGAACTGCTGAGAAAGAGGGGCGAGATGCCCTGGGAGGAGTTCGTTGAGAAGCTCAAGACCAAGGCCGGCGAGGCATCTTTCGCGCTCAGCGATATGGTCTTCAGGGAGAACAACATCTATTATCCCACGCTCAAAGCTTTACTCAACGAGGGCGAGTGGAAGGCCATCAGAATGCAGGAGGATGAGATAGGCTTTTACAAAGTCAATCCTCCCGCCTGGGACCCTGGAGAGGATGTTAAACCACTCCACCCGTGGGAGATTAACCCTGAACTGAGCGTTGAGCAGCTCCTCGGTCTTCCCAAGGAGGTTCAGGAGGCACTAAAGGGCCAGCCGCTGGAGTTCGATAAAAGCCAGCTAAAGCGCGACGGCGACATAGACCTCGGCACGGGATACGTTAACGCGGAAGAAGTGGAGGCAATCTTCAAGGCTCTTCCGGTTGATGTTACGTTCATTGATAAGGACGACCGCGTCCGCTTCTTCTCGCCCGGCGAGAGGATATTCGACAGGACGATGTCCGTCCTCGGAAGACCGGTCCAGCTCTGCCACCCGCCGAAGAGCGTCCACATCGTCAACAAAATCCTCAAGGCCTTTAAGGAGGGCAGGAAGGAGGAGGCGACCTTCTGGCTTAAACTTGGAGACAAGTACGTTTACATCAAGTACGTGCCCCTATTCAACGAAAAGGGAGAGTACATAGGGACGCTGGAGATGACGATGGACATAGCACCCTACAGGGAGATAGAGGGCGAGAAGAGGCTCCTTGACTGGAGGGACTGAGATGAGGGGAAACGAGGAAATATTCAGGAAGCGCATTGAGAAGTTTCAGGAACTCCTGCGGGAGAACGAGATAGAGGGAGCCGTTATTAGAACCCTCTCCAGCTTCATCTACTTCACCGGGACGAAGTGGCTCCGCCCAAGCCTTTTAATTCCGGCGGAGGGCGAGCCGACGGTTTACGTCGTCAAAGGAGAAGCCGAGCTTTTCAAGAGGAGGAGCTGGATAGAGAACGTCGTCGAATTCCAGCGCGTCGAGGATTTGATGGCTGGAGTTGTTACCTGGGTCAATGGCAACGGGATGACGAGGGTCGGCCTTGAGTTCGGCATCGAGCGCGACGCCTATCTAATATTCCTCAAGCTCTTCGAGAGGCTCAACCCCATGGTGGAAATCGTTGACATCCTCGACCAGACGATGAGCCTCAGGATGATAAAGGACGACTGGGAGCTGGAAAACATAAGAAAGGCCGGGAAGATAGCCCGGAAGGGGATGGCCGTCGCGGAAGAGACCATAAAGCCCGGAAAGAGCGAGCTGGAGATAGCGGCGGAGATAATCAGGGAGCTGATGCTCAGCGGAAGCGAGGACCCGAAGGTCTACGTCTCCACCACCCCGAGAGCTCATGCGGAGCCCTTCCGTGACCTTAAAGTTCCGGAGAACGGCGTTGTAACGGTCGTTATCGGCGCCGACTGGAACCACTACTACGCAAACATGGCGAGAACCTTTGTGGTCGGTGACCCCAGCGAGCGGGTTAAGAACGCCATAGAAGTCAAGGAGGAGGCCCTAAAGCTCGCCCTTGAAGAGACGAGGGTTGGTGTGACACTCAACTCCGTTGAAAAGAAGCTGGCGAACTTCTTCAAGGAGAGGGGCTTCGGTGATGCCTATCTCACCGGCTACACCCACGGCGTTGGCCTTCTCATCGAAGAGCCGCCGATGCCCACCATAATAGTCCCGACGAGGGCCGCTAAAGTGAGAGAGAACATGGTGTTGAGTATAATCCACCCGCCGCTCATGATTCCTGAGGGCGCGATAAAGCACGAGGACACCTACGTTGTTAAAAAAGATGGGCTTGAGAGGGTTACATAGCCTACGATAATGCCTCAAAGAGGGTACTCCAGAACTTCAACGGGGTTAATTCCGTCAGCATCAGGAGGCCCAGTGAGATGAGGATCACTCCAAGGGCCACTTCCCACCTGGCCTTTTTTCTTCCCTCCAGGCCCAGCTTTCCCGAAAAGAGCTTCCTGTTCACCCATTCTCCTAAATCCTTCGAGGACATCAGCAGGTAGACGGTAAGTCCCATGCCGAGGCCGTAGGTCCCCATGACGATCATCCCGCTGACCACGTCCCCGCTGAGGGCCGCAGTAATGACCGCAAAGCCGACGTAAGGTGCTATACAGCCAAGCCACGTCGCCCCGAGGGCGGAACCGAGCAGAAAATCGTAGGCAATGCCCCCTCTGAAGGCTACTCTGTCGGTTGGGGAGAAGCTGAGGAACCTCTCGAGTTTCGCACTGGCCCTCTCGCTGACGAGGGTTACTCCGATCCCGATGAATCCCAGACCGCCGATGAGGTAGAGGGCCCCCTGTATCTGGGAGGCGTAGCTCCCAAGACTCCCGACGAGCGCCCCGAGGAGGGCGAATGAAACCACCATTCCAGCGACTATCGCCTCAACGTTTCTCCTGGCAAAGGTTAGGGTCAGGGCACCCACCACAACCGGAAGAACGCAGGGTGAAAAAACGCTCAAAATACCCGCGGAGAAGACTGTCAGAAGAACCCCAAGGGTTAGATTTGGTTTGGTTTTCTCTCCCCGCGGCTGGTTGATTTTTTCTCCTGGAGTGTTTGAGGACGTGGCCGTGGAATTGCTCCCCCTCTTCCCGCTTCCAATTGACCTTTCTACGAAGAGCTTTAGTCCCTCAGGCTGCAGGGCTCCAACGGCAACTCCCTTGAGAACCCTGGTGCCGTTCTCGGCTTTGAAGATCACCATCGTTGGCGTCCCGGGAACGCCGACGTTTATCTCCTCGCCGGGCTTCTTCGGGAGGTAGTAGCCAGCGTTGTCTGGCTGGATGACGAGAACCCGCCCATCAACCCGGTAGCGGAGGTTAGTCAGTTCCCTTCCGCGGTAAACGTCCACCGAAACGCGGACGAAATCCTCGAGCGCCTCCGCGGCTTCCCGCGTTGAAAAAACCCGCTCCTTCATATAACTGCAGGCGGGACAGGTCTCGGAGTGGTAGAAGAGGAAGAAGTACTCCCCGTTGTGCTCCGAAATAAGTCTGTTGAGCTCTTCAACGGTCGTTACATCGTGGAACTCCAGGTTTCCATACCTTACCACCCCACCCGCCACGAGACCCGTCCAGAGGAGCAGCAGACCAACTACAATGAGAGCCCTTCTCACCCTATCACCCAGGGAAATGGAAATGGCCGATTAAAAAGGATTTTCCTGAAAGTGTTGGCCTGCGTGTCAATGTCCCCGTCCGTTATCACACGATTCTTGACCCAATCTGAAAAACCGGGCAACCTCCGGGAGATGGTACGTTCTCTTTCCTAAGGAGGCCCGTTCGTTTCCTTCAGTCTTTCTCTTACCTCGTCCCTTATCGGCTTAAGAGCTTTTGCGTACTTCTCAAGGGTATTGAATAGCCTCTCTACCCTCTCCTGGTACTTTTCCTCCCCGAGTTCCTCGCCCTCGAAGACCTCATCAACGTTGTAGAAGAGCACCTGCCCGACGGGAAGCATCCTGTAGTTCACAGCCGCTGCCCTGAGCTCCATCAAAAGCCTTGTTCCACCGGTAACGATCGAAACCGTGGTAATTCCAACCGGTAAAGCTTCGTACTCGTCGTAGATCGTATCCAACAGAATTTTCAGCTCTCCCGGATAGCTCCCGTTGTACTCCGGCGCGACTATCACGAGAGCATCAGCCTCAAGGATTTTTGCCCTGTAACGCTCAATCTCAGGCGTTACCTTCCAGCGGTGGGTGTAGCAGAGGAGGTAGTCCCTCACGTCTATCAGTTCCGCCTCCCAGCCGAGTTCCTCTGCCCTTCTTGTGAGGTACCTCGCCACTCGCTCGCTCTTCCGTCCCTCCCTTGCCGTTCCGAGGATTATCTTAACCTTCATACAATCACCGAGAAAGGTTCGTCCCTGGATTATTTAAATTTGCCCTCCAAATCGGAAAGGGTTGGAGTTCGAAACTTCTCATTTTATTAGATAGACATTTTTAAATTAGGTAGCCCTAATACCTCACGGTGATACCGAAATGGTAAAGGTTGGAGAAATCGTTCCCGACTTTGAGGCAGATGCATACTTCCCGGAGAAGGACGAAATAGGGAAGCTGAGGTTCTCGGATTACAGGGGCAAGTGAGTTGTTCTGGCGTTCTATCCCGATGACTTCACCTTCGTCTGCCCGGCGGAGCTCGAGGAGCTGGCGGATTACTATGAGGAGTTCAGGAATGAAGAAGCGGAGATAATTAAACCCTGAATACTATGATCACTGGATAAAAACAGGATTCGTGTACGTTCACACTTAGGACTTCGGGCCCGTGGTTGAATATCCTCTTGAATTAGGAGGACTTTTAATTAGCTCCCCAACTGGAACAATAGCTTATGGGGCGATCTCCTATGCAGTGAATCAGTACATAATAGACAAGTACTTAAAAGGAGGATGGTCCAAGAAATACACAACTGAAATACTGCTAATGGATGGAACAGGGGATCTCCCACCGGGGGTATTATCGATCAGGAACTGGAGGGGGTAATATGAGTACCCTCAAAAAGAAGATTGCGGAGTTCCTCCTCCTTACTGTCTTTTTTGTGGGTTTGATCACGTTTGCGTATTCTCAGGAACCAAAGCGATGTCCTTCTAACGGCACGTGGATAGATCCACATGGTTTTACAGCAATATGCAACGTTCCTGACTGCTATGAAGCAGTGGGAAGCATCAACAAATGGTTTCATTAAGCTCGATAGTATTAATCGCCTACTTTACGGGCCTCAGGTTAAAAGGTCAACTTACACTCGAATCCGCGCTTTTCAGAGTTGGGGTGTATCTAACTTTCATAAGCGTGATAATAGCTTCAGAGCTCTCCAAAGTACCCGAGGGGAATTGCTTGACCTTTAAACCCCTGGTATATATAATTGCCGTTATAGGGTCGTTCTTTGTGGCTTGGTTCCACGGGTGGTAATAAAAGATGCATAAAAGGTCAATTGAAGGGGGGAACCCCTTCACTCAAGCTTCTTGTAGCAGAACCACCAGTCGTAGCACTCAATCTCGCCCTTCTTCTTCATTTCCTCGCGCTGCTTGACCTCCTGGATGGTGCTGGCCGGCGGAACGATGACCTTGTCGCCGATGAGCTCGTTGTTGGGCCACTTGTGTGGAAGTGCAACGCCCTTCTCGTCACTGATCTTGAGGGCCTTGATGAGCCTGAGGATCTCGTCCCAGTCCCTGCCGACCTCGGCCGGGTAGTAGACTATCGCACGAATAACGCCCTTGTCGTCAACGATGAAGACAGCCCTGGCGGTTATGGTTGACCCGCTGGGGATCATGCCGAGCATGTCGGCGAGGTCACCCTTGTCGTCAGCTATGACGGGGAACTCAATCTCGACACCGAGGTTCTCCTTTATCCACTCCATCCACTTGATGTGGCTGAAGACCTGGTCAACGCTCAGTCCGATGGGCTCAACGCCGAGCTCCTTGAACTTGTCGAGCCTCTTCTGGAGGGCATAAAACTCGGTGGTGCAGACAGGGGTGAAGTCGGCCGGGTGGCTGAACAGCATGAACCACTTGCCCTGCTCGGTGAAGTGGTCCGGGAGCTTTATCACTCCGTGGGTGGTCTTGACCTCAACTTCCGGGAACTTTTCTCCTATGACGACCATTTTTCATCACCTCTCTTTTTCTGTGTCGTCTTCACTATAAACCATGTTGGTTCGAATATATAAATCTTTCGGTTCGTTTTCTGGAGAAACTTTGACGGATACGCAAGGAGCTTTTAAGTTCCCGGACATCCCGTCAAGAACTATGCTTCACTACTCGTCACTGTGCAAAATAGGGCAAAAAATACTCGTCGATAACACAGTCAGAGGAGATGACATTCGCCTTAAACTTTCTTCACATCAACCCACGTTGAATGGTATGCAGAAGCATTGCCATAGTCCTGGGCGGTTTTATCGGTCGTCAGAAAGTTCGCGTTCCAGCCGAGTAAGCTGACCCAGAACGCCTTGTAAAGGAGAACAACACCGGGGGGAACATCCTCGTTGAGCTTTGCACGGGTTTTTATTCTTCCGCGTTCGTTGAAAACTTCAACCTCGTCCCCGTCTTCAATCCCTCTCCCCTCTGCGTCCGCAGGATTGATGTAAAGGTTCGGGTCTATCATGCCGTGGGTGTTGTGGTACTGGCTCGTTATCGTCATCCTGTGGGTGGGGGTGAGCAGTCTGAGCGGGTACCTCCCTTCAAAGCGGCGATACTCGGGGAAGGGCCTCAGGCCCCGTTCAACGGCCCTCCGCGAGTAGAACTCTATCCTCCCGCTCGGCGTTTCCCACTTCACTGGCTTTTCCGGCACCCTGACGAAGCCGTTCCTCTTGAGTTCTTCCCAGCTCAGCCCGTTGAGTTCGAGGATTTTTCTTATTACCTCCTCGTCGCTCTCGTAGAGGTGAGGGTTCTCTATTCCCAGGGTCCTTGCAAGTAACCTGGTGACCTCGCTGTTACCCTTTCCGTAGAGCTTTGTCACAGGCTCGTTTAAGGCAACGTAGCGGTGGTAGTAGCTGTCCGCTATGTCAAGCCGCTCGAAGAAGGTGTTCGCAGGCAGAACGACGTCAGAGTAGAGTGCGGTGTCGGTAAGAAATATGTCGTGCGTAACTACGAAGACGTCATTCTCTTCCAGCGCTTTCCTCAGCCTCCTCTGATTCGGCAGGCTCGCGAGCGGGTTGGAGTTGTAGACGTAGAGGAACCTTATTTCCCCGCGCTCGATGTATTCGGCCAGCTTCATCTGGGGGATTCTCTTCGCGGGCTTCGTCCTCAGGAATGCCCCTTCCACGTAGCTCTTGTCGATAGTCCTCATGTCGTAGATGAAGCCAAAGCGGTGGCCAACCAGAGCGGGAAGAATCGCTATGGCCCTGACCGCCTCCCCACCGGCTAAAGAACGCTGAAAGCCATAGCCGATGTGTATCACACCCTTCTTTTCGGCGTATTCCCTGGCGAACTCCACGATATACTCAACGCTCAGGCCAGTCTCCCGGCCCACATAATCAAGAGATAGAGTTGTTACATAATTTTTGAATTCTTCAAAGCCGTAAACGTTCTCGAGGACGAACTCTTCATCGTAGAGTTTCTCCTCGATGAGAACCTTCGCAACTCCCAGTGCAAGGAGAACGTCCGTATCGGGCCTTATCTGAAAGAACCGATCGCTCCTCTTTGCGGTCTCGGTTCTCACCACATCAACCGTCCAGATTTCGAGGTTGTTTCTCTTAGCCAGCATGAAGCCGTGTAAATTGGTCCAGAAGGCGTTTATCCCCCAGTAGACGATTAACCTCTGATTTCTGAGTTCCTCGGGGTCCATACCGACCGCTGTTCCGTAAACATCCTTCAACGCCTCCTGCCCTGCCCTGTCGCAGATTCCATAATCCAGCATGGCCGTGTTGAGGTAGTGGAAGAGTCTGAGCGGAAAGGCGTAGTTTACCGCACCCCTATCCCCCGCGTACTGATAGACAAGAACGCTTTCGCTCCCGTATTCCTCAATGGTTCCCCGGAGCTTATCTGCAACGAGGTTTATCGCCTCCTCCCAGCTAATCTCCCCGAAATCTCCGCTCCCCCTCTCCCCGGTTCTAATGAGCGGGTTTTTGAGCCGATCCCTCGCGTGGAACCACCTGGGCAAAAGGGCACCCTTGGGACAGAGGAAGCCCGCGGTTATCGGGTGTTGTGGGTTCCCCCTAACGATGAGCCTTCCGTCTTTGAACTCGCTCACCATCGAGCAGGTGTCGTAGCAGTCGCGCATGCAGACGGAAAACATAATCCATCACAGTGAGAGTTTGACCCTGATAGCGGCATCCCGTTCAACGAGAACCCTTCCTATTGCTTCGGGGAGGATCGCCATGTCCCACGCCCTGAAGGGTCCGTACTCCTTCAGATCGGGATCAAGGACCTTTGGAAGGTCTGTTGTGATGATGTATACCCCACCGGGAACGCTTTTCTCCGGTTTGGACACCGGATGTTCTACGGGAGATTGGACAATGTCCCCCGGACCCGGAACGGAAACATCCCGGATTACTTCCCGGCGCTCAATGAAGGCCCTCAGAATCGTGAGGATTCTTCTCTCCTCGGCGGTCATCTCACCGGGAAGACCCTCGACGGCGAGGTCAACTATCTTGTGGAGCCGGATCTTTATTATCTCACGTGCGAGCCTCTCCGCTATTTCGAGCTGGGCTAAATAGAGCCTCTCTTCCACATCCTCCCCCCTTTCCCTGGAGCTCTCGGCGCCCAGCTTGAGAGCCTTGATGAGGCTATCGAACTCCCTGTAGAACTCCTCCCCGAGTTTCGTGAGATCACTGGATGACAGCTCTTCCTCCAGGAGCTCCCTGAGCTTGACGATGTCCACTCTACCACCAGCCCGGAAGAAAAAGGAAATCAGTCCTCGACGCGCGGCGCGAGGAGGAAGACGAGTTTGCCCTCGTCCCTTATGTAGTACTCCATCTGGAGGGGCATCTCGTTGCCGAAGCGCAGAATTACCTCCTCAGCCTTCCCGATGCCCTTTATCATATCCGAGAGATAGCTTATCCCGTAGGCGCTTCTGGTCTCTTCCTCCACCTCAAGGTCGAGTAAACCTTCGTCCTCAAGAGTGAGTCTTATCTCAACCTCCTGGGTCTCGCCCTCCGCCTTCATTATGAACTCGCTTTCGGTTGCGATGAATTTTATCGCGTCGCTGACTAGGGAGGCATCCTTGACGGCCTCCTTGAGGACCTCGCCGAGGACGACAACTTTGGCGGTGAACGGCAGCTCCGGAAGGTCGAGCTCGAGCTCCTCGACCTCTATGAGGGGAAGGCGGAAGGTTCTCTTGGCGGTTCCTTCAAAGGTTATCTCGAGGAAGTTGTCGTCGCCCTTCCTGAGGATGAGGGTGTCCTTGCTTTTACCCCTTTTGAGCACTTTCTTGAAGTGGTCCATGTTGACCCCTATTGTCTCCGGCTCCTCGACCTCGTACTTGGAGAATATGCTCTCCGGGAGGTTAAGGTCTATGAGTACAACCCTGCTGGGATCCATGGCTCGCATGCTTATTCCTTCTTCCGTCACCTTGAAGGCGGCTTCGTCAATGAGGTTGCTTGCGGTGGCTATGAGGTCGGCAAAATCCTTGGCTCCCTCAAAAACTATCTCAAACGGCATCTTTACCCCTCCTTCAATACCTTGAGCATCAGCCTAACCCTCTCTTTCCCGCGGAATAAATAAGCTTTTCCGTTGTCGGTTTCGGGTATCCTTTTATGCGCCTCCTCCAGCTCCTTCAAGGCCTTTTCCGCGAGCTTCCTGAGGGTCTCCCTCTTGAGTTCCTCATCCCTCACTCGTAGGCCCTCCAGACATAGCCACACTTGGTGCACTTGTAGAATATCGTGCTCGGCTCGTCTCCGGCGCGGGTCTGCATCTCCCACCAGTAGGCCGTGTCGTTGCCGCACTTGGGGCAGGTGACCTTCGTCGTCGGAAGCGTTTTTACGTCCTGTTCGACGATAATTATCCCCTCATCGGGCTTGTGCTCGACCTTCTGGGTAATCCTCGTCTTCTCTCTGTCCTTCTTCTCGTCGAAGGGCTCCTCGTAGCCACAGGAACGGCAGACCCAGACCTTCCTCTTCCTGTCCGGGAGCATGAGGTTACCGCACTTCGGGCAGAACTTCATTTTTCTCCCCCCAACCAGTGGCGGGGTATGGGGGAGGAGAATAAAAAGTTTGCTCAGGTGGCGGTTTTCCCTTAGGGTTTCACGTCGAACTCGGCCCATACTTCCATGGCCATTGCCCTTTTGTTCAGGGGATCCGTGATGGAGATTCTCTTCACTATCTTATAGTGCCCCGGCTCGAGGTTGAGGTCTGCAAGGTTTACCCTCTGCTCCCAGCTCTTCCCCGGCTCGATAACGACCGCGATCTCGATGAAAACCAGGTTAACGGGAATCTCTTTCCACATCCCCTTCTCCAGCCTGTAAAGCCTGAAAGCATAGCCCGTCGTAATGTTGGCGTTCCCGTTGTTGGTTATCGTGATAATCATCGTGTCGTTGGGTGAGTAGACAGTTTTATCGAGTTTCAGCAGACTCCCGATGCCAGATCCTTTATCCTGGGAGGCGTGGGTGAGCACTTTCCCGTCGGAGGAGCCATCGGCCGGGCTTCTCCAGTGGGCGGCGAGATAATATCCAGCCGGAACCAGCAGGATTACCAGCAGAACAGGGATAATCTTTCTCACGTTGCACCACCAGATAGGAGTGCGCAAAAACCCTTTTAACGGTTCCCGATGCTTCGAACCGGCTTGAAGCGAAAGAAAAAAGGGTCACTCCCTCATGGGGAGCCCGTGGTCGAAGGAGTAGTAGACCTTCTGGAACTCGGCGCGGAAGCCGTAGACGTCGCGCTTGACCTTCTTCGGGTCCTCCTTATCCAAGAGCACGCGCTTGATGAAGTGCGCTATCTCCTTCATGTCATCCTCAAACATTCCAACCCTGGTCATCTCCTGGACACCTATCCTGAGACCGCTCGGCTCGTTGACCTTCTCAAGCGGGTCCCAGGGCAGGAGGTTCTTGTTGAGGATTATGCCGGCCTCCTCGAGGAGGGGTGCCGCCCATCCACCGGCAGCCTCGTGCAGGTCGCTTACATCAACTATAACCTGGTGACTCTCGGTGTAGCCCCTGTCCTCGCCGATGACCTTGAAGCCTTCCTCAGCCAAAGCCTCTGCTAAGGCCTTCGCGTTCTTGACTATCTGTTTCGCGTATTTCTCACCGTATTCGAGCATCTCCGCCGCGGTGAGGGTCTTTCCTGCCATGTGGTGGAGGTGGTGGTTGCTCAAAACGCCGGGGAAGATGGCCCACTGGAGCCTGGCTATCTCCTCGGTATCCCCAAAGCGCTTGTAGATTATGACACCACCCTGCGGTCCCGGGAAGGTCTTGTGGGTCGAGGCCGTTATGAGGTCCGCACCTTCCCTGAGCGGGTCCTGGAACTGCTTGCCCGCTATGAGACCGAGAACGTGCGCTGCATCGTACATGACGTAGGCACCAACCTCTTTCGCAACGGGCGCGAGCTCTTTGACCGGGTGCGGGAACGGGAAGAGCGAACCACCGAAGACGACTATCTTCGGTTCAACCTCGCGGATGAGTTTCTCGGCCTTATCAACGTCGATGTTGAAGGCTTCGTTATCGAAGGGCCAGGTGTGAACCTCCAAACCGCGCATTCCGGCGGCACCGAAGGGCATGTGGCTTATGTGACCGCCGTGGCTGGTGTGAAGAACTATTGCCTTGTCCCCCGGCTGGGTGAGGCCGAAGAATGCAGCCTGGTTGGCGTTGGTTCCTGAAATCGGCCTGAGGTCGGCGAAATCACTCTGGAAAAGCCTGGTGAAGAGGTCAACGCCTATAAGCTCGACCTCGTCGACGTACTTGCAGCCCTGGTAGTAGCGCTGCCTCGGCCAGCCCTCGGCGTACTTATGCATGAAACCGCTGGCAACCGCCCGGTTAACGCTTGGAGAAGTTATGTTTTCGCTCGCTATGAGGTTTATCGTGTGGCTCCTCCAGTGCTCGTGGTCCTCGATAAAGTTCAGAACCCTGTCACGGTATTCTCTATACCCTTCCGCCATTGGAAACACCTCGGATGGGGATCTGAACGGGGGGATATAAACCTTACCGCGGAGGGCAGAGTTTTTAAAGAGGAGATGGTAGATTTTAAGCATGATAGGGGAGGCAGCCAAACTTCTTGCCCGCTCGCGTTTTGCCATAGCTTTCACCGGTGCAGGGATAAGCGCCGAGAGCGGCGTTCCGACCTTCAGGGGTTTCAACGGGCTGTGGAAGATGCACAGGCCTGAGGAGCTGGCCACACCCGAGGCATTCAGGAAGGATCCACACCTCGTCTGGAGTTTCTACAAGTGGAGGATGGACCTGATAAGGAAGGCGAGGCCCAACAGAGCCCACTATGCCCTGGCGGAGCTTGAGCGAATGGGAATTCTAAAGGCGGTGATAACCCAGAACGTGGATGATCTTCACCGCGAGGCTGGGAGCAGGAACGTGGTGGAGCTCCACGGCAACATCTTCCGCGTCAGGTGCACCTCATGTTCATACAGGGAAAACCTCAAGGAGAGCGGCAGGCTGGATGAGTTTTTGAAGGAGAGAGACCTTCCGAAGTGTCCGCGCTGTGGTTCCCTCCTAAGGCCGGACGTCGTGTGGTTCGGCGAGCCGCTTCCGAGGAAATCTCTAGAAGAGGCGTTCCGACTCGCCGAGAGGGCCGACCTTGTCCTCGTCATAGGCACGAGCGGCGTCGTTTATCCCGCTGCCTACGTCCCTCAGATCGTCAAGGAGACCGGGGGCAAGGTCATCGAGATCAACCCCGAGGAGAGCGGGATAACGCCCATAGCGGATGTATTCATCAGGGGGAAAGCCGGAGAGGTTATGGGGGAGCTCCTCGAACTTGTCAGGGGGCTGGCGAATGAATGAGGCGGTTTTCCTTATAGGGTTCACGGCGGAAGAGGTCGGGGCGGTGAAGGGGGCGCTCCGGGATCTCGAGGTGCACGAGGTACCCCGGGAGTGCCGGGACTGGAAGCTCGGAGAGATAGTGGGGAAGAAACCCGAGGGGAGCGGAAACTGGCACGAAAGAAAATTCCTGATAATCCACGGGTCCAACGAGACCATAAAGCGGGTCCTATCGGCCGTTAAGCCCCTGGGCCTGGGAAGGATAATCTTCGTATCCACAACCCCCATATCCCTTGGGAGAACCCTTGACGAGTTGATACGGGAATGGATAGAGGAAGACGAGTACTTCAGGGCCTACCGCTGGGCCAGACGAGAGGTGGCTCAGAAGAAGGGTCCGTTCCTGGACATTGGGAAGGGTTAAATACGCTCGGACGAAAAAACCCCCGGTGAAAGGATGATAAGGGTAGTGTTCTTCGATCTGGACGATACCATCGTTGACACCTCCCGGCTGGCGGAGATGGCGAGGAGGAACGCGATAGAGAACATGATCCGTCACGGCCTCCCCGTTGATTTCGACATCGCCTACAGCGAACTCCTCGAGCTGATAAACGAGTACGGGAGCAACTTCGGGAGGCACTTCGACTACCTCCTCAGGAGACTTGAGGTTCCCTACGACCCCAAGCTCGTCGCCGCGGGGGTTATCGCCTACCACAACACCAAGTTCGCCTACCTGCGGACGGTTAAGGGTGCCAGGCGGGTTCTAATTGATCTCCAGCGGTCGGGTTACAGGCTGGGCATCATCACCGACGGGGATCCGATAAAGCAGTGGGAGAAGATACTCCGCCTCGAGCTCGATGCTTACTTCGACGAGGTCTTCATCTCGGACCACCTCGGCGTGAGGAAGCCCCATCCGAAGATATTCAGGAGGGCTCTGAGAGGGATGGGTGTCGAACCCGATGAGGCGGTGATGGTCGGCGACAGGCTATATTCTGACATCTACGGGGCCAAAAACGTGGGCATGAGGACAATCTGGTTCCGCTATGGGAAATACGCCAGCCGGGAGCTGGATTATCTGGAATACGCGGACTTCACGATGCGTTCCCTTGAAGAGCTGCCGGAAATCCTCAGGGGGTTGAGAAGTGAGGAGGAAACCCGTTCAGATCAGGAAGTTCATGCTGATTGATGGCTCGTACAAGTCGAGAATCCTCAGGGGCGACAAGGTGACGACGATACGCTACGGGGACTACGAGGTGAAACCCGGGAGTGAGGTATACCTAGTGATAACGCCGAGCGATACAGCTATAGCGAAGGCCCGGATAACCCGCGTGGAGAGGAAGAAAGTAAAGGAGCTTACCAACGAGGACGCGAGGCTCGATGGCTTTTCGGACGTGAAGGAACTCCTCCGGGAGCTCAACAAAATCTACGGCGAACTCTATGGAGATGACGAGGTCACAATAATCGGCTTTGAAATAACGAAGCGCTTCGACGACGGGATTCCGCTCAAGTGGTTGAAGGGCCTCAACTACCGCGAGCCGACTGAAATAGCGCGCCTCTACCTTGAAAACAAGGAGAAGCTCAACCTCAACCGCGAGACAGACTTCATAATGCGCCGTATCTACAACGAGGGCCTTGGAAGAGCCGTGAGAACCTTCGGGCCGAAGAAGGTCCAGAACGCTCTTCTCAA
>Ga0256831_1000841_pt1 | contig 16285 bp, 20 predicted proteins | sample 132544metaG_FD_189087 | JGI IMG/M metagenome (GOLD analysis project Ga0256831, IMG submission 189087) | Hydrothermal vent microbial communities from Lau Basin, Pacific Ocean - 132-544 | ecosystem: Environmental > Aquatic > Marine > Hydrothermal vents | place: Pacific Ocean: Lau Basin | collected...
TGAACCCACTTTAGAGCAAATAGAGTTCATGGTAAAGCAAGTTATGAAGCAAGGAGTTCCCGTCGCTGTACAGCTCACCGGAGGAGAGCCCACAATAAGGGAAGACTTGCCCCTCATAGTGAAGCGCTTAAGGGAGCTGGGAGTTAGGCACATACAACTTAATACTCACGGCATAAAGTTTGCTCAGCTCTACCTCGAGGACCCGCAGAAGGCAGCCGAATACGTGAGACAGCTAAGGTGGGTCGACGGTAAGGTAGGCGGTCAAGTGGGTGTAAACACTGTTTATATGTCGTTTGATGGGGTGACGCCTCAAACGAACCCCAAGAACCACTGGGAAGTCCCCTACACGTTCGCGGCCTTCCGTTTGGGAGGAATGACTTCTGTGGTGTTAGTTCCGACCGTCATAAAGAATTGGAACTTACACGAGGTAGGCGACATAATAAGGTTTGCCGCCTACAACATGGACATAGTTAGAGGTGTAAACTTCCAGCCCGTCTCGCTCACCGGCCTCATGCCCAGAAGGGAGAGGAACAAGGCCAGAGTGACCATACCAGACTTGATAAAGGCTATCGAAGAGCAGACTGAAGGGCAGATAGCTAAGGAGCACTGGTATCCGGTACCGGTAACCGTAGCCTTCTCTAGGTTCATAGAGAATATGGGCATGGACTCTCCACACTTTGAAATGACTAACCACCCCATGTGTGGCGCCGCTACCTATGTATACGTGGAGAGAAAAGGGAAGGATCTCAAGTTCATACCCTTGCCCAGCTTCGTCGATGTAGAAGGCTTAGCTGAATACTTAGAAGAGAAGAGCGTGGAACTCCAAGGAGGAGGCAAGTTTACAAAAGCGAAAGTAGCATTGAAGGTAATATATAACTTAAGGAAGTTCATAGATCAGAGCAAGGCACCAGAAGGCTTCGACTTCTGGAAGCTCTTGTATAACGTATTGATAAAGAGGAACTACGAAGCGTTGGGAGAGTTACACTATAAGCTGCTTTACTTGGGTACAATGCATTTCATGGATCTATACAACTACGACGTTCAGAGGGTAATGAGGTGTAACATACACTACACCAGCCCGGATGGTAGAGTAATACCGTTCTGTACATACAACGTACTAAATGACTTGTACAGGGACTACATAATCAAGAAGTATAGCATGAGCTTAGAGGAAGCTGAGAGGAGGATAGGCCCAGACGCCTTTAAGAAGTACATAAGGAACGTGAAGGTGCTCCAGAGCGGTGAGGAGTACAAGAAGACCTACGAGCCGTTTATGGATAAAATAAAAGCTTCTATGAAATCGTCCTGAGAACCTTTTCCAGCTCCTCTTTTTCTACATAGTATTTGTTTCCCACTTTCCTAAAGCGAAGTCCTTCGAAGGGATTAACGGGTGGTTTGGGGAGGTTGGGTACCTCCTTTCCTATATACTTCCACCTCACCTTTCCGTTCTCTCTGACGACCTTGTAGAAATATCTGCCTACGTAAACGTATTTCTTGCCGTTGCGATAGACATAGTGAAAGGGCTTAAGTATTACCCCGTTTGGTAGCTTTGAGTTGTATTCGTACACCTTTTTCAAGTACTTTTCGAAGAGTTCTTTGAATTCCTTTTCACTCAGTTCCACTTCCAATGAGTTCCCGTGAGCCTCTAGGAGGCTTTTCCTAACGACCTTATTTACCAAGTAACATTGAGGTATTGACGAGCGCCCATGGAGGAGTGGGAGACGCTGAGGGAGAGAATGATAAGGTTGCTCAGCGAGACGAAAACGCCTCTGAGCGCTCGGGACATAGCGTTTGAATTGGGTATCGATGACGAGAGCTTAGTTTACGAAGAACTAAAGCACGTCGCGAAGACTGTAAAGAGGAGCGGCAAGACCCTTTACGTGCAACCTGCCTATTGTAAGAAGTGTGGTTTCGTGTTCAAACAAAACTTGTTCAAGAAGCCCAGCAAGTGTCCTCGCTGTAGGAGTCAATGGATAGAGCCGCCGAGATATTTGATAAGGTGATAGCTTTGAAGGAACTGTTATCATCTTCGCTATTCTTAATAACTATCTTGATACTCATAATGACGAAGGAAGACAAGAGGGCATACGTAGCTTTTGTTTCGGCCCTCATAGCTATCGCCTTAGGTTTGGTGAATCCCAACAAGCTCTTGGAGCACTTGAATTTGGACGTATTGGGCCTCATAGCCGGTGCTAGTATAATATCGGCTTACTTGGTAGAGTCTGGCGTTACTTCGTTAGCGGCCTCCAAAGCGCTGGAAGCTAGCAAGGGTGACTTGAGGAAGCTAGCATTATACTTGGGCATGTTATCTGGAATAATTTCGTTATTTATAGAAAACGTGACAACCCTAATAATGCTGGCCCCCATAGCCTTCGAGATCGCTAGGAAATTCGAGCTAGACGCTGTTCCCTTACTTCTCATAATAGCCTTCGCCTCCAACCTAGGAGGTGCGGCCCTACTCGTCGGAGACCCACAAAGCGCGTTGGCTGCTGGATACTTCAACTTGGACTTCGTAGATTTCATATTTCACAAAGGAAAACCATCCATATTTTGGATGGTGTTAGCAGCACTCATAACTTCGACCACAGCGTTCGCGTACGTTTTCGTTAAGGGTAGAGTGGGGGTTGAAGAAAGGAGTTTGGGAGGCATTAGAGACAAACCTTTGGCGCTAGTAACGCTATCTGCCCTTGGTATAAAGATATTCTTGCTGTCTATTAGGAAAATGATAGGTGTAGGGCTCTCTTTGCCGGCCTTCGTCGGAGCTTCAATAATACTTGTATACCAAACAGTGAGGAAAAGGAAAACTGAAGATTTGATCTTCGCTATAAAGAGTATTGACTGGAAGCTGTTGCTGTTCTTGGGCAGCCTCTTCGTTTTGGTGGGTTCCCTCCAAGATACGGGAGTTATGGCCCTCGTCGCTTCTGCATTCAAGAAGTTCGTCTCTTGTGACTTCTATCAAGTGAGCGCGGCGCTGATAGTGCTCTCAGTGCTCGTTTCCGGTGTTATGGATAACGTTCCCTACCTCTTGGCGATGTTCCCGGTCATCGACTACTTATCAAAAAGTTGCCACATTTATTACTTCAAGCTCCTTTTGGCGCTACTAATAGGGGCTACGCTAGGCGGCAATATAACGTACTTTGGCACGTCAACGAACGTGACGGCCGTTCAACTGCTCTATGCTGAGGGCTACAGGGTGAGCTTTAGGCGATTCTTAAAGTACGGTCTATTCTACACGGTTATGGCACTGTTGCCAGCGGTCGCGCTATTCTACCTAATATGGGGATGACGAGGGATTATCGATGGGAGAGGTGACCGACGGGAGTACAACGCGACCCCGTCACTCGTTTTAAAAACGACCTCCTCAATACTAGGAGTCATATCGGGATGCGACTTGTCCGAAGCAGTCACCAAAGCATCGGTGTTTTCTCTTCTAAACGGTTTGGGCTTTCATGAAGAAGCCGTATATAGGGAGGCCGAAGCAGAGATAAGGAAGCTGTACCTAAGCTCTGGCACGGAGCCAATCAACGTTAACGTTAACTTCACGTTCAGTGACTTGGTCAGGGAAATAGGGGAAGGAATGCTCGAGGAGATGGCAGAGAGGGCCGAGACCCTCTTGGCTGTTATAAATGAGAATATGAACGATGAAGTTAAGAAGAAGGTTATGGAATTCTTGAGTGTGGACTTGATAGACACTATCGCGATGATAGAGGAAACGTTTGGAGGAGATCCGGGGGAAGTTTACAAGGCCTTCGCTGAAGTGGAGGACTTGGAGGAGAGGGCTAGGAAGGCCGTTAGTACTTTCGCTAACGTACTACTTGGGGCACTCCAGAACGAGTTGAAGTTTTAGTTTTTTAGAAACCCGTTAGTTCGGGAGCAAAGGCCTTGATAGTTAGAAATACCATAGGTCCCCTCGCGAGGGGTACCTCAGTCCTAGACGCGGCCAAGTCCATGGTTATCAACGAGAGTCCCTATGCCCTCTTAGAAGGTGCGCCGCTCAAGATGGTCGACGCGACGCAAATACTGAGAGCGTTGGCGACGGCTAACGGTCCAATAGAGATGGCTGAAGTCCTAACTTCAGACGTGGAAGAGATCGCTTATGAGGTACCCACCGTCGGAGAGGAGGAAGTATTGAAGGCCCTCTTGATAAAAGGAGGCGCTGTGGCCCTCAAAGGGGGTTCTGTAGCTGACCCCCTCTACGTCCTAGCTGAAAACAAGTCCAAGCTCAAAGACGAACCCGTAAAGAAATACGTGGATGATAGGGCAAGGCTCGTGGACCCGTTGCTGGACATAATGAGCGCTGTGAGAAGGTCTCTGGTTTATGAACTGGAGGGATACGTCATAGTCGGGCAGAAGAGGCCCTTCGGCATGGCAACTCCAATCTCCATCCTTAAGTATTTGACGAGCGAACAAGTCATAAGCTCGTTGGACGCCGGCGACAGCTCGGCCCTGGATAGGGCTATAGGTGACTTGGCATCCCCCATACCGAGCTACGTGAATCCTTCGACCTCAACGAGAGATGCTCTAGCAGCTATGGCCGAACATAGGTATGAAGTCTTTCCAGTTGTGGGGAGCAACAAGAACTTCGTGGGAGCCCTTAAGGCGCGCTCTCTACTCGTCGCTCTTCTGGGGTGAGGTGGGCAATGTGCAAGCTATTAGCCGATACGCCCCTTTCTGACGCTAAGAAGGGCAAGGCAGTCTTAGTCCCAGTGGGGAGTTTAGAAGACCACGGCCCCCTGCCTTTGGGCCTCGATACCAAGATAGCGGAAAGGGTCGCTTGCGCTGTTAAGGACTGTCTCGTCTCACCTTCAATAAACTATTCCTTCAGTCCAGAACATCCCTATTCAGTGAGCATTCCTCTGCCCGTCTTGAGCGAGTATTTGGTTCAGTTAACCAAGCAACTTTACAAGCTCACCGGTATGCCGGTGGTTTATGTAGTAGCTCACAAGGGCGCGGTCCCAGTGGTTCAAGCTGCCGTGATGGAGAGCTTTAAAGAAGGTACTAAGTCGGCCGCGTTAGACTTATGGGGTGTAATAGAATCGCTAGGCTACAAGAGCTTTAAGGAGCAGTGTAGGGCGGAAGCTAGTCTGGCCTTGGCCTTGGGCTACAGCGTGGTGGTGAGGAAGAGTAAGCATTTGAAGAGCCCTCCCGAGCTGGAAGGTGCCACTATACCTTGGAGAAGTACTGACTATGGCTGTTCGCCGGAGTGGGTCTCGAGTGCTAAGAAAGAAGAGGGCGAGAAGCTCTTAGAGGCTATGGTCAAAGCCCTTGAAAGGTTGGTGAATACGCTTTGAACGCTGTAGTGGTGGGCACGAGCGGCTTTTGTCATGCCTTTACTAGGGCATTGGAGGAGAACGGAGTTGAGGTCAAGAGAATATCTAGAATAGAGCAGATCGACGACATCTGCATTTACGATACTGTGATTTCGTGTGAAGAAAACGACGAGGTTACCATACACACCGTCTTGTCAGCCGTGTTGATGGCTCTTGAGAACGACTGTACTCCACCAAAGATAATAGCGCTAGTTCAGGATGAACACATCAAAAAGGTTCTAGAAAGATTTGGGGCAGATATGGTTTTGCCCGTCAACGTCTTAGCGAGGGTGGTCGCTTGGTTAGTAGTATATCCTTATGCTGGAACTCTATTGCTTCAAGCCCTTAAGGGTACCTTGCCCGTGCACTCTATAGAGTGTACCTCAGATGAGGGCTGCGATCCTTATTCCATGATAGGAAGAAAAGGTATACCTATAGCTGTTTACAGCAGGGGACGATGGAAGCCACCTAAGGGAACCCTTAAGCCCGGTGACGTTCTAATATACTTGGGGTTCCCCTCTTGAAGTGTTGGCACAAGAGCCCATTAGGGCCTACGATAATGAATGGCTGCTACGTGCTGGCTTATATCGATAGTGAAAACGAGTTCAAAACGTTACAAGAAACCTTCAAGGCGAAGGTAGTGAAAGTAGAAGAGGTCTTAGCCCTCGACCCGGAAGCCCTTGACGTCGGCAAGGACTACGCTCTAGTGTGGTGTTGGTCCTAATAACCCCTCCTCAAGAAGTCTCCCGTATCTAGTACGTTAGCTATCTTAGACCTCTCTAGCTTCCCTACTCCAAGGAAAACACCTTTCCAGAATAAGGCTAGGTAACCTTCTCTGCAAGGTTTCGAGACTATGGAGACCGAACTCAAGCTTAACGACTTACCGCTGGTGAACAGGAAGGCATCTCTTTCCCTTTTTACCTTTGCTAAACCCCTTCTGGCCCACTTAGCCAGGAGTTTTGCGCCCCCTATCGTTACTGATCCCTTAACCTCTACTATTACTGAGCAGCCTCCGGAGTAACTGGCACAAAGTCTCTTGCCCTTTCTAAGTACGGTCAAGGCCTTGGGTAGCTCGGAATCCCAACATTGGGCCAGAGTTTTAAAAGAGGGCTTCAGCCCACCTCTCCCGAGGCTTTGCCAACGACCTCCTTATAAAATATGAATTCTTGGAGCTTGTTGAGTATGTTAGTTACGTAGTCTATCTTCCTCCTTAATTCATAGTCCCTGGGGTTCACATGTAGCATGAAGATGTATATCTGTTCTATTACGTCCTTGACTTTCTTAGCGAAGTCGATATCTCCTTGTAACATCTTGTCTACTGCTAACCTTAACAGTTCGCCGGCCGAATCCATTATTCCAGCTACATATTCTTGGACTGTTGTGTCAACTTCCTCCAGACTTGGGTACTTGCCTTCTTTCATGAACTTATAGAGGGAATAAGCCTCTACGAACTCTTGTTCCGCAGTGAGGCTTATGTTCAAGCTGGCCAATCTCAAATTCTTTCTGAGAAGATCTTTCAGTTCTTTCCTCATCTCTTGCATGGCTTTAACGTACTCTTCAGCTCCTTTGAGATCGCCCCTCCTTATGGCGTATATTGCCAATTTGCTGTTCTTTATTATATTTCTCGAGAGATCGTGCACCTTGTCCTTAAGTTCATCATACTCGTCAAGCATGCTCGCCAGCCTTTCAGCATACTCTTTAGTGAGGGGTTCGACCTTCATAGTTCACACCTCGATTCCAGCGGCTCTAAGCCTGTTCTTCATGGAGGGTACGTCGGTTTCGGGGAAAAGCTTGAGCCTTTCCCTAATCTTCCTTATGTCTAGCCTAATTTTCTTCTGATCGGCTAACTCCTTAACTCCTCTGATGATGTCTATAGCCTCCGGATCCTCACTCCTAGACTTCAAAACGACGTAGTCTTCGGGTGAAATCTTCCTTATCTTGACACCCTTTATCTCTATAGTCTTTGCCTCGTTGAGTATTTCCTCAGGGACGTAGAAGTCCATTATGTTGTCGTAAAACTCTATTTCCACTTGGGATTTAGGTCCCTTGGCTACTATTTTTGGTGTGCCTAGACCCGTGGTGCCGTACTCCCAGCCTTCTTGGTCGGCTAAGGTTCTGAACACGTCTTCCTCGACGAGCGCATAGTGGTTGGTGGGAAAGAGGTCGAGGTCGCCGCTAAAGGTATTTTTCTTGAGTTCAAGTTCTATGGTCGTCCCGCCTATTATTACCGATTGTATGTCAGCCTCTTGGAGCTTTTTCATGATGTAGAGCAAGTCGTCGAGGGTGTACGTCAAAGCACATTACCTCTTGCCCGCTATCTCGTAATGCTTCGGTCTCAAGTTGGTGCTCTTACACCTCCTACACTTCTTCGCTCCCCACGGGTTGAGTGCGCCACACCTCCTGCACACGTACTTCTTCAGTACTCTCTTCTGTACTATCGCTATGAGCTCGGGGTCGGTTATCGGCATTCCATATCACCCCGCCTTCGTTTGAGGTATGCCTTATAGGGGTGACGCGTTTGGCACGTTAACGCTTAACCCTTTCTACTCTCCGGCCCCAAGCGTTTGGGTGTTGAGTTGGAGCTGAGCGACTTCGAGGCCAAGCTCCTATACGAGCTTCAATACAACTTCCCCCTAACTCCTACTCCATTCAAAGACGTAGCTGAACGCTTAGGAGTGTCAGAAGGCGAAGTTATAGATAAAGTGAAGGAATTCATGGACAAGAAAGTAATAAAGAGAATAGGTTTTACAGTCAATTATAAGTCAATGGGAAAGGTTGCAGCCCTTGTGGGAGTAAAAGTGAGAGATAGGAATGATGTGGAGGCTCTCAAGAAAATACTAATGGATAACGATGAAGTAACCCATAACTACTTGAGGGACGATCCAGATTATCAAGTATGGTTCACCATAAAGGCACCCGACTTCGATGCTCTACGGGAAGAAGTAAAGGAAATCCTCGAACCCTTGGGCTTAAACGATTACGTCATCTTACCGAGTAAGAAAGTTTGTAAGGTAAGTGTGAAGTACGACCCAATAAGGGGAATTGCTTGGAGTCCCCCTACACTCCAAAGGGACAGAGTACCAAAGCCGGAAGAATTGGGTTTGCCCAAGGAACTCCCACGCGCGGTCTCTCGTTTGAAGCCGGTTCCTAGACCTTACCTAGAAGTCGCAAAGAAGTTTGGGATGAGTGAGGAAGAATTACTAGAGAAGGTAAAGCTCATGCTAGATCATGGTATATTGCGGAACCCAGGGGCCAGTGTGGACGGAGATAAGATAGGCTTCAAGTACAACGTTATGGTTGTTATGAATGTGGACAATGATGAAGACGTATGTATGGACATAGCGAGGAACGTATATGAGGCCTCCCACGTCGTCGCTAGATACGTCAATGAGAAATGGCCCTATCCGGTTTACTTCGTGTTACATGCAATGAGGAAGGAACCAGTTGAAGAAGTCATAGCGAGGGTAGTGGAAAAATATAAACCCAAGGAGTATAGGAAGCTCTACAGCGTAGAGAACCTAAAGCCCGGCGTCGCCCGTTGACCGTATTACTCTTTCTCCCTAACTAATAAATCTCTCGTTACTAATCCTATCACGGAGATAAGCCATGCCGGCCAGAGGAGTAAGTTGGGCGGCTGAAGTCCTCAGGAGGTTGAAGGGCCTAGACTTCCCAGTGACCAAGGAGCAACTGAAGGAGAGGCTCAAGGGAATGTACTGGAGGGGCATACCGATAGAGGAGCTACTAGACAAGATAGAGAAGGACACCTTCGAGACCCCCGCTGAGGTATTGCACTACCTAGCTGAGGCCGCTAGGAAGATTGAGGAAGAGAAGGGCCTCAAGACCCACAGGGGCATAAGCTGGGCGGCTTTGGTACTAAAGAGGCTCAAGGGTACTGATTTCCCCGTCAGCAAGGAGGTAATCAAGGAGAAGCTCAAGGGCTTGACTTGGAGGGGCATACCGATAGAGGTCATCCTGGACCACATCGACAAGGACGTCTTCGAGACTCCGGCAGAGCTGCTCCACTACATAGCTCAGACCGCTAGGAAGCTAGAGGAGATGGGCTACGTAGAGGAAGGCAAGGAGCTAGAGGTACCTCAGGAGTAACCTCTTTCTTTTTATTTTCCCTTTCCCACTTCGGGAGGTCATGAGGCGAATTCCTCCCGAGCTATGTGCTAGGTGTAAAGGTTACAAACTTCTCTGCGGAGCAAGGAGATGTCCCATACTTCAGCGTCTGAATGCCTATCGTAGTGCCAAGTGGGACGCCAAGGAACCCTTAGCTCCCACTCCCCCTTCTCCTCTAGTAGGGGAAAGGGGCTATCCTAAGGTCCCAGTAGCCTTGGGTCTCTCTCCCTATGGCGATCCCAAGCTAAGAGATGATCCGCGGGCGTGGACGAAGTTAAAGCTAGGGCTCGAAGAGATAGCTAACCTAAGGATGGAAATGCTCAATCCCTTCAAGCGTTTTGACGCTAGGAAGCCGGAAGAACTGTTAAAGGGCGACCTCATCTGGGGAGCTATCTCAGAGAAGCCCGTAGACGTGGAGGCCAAGCTCAAGGGAGTGCCAAGACCCCCTTCCTTTGACGGCCTGTTAGCTCCGGTGGGTCCGAGCGCTTCGGCAGAGGGAGTTAAGGTCGTAACGAATCCCAAGGTAGATCCTCTAATGGAAAGGAAAGCAGAAGAGGGCATTAAAGCTGAGCAAGCAATCTTCGAGCTGCTGCACTGGGGTAGGGATATCTATTTAATTCAAAAGGCATTTAGCCTAGGCATGTTTGGTAAGAAGAAAAGGTTAGTTCCCACGAGGTGGGCCATTACTGCCGTCGATCAGATAGCTTCTAAGTTTTACAAGAAAAGGTTATTGGATGCAAAGGAAGTAAGCGGAATAAGGTACGGGGAATATGCGCACCTAGGGAACATATATAAGGTCTTACTCGTTCCCGGCCCGCCATCCGTTGAGATGTATGAAATCTGGGAACCCGGAAGTCTCTGGGCCAGAAAAGAGGTTGTGATATACAATTTCGAAGGACCATTGCCTTCTTCAAAGGCTATGGACCAGAGCGACGGAGGGTTCCACGCATTAAAGGAAGGTGCTTTAGAGGTTTTGGCAGAACACAACATTAAGGCAAAAGTCTTGGTGCTCAGAAGGATAACTCCGGAGTACTACTTGCCTTTAGGAGTGTGGCAAGTTAGGGAGGGCGTTAAGGAAGCCGTTGCGAGGGCTTTGAGTTCGAACGATCTTAACTTGAAGGAAGCCTTGGAAATGATTAATGAAGATGTCGTCAAGAACTCGCGGACCTTGAGACAGAGGGGGCTGAGTGAATACATTCCTCTGGCAAAGGAGTGACCCATGAACTCACGTTGGCTTCTTCTCTGGGTAAGTCCTTTGAGTTGACGAACATCTGGTAAACGGACTTCCACCCTACCCTTCCCCTCCTCGTCAATATCTTGGTTGACTTCAAACAACCGACTATACTTCCTTGCTCCTTACATATCATGTATGCTAGGAACTTCAGCAACATCTCCTCTACGTATCCTAGCCTACCCTTTCCTTCGGAGAGTCTCTTGCTGAGCCAGTTCCCGTAGCTCTGCATACTGCCTTCAATCACTTCCTTAAAATCGCTTAATGAGAATGGAAACTGTACCGAGACGTTCTCATTATTAAGGCACTTTATTACGTTATTGTCGATGTTAACGCCAATACACTTCTTAACGTGGGCAACCCTCTTCTTGAAGCATACTATGATCAAATAGTAGTTGTTCTTCTCGTTCGCTATGAACGCGTCATATCTGATGCAGTTCCCCATACTTTGACCTTCGTTTCCCTTTGGAAAATCCAATTAAAAGCTTCCGCATTGTCGATAAACATGGTAATTTAGGATGGAGCCGGTCTATGAGGGGAAGACAAAAAAGGTCTATGACGAAGGGGAAAGAGTAGTACTCGTCTTCAAGGACGTCTTCACTGCCTTTGACGGTAAGAAGGTAGAAACTGTCCCGGGTAAAGGTGAGGTCAATGCGAAGTTTACGGAACTCTTCATGAAGTACTTGGAATCTAAGGGAATACCGACCCACTTCATAAAGAGAGAAGGAAACAAAGTTATAGCGAAGAAAGCTAAGCCGTTGCCATTAGAATTCATAGTTAGGAATTATGCTTACGGAAGTCTCCTAAAGAGACTCCCAATATTGGAGAAGGGTCAGAAGCTCAAGGTGCCCGTATATGAAATACATTATAAAAGTGATGAGTTGCATGATCCACTTTTAGCAGAGAACGACCCCGTTGCCGCGGGTCTCATCACAGAAGATCAAGCAAAAAAGGTAAAGGAACTAACGTTAAAGATAAATGAAATTTTGAGTGAACTCTTCAACAAGGCCGGCTTTAAGTTAATCGATATGAAGCTAGAGTTCGGTATAGACGATAAGGGAAACGTGATCTTAATAGATGAGATAAGTCCCGATTCGTTTAGAGCACATAAGGGCGATGAGATTTACGACAAAGACCTCTTCAGGAAAGGTGAGCCGGGCAGCGAAGTGTTAAAGAAATACGTAGAACTCTTAAAGGCATTGGAGGAGGTCGTAAATGCCGAACTTTAATGTAGAAGTAATAATAAGGAACAAGAAGGTGGCCAGAGACCCGGAAGGAGAAACTGTGCAGAAGGAACTCGTCTCCAGAAGCTCCCACGGCAATAAGGTCAAGAGAGTTAGGAGTGGTAAGTGGTATTTGTTCGAAGTGGAGGCAGAAAACATAGAAGAAGCGCTAAAGGTAGTCGAGGAGATCTGTAAGGAGACGAGGATATTCAACCCTATAATCCATGAGATGGAGGTGAGGCCCTATCAAGGTAGGGGTCCTTAAGTTCCCTGGAACTAACGGGGATGAGGACGTAGCCCATGTGGTCAACGAATTCGGGATGGAAGGGAAAGTCGTCTGGTACAAGGAGTTTAGGCAGAAGGACTGGGACGCTATAGTACTTGCCGGAGGCTTCAGCTATGCAGACAGAGTGAGGGCCGGCGTAATAGCTTCCGTTACTAGGGCTATGGATGAGGTTGTTAACGCGGCAGAGGAGCAGAAACCCGTGTTAGGCATATGTAATGGGTTCCAAATGTTGGTCGAGAGAGGCCTAATGGGCGAAGCGGCCCTCCTCCATAACTTGAACAATAGGTTCATATGTAAATGGGTAAAGGTGAGGGCATTAGACGTCAAGAGTCCTTGGACGCTAGAGTATGAGGAAGGCGAAGTCGTGAGCATGCCCATAGCACACGCCGAAGGGAGGTTCTATGCTAAGGAAAAACCCAAGAGGATAGCCTTTGAGTATGTAGAGAATCCTAATGGGAGCATGTGGAACGTGGCTGGCGTGATATCAGATAAGTATCCTAGCGTGCTAGGTATGATGCCCCACCCGGAGAGGGCAGCGGAGGATGAGCTAGTACCTCCTGGTCATAACGCGGGAGGTAGAAAAGTGTGGTTGAGTTTGAGGAAGGCCCTTAAGACTGGCTGGTAGGACATACGAGCTCCTTTATCTTTGCTATTAGCTTCTCCTTCTCCTCTAGCTCTTTCTGGAGCTCTTCCAACCTCTTCCTCAGCTTCTCCAACTCTTCCTTGTTTGCCGACTGGTTCAGCTTCTCCTTCAATTCCGCGTTCTCCTTCTCCAGCTCCCTTACCCTCTCTTCCAGCTCCCTCAGCTTCTCTTCGGGTATTACAATGCCCTTTATCGGTATCACGAGCTTTAGCTCTCCCCTGGCCAACATCTCATAGGTTTCGAGCACTAGTTTCCCGGCCTTAGTCTTCCCCTTTAAGTGGTTCCTTATCGTAGTCTCGCTTCTGCCCAGCTCTTCAGCTATCTGAGGTATGGTGTAACCGGCCTTGTATCTGGCGAGGGCAGCAGCAGCAACGGCTAAGCTGTCAACCCATGTGGCCCTCTCGTGAGGGTCTAGGATGAGTTGTATTACCTCTGGCCTATAGATGGTTCCTATGATTAGAGCAGTCTCCAGCTCCATTATTTCCTTCTTGCTGGTGGGCCTTAGTGGGACATGGCTCAAGTCAACCTCTATGAAGCCGTCCTCCCTAGTCCTCACGATGCCTTTAACCTCACTCACGCTCTCATCCATTTCTTCAATGCTCGGGGAAAGTTTACTAACTTAGGCCCTCGTGGTCTTTGAAATGGGGCATAATGGATGAGACGAGGGATCGCGCTATTACTTTTAGTGTCTATTACGTTTGCGTGGAACATCGTCGTTACTGTGGACTATTACAATCCTAGTGCCAAGACGGCCTTGGCGCCCCCACTCTTGAAGCTTAAGATAATGGGCGTCGTAAATCCGGCGACGAACACGGTAAATATCAGCAGTATCAGTGTGAACTTGGGTGTGAATAACACTCAAATAAATAGCCTGATAGTACAGAAGCTGAACAAAAGTATAAGTAATTGTACTTACCAGTCCACCCCGCTCATACGTACGGTAATGTGTACCCTCCAGGCTATAAAGGACGTAGTAGGCATAAGCTACATAAGCCCCAAGTCAGCTAGCGCGAACACGTTCACAACTTTTGAGGGTGTAATGGGCTATAAGTACACCGCTGACCTAGATGCGATGATAGTAGGGAAGAGGTTCCTAGGCTTCGTGGTTTATACGTCGTACGCATATATGAGGAACTTCTTGGAGCGGGTATACTTGAGCGTCGCTTCGGCCAATGGATACTTGGTGGTAAGGGGGCAAGCGGGTACTAGGGGCTTACCTGCGAACTATTACGAAATAGTTGCACCAAATGCCACTGGCATATTGGTCCTCTTGAGCAAGCCCCTAACTAAACCGAAGTTGATAACCGTAGGCAACGACGTACTAGTGAGCGTTCAAAGGCCCATAATAAGCTATGCAGTGATTTACTCGAAGGGTTCGTTGCTACCCCAAGCTGCTTGGCTCTATTACTCAAAGCCATCAGACAAAATACTCTTACCGGTCAAGCTGGCCTCATTAATGAGCCCAACTCTCAAGGCTCCCAGCTCGGTGAACTTGTGTAGGATTTACCTAACGGTCGCGATGTCCGGCGAGCACAACGTGACCGTTGATACAGCGTCATATAGGCTAACCGTCAAGGTGAAAGGATATGCTCGCTCCTCAATACCCATACCTTGTAATGGTACTTACATATTGAAGATCGACAACAGCATGACGTTGCTAAACTCCACATCAAGTATTGAAAAGAGCTTCGTAGCGTATCCAACGGCTCCAACCCTAATACCGACGCTCTTGAAGGCCAACTCGCCGTTCTTAATAGTGACTAAGTACGGTAGCATAGAGTGTCCACCTACGTGTTACTTGTTAAGGCCGCCTAGAAAAATGGAAATAACAGTTAGTGACTTGAGTAGGACAAACTCCGTCAGTTTGGCACTACCTTCTGTAATTACGGTAGTTAATGTTAGACTTATACCTAACTTGCCCGGCAAGGGTTGCACTATAACACTGGTTTCGCCAGTTCAGACCTATGCACAGCTATACGTTGGCAAGAGCGCATTGGTATCTCTGACCGTGGGTCCCAAACCGACCACAGTGGCCGTACCTTGCAACAAGCCCATAACCGTGAAGGCCGCTAGCTACAGCACAACGTTCTTACCAAGCAACGGGGCGTGGATATACCTTTGCCCACTCAATTACGGTACTCAAGGTACACCCATAGTCATAAACACTACTGGCATGACGCCGCCCCTCGCAGTTAGTTGCGATGGAGGCCTACATTGGGCAGACGTAAAAGCTACTCAGTTCCTAATGTTAAAACCTGCTCTTGCGTCAATACACTTAGTCATAATAGATAAGAACGGTGCTAAGGCATCTCTAATAGTAACTAGGGGTGTATCGAAACTAAACATATTCCCCATAGAAAAGGTAACCGGCTCAAAGATGAAGCCGTTCACTGGTAATGACCTAGTCCCAGTCAAAGTCACAATCTCAGGGTTCGCTAATGGTACAATTACGCTAATGTTTATGAAAGGTAACGAATACGTGGAGTACGCGATAAGCAATACAACAGCAACGTTGGGGATACCTAAGGCTTGGTTGACCTCGAGGTTGACCTTACAGATAGGAAGGGGCTTGGAGCTCCATAAGGCTGTAATACCTCCTCTAAGGACGGCCGCCGAGGGTCAAAGGATCTCTCCTATATACATTCTCTTGTGGAACAAGATACCCTATAACTATCACTCGTTGAAGGTTATAGTGCTTAGGGACAAGGAACTTGTCATTACACCCATAACTATAAACGGGTTCAAGACAATAATTGAAGGTTCGGCAATATTCGTAATGCCGAATGCTACAGCGAGAATTAAGGTCGGGAGCGAGGAGATGGTTGTGCCCGCAAACGGGCAAGTTGTAACCCTATCGCTGAAACCTCCTCAGCAGCTAGCCTTAGGAGCCCCCGTAGAGGTTGTAACCATTCTAGATTCAAAACCGGCACAATCTAAGGTAAGCTTTAGCGATGGGAAGACGACCATAACCTATACGGTTCCTGGCGAAGCGTTGGTACTCTTACCTCCTCAGTGGTTGAAGACCACATTAACGGTGAGCGTAATTAGTGGAACTGTGGCGTGTGAGACGAAGGTACCACCCCTCACAACGAGCTTCGTGACGGGCAACTTGACGTCGCCTTTGGTCAGCATCCTCAAGGAAGGGGCGTCCGGTTGCTATTCGATAAAGCTGGTCTTGACGAGGAGTCCGATAGTTAGGAGTCCGGCAACGGCACAGATAACCTTGGATGGTAAGTACAAGATACCCGTCAAGGGATCGATAGTAATAATTTACTACAAGCCGGAGGCGAGCATAACTATAAACGGTAAGACGTACAGGCTGCTCTTGGACGGGAGCACAGCACAATTGGTAGTAACTCAAGCAGTGAAGCCGAAGAAACCTAAGGTCAGCAACGTCACTGTTGGCGTAAGCTTGGTTACAGCCTTGAAGAAAGCCGGCAAGTGGAACCCGGTTAAGGAGCTACCGGCACT
>Ga0256831_1000842_pt1 | contig 16254 bp, 16 predicted proteins | sample 132544metaG_FD_189087 | JGI IMG/M metagenome (GOLD analysis project Ga0256831, IMG submission 189087) | Hydrothermal vent microbial communities from Lau Basin, Pacific Ocean - 132-544 | ecosystem: Environmental > Aquatic > Marine > Hydrothermal vents | place: Pacific Ocean: Lau Basin | collected...
GTAAATATTCTTTAACTACCACTATATCCAAAGTGTTATAACCGTTATTATTACTGCTTTTTCCATTAAAAATTACTATTTATAAGCTTATTATGGAAATTAACTGTAAATTTTGAAGAAAAAGAGGAATTTTTAGAAAAAAAGGTTCTCTCTTATCTAAAATAAGGCATTAATTTTTTATAATTTCTACGAATCTCTGAACGCTTATGGACTATTTTCCCTTTGTTTCCTTTTGAAAAAAACATTTTAGAGAGGTGCAAATCAAATTTATCAATATTGAGGTTATCTTTATCTCGATATTTATCATAAAATTCATGTGCCACAGCTTTGTAGCTCCATAGTTTTCGCGTCATGATTTGTAGCTCTACATTTAAGTCTTTGTAGAAGAAGATGATATGATACGAACCATAGTAACCAAAATCGCTGTCACTACCTTTCTCTTTTTGGGTAGAGCGAATCACCTCTGATTTTTTACGCATAATGTCAAAATAGAGCTTTTTAACCTCATTCTCATCTTTTAGTAAAATGGTGGCTCGAACCAAATCTTTAACACTACTAAGAGATTTTCCTCTCTCAATGACTTTAGATTTTAGAGAATCAAGAGACTTGACCCCTACAATAATTTTGACTCTTTTTTTATCCTTTTTTTTTATTGTGTCGGCTAAAAATCTCATATAACTCTTTTTAATACTATTGAATTTAGGTTCTAAAAGAGCATAGATATTTGTCAACTCTCTCTGCTTACTCTCTATATCTCGTATCTCTTCAAATGCTTTAATTTCCTTACTCTCTAGTATCCCCAAACTCATAAATAATCCCTTTTATAAATATTTTTTTAGCAACGACATATACTTTTTGTACTTCTCTACTCTTTTTAAATCTTTCTCTCTAATCGTGCTTAATCTACCAATATCACTGTTATGTTCCATATCATAAAACTTAACTACCGATGCCATACTATTCATTGTAACTCGATGTAGGTAGGCTTCATACGCTTCCTCTTTTCTCTTGCTCATAGCATCTACTGCTTTTGCCACCTCTTCTCCAAACTCTAAAGCTATCTCTTCAATGGTAGCTGAGGTATCTTCTACCACATCGTGTAGAAAAGCTACCACCACATACTCACTGCTGTATCCTGCATTGGCTACTTTTTGTGAAACAGTAGTTACATGACCTGCAAAATAGTCAACTCCTGCTTTGTCTACTTGCCCTAAATGGTATCGTTTGGCATACTCTTTTGCTCTCTCTACTCTACTCATGATTCATCCCTCTACTGCGTTTAAATTCAGCCAATTTTCGAGGAAAGCTATCGGAAACTTTTAGTCTATAGTCTGCCTCTTCTCTCATATGGATAGTATCAAGAAGAGAAATTATCTCCTCTTTTTCAAGTGCTTTTTTTGAGAAAATCCCAAAGACCAATAAATCAGCTGTCCGAATGTCTATATCTTGGCTAATAATGCTAACCCTAGAGATTGATTGTCCTATGCTACTACTTTTTGAGATTTTAATAGTTATCGTATCAAAAATAAGAAGTATCTGTTTGCGTGTCTTAAAAACAACACCCTCTTTATGTCTTGAAGGAAAATCTCCTTTTACTCTGTTATTTTTAATATTTAATATGCTTACATGACAGTTACTCTTGTCCATAGCACTGCCATAGTTATATAGATACCATCTTCCTGAGATAGGATTTTCTCTCTGCATATACTCTTCAAAAGGGAGAGACTCTTTTGCTAGTAACTCTTGTGCCAAAGTGAGTTTAGCTATGGTTTTATGATGTCGTGTAACATGGGTTGGGTCATCTATTAAATCTTTGAATTTAAAAAGAGCAAAGTTAGTATCTTTAATAAGCAGTAGTTTTGAGTAACCAATATTTAAACTGTTACTCATCATTATCTTAATACCACTCTTTTGCATATACTCTATCTTCTCTAACACTCTATTGGTCAAAAGTTCAGCATCTACAACAATAAACTGATAAGTAAGTGCTAGTTTATCCTCTTTAATCAACTTAATTTGATTTTCAATAATAGGGTTTCTATTTTCTAGTAAAAAAAGATTTTCAACACTCAAAAAATAAGATATACTCACCTCAATCTTTTTATCATTGCAGATACCTTTCATAGAAAAGAGTTGAGACTCTTTTTTGTTGCCTATGAAGTATTTAGTATGTTTATAAGCTTTTTCCAAAAACTTCATATAGTTCTCAAACTCTTTTAAAATAGTATCAAGATATATATCTTCTGAAAAGCTTTTATCAATCTCATAATGGTGTAAATCTTTGCCTAAAGTTGCTATCTTTTGAGTAAAATTTTCCATAAAATAGTTCTCTTTTAGAATACATTTTTTAGAGAAATCCTCTGCTAACATAATATTTGAAAGGTTAAGTTTATGAGCATACTTCTCCTCCTCATCTTTGGTCAAAGGATAGGAGGTTAAAAGCATTTGGAACGCTTTGGCTTTTCCTGTAGCATCATCCATAGTGTTTGCTATTCCAAAAACTCTTAAATCTTTAGAAGTGTTTGCTGATATTTTAAAGATGCAGTTCATATGGTCATAATCACTTTTTAGATAGATATAAGTAACCATGTTGAAACGCTCAATTCTCCCACTATATAATATATTTGCATATCTTAATTGAATACTATCTACACTATTATCTTTAGGAAATGAGACATCAAACCGACTTATTTTCTGTTCAATATTTTGAGTATCAAAAAAATAGATATACTGAATATGTCCATAGACCTCTTGATTGTCCAGATAGTTATCAAGTCTCTTTTTGAAATTTGCAATACTCCCAAGTCGAAAACTTTTATTTGAAAATAGTGCTTTATCATTGAGCTTCAAATCCCCTATTTTAAACTTTTTAACATCAAAGTTATTTGCCTTTAAACTCTCTCCATTTAACCAATTATCAATCACCCTTTTACGACTTTTTAAATATTGAGGAGTCAGCTTTGTCTTATCTGAAAAATGCTCAATTAATTTTCCCTTATCTTTACCAAAAAGGTTTAGAAGAAGATAGTTCATCTTCTCTTGAAAATCAATCCAAGGAACAGACCGTATATCATATTCTAAATTTTCTCTAACTCTCTTCACAGATACCCCTTTTTTGAGTTTGGGTATTATATCTCAAAAAAGTAAACTGTTATTTAACAACATTATTTAAGGATTGCATTATATATTAACAAGATTTTTAAAAAATCATACTATAATTCTTTTAAAACTTAAAGGAATTTTTTGGAAGATACATTAACATCACTTAGTACTTGGGGATATCTTGCTTTGGCATTTTTCTCTTTTGGTGGTTCGCTTGTTGTGGTAGCCGCAGCAGGGGTACTCTCTTATATGGGGGAGATGAATCTTATTGTCTCTCTTGTTATTGCAACCTTTTTTAACTATATAGGGGATATGTTTCTCTTTTATATAGGTAGGTATCATAAGGAGGATATCAATCCATATTTTGAGAAGCATAAACGAAAAATTGCACTCTCCACACTTATTTTACGTAAATATGGAGTCTTTGCTATATTTATACAGAAATTTCTCTATGGAATTAAAACATTAATTCCTATCTCTATGGCACTCTCTCGTTATGATTTTAAAAAGTTTGCCTTCTATAATCTTTTTGCTTCGCCATTTTTTGTTACTACAATTATGTTAACAGCCTTTTATACAGGTGAGACTATTAAAGCTCTATTTGAATATTTTAAAGAGTACCCTTGGCTTCCATTTTTGGTGTTGTTCTCTATTTTAGGTGCTATTTGGTACGCAATGGAACACTTTACAAAGAGACGGTAATGAGCTATCCTACTGTATATCTAATACGACATGGGCAGACTAAGTGGAATCTTGAAGGGCGTTATCAGGGTCAAAAAGATTCACCTTTAACTCAAAAAGGAAGAGAACAGGCTAGGTTAAATGCTTTTAAACTTAAAAATAATATAGATAATCTTGATGAGGTAAAGATTTTCTCTTCCCCTTTGGGTCGAGCTAAAAATACATCTTTTATCATCTGTGATGAGCTTGGTATAGATAGAGATAAGATTATATTTGATAAGCGTATAGAGGAGTTTGATTATGGTATCTTTGAAGGGGAGCTTAAAACTTTTTGTCAAAAAGAGTATGCTGATATATTTCAAGCTAGAGAGGCAGATAAGTGGTGGTATCAAATAGAGGGTGGAGAGTCTTATGAGATAGTAACCCAGCGTCTTAAGTTGTGGTTAGATGAGGTTAAAGATGAAAAGGTGATAGTTGTTATAGCTCATGAGATGATTAATCGTGCTTTACGTGGACTCTATCTTGACCTCGAACATAATAAAACATTAAAATTGCGTCAATCTAATGATTTAGTTCTACTGCTTCAAGGAGATGAGGAAAAAAGTGTTACATAAAGTTGCATAAAATAGACTTTAAGATTTAAATTAACCTAAAAGAGATGAATATTTCGGTATAATCCACCTTTACAAATCCCTGCCCCAACACATAACTTAATAATTAACAAGGAGTCGTACTTTTGGCTACTAAAGATATCAATAAAAACTTAGAAGAGATTTTTACTTCGTGTAAAAAAGGTGATGTTGTTACCTATGAGAACCTCGCAAAAGAGTTTGAAAGACAACCAACACTTGTGCAAACAAGAAAAATCCTAAAATTATCAGAAAAAAATAAAGTCGCCCTCTTAACCTCCTCAGAGTACTCTAAGCACCTTTTCGAATTAGACAAAAAGAGAATTGCTGCCATACAAAAAAAGGGTGCTTTAGGAGATGGTGAGGAGTTTGACTATCTTAAAGAGAAAGAGCTTTTAGAGTGGAGTCGTTCGGATAGCCCTGTTCGTATGTATCTTCGAGAGATGGGAAAAATCCCACTTCTTACCAAAGAGGAGGAGATTTTTTTAAGTCGTGAAATTGAGGGTGGTGAAGATATTATCCTTGATGCAATTTGTTCTGTTCCTTATCTTATTGAGTATATCTTAAACTATAAAGAGCCTCTACTTAATCGTGAAAGAAGAGTAAAAGAGCTTTTTAAGAGTTTCGAGGATGAAAAAGAGACAAAAGATGAGGATAGTAGTGATGCTGATGCTACTGACGATGCTACTGATAGTACAGTAAGTGATGTTATAGATATTAATAAAAAAGCAGAAGTTAAACCAGTTAAAAAAGGTGTTGATAAGCGTGTTAAGCAAGTTGTTGATAGCTTTAAAGCACTTGAGAAAGCAAAGAAAGATTGGTTGAAGGCTCAAGATGATTTGGATTTACTTCTTGAGTCTTCTGAAAATGATAAAGAGAAAATTCTGCATGAACATATGAAAGTTGCTTTTAAAAAACAGATTCTTAAGCTTTCACTGGTGGATTTAGGACCAACTTCAAAGCTTATTAATGAGTTAGTTAAAGCGATGGAGACAGCATTAAGAAGTGATGATGGTTTCGATAAAGAGTTAAAAAGGTTGGAGTATAAACTTCCACTTTTTAACGATTCTCTCAAAGAGAATCATGAAACAATATTGGGTAATATCTTGGAGATGGATAAAGAGGATATTACTGATTCTGTACCTGAAACTACTATGGTTAGTACCTATGTTGAGATAAAAAAGCTATATGAGACACGAGAAGCTAGTAAAGATAGTTTTGACCTTGACCCTGAAAAGTTGGCTCAAATCTTAAATCAGATACGCCGTGGTAAGAAGAAGAGTGAAAAAGCAAAAACTAGAATGGCAAAATCTAACCTTAGATTGGTTGTATCTATTGCGAAACGTTACACCAACCGTGGTCTACCATTTCTTGACCTTATCCAAGAGGGGAATATCGGTTTGATGAAAGCTGTTGATAAGTTTGAGTATCAAAAAGGGTATAAGTTCTCTACTTATGCTACTTGGTGGATACGTCAAGCCATCTCTCGTGCGATTGCCGACCAAGCACGTACCATTAGAATTCCTATTCATATGATTGAGACTATTAATCGAATCAATAAAATTATTCGTAAAAATCTTCAAGAGACAGGAAAAGAGCCAGATTTGAATACTATTGCAAAAGAGGTTGGTTTAACTGTTGACAAAGTAAAAAATGTCATTAAGATAACCAAAGAGCCTGTAAGTTTAGAGACTCCTGTAGGTGATGAGGATGATGGAAGATTTGGTGACTTTATCGAAGATAAAACTACCATGAGTCCATCAGAAGCAGTACTTAGAGATGACCTAAACAATCAGATAGATGAAGTTCTTGACCAACTCAACGATAGAGAAAAGGCTGTTATTAGAATGCGTTTTGGTCTTCTTAATGATGAGAGTGATAGAACACTCGAAGAGATTGGAAAAGAGCTTTCAGTAACTAGAGAGCGTGTGAGACAGATAGAATCTTCTGCAATCAAAAAGTTAAAACACCCAAGAGTAGGGCGTAAACTTAAAAACTATATCGAGGGTTAATATTTAACTACTTATACTTCTCCATAGGGTAGAGAAAAAACCATTTTTCTTTACCTCTTTTACTCTAATACTTGATACCTCTTTTTTTGTAAAACTGTTGTACATAACATATCTCCTTTTCTCTTTTATCATATAGAAGTAGGAGTGAAGCGTTTTAAAGTAACAGGCGTTATTATATAGATTATTTGGGTCATAAGAGGTGATACGAACATACTCTTCATTGGCTAGTTTACAAAGTTTTTTGAGTATTTTGATATTAATCTCTTGATATTTATTATTATCACTTGATAGTTGGATATTATTTTTTAGCCAATTGCTGTTGAGTTGCAGAATACTCTCTTCTTTATTGATATAGATAAATAGTTTATCTAAAATGGCATGATTTTGATGGTTTCCTCTCTCTCTTAATGCTATATATTGGTTAAACAGATTTAGATTTTTTATCGCCCTTATAGATTTTAATCCATGGCGTATATAGTAGAGTATACTGGGATTTTTACTAATCTCTTTCTCTAGTTGATGAAAACCTCCTTTTTTTACTTGAATGAAGTATGTATGCGTATAATAGCTCTTTAGTGCAGACTCTGATATATTATCAGGGCTAATTCCCTTTGTGAATAGTTTGTTTACGTAGTCTATATTTGAGTAGATATTATCATACATATTTTATCCTTCATTATTTTAACTATTTATAACTAATTTTAACAATAAAAACCTAAGAGCTATTTTAAATTATTAATAAAATTTAATATAATTTTTGTACTATTACTTAGCAACCTTATGTTAAAATGCCAAAATTATTTTTAAGTAGGTAGAGTATAAATGTTAAGCACAGTAAATATAGTACAGAGATATGGTAAAAGAGTTCTTTTTGATAAGATTAGTATTACGTTAGATGGTGGTAAACGCTATGGACTTATTGGAGCAAATGGTGCAGGTAAATCTACATTTTTAAAAATCTTAGCAGGTGAGCTAGAGCAGACAGATGGTACAGTTCAGATACAACCTGGACTTAAGATGGGTGTCTTGGGTCAAAACCACTATGCGTTTGAAGATTTTACATTGGCTGATGCCGTTCTGTATGGAAACAAAAAACTATATGATGCTCAAAAAGAGAAAGAAGAGCTTTATATGACAGGTGACTTTGAGGATGATAAAGTCAACGATAGGCTAGGTGAGTTGGAGATGATTTGTGCCGATGAAGACCCAACCTATGAGTCTGATGTCAAGATAGAGAAGCTCTTGGAGGCTTTAGGTTTCCCATCGGAGGTTCATGGTGATTTGATGTCTTCATTGACAGGGGGAGATAAGGTAAAGATTCTTCTAGCACAAGTACTCTTTTTAAAGCCTGATATACTACTTCTTGATGAGCCTACCAACTCACTAGATATTGAAACTATTGCATGGCTAGAGCGTGAGTTGAAACGTCATGAGGGTGTTATGATTGTTATCTCTCACGATAGACATTTCTTAAATAATGTTGTAACTCATATTTTAGATTTAGATTTTGCTAATATTAGAGAGTTTACAGGTAATTATGATGATTGGTATATCGCGGCAAATCTTATTGCTAAACAGGCACAAACTGACCATGCTAAGAGTATGAAAGAGAAAGAGGAACTAGAGAAGTTTATTGCACGTTTTTCTGCAAATGCATCTAAAGCAAAACAGGCAACTTCACGCCAAAAGCAACTTGACAAACTGGATGTGGCTGAGATTAAATTATCATCAAGAAGAGACCCATCTATTATGTTTAAACCCCATAGAGATTTAGGTAATGAGATTTTAGAGGTTAAAAATCTTGGAAAATCCTATGGTAGCTTAGAGGTGTTTAGTGATATCTCATTTAAGGTAGAGGGCAAAGATAAAATAGCCATTATAGGTGGTAATGGTGTAGGTAAATCAACTCTTTTAGAGATTGTTATGGAAAAATTAGATGCTGATAATGGTTCATTTAACTGGGGACAAACTGTTACGACTACCTACTTTCCTCAAAACTCTACCGATTTAGTTGTAGGGTCAGATAAACTTTATGAGTGGATACAGGGGCATGACCCAAAATGGCATATTGATGAGATACGAAAATGTTTGGGGCGTATGCTATTTTCAGGTGAGGAGCAGAGCAAAGAGGTTGGGGCGTGTTCAGGTGGAGAAAAACATCGTGTTATGCTTAGTAAGATGATGATGGATAGTGCAAACTTCTTGGTACTTGATGAGCCAAATAACCATTTGGACTTAGAAGCGATTATCGCTCTTGGGGAGGCTCTACATAACTATAAAGGTGGAGTTATCTGTGTCTCTCACGATAGAGAGCTTATAGATGCTTTTGCCAATCGTATCATTAAGATAAATGAAGATGGAACTATTATAGACTTTAAGGGTGACTATGAGGCTTTTGTTGAACTTCATGAACATTAATATAGTGTAAAATATCTTTTTATTCCACATTTTTTGGCTAAAATGGTGAAAATTAATTATTATAAAGGAAAAATTATGAGAAAAATAGTTGTTATGTCTGCTGTTGTAGCTATGTTGATATTGACAGGTTGTGGTGAGGAGACTGTTGAGGATGGGTATAATGGAGATATTGTAGATACTGAAAATGCACCTGTTATTACTCTTCAAGGTGATAAAAATATAGAGATAACCTTGGGTACTCGTACCATTAATGAACCAGGATTTACTGCCACTGACCCACAAGAGGGAGATATTACGCAGGATGTAAAGGTAACGCATGATATCAATTTAGATAGAGCTGGTACATATACAGTTAGTTACAATGTTATAGATAGTGATGGATATAGTGCTAATACAGCTACTAGAACTGTAACGATTGTTGACCCATATAAAGATACAGATAATAATGTAACCATCTTTAATGGTGGACAAACCTATAAAGGCTCTGTACCTGAGATAAAATTCCCTGGAGGAAACCCTCTATACTTATCATTGGGTGAGGAGTATGATACAAGATATACAGCACAAGATTTTGAAGATGGTGATATCGGTAAAAATGTGAATATTGAGGGTTCAGACTTTAATATTAATCAAGAAGGTACTTATTCTGTTGTCTATAGTGTTACGGATTCAGATGGAAACACTGTTTCAAAATCAAGAACAGTATTTGTAGGTAACTATACAACTGGTAATGATACCACAACATGGAGTGATAACACATGGAACGATACCACACCTAGTGATTTAGATAATTTTATCTCATGGTATAAAGATACTTGTGGACAGACTTTTCACACTTCACTCTATAATGAAAATACAGGTCACTACGATGGAGAGATTACCTGTTCTAATAGAGGGTTAACGAGTATTGATTTGACAACATTGAGTATCTTCTCTAGTATTCATGGTGTTGACTTTAGTCATAACAACTTAGACTATATTGATTTATCTCCATTTAACAATACAAATATTATTGAAATAGTAAGATTAAATAATAATAATCTAACCTCTATTGATTTCTCACCTCTTACTCAGTTACAAAATATTAATGAGCTTTGGATTAATGATAATAACTTAGATTATAGTAGCTTTGAGGATAGAGATAACCTCTATAAGCAGTTTAATAATAAAAGTCTGTTTATCGGATTTTAATGGATAATCTACTATACCCTGTAAAAGTAAAAAACAGTTTTATCTTTAACCCTACAAGTAGGGATTTCATCGTTGATGAAATCCCCCTTTATGAGTTCTCAGGAGATGGGGAGCATCTTGTGTTGCATATTCGTAAAAAAGATATGACCACATGGGAGATGATAACAGCTTTAGCTAAATATCTAAAGATAAAACAGCGTGATATCGGTTATGCAGGGTTAAAAGATAAACACGCTATGACCATGCAATACATCTCACTTTTAGCCAAAGATAACGAAGAGAAGCTAAAAACATTTAATCATGAGAAGATTAAGATATTAGGTACGTATCGACATAATAATAAGATACGCTTAGGACATCTCAAAGGAAACCATTTTAAAGTTCGTCTTAAAAAAGTGCTAGGAGTTCAAAAAGATAAACTAGACTCTACTCTAAAGTGGGTCAAAAAAAATGGTATCCCAAACTATTTTGGCAATCAACGCTTTGGAACGGATGGTAATAACTGGCAAGAGGGAAAGGCGATTATGGAGGGAACTCTAAAGATGCGAGATAAAAAGACTCGAACTTTTTTACTTAACTCTTATCAGTCCCATCTTTTTAACGCTTGGCTATCTAAACGAATAGAACTCTCTATGTTGCTAGATTCTTTTAGCGAAGCAGAGACAGAAAGAGTATTTGATTTGCCAGAGGGTAGTCTAAAAGGAACAAAAGAGCAACCACATTTCTTTAAGATTTTAGAGGGTGATTTGATGATGCACTACCCCTTTGGTCGTATGTTTGAGGTTGAGTCACTTGAAGAGGAGGCGAGACGATTTGCTGAGTTTGATATCTCTCCGTCTGGTCTTTTGGCAGGTAAAAGAGTTAGTAGAAGCACTAAAATCTCTGAACTAATAGAGAAAAACTATGATGAAGAGGTAGGGGAGAATGGTGCTAGACGATATGCTTGGATAAAAGTGACAGATATCAAAAAAAACTATGTAGAAGAGAAGGCTCATTATGAGTTGGAGTTTACTCTTCCTAAAGGCTCTTATGCTACTAATTTACTAGATGTGTTGAGAGGTGGCGTGGAAAACTAGGAACCGATGGCTTTAGCCTCGTCTTATTCGGGACTAAAGTCTCCGATGCCAAAAAGTTACTTCAACTTTAACTCTTTTTTAGTATATTTAAAAACAGCACCATCATCATCAGCTAAAATTACAGTTCCATTATTATCAAATGCTATTCCCTCTTGGGCAAATTTTGGTAATTTATAACTTTTCTCTTTCATTTTATTCTTTTTTAGATTGTAGATATATATCTTGTCTTTTTTATCACTAATAATATATAGGTTTTCATCATGATAATCCAAACCTGATGTATCTATAATATCGTGTTTTATTATATCAATAATCTTGGCATGGTTATGTTGTATTTTGACAATAAGTATCTTGGCATCTTTTTTCTTTTTTGCTTGTATAGCTAGATAGTAAAGTTTCTCTATTTTTGTAATCCCTTCTATGCCTAATTTCTTCTTGAATTTAAAACCTTTGCCTTTTACTTTAATATATTTGCTCTCTAGTGTCTCACGGTCAACCATTAGTAATGCACCTTTCTCAACAGCAAAAATAAGTTTATCTTTTTCACACACTACACCCTCTAGGTCAAAATCTCCAAGTTTATGACGTGAAAGAGTTTTTCCCTCTTGTGAAATTTCATAGAAACTTCCTTCATCGTTTGCTATTATATAGGTGTTGGTATCACTGCAGTATGATGCTCCTGATGCCTCCTCTATGGTTGAAATTTTATGTTTATTATTCTCTTTAACTCCACTATAAGCAAAAGAGTTTAAAAGTAAAAAAAATAAAATACTAATTTTTGGTGCTGTTTTCTTCATTGGTTTTATTGTTTTCATGGTTGTCCCTTTGTTTTAAAGTTAAATCTACATGGTAAAGAGTTTTGAATTCTAAAAGAGCATCTTCTAAAAATATCATAAGCCCCTCCTCATCTTTTTCTCCTATCATAGGTTGAATGAGTAGTTCATTTTTATAACCCAAGAAATACACAGTAGGCGTACCGTTAGGTGGTATAAGATTTTCAGGTAGTTTTTCACCTAAGTAGATGGTTTTTTTCTCAAAATATTTTTCTATAAGTTTAGATGGCTTTTCTAGTTTCATGATAGATTCAATCTTTTCACAAGAGGGGCAGTGTGGTTGGGTAACAAATAGCATAGATATTCTCTTTGGTATATCCTCTTTTCTTATAACACTCTTTTTGTTAATAAACTCCTCATCGCAACCCATAAAAAAAAGAGATAGGGTTATGGTAAATAGATAGATAATTTTTTGGAAAGACATCCTCTTTTCCTTTTTACTTTTTTAGTTTGTAACTTTTTTAATCACATTATATCTAAAACTCAAATCCTCCACCAGCCCCTTTGTTCATACTAGAGTAAACGGCATGAACATAGGAGTCTCGTAGTTCACAATTGTGAATTTTTAGACAGTGCAGACAGCTTTTTACATGTTTTGTTACTTGACAAGCTTGAAGCTCTTTAAGTTTGGCTTTTAGCTTAATCTCCCACTCATCTAGTGAAATGTCATCCATGTTATTCTATTCCATAAGCTTTTTTAAGTGCATCTATTTCGTACTTTGAGCCAAAGAAACAGGGACTTGTATCATGTGGGTGTGTGGGAATAAGCTCTAATAGTCTTATACCTTTATCATCAATAGCCTCTCCTCCTGCTTGTTCATACATAAGTGCAAAAGGGATAACTTCAAAGAGTTGCCTTAGTTTTCCATTAGGTTTATCTGTGGTGCTAGGGTATGAGAAAAGACCTCCACCCTTTAGCATAATTTGGTGTAAATCAGGAACCATACCTCCTGAGTATCTTAAGCGATAACCATCCATAAAGAGTGAATCAATAAAGCTCTTATGCTCTTTTGCCCAGTGCTGTTGTGTTCCACCAGAGGCATTTAGTTTTCCTTTTTCACTCATCTCTATCTCACCAATAAGTTTAAACTCAGAACCAATAACTCGATGTAGCATCGGTTTAGTATCACGAGTAGTTATCATCATCTCAATACGAGGACCATAAACTACATAAACCGAAGCGACAAGATTCTCACCCTTTAACTCACCCTCGTATATACCAAAAATAGAGCCAACAGAGAGATTGACATCGACCAAACTAGAGCCATCTAGTGGGTCATAGCATATGGTGTATCTTCCACTCTTTGAAAGTTCTAACACACCCTCTTTCTCCTCACTTACTAGTGCTTTAACTATCTCAATATCAGCAAAAGCTTTTTCAATAATAATATCAGATTGAACATCAAGCTTAAGTTGCTCCTCTCCTGATGAATTTTCTCCATCACTGTAGCCTAAGTCTGCTGTTTTTATAGCATGGTCAATCTCAAAAGCAACTGCTTTAATAGTCTCAAATATTATATTCATCTCTATACCTCTTTCGCGTTTTTTTCTATCCATGAGATTATCTCTATGGTGTTGTTTAAGTTTAATATATCTATATTCTGTGGTATATTATAGTTGTTGATATCAATGCTATCATCAATGGCAATAGCCTCTGAACACTCAATATAATCCTCATCTATATTACCTCTAAAGATAGCAATACGAGGAAGAGGAAGTGTTTTTAGTCCCTCTACTAACAAGATATCAAAATGAGAAAACATCTCAATAATCTCATCTAGCTCTTTTTGACGTTTGGAGAAGTAGGTGGTGCGAGTAGGGGAGGTGACCACCACCTCTGCACCAGTCTTTGAGAACTTATAGCTATCTTTCCCCTCGATATCAAATATCGCTTTATCTTTTGGGTCATTTTTAATGATGGCAACCTCTTTGGTCTCTATCATAATCTTGGCAACTTTTTCAACTAAAGTGGTTTTCCCACTTCCTGATGGACCTGTAAATGCAATAGCAAAGCGTTTCATATGTTTCCTAAAAAATTTAATATGAGATTATACATTAATGTTTATTGAAAATATGTTAAAATAATTTTAACTTTTACTAATTTTAAGGTCTATTATGTATAAAAAAATACTACTTCTTGGCTCACTGCTACTACTTCTCTCTTGTTCTGAAAAAAATAAATCAAATATGCAACAACTTTTTAATCAAGATGATATATATCATATCTCTCTACTAAACACTCAAAAGGCACAGCTCATCGCCTCTTTAGAGACCAAAGCACTACTTACTGCTACCTACCTTAATCCTGTATATACTAGAGAGAACTGTACTCATCTATGTATGGAGATAGAGGATGGAGAGTATTTTTTTGTGGGTGTCTTTATTGGAAATAGCAAAACACATCATTTTCAAGATAAGGGTTACTCTTTAACCCTCAATGGAGCGAAACCTTTGGAGATTAAAAAATTGGAAAAAGATGACCCTCTTAGATATGAAATGCCAATGGTTGATGGTTGGAGTACTTATTATAAAGTAAAGTTTCCAACATCTGATTTAAAAAACTTTAATCTTTTTTTCTCTAGTGATAGATTTGGTACGGATAAACTCTCTTTTAGTAAGTAGCTATTCCTTGGAATAGCCCAAATACTTTAGTTTTGCCCATTATACTCAATAACACTACCTTGACTATAGTTAGGGACATTATCATAGGAGAAGATAGTGTAATACTTATGCATTTTTGTTGAACCAAAAGTATCATAGGTAAAGGTGTCTGTTCCTGCATACAGTTTGACCCCATCAAAAGGATTTCTAGGTGGATGCCAACGATTTCTAACTACATAGTAGCCTACGCAATCGTCATCATCTACCTTGTCCCAACTAATTTTAACTGTTCCTTTTTCTTGAATGGCTTGGATATTTTTTGGGTTACAAAGAGGCTCTTTTTTTCGTATGATATAGTTAATGACAAGTTTGGCAGAATCTTCTCCTTGGTGTGCCCACTCTATAAGATGTTCACGACTCAAAACTGAGGTTGGACGGATAATGAATTTTGCCTCTTTGTCTTGTCTGTGCATATGTTCAAGCTCTAGTTTTGAGTAGTGGTCAAAGGCAAAGTTGTGTTTTCTTTTTCGACCAAGCTCTTGTGAGCTTACTTCATATCCAATATACTCAATACGTTTTCTATCTTTGATATCATGATATGATAGTTCATCAAAGTCAACAAACTCCACATCATAGCGTATATCCACCTCTTTTTTAACTGTAGATGTGTTGTTAATCTCTATCCAAGCTTCGGTGATAACAGTCTCTTTTGTATCTGGTAGAGCAGAGAGGTCAAATGACATATAGGCATAGACTTTATGATGCTCTTTATTGAATCCACAGGCGAGTCTGTCTGCTGTAACGTTATCTTCAGAGATTGTCATGGCATTGGATAGTTCAATTGAAATCTGTTCTGGTGGTATGGTGTACTTGATATCAATAGAGGGGCGATAGTGAAGCCCACCACCTTGGTGTCCATAACCTAAATCAAAAACCATGATTTGAGAGTCTCTTCCTACGGGAAGCTCTTTTGGACCTTCAAATTTAAATATCACTTTACCTTTAGGAAGCTCCTTTTGAAGTATCTTTCTCTCATACTCATTAAAATCCCAGTGACTCCAAATTCCTTGTGTTAACTGTTCAGAGGGGATACTTTTCCCCACTGTTTTAACGTGTTTTGCTTCATCTACTTGATGGTAGTCTTGGATATCTGCAATGGTTTTTTGCTTTATAATAGAGAGAGACCACTCACCATATTTCTCTATTTTTGCTGAGACTCTATTAAGAGGATAGAGAGAGATTTTAGTATCTAAAATAATCGCATTTTCTGGAATTCCTCTTAGGTCAAACTCCATGACCCCATAAGAGATACCTCTACCTTCGCTTACCCCAACTTTTAGAGAGTTTACTCCAAAGTGACCTCTATTTGCCTCTAGTGTCTTCTCTGCAACATAACCTACTTTTGATTTATTGGGAAAAATAGTTCTTGAAAACTCATTACTCTCTAGTGGGGTTTTTAGTTTTGCTTTGGGTGCATAGGGTGATTTGGTACGGGAGAGTTTATCAACAGCTCGTATATAGTAAAGGTACATAGTACCACTTTTTAGGTTCTCATCTTTAAACGCATTGTTACAAGTAATACCGATAAGAGAGGAGTCATTACATGCCATTTTGTTATTAAGATTTCGGTAAATCTCAAAATATATATCTCTGTTTTCCTCATATTCCCATGCCAAATGACAGCATTCAGATGAGAAGTTTTTGATATGAA
>Ga0256831_1000843_pt1 | contig 16245 bp, 12 predicted proteins | sample 132544metaG_FD_189087 | JGI IMG/M metagenome (GOLD analysis project Ga0256831, IMG submission 189087) | Hydrothermal vent microbial communities from Lau Basin, Pacific Ocean - 132-544 | ecosystem: Environmental > Aquatic > Marine > Hydrothermal vents | place: Pacific Ocean: Lau Basin | collected...
CTCCACCTCCATCGCCACCGCCACCGCCACTCACAGCCCCTCCTCCTTTGGAATAGGGGAGTACATTATAAAAATTTTGGGCCAAAATACGATGCCCTGCGCTGTTTGGATGTAAACCATCCACATTTAGATGGCGCCAGTCACCAATTAGAGCCCCATAAGCGTCGACCAACGCAACATTTTTTTCTCCAGCGAGTCCGCTGATTTGAGGGTTGTATGCGGAGGAAATAACGGAGTTGGCATTAAATCTAGTGTCGGGAGTTATGTTGCCGAGTACCGGCGCTGCCCCAGCGCCACGACTTTTATCTATCATAACACCTAGGTTAAACTTCACCGACGTTGGTGAAAGCCCCGCTATAACATCATCGGCTCCTTCCATTATGATGATATAATTAGGATGGGACTGTGCCAGCACTGTATCAATTCTATTAACCCCATGGTCGGTTCTTTCTCCCGATTGGCCATAGTTAATCACTTGAACCTTTTGTGCGGTACCATCAATCAACTGTTGCAAGACAGAAGGGTATGGCACCTGTCCATGTCCATGAGTAATCGAGTCACCCATTGCTGATATAACATCGGCATGCGCTGAAATTGATAGCGTCACTATGATATAGAAAAAGCAGGCTGCCGCAGCAATGAAGATGTGTATCCTGCTCATAACTCTGTTAATCGTGCCGGAATGGGAGAGGTACTGGAGTCGATTTCCCCGGCGAATGATAAGGTTCATGTTGTGATCTCTGTTTTTTGGTAAATAGCAAGAGGATGAAAGTGGAATCCGGAACATATTATTGGTAAATTCTGATAAAAATATTTTTAACATTTTGAACAAAGGGAGGAAGCTGAATTTCATTTTGATTAGCGTTCGTATCCTTGCGGGTTGTCGTTGGAGCCACTTGTCGGGAAGGATCGTTTTTTATATATGATGCCTTTTCTATCCACTGCCGACCATCCCACATCCTGCCGGCTACAGAATAATTTTGTTTTTTGTATGCACTGGACTTAGCTAACCCTTTCTTGCCGGTGTTATCTTCATTTACCCACGAGTTGCCATCCCATATCTTACTAACTATTGTATAGCCGGCAGGCGTGTAATGCTCCCATGTTACTTGAGGTCTGTTTAATGTATCCAAATCCATTCTTGGTAAAATATCAGGCACTTCGTTATCGGAATGCACGAGGTGAGGTTTTTGCCAGTTGCCATGAACAAAACGACTGTAATAGATATCATCATCATCGTTATTGTTGCCTGACCAGACGACCCAAGGAGTGCCATCATGATCAACCATGATAAATGGCGCAATATTATTCTCGGTTTTTGTTTCAATAAATTTGGGGTCACTCCATTGATTTTTCTGCTTTATAGCATAACGGATTTGAAAATTTTGGTAATCAACGGATGTCCAGCTCAGCCAGGTGTTGCCTTGAGTATCACGATCTACTGTAGGATGTAGACTGTCGCCGTTGTAATCGGTAATACATTCAGGTTGACTCCATTTTCCCTGTTCTTTTGTGCTTAGGTAGATAGCAATTCTTTCGGCATCTTTCCCTGACCATGCCATATCAATGGTCTGATCTCCTGAAGTTATGTTTTTTTCGGCTGATGCCTGGTTTGTCGGGGAATAGAGAAAGATGAGAAGGATGAAACCGAAAAATTGTATTTGTGATAGGCGTACTCGACATACCAGTGACAAGATTTGCTTCATGGGATACTCCGGATATTTTTGGTAAAATATTTTTTACTGCATAGTCTAATTATGGATTCTATGCAATAAATTGTATATCGATATTCCACATCAACTTGATATTTATACGAGTTTTTTTTAAAAAATTACACAATTCAATTTAAAAGTCAACTTTGCTCATGATAGAGATGCTCACCCGTTTTTATTGTTTTCACAAAGAGCTATGGTGTTATAGATTATCCATATCGCTTGGGGTTGAATAGTTCAGAGGTGTTGAACCGGTGGCGTTTTGCAGGCAGGCGCAACAATTCACGCATTCTTGCATTTCCCCTCTCTTGTAATTGATGATTTTAAAAACAAATTAATGAGTCCTTTACCCTTGGGGAGGGATAAAGGTAATGCCTCGAACCTCCCATTTCGGATATATTGGGACTATTCGGGGCATTAATTTGTTGTTAGGTAGTTCCAGAACGACTTGATCTCCATCCAGTTGCCCCATATATTTTTTCGGCAGCATAAAAGTATATTTTTTCCAGTTTATTGATAAGCTATCCTGGCCGACCAGCTGACCATTCAATAATACGCGAAATCGTTTAGCGGCGGCAGAGGATTGAGTTGAGTGAGCTGAGAATGTTACCAGCGGTTTTTTTTTCAATACATCGGCGCGGATATATCTTATTATACGCGTGTTATTTTCTTTTTTGGAACGGAGCTGATAAAGTGCGTACTGCCGATCCTGCATCATTAGTTTCCAGTCATTATGAAGTTGGTTCCATGGAAAGGGCTTGTGCCAGCCTATGGCCAGCCATTGAGTGGCCGGGAGGTCAATGATAAGGTAAACCGGCGGCCATATTTGTCGTAACCGTTGAGTAACTGCATTAATCTTCCAGCTGCGTAGCAGGTTATTTAATTCAGTAAATTGTTTTGGCAAGAATCCTGACATACCGTTTACGAGGTAATGGAAATCACCAATGGTATTCATGACAATGTTGGTAGCGATGAATTTGGGTGTGGTTGGAATTTGAAAAAGGACGTTTTGGAAAGGTAGGTTACGGGCTTGCTCCATGACAGGAGAATCGACCAGGCCGGCATAGTGTTTATAACGGTATTTCATATGCTGTCCTTCAAAAATAAGGATAGCAATGAGGACAGGAACAATCCATATAAGGCGTTTTTCAGCCCGGACCAGGCGGTCGAGCATGAAAGCGCTGGCCACAATGAGGTAAAACAACACAATGACGGCAAAGCGTGTTAGTCCACGAACTGCATCAAAGGTCGATGTGGATTCGAATAATCGTGCTAATGGTCCGCGTGCTAATTTGATGAGGTGAATATCATTGTCGGTGGTGATTTCTGGTCCAAGACTGATAAAAAAGCACATGACGGCGCCGGCGGCAAGGCCGACGAGGAGAATTTTTTTCGGGGAATCATTTTCTGGCAGAAAAAGTGAACAAAGGTACAGGGTAAGCAAAGCCAGTGAAATTGGGAACAGTAATGGTCCCAATTGTTGAACTATAGGAAGTTGTCGAAAGTATGTATTGGTTAAAATAATCAGCCAGAAGATCGCCCATAAAATAAATTTAACCACAGCGACAGCTGTTGCTACTGTGATTTTAGAGAGATGATTGCGGATGATGTTTATTGAGGATTGGCTCCAGTATAAAATTGATAATAGGGCCAGTACACTGCCGGGAAATAGATAGGTTTCCGACCAACGTCGGGGTGGGGTGAATAGGTGCCAGAGGAGCGCGGAACTTCGCATATCAAGATACATTAGAGGTTGTGCATGACTGATCATGAAATCCTGCATATTGCGAGTGTAACCACCTTCTGTATGTAATTGTATGTAAGGATGAAGGTAGATTCCGCTGATGACAAGTATTCCTGCTACGATGAGAGCCGAGTGCAAATAGAATTTTTTATCCCGTAAAAGTGATCGATGAGCATTAATGTGAGTCACGACCAAAAACAACAATGGAAAGGCCGTCATAAAAGTATAATAGATGCAGGAAGTAATCGAGATGAAATAAACAAGGCAAAACCCTAAGGTACGGTTCCAGGTCTGGTTATGTAGCCAGCGGACAGCGAAAAGCAGGAGTAAAGGGATGATGAAGATCAGCGTCATGTTGAACTCAATGTAAAAGGCCATCATGAAAGGAGTTAGACAGTAGATAAATCCCGCAAGGGCGGCTACGGCACGCTGTACATCATATTCGCGCAGCAGCTGATACATACATAGGCCGGCCAGAGACCAGAAAAAGAGCATTGTGCCATTGAACGCCAGAAACAGATTGTGAGAAAAATGCCAAAAAGCGGCATAGACAAAAGACTCAGGCCATAGCATTTCGCCAAAGGCCAGGGTAAGGCGATGTGGATAGAAGAAATTGGCATCAAAACGGGGGATGAGGATGTTCCCGAGTAAAATATTGTGGGCATTCCAGGCCATCCAATATCCCATGACTTTAGTGTCCCAGTGTTTTCCAAGTCCGTCCAAAAAATATAATCTCCAGGGCGGGATACTGTAGAGTACCGTAACCGCTAATATAGCCCATAAGCATAGCTTTTCCAGGGTACCTTTTAATATATTCATAATGTCGTAAAGATAATTAGTTGGAGGAAAATGGAAAAGAATTTAGGGGGCCCGTTCTCCGGATAGTGAAATATATCGTTTTCTATTTATGTCGAGTTGTGTAAATTTGTGTAAATACATGCACAGGGGCATGCGTGGTGGCTATATTTTATCCCAATCTCTGGGTTGTGACCAAAGGTTACTTTTCATACATTATGCGGTATTTTGTGGTGAAATTTTACACAAACCTTGGGGATTACGCTTACCTGATTTTGAATGAAATTTGTTTATGAGGCGCCCCAACACGCATACGTTGATTTTTTAAAGCAGTCCAGTTTACCGTTGACTGTGCGGGTAACCATTACTGAAGCGATCATACTGACAAAGACCCCAAAAGGAATTGATTTGCTATGCTGACAGCCCTTTATCCTTATATTCGAATAGCCCGATTTGACCATTGGTTTAAAAATGTTTTTATGCTGCCGGGTGTGGTGGTGGCCCTGTATGCCAGGCCGGATTTGTGGTCTTGGAGAACCGGTTGGTATTTGCTTGTTGCCCTGTTGGCGGCCGGCATGGTTGCTTCAAGTAATTATGTTCTTAATGAATTGCTTGATGCTAAGTTTGACGCTTTGCATCCTGTCAAAAAAAATAGACCAATTCCTTCCGGCTTGGTCAATAAGTCTGTTGCTTTTTTTCAGTGGATTTTCTTTGGGCTGATCGGCCTTGGCATAGCTCAATTTTTAGGGCATACATTCTTTATTGTTGCCCTTACGCTTTGGATCATGGGATGCGTGTATAATATCCCGCCGATTCGGAGTAAAGACAAGCCTTATTTCGATGTGCTCAGTGAATCCGTCAATAATCCTCTTCGGTTGTTGCTTGGATGGTATGCGACGGGCATTACCGTTCTGCCTCCGCTTTCGTTGGTGTTGGCATACTGGATGGTAGGAGCTTTTTTTATGGCCGTCAAGAGATTCGCTGAGTATCGGAGAATTAATGATCCCGCCGTTAGCGCCGGTTATCGACAATCGTTTATCCATTATAATGAAGAAAGACTCATGACCAGTATTATCTATTATGCAGTGGCCTTTGGTCTTTTTTTTGGTATTTTTCTTATTCGGTATCGTATGGAGCTTATTCTTTCCATCCCTCTGATTGCCGGATTTATTGCCTGGTATATTCATCTTGGTTTTCTAGATGACAGTCCGACTCAATATCCGGAGCATTTATATCGGCAGCGGGGTTTTCTCTTTTATTGTATTTTTTGCGGCATAGTCATGGTTGCCCTGCTGTTTATTCCCATTCCTTTACTTCACAGTTTGTTCCGGCCGACAATTATCGTTGGCAGCTGATGAAAAAGAAGAATCTCGCCTTGTTCGATTTCGATGGTACTATAACCGACACCGACAGTTTTTTGTTGTTTGTCAGGAGAACTGTCGGAGTCGGTCGTTTTTGTGCCGGTATGGCATTGTTGACGCCGCAGATAGGTATGTTCCTGTTGAATTATTATTCCAACCATTGTCTGAAGGAAGATGTTCTGACACATTTTTTTCGTAACTGGTCTATTGATTCCTTTCGGAAGGCTGCAGATGATTTTTGTCGGAACAGTATCCCAACCATTCTCCGGCAGGAAGCCTGGAACCGCCTTCGCCGGCATCAAGACCAGGGTGATCGGGTGGTAATTGTCTCGGCAACACCGGAGTTGATCCTTGCCCCATGGTGTGAAGAGTATGGACTGGACTTGCTGGCAACACGCCTGCAGGTCATAAATGGTAGATTAACCGGACAAATTAAAGGTGAAAATTACAGGGGACAGGTTAAAGTTACGCGGATACTCAATAGATACAGGTTAAGTAATTATCGCAAGATCTATGCTTATGGCGATACAGAAGGAGATAGACCGATGCTGGCCTTGGCCACTCATTCGTTTTATCGTCCATTTCGTCGGGGATAGCCCTGTGGGGTTTGCAATAGCCCGGCTTGTTTTTTTTCATGTCATATGTCGGGCATATGGTCATATTTATTACAATCGAATAATTATTTGGTCAGGTACTCGATCCATACGGCTTTGTTTTCCCGTCGTTTCATTCGGTCTGGAGTATGGTGCCGGATGATCAGCGCTGAACTTCCCATACACAAAAAAAACCAGAACAATTTGATAATATAGATCCGTTTCGTTGGTATATCCACGCGAATTTGTTTTTCATCAGCGCTGATCGTGAGCATGGGACGACTTCGATTTATGCTGGCAAGGCGGACTATATTATTTTCTATCAGAGTGAAATGATTGAGAGTCCTTTCCGTGCCTGCAATTTTTAACATCTTGTCTCCTGTATAGTTTATCAGTGCAATCGGTTGCCATAGCATCAGTGTCCCGAAGGATAATTGTACAATATCATAGGAACCTGGATGGCGCCCAAGATACAGTCGAAGGTTTTTTCTTTGTTGTCGGAGCGCGTTTGGCAAGCGAAATTCAATAGTTTGTTTTTGTAGCGTTGGCGCAGCATAGATTTTAGTTAACATACCATCATGATTGGGAATAAACTGCCTGAGTATAAATTCTGTTGTTCTGGTAACTGGATATATGGATAGGGAAACCGATGAAATGGGGACTTGATGGTGCTCGATGAACAGAGCGGAGCCGACGACGATGAGCATAAAAATTCTTTGGCGAATTTTTTTTGCGATATTAAATGAAAATTTTTCGGCAAAAAAAACGGTCAGAACGCTAATTAGAAGGCAAGCTATCCAAAATAGATGAAAGGGGCGTCCTTTTGTTAGGATAAGAGTTAGCTCGATACAGAAAAAGATTGTCAGCCCAACAAATACAAGGATCCCTAATGAAGAATTCGATTCATTATTTTTTGCTTGCCGGATTCTTTTCATTGATGTCGAATAATTACCTGATTGCGGCAAAATGAATCCCTTTGATTTCCCATGTTGGTTGAGTAGTATCTGCGTGGGCTATCTTTAATGTTATCTCCTCACCCGTCAATCGTCCCATGTCTTTTTGCGGTAAGAGTATCTGATATGTGTGCCAGTCCGAAGTAATGGCTTCCCTGTCGACTTCATGGTTGTTTAAGAGGATGTGAGCAATAAGAGGTTGGTTTCCGGTGGACAGGTGGGCTGAAAAACAGACGACCGGGTATTTTTTCAATACATCGGTCCGGACTTGGCGAAGAATCGGAGAGGCAGTTATTGTTTTTTTTCGTTGGAAATATAGTGCGTACATCGCATCCTCATCCATTAATTTCCAATCCTTGTCAAGGATTCTTTGAGGAAAAGGTTTATGCCACCCTCTTGCAAGCCATTTTTCCGCATGTTTATCAACTATCATGTAGACCGGCGGCCAGATCTGGGACAACCAATCGGTAATTTGGTCCAGCTGCCACCCCTTTTTTTCCCAGTAATATAATTTTTGATAATAGGAAGGAAGAAATCCCGAGTCCCCATTAATGAGTAACGGACAGGTTGCAATGGTTGCCATGGCGATGGTGGCATCAACCGTACGTTCGGCGGCAGGCATTTGAAAAAGCACACTTTCTTTAGGTAATATGTTTAAATCATGAATAACTTTTGACTGCATTACCTCCGTGTAGTCAACGAATTTATATTTCATCATTGAGGCGTCGAATATCAGTAGACCGATCAAAGCGGGGAATAACCAGATCAGGCGATAATTTTTTTGGACAAATTTATTGAGTACGGTACAGCCCGCAACGATGAGATAAATAAGAATGACAATGGAAAAACGTGTTAAACCACGTACGGCTCCAAATAAAGGAATCCAGGAGATATCCGCAAAAGGACCACGAGCTATATCTAATCTAATGGAATCCGGCCCGATGGTAATGAATGGGCCTAAGCTGATAAAAAAACAAAATACAGCGGCTGCCGCCATTCCTGAACGAAAATTTTTATTTTTATCCGGGCTTCGTATTAAAATAAGGCCTAATACGTAAGTAATGATGATGGACCAAGAAATTGCATAGAGCCCATGGTCAAACGGTGCCATCCAAGATACCTTTCCGTAAAAGGCATGAACAAGAATTGTAAACCAGAAAAAGGACCATAAAATAGCCTTTGACCCGCTAATAAAGATAGTCGGCCAATCCATTAATCGTATTTTGCCGACAAATGTCATGAGGCTGGTCGTTAAAAATGTCAGGGTCAGGATTACAAGCACTGTGCCGGGGAAAAGATATGTTTCTGCCCCGCGAGGTACAGGCATATGAATGATGGAGTTGAGGAGTGCAGCACAGTGAGTATCCAGATATTGCATGGCCTGGGCATGATGCTTGAGATAGTCTGCTGTGGTACGGGTATATCCGCCATCAAGGCGCAAAAGTACATATGGGTAGAGAAAGACGACCGCAGTGATTATCACACCGGTCACGATGACAACTATTGAATTCCGGAAGTTCCTTTTATATATCAAATTTGGGTGGCTGCTGAGATAAGCGATAAAAATAAAGCCCAGCATGATCGAGGCCATAATTGTAAAATAGAGACAGGATGTCGCCGCTATCCAGAAACCGACGATAAACCAGAGGGCATAAAAGAGATTTGGTTGTTTGAGCCATCGAATCCAGAGGAGAATGAGCAAAGGAATGATGAAAACCAGCACCATGTTAAATTCAACATAATAGCGCATGCGATAAGGCATCAGGCAGAAAATGAAAGCGCCCAGATAACTGACACTGCGTGATAGATCAAGTTCACGCAATAAAAGGTACATAACCGGACCGGAAATGGCCCAGAAGAGCAACATGGTAGCGTTGAAGCTTAAAAATAGATTATGTGAAATAGCGTAAAATACGGCATAGACAAAAGATTCGGGCCATAACAGCTCGCTGAAGGCAAGACTATAAGCATGAGGATAGAAAAAGTTAGCGTTGTAATTCGGAAGAAGGATGTGTCCATGGAGGATATTATGGGCATTCCAGGCCATCCATTCTCCCATTAAACGAGGGTCCCAGTGATCTGCCAGACCGGTAAAGAAATATGCCCTCCAAGGAGGCACACAATATAAAATGATGATTACGAAAAAGAAAAACAGAGTGAAGAATTCACCAGTTTGGTGGAGAAATATTTTATTTTTCCATGAATTGATATGCGTCATTGCACTATAGAAGATCCAATGCAGAGGAGAGAGAAAATTATTCGGGTCGGAACACTGGGTAAGTTTTTGCAGTCTGTTGACCGGAAAATACCTCTCTGCATAACATGTCAAAATAATACCAGAATTATAGTATGTTCACTATAATGATCTCCTCTTTTTTTGCAATAAATAAAAGGATCTCGGAAAATTGCCGGTATGAAGAATAGCGTTATGAATTTGTAAGGTATTATGGTAAAAAAGTGCATTTGTCATAAACATTGTCACATCTCAGGTCCAAGTTTGCATTCATGCTTTTTTCCGGACGGACATTATGGAAGACGACAGTGGGGTAAACATTATATGATGCTATTTGATTGGTAATAAAGGATAAACTTGGAGGACATGACGTGCATCTCAGCGTTATTATACCTATTTTTAATGAAGAAAAAAACATCAGACCGATGTTTGATGAGTTGAAGGAAGTTCTTAACGGTCTTGAGTGTGAGAGTGAAATAATTTTTATTGATGATGGCTCTTCGGATGGTAGTTTGCAATTATTGGAAGATGTTGCATCGCAAGAATCCGAGGTTGTGGTTGTGAGTTTCCGCAGAAATTTTGGTCAGACTGCTGCCATGGCTGCAGGTTTTGATTATGCCTCCGGAGATGTTATTGTTACCATGGACGGGGATATGCAGAATGATCCTCATGACATCCCGGAACTGCTTGCAACGTTGGAGAGGGAGTATGATCTGGTCAGTGGCTGGCGTTTTGACCGTCAGGATAAATTTATCAGCCGACGTCTGCCGTCCATGATAGCCAACAAAATTATTTCCAATGTGACCGGAGTTCATCTTCACGACTATGGTTGCACGCTGAAAGTTTTTCGTCGGGAAATAACCGATGGGCTCCGGTTGTATGGCGAGATGCATCGGTTTATTCCAGCCATTGCCAGTGGTATGGGAAGCAGGATAACGGAGATCAAGGTAAATCACCGGCCGCGTCGGTTTGGAACTTCCAAGTATGGAATTTCACGTACTATCAGGGTGATACTTGATTTGATAACCGTTAAGTTCCTTTTGAGTTATGCTACTCGACCTCTTCAGGTCTTTGGCTTGCTTGGTGTGTTCAGTGGTGGCCTCGGGATAGGGGTTTTTCTACTTTTGGTCATTCAACGACAGTTTTTTGATATTCCCCTGGCAAACAGGCCTTTGTTTCTACTGTCGATTCTGCTGATATTCATGGGACTGCAGTTTATTTCACTTGGACTGTTGGGTGAAATGCAGGCCCGTACCTACCATGAATCTCAGGGAAAACCTATTTATGCCGTACGCCGGGTAATCAAGAAGGTTGAGGAAGAAGACTCCTGAACCTTAATGTAATCCATTTATTATACCCGGATTGTTTAGGGGAAAGGGTTGATAACTATTCTTCAAGAGCTATGCCATCAGTCAGCGTAATTATTGTAACACATAATTCGCAACAAGTATTATCCGACTGCCTTTCCGCTCTAAATGGGCAGGATGTTCCCGTGGAGATTATTCTTGTCGATTCCGGTTCACAGGATACTGCCTATATTGATCAGCTGCCCGAGGATAAAAATCTGACAGTTTACAAGACGGATAATGTCGGCTTTTCCAGGGCAAACAACATTGGATATCAGCAAGTTAAGACAAAAGCGAATTATGTGCTGTTCCTTAACCCTGATGCTTTTATACGTGATGCAATGGCGCTTGTTGAAATCATAAATTTCATGGAGCGGCAAGAAAATAAAACAATTGGATGCATTACCGGTAGGCTTGTTGGCTTTGAAAATGATTCTGGTAAATCAACCGGTTATATTGATTCAGCTGGAATATTTAGAAAATGGTTTGGTCGGTGGTACGATAGAGGACATGCTCAGAAAGATATGGGACAATATATGCATGTAGAGGATATACCGGCCGTATGTGGCGCTTTCATGTTCTGCAGGAAAAGCACTCTGGAACAGGTTGCTTTACAACCCGGCATTATATTTGATCCGGATTTTTTTCTTTATAAGGAAGATATCGAACTTTCTTTACGTATCCGAAACGCCCTGTGGCGCATAGTATATCTTCCTGATATCATAATATATCATTGCCGAGGTTGGCAGGCCCGGAGTCAGATCCCGCATAGGTTGCGCCTGACTGCTGCAGAAAACGAAATTCTGCTCTACCGGAAACATCCTTCACCATATATTCTCTGGGCGTTTTTTAAATATTTTCTCGTTCGTTACCTAAGGGCATGAAAATTCACATGGGTACAGGATCCTCTATTTCCGTTATTATTCCCACATTCAACGGGGAGAAATGGCTGGAGGATTTATTAAACATGTTGGAACGGCAGACCCTGCCTCCTGCAGAGGTGTTGATCGTTGATTCCGGTTCCGCTGATACAACCTGTAATATAGCAAAGCGCCATAATGTCCGTCTGGAACAAATTGCCCAAAAAGATTTTGATCATGGTGGAACAAGAAGTGCAGCTGCCGGACTCGTTTTCGGTGACATCCTTGTTTATATGACGCAGGATGCGATTCCTGCCGCTGAAAATGTCCTTGAACGACTTGTTTCCCCCTTGTTGAAAGATGAAAAGATTGCCGCAACCTATGGCCGGCAGCTTGCACATAAAGATGCAACACTTTTCAGTGAACATTTGAGATCGTTTAATTATCCATCTGTTTCGGAGGTGCGTTGCTGGAAAGATCGGAAACGTCTTGGTTTTAGAACAATTTTCATCTCCAATTCATTTGCAGCCTATCGACGTAATGTGCTGGCAGCGCATGGCTTTTTTCCAACTCGGCTGCTGTTTGGTGAAGACACCTTGACAATAGCAAAGTTTCTGGAAAATGGATATTGTGTGGAATATGTGAGTGAGGCCTGTGTCTATCACTCTCACAATTATTCAATATGGCAGGAATTTAAGCGTTATTTTGATATAGGTGTTTTTCATGTTGATCAGCATGAGCAACTTATGAAATTCGGTGGCCCTGCCGCGCGAGGAAAACAATACGTTTTCTCTGAACTTGCGTTGATTTTACAAAAAAAGAAGTATTTACTCCTCCCGGAAAGCCTTTTGAGAAGTGGCTGCAAATTTGCCGGCTACAACCTGGGAAGACATTACAGGAAATTACCACGTAGCCTGGGTTCACTGTTGAGTATGAATCATCGCTGGTGGTCCGGAGCAGTCTGATAAATTATGTCACCTTTATTGTCCTGGAATCTGCGAGAACGCAGCTCGTTTATCTACCGGATTCTGCATATATTGGACTGTTCCCTTGTCTGCGCTTTTCTCTGGCTCCTTGTCCATTTGTACAGGGTGCCATGGAATCCTTATTACAACTGGCTTGAGCTTGTTGTTTTCATAGTTTCCTTTATCAGCTTTCAGTATTTTCAACTCTATCGTTCCTGGCGCGGTTGGAAGTATTATCGGGAGTTTCTCGTCATTGTACGTGCATGGGCTGCGGTTATCGGCTGTATCTTATTCTATTTTTTTATTTTTAAGATATCAGAAGCCTATTCTCGTGTTGTCTTTATAATTTGGTCATTTTCGACACCGTTTCTTATTTTTTTTGCCCATATTGTTGTACGCAAATTATTGCGTCACTATAGAAGCCAGGGGAAAAATATTCGTCATGCGGTCATTGTCGGGGCCGGGGATCTTGGGACACGTATGGCGGCCTATCTGGAGCAGATTCCCTGGGCCGGGATTGAAGTTGTCGGATTTTTTGATGATAAGCTGGAATTACGGCAGGAGTTGGACAAAATTGAAAAGCCGCTTCTTGGAAAAATAGCCGACGTGCATGGATATCTGGAAAACAACGATATCGATTATGTTTATGTCGCCCTGCCCATGCGGGCGGAACGAAAGATTTTCCGGATATTACGGGAATGCCGGGATCTGGGCGCCCAGATATTTCTGGTGCCGGATCTCTACATATTCGGCCTGCACCATGCGGAAATTCAATCCCTGGGTGATATGCTGGTTTTAAGCTTTAATCCGGCTTCAGACTGGAAGCGGACCTTTGATGTTATTTTTTCTTCTCTTGTCCTTGTTTTCGGTAGCCCTGTCCTGCTGCTTATCGCTCTGGCCATCAAACTCGACAGCCGGGGACCGGTTCTCTATCGGCACAGGAGAATCATGGCTACCGGCCGTGAATTTAATTGTTTGAAATTCAGGACCATGGTGGTGGATGCTGATAAACAACTGGAAAAACTGCTTAAGGAAGACTCTGAACTGGCAGCGGAATGGAAGAAAAATTACAAATTAAAGCATGATCCCCGTATAACCCGGGTGGGGCGTTTTTTGCGCAAAACCAGCCTGGATGAGTTGCCCCAATTCATCAACGTACTCAAAGGAGAGATGAGCGTGGTCGGGGCCCGCCCCATTGTCGGCCGTGAGCTGGAAAAATATTACAAGGGAAACGGCGATAAGAGCGCCGGCCGATATGTGTCAATGAAGCCGGGCATCACCGGTCCCTGGCAGGTGATGAAACGCAATGATATGGATGATTATCAGGAGCGGGTGGATCTGGACGACTGGTATGTCCTTAACTATTCCCTGCGCACGGATTTGAAAATAATTGTCAAGACTATTGCCTGTATGTTCAGTGGCAAGGGCGCATATTGAAGTAGGAAGCCGGGAGCGGAAATTGGTGGTCTCCCGTCACTGTTTGTCCTGGAATATTTTGTGCAATATTTGTTGCGGCGCTCCTTCCAGGTCTTTGTGTATTTCAGTAATGGCCGTTTCCGCGCGTTCAGCCTTGCGTATTTCGTTTGAATCCGGAAAAAAGGCGATTGGTGTCTCCCCCAGGCCCGCGATGAGAAAGTCTTTGTCTTCTTTATCCCGGACCAGGTTTGCGATAAATGAAATATTCGGGATATGGACGTCATTGGCCATTTTTTTAATTTTCAGGGCCGTGCGAATGGATGAGCGAGAGGGAATAACCACAATTAGCAGGTGATCCACTCCTGCAACCGTTCCCCGGCCGAGATGTTCAACTCCTGCCTCCATGTCCAGAAGCACGACCTCATTGGGGGCAAGGAGCATTTTTTTCAGCATTTTTTTCAGGACATGGTTTTCCGGACAGGCGCAGCCCCCCTCGGCTACCTGAACAGCGCCCAGCACCATGAGCCGCAGGCCGTCATGCTCTATCATGAAGTCTCTCAGCAGATCATTGACATCCGGATTGAGGTTGTAGAACGGCGAACCCTCTGTTTTGCCGGCCCGCTCGGCGAGCAGTTTGGTCATGTCGGCAATAGGTCGGGCTTTTTCTGCGTCCTTAAATCCCAGAGTCTCGGCCATGTGCGGGCTTGGATCTGCATCAATCACGAGCACTTCCCGGCCCTGTTTCCTGAGTTCCCCGGCCAGCAGGGCCATGATGGTTGTCTTGCCGACTCCGCCTTTGCCACTTATTGCAATTTTCATTTTTTTTATCTTGTTTAGGTTGCCGAGTCAGTATGCCCACGAACCGCCTTGGAACAGGACGCCATAGATCGAAATTTTACGATGCCATTTTATCCTGTTTGGGTTGCCTTCTGGAAAAGATTGATTACAATATAAGACATTCGGCCTCTGTTTGCCACCGGAGAAGGTAGCAGGGGGGGAAGTTCAATTTCCGGTCAGGGGTGGAATACGCCCGGCCGATGACGTTTCTTTTTTTGGGAGAGTTTTTTTTATGGAAGCACAATATCAAAGTACGCCGGTAACCATTACCCAGGCTCGCCAGGAGGCATCCACGGTTTTTCTGGCCAAGGTATTTAACTGGATGGCTATTGGCCTCGGTTTGACTGGAATCATTGCGTTTTTTACCGCCAGCACTGGTTTTGCCCTGACCATTGCTGCAAGTCCTCTTTTTATGGTCTTACTGCTGGTCGAACTGGGCCTGGTTTTTTATCTTTCCGCCCGCATTGAAAAAATTCAGGCGGGAACTGCGACCGGCCTGTTCCTCGGCTATTCCATCTTAAACGGCCTGACCCTGTCGACTATTTTCCTTGCCTATACCCGGGCCTCCATCGGCGGTACCTTTCTTATTACCGCAGGCATGTTCGGGGCCATGGCCGTTTACGGCATGGTAACCAAGCGTGACCTGTCCGGCATGGGGTCTTTTATGTTCATGGGTCTGATCGGTATAATCATTGCCTCGGTGGTGAACTTTTTCTTGAAAAGTTCCAGCCTCTACTGGGCAATCTCCGTGATCGGGGTTTTGGTTTTTGTCGGCCTGACCGCCTGGGACGTCCAGAAAATTAAGCATATGGGTGAGCAGGGAATCATGCAGCAGGGTGAGGGTGCTATCCGGAAAGGGGCGATTATCGGCGCTCTGGCCCTCTATCTGGATTTTATCAATCTCTTCCTTATGCTGCTGCGCTTCTTCGGCGGCAGTCGGGATTAAACACAGAGAATTTTTTGAGCAGTCCCTGGGGAAGTATGAATTTTTTCAGGGACTAAGCCGGCAGGGAGCCGGTGACGACCACTGGGTCTTTTCGGCCTATCCCTGATGCAGAGGGCCGGCTTTCCTTACGGGAGTGTCGGGTTTTTTCCATTCCAGGCGGGATTCGTTTGGCAGGTCGTTTCTGCTTATTTTTGTTTTCGCAGGATACTTTTCCATCAACCCATAGAGGGTGTCGAGGTATTTCTCTTTATAAATCAATTGATTCGAGTGTTCGATTTCATCAATGGCCCGTGGAATCAGCGAGCGTAAGTCAATGCCGTATCGGTTGTCTCCCTCGTTGTTGGCCTCGTTGACGACGAGAATGGCGTAGTAATTGACAAGCAGGCGTGAACGTGAATCCCGGCGGAACAGGTATGAACGGCCACTTATGGAGTTGAGGAAAAAGCCGGCATATTCGTAAAGTTGATCTATGGGCGCGTGCAGG
>Ga0256831_1000844_pt1 | contig 16245 bp, 15 predicted proteins | sample 132544metaG_FD_189087 | JGI IMG/M metagenome (GOLD analysis project Ga0256831, IMG submission 189087) | Hydrothermal vent microbial communities from Lau Basin, Pacific Ocean - 132-544 | ecosystem: Environmental > Aquatic > Marine > Hydrothermal vents | place: Pacific Ocean: Lau Basin | collected...
TTATATTCAATATTCTCTATATGTGCTGATGTGGCCGATGGGTTGTAAAATGTGCAACCTAATGAATGTCCTAACTCACCTAATTTTGCAATGGATTCAATGGCGCTAAAATAGGATGAATTGGTTTCTGCCTCATTGCCTTCATTGGTTAATACAGTTTGTTTATTAAGGTTGATTTTTGGTGGAATTAATCGTTCTATAGTGCCACTGACATGAGTAAAACCCTCTGGGGTAAAACACAGATCGACACCAAATAAAATAATTTCTTTAATTTCTATTTGTATTGCTAAATAAATAGCAGAATTTGTTACGGTTGGGCCAATACCTTGAATATTATCACTATTTCCTTTTTCCCAAGGATAAAGCTCATTAAGGTATAAAGAACTACCATCCCATGAGCCAAGCAGTGGGGGATATATGTGATTAGAATGGACTAAAATAGATTTGTCTGAATAATATAAAATTTCTTTACTGACATTAAAATTAATAGGATTTGGATCAACAGAGACAAAAATATCTGGGATAATAGCTGTTTCTCTAAGCCGATTAGCAATGCGAGAAACAGCAATAATAAGGTATTTATCCTGATGTTGTTCAATCCATTGAATATGTTGGTCTAATGATGGACCTCCGGCAAGTATTAGTGCTGATTTTCCAGCATAATGTTTCATTAATTTTTTTGCGGGGTTATATTCTTCACATAAGTTTTTTATTTGGCATTGAAGGAAAATTTCACTGTCTAAAGTTGAACCATACTCCCATTTTAGTTGGTTAACTTGTTCAAATAAGTGATTCCAGAGCAAAATATAATCATGAATATGATGGTATTGGGTTGCAAAAGACTGAATGATTTCTATTTTATTGATATAACCATAAGTTTTAAGGTTCAATTTTTCAGCTTCGTTTTTCCAGTTTATTACATCACTAACAACAATCCGTTTATTATGCCTTAGCTCATATTGTTTTTTTGTTCGTTCGATAACTTCTGGGAAATCGATAAAAAGATAAATACTTCCCTTTTCTGGGGGTGTTTTTAATAATTGTTTTACCATCATGCCAGAGTCAGTACCAACAATAATATAAAGCGTGTTTTCTTTATCGAATATATTATCAAATTCCCGAATAAAGCTTGTTTTATAATCGATCTGCTCAAAGCTTCTTCTATGTATTGGAAAAAGAAATTGATCACCAAATTGGTTTTTAATTAGTTTACCTAGTGAAATATGGGGATCTAAGTTAATCAATTTATTTACCTTGAATGTGAGTCATCATTATTGTTTTAATAAACCAAGCAAAGATCATTCCATAATAATGCAGGTTGTTTTGGCCTTATTCGTACCCCTGCGAGTAAAGTTAAAATATTCTGCAAAGCCTTGTAGATTCAGTACTATGGACATTCGCAGTAGGTTCAACTGATTTATTTAGGATAATACGTACTAAGTGTTAATGCTAATATAACAGTTTTTTTTGGCAGATAGAGAGAAAAATAAAAAAAGATCAATTCTTTTCTAAAGAAATTGAATAGCCAGACGCTAATGTGTTCAAGAGGCGGTGAATATTCCACTTTCTTTACCTAGAGTTAAAATAGATTTAAAACGCTAGAAATAGAAAGACGAGAGTATATCCGCAGAGTAAATTTCTCCACAATTCAATATCAACTATTTAGTGTAAACAATAGTGCTGGATCCGTGGGGCTTATCACAGGAGTTGTCATCATGGCACAAGTAATCAATACCAATGTTCCTTCCCTCAGTGCGCAAAGTCAATTAAGTCGTACTAATTCTGGTCTAACTCAAGCGCTGGAAAGACTATCTTCCGGTAAACGCATTAACAGCTCTAAAGATGATGCGGCGGGTCTTGCCATTGCTTCTCGTTTTACTGCTCAAATTCGTGGTTATAATCAAGGTACTCGTAATGCTGCTGATGCTATTTCATTAGCCCAAACAGCTGAAGGTGCATACGATGAAATTTCTGGTAACTTACAGCGTATTCGTGAGTTGGCAGTACAATCTGCAAATGCCACCAATAGCTCTACTGACCGTCAGGCGTTGCAAACAGAAGTTAAACAACTACAAGCTGAAATTAATCGTGTTTCTGAAACTAAATTTAATGGTAAAGCTGTCATTGGCTCCAGTGCGGGTACCTTTACTTTCCAAGTTGGTCCAGACAATGGTACTAATGATAAAATTGATGTTACCACCACTAAGATCTCCAGTTTAGGTGGTTATGCTGCGGCTGTTAATACAGGTTCTGTAAGTGATGCTACCAAGGCTGGTACTTTGATTGATGATGTTGATACTTTCTTACAGTCTGTGAACACCCAACGTGCCGATTTAGGTGCGGTACAAAATCGTTTTGACTCTGTTATTCGAAATGGTGATAATGCAGTAGAAAATTTATCTGCTTCTCGTAGTCGTATTGAAGATGCTGATTTTGCTAAAGAAACAGCGAATTTGACTAAGTACCAAATTTTACAGCAAGCAGGTACTACGGTATTGGCTCAGGCTAACGCTTTACCACAAAGTGTGTTAGGCTTACTGGGGTAGGATAAAGGGATTAGCCATTCTAATGAATAGAATGGCTAGTTTTTTTAAGGAGTAATATTATGACTGATTTTAATATCAATGCAAAATCACCACCAGACCTAGGTCTGGTTAATGAGGTTGCACGTAAAAATCTAACTCAACTTCCCCAAAGTAATAAAATATCGACTATAAATGCAGCACGTGCAGACAATTTAGAAAAACGGCAAGGAATTGCCTCTGAGACACCTCCTTCTGATCCGTTATCTAAAATGCCTAAAGAAAAGCTGGATAAGACTATTAGCCAATTGAACAGTTCTTTGCAAAATATTCAAAGAAATCTTGAGTTTAGTGTGGATGAAGACATTGGGCGAATTATTATTAATGTCAAGGATAGAGAAACAGATGAAGTGGTTAGGCAGATACCAACAGAAGAAGTGCTTGAGTTGGCTAAGAATTTGCATGCTGCAAGTGAGAGGTTGAGTGAACGCATTGATTCAGGGACTCAAACAACAACTGAAGGTGTATTCTTAAGTGCTAAAGTTTAATTGTTAATTTTAGCTGTGTTTGCTTACCTATCTGCAATAACGGCAAGTATAGGTAAGTTTGTGTAAATTCTAATTTGGAGGGGGATAACATGGCCGGTCTATCTCTTGGCGGTATCAATTTGGATGTACGTGGACTTGTTTCACAATTAATGCAAGTTGAGAGCATCCCCCTACAACGTTTGCAGGCTAAAAAAAGTGACTATGAGTCACAATTAAGTGCTTTTGGGCGTTTAAAAAGTGCTATGTCATCGTTTCAAACATCAATGGGCAATCTGGGTTCATTGGATAAATTTGAAACATATAAAGCGACCACCTCAGAATCTGCTACTGATAAAACCTTTTCTGCAACAGTAGATAAGGATGCGACAGCGGGCAGTTTTGGCATTCAAGTCACGCAGCTTGCACAAGCAAGTAAGTATGGCTCTGACAATAGCTCTCCCTTTGTTGATACCGATACCTCTACAATTAACTCCTCCGGCGATGCACTTACTATTAATGTTGGTACAGATTCAATGAATGTGAATGTTGATGGTTTGACACTTCAGGGGGTTCGTGATGCGATTAATACTCAGGCTCAAACTGATGGTTTATCCGTTTCTGCATCTATTGTGTCTACTCAATCGAATGAGCATTTCCTTATTATTACTGGGACTGAGACGGGAACTGATAATGCAGTAAGTCTTGCAGATAACAATGCTAAAACAGCGCTAAAATTTGGCACTGGTACCACACAGGAAATTCAAGGGGCATTAAATTCTGAAGTGATTGTTGATGGTCAGTACACAATTTCCAGTGCGACAAATACGGTTACTAATGCCATCTCTGGTGTTACCTTAGATTTATTAAAAACAGGAATTGCACCAGCAGCAACCTTAGAAATAGAAAGAGATACAAGTCAGGCAAAAAAGAATATAAATAGCTTTGTGAGTGGTTTTAACACCTTTCTAAGCACAGTAAATGCGTTAAAAAAAGATGGTTTAGAGGGTGAAAGTTCATTAAATAGTGTGTTAAATAGTGTTCGCAATGAGTTTAATACCAGTGCAGGTTTAAGTAGTTCATTTAACTTTTTATCAGAAGTAGGCATTACCAGTAATGCTAAAACGGGTGAACTAGAACTGGATAGTGATAAATTACAAAAAGCAATTAATCAAGATTATGAGGCTGTGTCTCAGTTATTTGCTAATGATGACAAGGGTATTGCCTTTCGCCTAGAAGAAAAAATGGCAGAATACTTAAAATATGATGGCTTAATTAAAACACGCGAAGAAGGTCTACAAGCAAGAATTGATTATAATGAAGAAGCACAAGATAGAATGAACTATCGTTTGGAACTTACAGAGGCTCGCTTTTTAAAGAAATTCGGTGACTTGGATACATTGATTTCACAATCCAACTCAACCAGTTCCTATTTAACTCAACAATTAGCAAATTTACCTGGTTTTACGAGTAAATAGCCTATAGAAAATTTTAAATTGGCCGATAATCTATTTAAGCACATAAGTTTAAATCGATTAGATTGAAATGCATTAAGATTATTTTTTATAGATTTTAAATAATTGTTATTAAATAGTAGATTTTTTTAAAGGATATTTTATGAATTACGCAAATAATCATGCCGCAATGAACAAGTATGCGCAGGTCAGTAACCAAAGTTCAGCTGCTTTTGCTAATCCTCATCGTTTAATTCAAATGCTGATGGAAGGTGCTCTTGAGAAAATATCTAAAGCAAAAGGATTTATGAAAAATGGTGATATTGCTCGAAAGGGTGAGCATATTTCTTGGGCTATTTCTATTATTGAAGGCTTAAGAGTTAGCCTCGATCATTCTCAAGGGGGCAAAATATCGGAAAATCTTGAGTCCCTATACCTTTATATGAACAGCCGATTGACTCAGGCAAATTTGAATAATTCACTTGAAATGCTAGAAGAAGTTGCTGATTTATTGTTAGATATTAAATCAGGTTGGGATGCTATTCCTCAAGATGTCATTGATAATCATGCCAAAAGTAACGCAGGCATACAGCCTAAATCTTTGGCTAATGCTAAGATCTAAAGGATTATATCTCATTGAGTATAAATAATAATGAGCAAGAGACTTTAGAGCAATTTCTATCTATGAGTCAGCAAATGTTGGAATTTGCTAAAAATGATAAGTGGGAAAAACTGCCAGACTTAGAGATAAAAAGAAAAGCGCTTATGGTTGCTTTTTTTGAGACTGAAGATAAACATCAGAATACCGCTCAGGTTGCACAAATAATAAAACAAGTATTGTTAATTAATGATACTATTGAGAAGTTGGCGCAACAAGAAAAAACCATCATCAGCCAACAAGTACACAGCCTGAAAAAACAGCAGAATGTTCATTCTGCTTACCTTCAAAACAAATAATATAAATTGCAATGCAATGGTTCTGGATGCTAGATAGCCATAGGTATCTATGGGCTTTAACCTTCCTATTCAGAGTATGGGAAGCTCAGTTGCAGTAGCTCAGCTTTTACTGATTTTCTACAATAGGGATATTTAAGAAAATATCATGTTCTAATTCTTTGATAGAACGTTGCAAGCCTTTAAGCGATTGCAAGTTTATAAATAAAGGTTCAGTGATATTTGCATTGACCAGTGTAAGCCCTTTTTTTTCTAATGCATTGTCACTTTTATTATTTTTTATAATAACCATCATTGCAATTTCATCGGAATCCTTTGATTCTAATAAGGCATAATCCTCATCAGGTAAAGCAACATGATAGTAGAAATTGGCTAAAGATGGGTCAAAAATGGAATAGGCAATGCTAGGATCGTCTACTGATTGCAACCAGAAAACAACCGGATCGGCACTTTGTTCTTCGGTATTAGAAGACTGATCTTCCTTATGAAATAGTTTAAATTCTGTTAGCTTAGTATCATTGAGTAAGCCATTTGGAAAATGAAAAATAGTATCCTGTTCAACTTCTTGTGAACCAAAGCGAGTTGTTTCAATTCTCATCAGAAACCTTTAATTAATAGATAATTCTTGTCTTTATTAATCTAATTAGGACTTAAAGTAAAACTAATAGATTAAGAGCTTGATAAATCAATATGTTATATAAATTCCATTATCACTGATAATGTCTGATCTGTCAAAATTCATATTAATAATATAGAACTGATTCCAGCGTGGCATTTTTTTGACTAATAACATTTTTTTGACTTTACATAGGTAAAATATCCGCTATATTCTATGCTGTAAGAACAACTTGTTCTTGTTAGACTATTTTTAATCAAAAATCGTCAGGTTAAGGACAAAAAATTGACAAACTGGAGTACGTTGTGAGTTCAGATGTAAATAAAACACTATCCCCCTCATTTTTAGATGATTCCTTTGTGGGTAATAGCATCGTTATACAGCAAGTAAAAAAACTCATTGTTCAAGTGGCTAAAACCAATGCGAATGTTTTGGTATTAGGAGAGTCTGGTACCGGCAAAGAAGTGGTGGCTAATTGCTTACATCAACTTTCTAAGCGCTATGCAATGCCTTATGTGCCTGTTAACTGTGGCGCTATTCCAAAAGACTTACTAGAAAGTGAATTGTTTGGTCATGAAAAAGGGGCTTTTACAGGGGCACTTACATTACGCAAAGGACGCTTTGAAATGGCCCAGGGAGGCACTCTTTTTCTTGATGAAATTGGTGATATGCCCCTATCTATGCAAGTAAAAATTTTACGAGTTCTTCAGGAAAGAATTTTTGAGCGAGTCGGTGGTAATAAAAGTCTTCAAGCCGATGTCCGTGTAATTGCTGCAACCCATCGTGAATTAGAAGAGGAAGTAAAAGCGGGACGTTTTAGAGAAGACTTATTTTATCGACTTAATGTTTTTCCCATTGAAATACCACCTCTACGAGATAGGGTGGAAGACATTCCTTTATTATTTTCGATGTTAAATAAGCAGATGGAAGCAAATTCAGAGTGCTCCGTGCAATTATCTCCAGAGGCTATGGCATCTATTATGCAACACCAGTGGCCGGGTAATGTTCGTGAGTTATCTAATTTAGTTGAACGTTTAGGAATTATGTTTCCAGATGAGCCTGTATTATGGGATGATCTACCTGAAAAATACCAATATGATATTTCCCATATAGATGAACTACCCCTAATTAATGAATGCTTAAATGAGACTCCTCTTGAAGAAATTGAGGGCATAGAGGCTTCAAATATACCAGAAGCTCCATCTTCGGATAATAACTCACAACCTGAAGTGGTTGCTACTCCTACTGTAGAACAATTACCAGATGAGGGTTTTGATTTAAAAAATCATCTAGCAAATTTAGAATATTCATTGATTCAGAAAGCGTTAAAAGAATCCGATGGGGTGGTTGCTCATGCAGCCAAACGTCTTAATATGCGTAGAACAACATTGGTGGAAAAGCTAAAAAAATATGATGCGATGTTTTCTTCATAAATACTTATTATTTACTTTGTGACAAATATCTGACACGACCATCTAAAGCTACATTAAAGATGTTTTGTTGGCTTTAAGTTTATGTAAAATAAAAGAAATTCAATAATGGTTTGGTTTTTGCTTAATCAAAGATATAGAATTTGATTAGCTGGAGTAAACCATGGGTATGAGCGCATTATTTGACATTGTATCAGCAGAGAGTGTATCAGCACAAAATACACATCATTATCCTCTCAATGATGATAATCACCTGGGTGCATCGGCTCAGGGTGGGCAAACACACTACTCCTCTTTGCAAGAATCCTTAACAGAAACACGTCTTAAAGCCTTACTCAAAGCACTCCCTGCTGGAGTCATTGTGCTTGATGGTGAAGGTTTAGTGCAAGAGTGTAATCCAGCGGCTATTGCACTATTGGATGAACCTCTTATTGGTATTGCTTGGCGTGAAGTAATTGAGCGTGCCTTTGATCAGACTCGTATTTCAGGGCAGGATTCAGTTACTCGAAAGGGGCAGATTGTTAGTATATCGACCTGCCCCCTAGGTGAAGGAGTGCCCGGACAGATTATTTTATTGCAGGATGTGACTGAAAAACGTCAATTACAAATTAAGTATAATCAACAAAGTCGTTTGGCTTCGATGGGGCAAATGGCAGCACAGCTGGCACATCAGATCAGAACACCTATCTCTGCGGCTTTACTCTATGCTTCACACCTAAAATCTCCTAATTTAGATAATGACAAGCGTCTGCGTTTTGCAGATAAAATCTTAACTAGAATTCAAAGCCTTGAACAATTAATTAATGACATGCTGTTATTCTCTCGAAATGGCATGGAACAGCGAGAGAGTATCTCAGTACCACAACTGCTTATTGAACTGGAGCAGACTATTGTGATCCCAGAAGATAAGCAACAGGTCAGGCTGATTTTTAATTATACAGAGCAAGAAATACTCTATGTGTCAGGAAACCGTAATTTATTAGTCAGTGGTCTAGTAAATCTAGTGAATAATGCCTTATATGCTGTGGATGCAATGGATGCTGAAAAGGGAATGGGTCAGGTTTGGGTCGAAGTTTCTCAGTCAGTGAGTGGCACCATAGATTTTAGTGTACAGGACAATGGTATCGGTATTTCTAGTAAACACTTAGCACACCTTTTTGAACCCTTTTATACCACCAAAGAAAGTGGTACCGGCTTGGGTTTAGCAGTGGTAAAAGCTATTGCTAATGCACATGATGGTGAACTTTGGCTAGAGAGTTCTAGTCACTCTGGCAGTGTATTTAGAATGCGTCTCCCGACTCAAATCCATAGACTGACAAAGAATAAGCAGGAGCAATTATAATCATGGCCTTTAAAAAAAATAATCCCAAAGCCCCTTTGATTCTAGTGGTGGAAGATGATGAAGCACTCCGTGAAGCTTTAGTCGATACCCTAGAAATGGGTGGTTATAACGTTATTGAAGCAGATAATGGTCGGGCAGCTATGGATCAACTGGCACAAGATGAAAGTGCCCAAATTGATATTGTGATCAGTGATGTGCAAATGCCAAAAATGGATGGTCATCAACTGCTTAAACAAATTAAACGCCATTATGATTTACCGGTTTTATTAATGACTGCATACGGTACGATCAGCAAAGCCATTGAAGCAATGAAAGATGGTGCGGTTGATTATCTGGTGAAACCGTTTGAAGCAGAAGTCTTGGTATCGGTTGTCAGTCGATATATTGGCAGTTCTATTGAAGAACACCAAATGATTGCTGAATCACCTAGCATGAAAAAAATTGCTCAACTGGCTAAACGTGTGGCAGATAGTGATGCCACAGTTATGATTGGTGGTTCCAGTGGTACAGGCAAAGAAGTGCTAGCGCGTTATATTCATAAGCACTCCAGTCGTGCTAATAAGCCTTTTGTGGCCATAAATTGTGCGGCTATTCCAGAAAACATGTTAGAAGCAACGCTGTTTGGTTATGAGAAGGGGGCTTTTACTGGTGCCTATAAAGCCTCTGCTGGTAAGTTTGAGCAAGCACAAGGCGGTACCTTGCTTCTGGATGAAGTATCAGAAATGGATCTTGGCCTACAAGCCAAGTTATTAAGAGTATTGCAAGAAAAAGAGGTGGAACGTTTGGGTGGACAGGCAATGATCCCCTTGGATGTACGGGTTCTGGCAACCTCTAATCAAAATATGATTGACTGTGTTAAAATACATAAATTTCGTGAAGACTTATTTTATCGCTTAAATGTATTTCCTATTAGCTTGCCAGATTTAAAAGATCGTAAAGAAGATATTATGCCTCTAGTGATACACTTGGTAAATAAAATGGCCAAGAAAAATGGCTGTGAAATACCTGAAATTTCTCCAGAAGCACAACAAAAACTTATTAACCATTCTTGGCAGGGTAATATCCGTGAAATGGATAATGTCATACAACGTGCATTCATTCTACATATTGATAATGTAATCACTCCTGATGATATTCCTATGGAAATCATGGGTGATTGTACAGCGGTGCTTGACTCAAAGGTACCAAGTGTGAAGCCTGCTCAGACACCAGATGTTACAGAAGAGAAACTCATTCAGGGAAAAGAAAGTTCCAATTTAAACAGTGAATTACGTAGTAGAGAATTTGAGAAAATATTAGAAATTCTGCAAGTGACCTTAGGTAATCGTAAAATGGCTGCAGAGAAATTAGGTATTAGTCAAAGAACCTTACGTTATAAGCTGGCAAAAATGCGTGATAATGGTATCACTATTCCGGGTGGTTTTGGCGCGAAAACTGCTTAAGCTATAGTTAGAGTGATTAAGATCGCTTGAAAGGCTATTTTTTTGACGCCGATTTTAAGTGATTGCATTTGAGTATAAGGAAAAAGCAATGAGTAATGATATTAATACCTCCAGCATGATGTTACAAATGCGTTCTATGACGGATATGGCTGCTTCTAACGTTGTGCCATTAAAAATGAATAATGAAGGTTTGCCCAGTTTATCTGCTGAGTCAAGTCAAGGTGTTGAATTTGGTTCTTTGCTCAAGTCAGCTTTACAGCAAGTGAATAGTATTCAGACAGAATCCAGACAGCTAAAAAATGATTTTATTTCAGGAAAAGAGGGTGTTGATTTAGTACAGGTGATGATTGCCTCTGAAAAATCCAGTGTTGCCTTTGGTGCTACTTTGGAAATAAGGAATAAATTATTAAAAGCGTATGAAGAAGTAAAAAATATTCGGGTTTAATGGCTTTTGAGGTAATCAATAATGGCTGAAGAAGAAAACAAAAAAAATTCCATCATGGCCTTACAGACCATTAGTGAATACCCTCTGTTGAGACAGGCAGGTTTACTGCTTGGCTTAGCAGCTAGTGTTGCTTTGGGTGTTGCTGTGGTCTTTTGGGCACAGGCTCCAGATTACACAACACTCTATGCTGATTTACCGGATACAGAGCTTGCCCAAGTGGCAGACTCGCTAAAGCAAAGTAATATAAAATACAAAATTCGTGCGGGTGGTATTATGGTAGCCGCCAATGATATTGAAAAAGCACGTATGCAACTTGCGGCACAAGGTTTGCCTAATATCAGAACGGAAGGTTTTGATATTTTAAGTGAAGATCAGAGTTTTGGTACTAGCCAATTTATTCAGTCAGCACGTTATCAGCATGCTTTGGAAGAAGAATTATCCCGCTCAATTTCAGCACTTCGTAATGTCAAATCTGCTCGAGTCCATCTCGCATTGCCTAAAGAATCCGTGTTTGTGCGAAACCGTAAAAAAGCCAGTGCTTCAATTATTGCTAACTTATACTCTGGTCATCGTATGACGGATGAGCAAATATCTGCTATTACTTACATGGTGGCTTCTAGCGTGCCTAATTTGCAAGTTGAAGAAGTAACTGTAGTGGATCAAATGGGACGTTTACTAACGGACTCAAATAATCAAGAAGAAACCTTAAATTCTGATCAACTTGAATATACGAATAAAGTTGAGCAAAATTATATTAGTCGGGTTGACAATATCCTAATGCCTTTTTTAGGACGAAATGGTTTTAAGGCACAAGTTAATGCAACGATTGATTTTACCCGTATTGAGAAAACCTCAGAAGTATTTAATCCTGATGTTGCTGCAACACGTAGTAAGCAACAATTAATTGAACGTATTTCAGGTGCAGGGGATACCGGTGTTCCTGGAGCGTTATCCAATCAACCTCCAGGAGGTTCGATTGCACCAGAAAAAGCAACTGGAGATAAAAGTGATAACACTACAGTAGCTATTCCTATAAGAAATAAAGAAACCACCACACAAAATTTTGAATTAGATAAAACCATCAGCCATACTCAATTATCAACAGGTAATGTGAAAAGACTATCTATTGCTGTTGTTGTTGATGATAAAAAAGAAGCTGCTGAAGATGGTACGATAAGTTCTACCCCTAGAACAGATGAAGAAATTCAGCGTATTACCTTATTAGTTAAAGAGGCTGTTGGTTTTAATGCCCAACGAGGTGATACGGTTAATATTATTAATGCCAGTTTTGTGGCACCTGTAGCTATGGAAGCACTGCCTGATACACCTATCTGGGAACAGGCATGGTTCGCCCCTAGAGTAAAACAAGCCTTGGCAGCACTGTTTGTTCTTTATATACTACTGGGTGTTATTCGACCCACTTTTAAGAGTCTATCCAAGCCTCATAAAGAATTAATTGGTATTGAAGGCAGTGGTGATGCCCAGACGGCTTTAGCTGGAGGTGCTACTGGGGACTCAGGTGAAATAACACAAGATGAAGCGGATGCCTTACCCAAACCCCCAGATAATTATGAGATGCAATTGGAGATGGCACGTAAATTAGTAGTCGAAGACCCTCAGGTTGCTGCTCAAGTCGTAAAAAAATGGCTGGCAGCCTAAGATGATAGAAAATTAAAGATAAGAGATTATAGTAATGGCCGAGAATGATAGTGACAAGGGGAGTGATAAGCTGGATGGGATCCAGCAGGCCGCTGTATTTCTTATGTCTGTTGGAGAAGAAGAAGCCTCTGGGATTTTAAAACACCTAGGGCCAAAAGAAGTCCAAAGCCTTGGTGAGGCGATGGCAACAATGAGCAATGTTGATAAGGGCAAAGCAACGGATGTCTTGCAGGACTTTAATTCCATTGTTGGTGGTCAAACAGCACTTGGTATGGGCTCTGAAGATTATCTTCGTAATGTACTTAATAAAGCATTAGGTAAAGATAAAGCCGGCGGTGTTATTGATCGTATTTTACTGGGGCGTCAATCCAAAGGTTTGGAAGCACTAAAGTGGATGGAGCCTCGCTCCATTGCTGAAGTCATTCGTTTGGAACACCCACAGATTATTGCTATTGTTTTATCCTATCTTGAAGCCGATCAAGCCGGTTTGGTGCTCTCTAATCTACCTGAAAATACCCGTGCAGATATTATGATGCGCATTGCCAGTTTGGATGCTATACAGCCTGCCGCTTTATTTGAATTAGATGAAATTTTAGAAAAGCAATTTGCTGGTCATGAAGGTAGTATTCGTTCTTCCAGTGTTGGGGGGATCAAAACAGCAGCCGACATTCTTAACTTTGTTGATGGCACCTCTGAAGCGGCCATTATGGAAGGCATTAAAAATGTCGATGAAGATCTTGGGCAAGAAATTGAAGACAGTATGTTTGTCTTTGATAATCTTGCTGGTGTTGATGATCGAGGCATTCAGGCGCTCTTGCGAGAAGTATCATCTGATATTCTTATTGTGGCACTTAAAGGTGCTGATGATGATGTGAAAGAAAAAATCTTGAAGAATATGTCCAAGCGTGCTGCTGAAATGTTACGTGATGATTTGGAAGCCAGTGGCCCTGTGAAACTCAGTGAAGTAGAAGATGCCCAACGTGAAATTCTCAGTGTGGCTCGCCGTATGGCTGAAGCTGGAGATATTCAATTAGGCTCAGGTGGTGATGAATATGTCTGATCCATTTAGTAATTCAGCCAAAACAACGAAAATAATTTCAGCTCAAAGTGAGCCTGATTATGAGCGTTGGCAAGCACCAAATGTGCAAAGTATTGAACAGCAAAAGCAGGAACGGGCAGGTGTATTAACCGCTCGTCAATTAGAAGAACTGCAAAAACAAGCCTATGATGAAGGTTTCTCGTTGGGTAAAGAAGAAGGGATTCAGGCCGGTTTAACTCAAGGGCAAGAAGAAGGGCATCAGCAGGGACTGTTAAATGCTCAAGAAGAGGTTGCCCAGATAATCACACGATTTGGTCAGATTATAAAATTTCTGGCACAGCCTATTAGTGAAACCAATCATAATGTTGAAGATGAGCTATTACAGTTAGCGATGGCAATTGCTAAGCAGATTATTCGAAGGGAAATTAGTACCGATCCTCGGCAAATTATTGCGGTGATCAAAGAAGCCATTTCAGTCTTACCATCTAATTCAAAGAATATAAAAATTTTTTTACATCCGGATGATGCCCAGTTAGCTCAAGAACATTTAGGTTCGTTGTTAACGGGATCCTCTGACAGTTCAGCAACTAAAAATAATGACTTATGGACCATTGTAGAAGAACCCATGTTAACTCGTGGTGGTTGTCAGGTAAAAACTGAGTTTTCTCAAGTGGACGCTAGTATTGAAACACGCACGGCCGAAATTGCCGTTGCCATTCTTGGTGATGAGCGTTCTAAAGTAGAGCAAACTTCTGATAGTCATTCAGCAATAAGCTCTGAAAAAAAACCTGTCGATGTCTGAATATACTGAAAATCTGAGTTTAGCCAGCAACTGGAAGCAAGTGTTGCTTAATACCACAGAGAAAATATCAGCTCGCCCAAATTTACTTAAAGTAGAAGGTCAATTGACTCGAATGGTGGGTATGACCTTAGAAGCAGTTGGTTGCCAGTCTGCTATTGGTGGTCGTTGTCTTGTAGAGGGAGTCAATAAACAATTTATTGAAACAGAAGTGGTTGGCTTTTCTGGGGATAAATTATACCTAATGCCAATAGAAGGGATTGATGGTATTTTGCCTAATGCTAGGGTGATCCCAAGTTCTGATGCCTATCGGGTACCTGTAGGTGACTCTTTATTAGGCCGTGTTATTGATGGTGCTGGGATACCTTTAGATGACAAGGGACCACTTAAGCACACTCATACTGCATCACTCTCAGGTCAGATTGTTAATCCTCTTTCTCGTGAACCGATTAATGTCCCAATGGATGTGGGTGTGCGTGCCATTAATGCCTTATTAACCGTTGGTCGTGGGCAACGAATGGGCTTGTTTGCCGGTAGTGGTGTGGGTAAAAGTGTGCTCTTAGGTATGATGACAAAATTTTCCACAGCGGATGTGATTGTTGTAGGTTTAATTGGTGAACGGGGTCGTGAGGTTAAAGAATTTATTGAAAATATTCTTGGCCCTGAAGGTATGGCTCGTTCAGTTATTGTTGCGGTACCTGCTGATCAATCACCAGTGATGCGTCTACATGGTGCCCAAGTGGCGACCAGTATTGCTGAAGATTTTCGTGATCAGGGCAAACATGTGTTACTGCTCATGGACTCACTGACTCGTTTTGCTCAGGCACAACGTGAAATTGCTTTGGCCATTGGTGAACCGCCAGCAACGAAAGGCTATCCTCCATCAGTATTTGCTAAATTACCAGGCTTAGTTGAGCGAGCAGGTAATGGTTGCTCTGGCGGTGGTTCGATTACTGCCTTTTATACTGTGCTTACAGAAGGGGATGATCAACAAGATCCTATCGCTGATGCCGCTCGGGCAATTTTAGATGGCCATGTCGTTTTATCTCGTGATTTAGCAGAAGCAGGGCATTATCCTGCCATCGATATTGAAGCCTCTATTAGTCGGGTAATGACTGAAATTGCGGATGACTCACACATTGAATTGGCTCGGCGTTTCAAACAAATCTACTCAACTTACCAGCAAAACCGTGATCTTATCAATGTGGGTGCCTATACTTATGGTACAGAAAAGACAATTGATGAAGCCATAGAATTACGGCCTTCTTTAATGGATTTTTTACATCAAAGTATGGATACTGCAATGGATTTGGAAGGCAGTTTACATGATCTCTCTATGGTAATGACTCAGCCCACACAGGCTCAACAAGTTGTTAATAGCAATCAAGTGGCCGTGACTCCAGGGGTTGCTTCGGCAAATGTCTATAAACAATAATGCTCAAAGTAAAACTCGGTTTCTATTGATATGAAAGCAAAATCACAACGTATGAAGCCAGTGGCTCAATTGGCGAAAAAACAAGAAGAACAGGCCGCTCAAGTCTATGCTCAGAGTCTTGCTAGTGTCACGGATTTAGAAAATCAGTTGCAAAAGCTTTACTCTTATCAAGCGGGCTATAATCAGCAAATGATCAACTTGTCGCAACAAGGAATGGGCAGTCATCGTTTACAAGATACCTTAATGTTTATGAGTAATCTAAATAAAAGCATTCAAGGTGTGTTATTACAAATTGAGCAGCAAAAACAAGTTTGTGAAAATAAAAAACAACTTTGGTTGGTATTGCATAATAAAACCCGCATTTATAATAAAGTAACGGATAAATATAAAGCGCAAGAGCAATGTATAAAAGATAAAAATGAACAGAAACTACTGGATGAATTTAACCAGTCTTCTTTTTATCGAAAACGCAATTGTGAACAAGATCCTCACTCCTCTTAACTATTTCAGATTGACTCCTTTCTTAAAGTAAATCCACTAACTTAAAGTAAATTCTATAAAGTTGTTTCTATAAAATGAAACTA
>Ga0256831_1000845_pt1 | contig 16236 bp, 24 predicted proteins | sample 132544metaG_FD_189087 | JGI IMG/M metagenome (GOLD analysis project Ga0256831, IMG submission 189087) | Hydrothermal vent microbial communities from Lau Basin, Pacific Ocean - 132-544 | ecosystem: Environmental > Aquatic > Marine > Hydrothermal vents | place: Pacific Ocean: Lau Basin | collected...
ACAATATACTATTCTGATAATCAAAATAAAGAAATTTGTTTTAAAGTTGTTTGATGAATGTTACTAAACTTCCCTTTTTACATATACAAAAATATACTCTTTGTCCGATATTTATCGAAATTGTGTATAATATAACTACACAATAAATCCAAACTTGAGGAATAGCAATGATGCTTATCAAAGAAGGAGGAGATGCTTAAGCAGCATCTTTTGATTGAACTTCAGGTGCCTCAGAAACAGGTAAACATGATAAAAAGCCCAAAGTCGGTTATCCGGCGGAGGGCTTTTTTTATTTATGGATAGTTTTTTAGGTTTAAAAAAATCTCTCTTAAGCTGTCAATCTTTCGATGATTGCTTTGTTGTCATGCTTTGTAATGACTTCTATGTTTCTCTCTTTTGCGGCTTCTTGAGCTTGATATAGCTTCATTTTGTCGGCATTGCTGATGTTCGTCAGGATTGGAGCGTAAACTATCCTCTCTTTGATAGTGTCGATCTTTTTAAACTCTTCGAGCGTGAGGATGGAAGATGCGATCTTTTCATAAAAGTCTTTTATATGCGGTGATGTAACCTGAGCGACTGCAACCGGCTTTTTCTCTTTGAGGTAAAGAATATCGACGATGTTTGCCATCCCTTCTATATGCTTGTGGTAGATGAGATTTTTGTCTTTTTTGATGCTTTTAAGACCTCTTATGATACTCATCTTTCCAAATCTTGAAGTGTGAACGCTGTTTTTTTTCTCTTCTCTTAGTTTTTTAATAGAGATGAACTCTTTGATGATATGAGCAAAAGCATCATCGACATTTAGTTCGCTCTCGTATGCGTGAAGTTCTGATATCTTGAGCACATTGGAAACATTACCGATATGAAGCTCTCCATCTGCTATGCGCTCCTTGATAACTGAAAGTGTATGGTTGAGACTGTTAAGCTCCCCTATATCGAGACAGTTTGCAACGCTTTTGCTTATCTTGTTTAGATGCAGCATCAATTCGTCTTCGTATTTGAGTGCAACTCCAAGATTGAACCTCTCGTCTGTCAGAGGGTTGAGATACTGGATCAAAGAGTAGTCGTACCGATTAATTTGAGATGTTTTATCTATGAACATAGGTTAATCTCTTTTGTTTTACATTCGGAAAGCACTCCGTGTTGTCGAGACAAATCTTTTGAAAGTCTTTCATTCGCTGCACAAACCATAAACGAATAGTATCAACTTCTTCTTTAGAAACATCATAAATTTCCAATATAATATTGCACATATCGTCAATAGCGTCATATGTAACAGTTGAAGATATCGCAAATGCAAAGGCAAAAGCGTACTCGAAAGTCTCTCTCGTTACAATGGAGTGTAGAAATTCAAGCTCGTCAAACTGCCCAGGTGGGATTGGAAGACGCATACAGTCGAAGTTGTTCATAAGTGCGTGCATTCTTGCCCACGATGTATAGCCGAATATCCTGTCAAAATCTATGATATAGTATCTTGTTTTTTTACCGTTTTTTATAAATAGGTGGTTTCCAAGATGTCTATCGTAGTTTTTTAGCATCTGATCTATAGGGAAGATGGAGTAGAACTCTTTTTTGTTTTCGCTCTTGTTGATGGTTGGAAGCAGTTTTTCATGTTTTTTTAGATCATAAATGTCTTTTTTCCACTCGACTCCGAAAAAGAAGTTTTTCTTCGATATGGTTGTGTCGATCTTGTTGAAACTGCTTATGCTTCCTACTCTGTCGTTTAGTATTTTTAGTTGGTCGTCACTTAGTTTCAAAAATGCTCCATCGAGTATAGGAGCTCCTATGAGCGAACAAAAGTAATGGGCTATAAATTCGTTGATGTTGTGCCTGTGCCCAACTTCGCAAAACTTTATCTGGTAGTATTTGCCGTTTGCTTCGACGATAGTGGAAAACTTTCTGTTTGCTTCGTTTGAGACTATGCTTCTTAGTGTTGCCGTATATCCGCTGTATGATACCAACTAAAACTCCATATTTTTTCTCGCCATCTCCTCGACATGCTCAAGGAGCTCTTTTTGTTGTTCATCTGTAAGAAGCAAACATTTTTTTATAAGCTGTTGCGTATGTTTTGGGTATTCGCTTAAAAATGCGTTCGAGATGGATTGTGAGTATTTGGAAGGTTTGGAGCTTATCTCCTCTACTGCTATTTGCTCTCTTTTTTTGTCGGCGTCTGAGAAGAAGTCTTGGATGGAGCAGTTGCACATATCTGCGAGGGCTTTTAGCGTCTCTAATTCTGGTTGATATGTTTTTCCAAGACGATTTTTACTATTTCGAGTCCAATTCTTTACAGTATTTTCTGAAGTATCTATTCCATATCTTTCTGTAAGGATTTCTGCAATCTTCTTTTGTGTCAAGTTGTGCGCTTGCATAATTTTTTTATATCTATCTTTATCAAACTCGCTAACCATAACAATCCTTTTAAGTGTTGATATTATACACTGTGATTAATGTTTATAGTAAACACTAATTAAGCATACATTAAGTGTTTATTGTTTACACTTTCAAAATGGAAAGAAAAAAGATTCAAAAAGCACTCCTTGATCTTGGTTATTCTTATGACTCTATGAAGTCGCTTATGTGTGGTAGAGCAAAGCCGTCAATGAGACGAGCTATCACACTCTATGAACGCTACGGGATACCGCTTGATGTTTGGATAGATATAAAATCCTACCTACGAGAAAATGATACGAAAAAAGGCAGTGCAAGAGCAACTGCAAAAGGGGAGTGAATGTACCAAGCAGATGATTACATCAAAGAGCAGACAAAGCTACTCAATGCTGTTAAAATCGCCGAAGATGCGCTTATATCGCTTGTGTACGAGATAGGCAGGCTGAAAAACGGTGTGGAGATAGACAAAGATGTGGCTGCACTTACTGCACAGCTACAGCCTCTTCTTCGCCGACATCGTTACAGTGTCCTGGCACCCAGCATCCCTCTCTCAGATAAAACAGACGACTATATCCATCCTTATTGTAAAAGCTTTCGCAAGTTACATAAGGATGAAGCTGTTTGTTGTGGAGCTGATAAGTGATGTCGGTAACGATGAACTCTTTGGTGTTGTCCATCTCTTCGTGTGTGCGGATGATCTCACCTACGCGAGGGAGATACGGCATAGCTATCTCTTCTTCAAAGAGGAGACTACCGCTGTGGCTATATAAAGTGAGAGTGGCTTTGTCCATTCTAAAGTGTCCTTGTGTTGGTTTTTGTTTTAGCATCTCAATTATACCACAAGGGCACCTTAGAGCGGATAGCTTAAAAAGGAGTGCAGATGTACTTAGGTAAGAACCAGCATGTCACCAAAGCCGCGCGTGAGACGATACGGAAGTATTGTCTCGCAAACGGCTTGGGGAGGGAGGATATAGCCGATGAGCTCGGCATCGTCAAAGGCACGCTTGACAACAAGCTCAAGATGGACCCGAAAAACTGCTTCACCGTAGAAGAGGTGCTCAAGCTCTGTGAGTTGACCGATGATGATAGCATCCTCAAGACAATGTGCGCCGAGCGCGGGCTTGTTGTCTATGACCCCATAGAGACGATGCCAGACGGCGGGGATGTCGTGCATGAGATGCTTGTGGGTGTTCTTGACATAGACAATGCGGTTGGGAAGTTTGCCAAAGAGGTAAAAGCCGCCATCGAGGATGGAGAGATAGACGAAAAAGAGGCGGACACGCTTGGTGAGCTTCTCAAAGTCATGCGAAGTGTAGAGCGAAAGATGGAAGTGATGTTAAAACAGCATAAGGAGGGGTTGTAATTAGTGAAAAATGAGAGACAACAGATAGATACAGAGCTAAAGCAGCTTACAAAAGAGATAAAGCAGATGCAAAAAGAGCTTCGTGGTTATCGTAGCAACTTTTTGATAAACAAAGAAATACAAGCACAGAAAAGAAAATATGGCTCGTTTAGTTATTGATTGGTCGTTTCAGTATGTTTACATCGTTTGTAAGCTCTTTGATGAGTTCATTTTGTTGTTTTACGACTTCAACAAGTTCTTTAAACGATTCAACTAAAAGTTTGAGATTTGTATCTATCTCTTCTATTGTTTTTCCATAATTTTTAGGCTCTGGAAGATTAAGTATAGGTTCAAAATCCATTGTATTCAGTCTCCTACGGGGGATTGATAGAGTGGATAAGCGGCGAAACTTTGGCGAGCAAGCCGCTTACCCGTTTGTAGTCGCACAAAGGCGAACTGTGATTATACCATAGATGCTTTTGTGCTCGTAACACCTTTTGTCGTGTCTGTCGGCTGTGTTGCCTTTCCTGTAATGAGGGTCGGCAGGCACTACAAAGGCTCATTTTTACAGGAAAACGATATGTCAAGAGCACTAAGAACAGGAAAAACACGCGCTATGATCGACATAGTGCTGGATCACCTCAAAGAGGGCAAGAGTATCACCGCTTTTGAGGCGGTGGAGTTGTGGGGCGAGCTCAATCTTCGCAACAAGATCAGCGAGCTTCGTCGTCGTGGCTGGAGGATCTTCTCCGATGAGATCCAAAACCCAAACGGCGGGAAGTACAAGCGCTACTATCTCGATATGGACAACCCAAAGGATGGCGAAGATGAGTAGCGCGCAGTACTTTAACCCGGCTTTTGAAAAAGTTGTACTCGTTTCCCTGATATTTCAGCCTGAACTCATAGAGCGCTACGGCCACAAACTCAAAAAAGAGGACTTCTACCTCCACGCATTTGCAAACATCTTCCAAACTATCATCGACCTCGAAGCGGACGGCAAGCCGATAGATGAGGAGTTCATCAAAGGGCGGATGCTTCTTGCCAAAACTTACGACGAGTCGGCACTACTTGATGTCATAACAACTACACCGACTTATCATCTCGACTCCTACATCGAAGAGCTCAAGCGGCTTGCGCAGTTGCGTGCACTTCATAACATAGGGGTACATCTTGTAAATGGAGAGTTTACCGAAGTTACCGAAGCGATCAACTATGCAGAAACAAGCTTGCGCAATGTGATCGATATGAATCTCTCCTCGGATGAGTTCGAGATCACTTCGCTTGTCGATGCGCCAGATGGAGAGACGGAGTTTGTCTTGGGCGAGTGGCTGCCGCTTCCAAGAGGAACCGTGAGCCTGATCGTTGCACCTGGAGGCACTGGAAAGAGTTGGACGGCTCTGCAGATGGCACTGAGGCACTCACGATCGAGCGGTAAAAAGAGCGTGGTATGGCTGAGTGAAGATCCTATCTACGAGACAAAGAAGCGTGCACAATCTATCTGTAGTGAGATACTGCATGCGCCTTTTGAGATCCGCGGTGTCGATGTCGTGTCGCGTCCCCCTTTGCAGATGATGCAGAACAAACAGTTCAACCCATCCAACTTCTACAAACTGCGCAAAAACTTCGCCGGTTATGACCTTGTCGTCATAGACCCGCTTTTGGCGTTCTACGGCGGTGATGAGAACGACAACTCTCAAGCCCGCGCCTTTATGCAGCCATTTATGGACTGGGCGAGAGAGGAGAATATCTGCATCGTTTTCCTGCACCATTCGCGCAAGAACAGCGATGAGAGCGCCAAGGGGAGTGCACGAGGGGCAGGAGCTTTTGTCGATGCGGCACGAACGGTGTACCAGATAGACAAGATATACCACAACAAGCACGCGGGAACACTCGATATGGATAATGTTCATATGCGGGAGTTTATGCTTACCAAAGACAACTACGGCGTGATACGCCTGCTTGATGACTTTAGAGTGCGCCGTGAGATAACTCCGAAACGGAGTGCACGCGTGGTGGAGGTTGAGTATAGACACGAAAGATTGGAGATGCCTGACATATGAAACAGATACTAAGAGAATTGAACCAAAAACCCATAGCGTATTACCCTGTATATCGACAGATAACAGGCTCAACAACAGGCGGGATATTATTATCACAACTTATGTATTGGTTTGCTAAAAAGGATAAGATTTTCAAGACCGACAAAGAGATCATGGAAGAAACAATGCTCACTAAAAAAGAGCTTGAAAATTCAAAAAAACTTATAAAACAACTTGATTTTATAACTGTTTCGAGAGAGGGTATTCCTGCAAAAACTTACTACGAAATCGACTGGGAAAAGTTTGAAAAATATATGGAAAACTATCTCGAAAAAGAGGAAACAAGTAACCACGATTCGGGGAAACAAGTTTCCACCAATGGGGGAAACTGTATTCCACCAAAGGGGGAATCTAATAAGAATAATAATTATTCTACAGAGACTACTACAGAGAAAAAAAGTAAAAAAAAGTTTTTTACCCCTGACGATTTGGAAATCGCCAGGCACCTATTTTCAAAACTCAAGCAGATCAACCCTAAGCAAAAAGAACCAAACTGGGATACCTGGGCTAACGATGCAAGGCTGTTAAGAGAACGAGACGGAAGAGAGAAAAAGAAGATCATCAACATGATCGATAAAATCTTCGAGTATGACGGTGTCTGGGATGGAAGTTTTTGGAAAGCGAATATCCAAAGCGTGAGAAACTTGCGAAAGCATTATGACCGCATATATGCTCAAATAACTATGGCATACAAGCAAAAAGGAGCTGCGTGATGATAGAGTCGAATATCCAAGAGATTATCAAAGGTCTCGATGATCTTGGTAGAAAGCAGTTGCCGTTTATTTTGCGAGAGACTGCAAACGATGTGGCGTTTGAAACTATGAGAGATGCAAGGAAACTTGTCTCGATGCGATTTCTTAATGGGATAAAGTTAGCCAAAGCGATTCGTGTAAAGAAAGCGACCAAAAAGAAACCGGAAGCGGAAGTGTTTGTCGATGACTATGTACCGTGGAAACAAAACGCACTCGTTACGCAAGAGCGTGGTGGCGATAGACGAAAAAAAGCGTTTGAAAAAGCGATGATACGAGCCGGTTATCTCAAACAAAACGAGATCATAACGCCAGATAGCAGTATTGTCCGAGGTTGGGTCTATGTGCAGATCATGTCCCAACTCCATCTAAACGACAAAGCAGGATATACAGCGAACGAAACAAAGAGAAGCTTGCAGCGAAAAAAACGCAAACGACAGTACAAAGAGCAGCGCTATATGATCGTAACCTCAAACAAGTATGCATACACTGCGGAAGCCGGAGTGATAAAAAAGCGTAGAACCGGCTTGGCACCAGGCATCTATGTCAAACGGGTTGTTGTGGATGAGATCAAAAATGTACGCATTTTGAAGATAGGTCGCAAGCCACACTATACGAAGCGTTGGGATCTGCAACTGATAGTGAAACAAGTCTATGCAAAGAGAGGATATGAGTACTTTAGCAAAAACTTTGACAAAGCGATGGCAAGTGCGTGGAAATAAAGCGGGTCCTTCCACGATGGATAGGCGTGAGGGTAGTTGGCGCCGCGATAATTCCGTGGTTTTTGGGGCTTTTTCTTGGTTTACATTTTTGCGTGTGTCGCCGTTGACAAGGGGGTTTGATGCTCATTAGCCAGGCAGAATTTGCAAGACGGATAAACGCTTCGAGGCAGTATGTGAACAAACTTGTGAACAAAGGTATCTTACCGGTGTATGACGGGAAGCGGCTGAAGTACGAGGAGGCAAAAGAGATCTTGGAGCAGCTAAAAGACCCGCGGCGCGATGCGCAGCGTGAAGCGGTGCAAAAGCGAAAAGAGCAAAATCTCCTCACAGTTGAGCCTGCTTACAAGACCGAAGCCGACTGCACGCCCGAAGAGCTTGAAGAGGAGCGCCAGAAGCAAAAAAGAGTTCTTGAAGAGAAGTTACAAGAAGCTAAAAAACTTGGACTTGAGAACAATGTCGGCGATGTTGAAAAACTCGACATCAAAGAGCTCAACCGCCTGATACTCGAGCAGGATTTGCGTATAAAGCGCATAAAAGCCGATGAGAGCGAAAAACTACTCGTACCCATAGAAGATACCAAAAAAACTTTTTTTATGGCTGCAAGGGTGGTGAGAGACGGTCTCAACACAATTCCGTCAAGGCTTGCTGCACGCTTGGCGGCTGAAAGCGATCCGCATGTGTGTATGACTATCTTGGAAAGCGAGATCAACACACAGCTTGCAAAACTAAGTGAGGCGATCAATGAGCTTGATTAAAGAGCTTCTCGAAGCGTTTGCTGAGGGTTTCGCGCCCGATCCGTACTTGACCATAACAGAATGGGCGGACAAATACCGACAGCTCCCGCGCGGGGCAAGCAGTGAAGCGGGGCAGTACAGTTCTGCACGGATGCCGTATCTGCGTGAGATCATGGACGAACTCTCTCCACAGAGTCCGACGCAGCAGGTTAAAGTGATCAAGGGAACCCAATTGGGCTTTACGGAAGTGGCCAACAATGTCGTGATGTACTACATGGACATTGTCCCCACTTCACAGTTGATGATCCTTCCAAACGAGCAGCTTGTAAAAGATCATTCAAACAGAAAGCTCACGCCATCGCTTCGTGCTATGCCGAAGCTTGCAAAGAAGATCAGCGGCGGGAAAAACAGAGACGATATCGGCGCGATATTTGAGAAGATCTATCCAGGCGGTATGCTCAAGCTTGCGTGGGCTGGAAGCCCTGCAAACTTTAGGAGCCTGTCGTGTCGTGTCGTCGTTCTTGACGATGTGGACGGCTTTCCGATGGATGCAGACGGCGAGGGGAATCCGCTCGATCTTGGAAAGAAGCGTACCGACTCTTTCGGTATATCACGAAAAATCTACATCAATTCCACGCCAACAGAAGAGGGAGAGTCCAACATCGAGCACGAGTTCGAGGACAGCGACCAGCGCCACTACTATATGCCGTGTCCTCATTGCGGGGAGTTCGTGCGTTTCGAGTTCGAGCATTTCAAGTTCGAGTATGACAAGGAGAAGTATGAGCTCCTTGGCGATGTGCAGTTTGCCTGCTACAAGTGCGGCTCCCTCATCGATGAGCACCACAAAACCGAGATGCTTGCCAACGGCAAGTGGATACCCCACAACGAGGGACACATCCACCGAGGATATCGCCTGCCGGCTTACTACTCTCCGCTTGGGTTTGTTACCTGGAACGAGATCGTGCGGGAGTTTTTGGAGGCCAAACGGGTGATGAAGCGAGGAGACATCAGAAAGATGAAAGTATGGGTCAATACCCGCGATGCAAGAGTGTTCGAGGAGGAGATGGACAAACCCGAAGTGGGCAACCTCGAAGAGCGCAAAGAGGAGTACGGCGCTGAGGTACCAGACGGTGTGAAAGTGATATGTGCCGGTGTCGATACCCAAGATGACCGCTTCGAGGTGGAAGTTGTCGGATACGGCTACGGTATGGAGAGCTGGAGCATCGACTACGCCATCATCAACGGTGACCCGAACCTCCTTGACACCCGCCAACGACTCGATGCCTACCTCAAGCGCACCTTTACCAAAAAAGACGGCACAAAGTTCAAGATCTACGCCACAGCAGTAGATACCGGCGGACACAGAGCCAAAGCGGTTTACGCCTTTTGCCGTCCGCGTACAGCACGAAGAGTCTTTGCCATCAAAGGGGCTACAAGCGTGGACGCTCCCTTTGTCAATATGCGCTCAAGCAAGCAAAACATCGGCAAAGTCTCTCTCTTTAGCATAGGGGTAAACGCCGGCAAAGACGACATCTACGCCAACCTCGCCATAAAAGAGCCGGGACCGGGCTATATGCATTTTCCAGACAAACCCATCTACAACAAAGAGTACTTTGACCAGCTCACAGCAGAAAAAAGGGACAAAAAAACCCGCCGATGGGTCAAGTACCGCAGCAGAAACGAAGCGATTGATTGCCGCAACTACGCAAACGCCGCTTTAGCGCTTGCCGGCATCGATGAGAGCGTTTTGGAGCGTGTGAAGCACATAGGGGTCGTACTTGTCAAAAAAGAGGCAAAAAAGCTCAAAAAAAGCTCAAAAAACATCAAAAAAGGATGGCTCAATGGCTGGAAACAGAAATAGCGGACGAAAAACTGTCGAGGATGTCAAAACACCGGTAAGCTACCGTCTTCCACTCTCTACGATCATCGAGCTTGAGGAGGTGTCTGAGAAACTTGGCAAAACGAAGTCAGAAATACTTCAGATAGCTGTCGGAAATTTTACAAAGTCTCTAAAAGAACTTATAGGAAAATAATACAAATTTCATTTTTTCGTAAGTCGCAAAAATGCCCCCTTTTTTTCTACAATGCGTTAAAAGTTCAAAAAAAGGGGCGCAAAAGATGGCGGTTTGGACACTTGAAGAGGCAAAAGCGAAGCTACAAAAGTGGCTCGATGCCGAAGATGAAGTGGCATCGGCTCAAAGTGTTACAAGTGGAGACAACGCCGTCTATCGCGCCAAACTCGAAGAGATACGAACGCAGATCAAGTTCTGGGCGAACGAAGTCGATCGCCTCGAGAAACAAGCCGAAGGCAAAAGCACCTTCCAGCGACTCCATACGAGGTTTGTGTAATGGCACGCAAGTCGAAAAAGTCAAGAGCACTCACAAAGAGCGCTCCAAGACGGCTCAGACAAACCAAAGCCCCCATCAAGCGACGCAACTACGAAGCGGCGAAAAACAGCGACCTTTTCGGCGCTTGGGGTGTGGGCAACGCTACGGCAGATGCATTGCTGCAAACCTCCCTCACCGCACTTCGCGCCAGATCGCGCGACCTGGAGCGCAACTACAGCATCATCAAACGCTTCAAAACACTCGTCATCAACAATGTCGTCGGTGCGGACGGCTTTCGGCTCAATGTCACTGCAGATGAAAAAGCCGCCGCAACGATAGAGGAGAAGTTCGCCGAGTTCGCCTCCAGATGCGATGTAACCGGTAAATACTCCCTGCGACAGTTCCTCAGCGTTGCCATTGGAAGTGTGGTGATAGACGGCGAGGTGCTGATTCGCCGCGTAAAAAACTACGACAACCAATTTGGCTACGCCCTCCAGCTCATAGAAGCCGACCACCTTGTCGAAACGCTCAACGACAAACAGCGCAATATCAAAATGGGCGTGGAGTACAACGACTGGGGCAAACCCATAGCCTACCACCTCTACAAACACCATCCGGGAGAATACTCCTCACTTTCCCAAGAGATCATCCGCGTTGAAGCTGAGGAGATCATCCATCTTTTCATCCAGGACCGTATCTCACAAAGCCGCGGTGTGCCGTGGATGCACTCCGTCATGACAGATATGAAGATGCTCAAAGGCTATGAAGAAGCGGAGCTCGTCGCCGCGCGCCTTGGTGCTGCAAAAGGGGGCTTTTATACAAAACCCGCCGGAGAGCAGTTTGAAGACAGCGATGGCAACAGCGGGGATGATGTGATCCAGGAGGTAACACCGGGGATGTTTGAGATACTCCCGCAAGGGTGGGACTTCAAGCAGTTCGACCCGACCCACCCGACAACGGCGTTTAAAGATTTTGAAAAAAAGATACTCCAAACTATCGCAAGCGGGCTAAATGTCAGCTACCACAACCTTGCAAACGACCTTGAGGGTGTGAACTACTCCTCGATCCGCTCCGGTGTGCTCGAGGAGCGAAGCCACTGGATAGCTTTGCAGCAGTGGCTTATAGAGCGGGTTTTAAAGCCGGTCTATGAGGACTTTTTAACCCAGGCGATGCTTTATGGTGTGCTTGAGTTGCCCTTTTCCAAACTTAAAAAGTACAAAAAAGCTACCTTTATGGGGCGTCGATGGGCGTGGGTCGATCCGCTTAAAGATATGCAGGCAAACATCCTCGCCATCAAAGCTGGGCTCAAATCGCCATCGATGGTAGCTAATGAGATGGGGTACGAGATCGAGGATGTCTATGCAAAGATTCAAAAGGACCAAAAACTACGAGAGAAGTTCGACATAACGACAATGAGCGATGCGGAACTTTTCAACTTACTAAAGGAGAGTATCGATGCCAATACAGAAGAATAGCAAAGAGAGCCGCTCTTTTACGCTTAGTCGTGATAAAACCGACAAAGAGCAAAGAACGGTAGAGATAGCATTTTCCAGCGAGGAGGAGTACAAACGATGGTGGGGCATAGAGATTTTAGGGCATTCGCGTGGAGAAATCCGCCTTGATAGACTCAAAAACAAAGCGCCGCTTTTAGCCGACCACGACACACGCGACCAGATAGGGGTCGTGGAGAATGTCCGTCTCGATCACGACAGGGTGGCGCGCGCGACTGTTCGCTTCTCACGTTCGGCAAGAGCGGAGGAGATCTTCCAGGATGTGCTTGACGGGATACGAACGAAAATCTCCGTCGGTTATATCATCCATAACTACAAGCTCATCGAGGAGCGAGACGGCGAAGATGTGTACAGGGTGACCGACTGGGAGCCTTACGAGATCAGCGTTGTATCGGTTCCGGCGGATGATACCGTCGGCGTCGGTAGAGAGTTAGAACCAAAACCAAATCAAAACCAAACAAAGGAGCAGACAATGCCACAAGAGAAAAAACCGGTGGAAAATCCACAAACAAAATCAGCCCAGGAGGTCGATGTCAAGGCGATCGCCAAAGAGGCAAGACAAAAGGAGATGGAGCGCATCCAAGAGATCACCGCCATCGCGGAGTCGTTTGGCAAAAGAGAACTTGTCGAAGATGCGGTAAGAAACGGGACAAGCGTCGATCAGTTCAGAGCGCAAATCCTCGACACACTCAAGCCCGGTCAGCCGGTCGATACGAAAGCGGGCTTTATCGGTATGGACGAAAAAGAGGTCAAGGAGTACTCACTTCTTCGCGCCCTCAACGCACTTGCCAACCCTAACGATAGACGCGCGCAAGAGGCGGCGGGGTATGAGTTCGAGGTTTCGCTCGAAGCGCAGAAAAAAAGCGGTGTGCAGGCACAAGGGATACTCGTGCCGTTTGATGTACTTGGACGTGATATGACGGTCGTTGCGGGAACGGGCAGCGCGACGGTAGCGACAGACCTGCTTGCAAGCAACTTTATCAACATGCTTCGCAACCGATCAGCCGTGATGCAAGCAGCGACAATCCTAACCGGACTGACTGGAAACATCTCGATCCCAAGACAGCTTACAAGCTCGACCATCCAAAACCTCGCTGAAACCGAGGAGATGGGTACAAGCGATATCGAGTTTGGAAACTTGGAACTTTCTCCAAGACGCGCGGGTGGTACGGTGCCATACTCCAAGCAGCTGCTTGCACAAAGCTCACTCGACATCGAGCGACTTATCCAAAACGACCTGATGACGCAAATAGCGCTCAAGATTGATTGGAACGCACTCAACGCAGACGGTACGGGCAACACACCTGTAGGTATCCGCCATACAACCGGTGTCGGACTTGTAGAGCTTGGAGCGGATGGCGGTGCGCCGACTTGGGGCGACTTTGTCAAGCTTGAGACCGAGATCTCCATCGACAACGCCGATGTGGACAATATGCTCTACCTCTTAAACGCCAAAGGGCGCGGCTATGTCAAAACCAAGCCAAAAGAATCAGGTCAAGCTATCTACATTGCCGATGGCAACATGATCAACGGTTACAACTATAGAGTCAGCAACCAAGTACCGTCCAACCTTACCAAAGGAACAGGTACCGGACTTAGCAACATCACTTTCGGTAACTTCGCCGACCTTATCATCGCGTTTTGGGGTGGTATCGATCTTATCGTCGATCCATACACGCGTAAAAAAGAGGGGATGGTGGAGATCACTGCGGATCAGTTCTACGATGTGGGTGTTAGACGCGCCGAATCGTTTGCCATCATCGAAGATGCAGCACTTTAGGAGGTGAGATATGTTAGTTAAAGTTTTACGAAGTACGGTCTATCCTGGAGGCACACTCTCTGTGGGAGCGGAGGTGGAACTCCCAAAAGAGGAAGCCCAAACCCTTATAGCCATGGGAAAAGCGGTTGAGATAGAGGAGCGTACCGATGTCGTCATCGATGTCGATGATGATGTGGATTCGCTTGAGAAGATGACCAAGGCAGAGCTTGTAGAGCATGCTGCCGAGTTTGGTATCGAGGTGCCATCATCCTGGACAAAAGCGCAGATCATCGAGGCAATCGATGCGGAGATGCAAGCTGCCGAAGAGGGAGACATAGAGTAGATGGGCTTTTTGGAACAGTCGCAGCGTGTGCTTGATGAAGTCTATCGTACTTTCGGCTTTCAGTCGTTGTACTCCGATGGAGTCAGCACTTATGACGTAACGCTGATCCAAGACAAATCTTATGTTGTCGAGCAGGCAGATATGCTGGTTTACAAAGTTCGCAGCAGTGAACTCGATAGGGTTGGAAGCGGTGCCACTCTCACCATCGATGGCGTTGTCAAAGATATCTTGATGCACCAAAGCAGTGAAGATGCTCTTGAGATCCTCATAGGAGTCAGACGATGAACGAATCAAGCTTCAAAGCGGACATAAAAGCGATAGTAGGCAACCATATAGAGAACTTCTCTATCGAAATCATCCAAAGAAAACAAAAAACTGCAAGCTCTATGAGTGTAGTACTTGCGGTTGTTTTCCAAAACAACTCCGTCACCCAGGAGCTGACAAAAGATCTTATCGAGTACACGGTGCAGAATGATTACAACGATATAGAGTTCGAGACAAAAAAAGATATCAACGACCTGTCAGCAGAGGTGATACTCGTATATGCGGAGATCTACTATCTCTAAAGGAGGTTATATTATGAAATATCAAGTGGTGCGGCCAAACACAACGCTCAAAGTGGGCAAAAAGCTCTACAAAAGCGGTGACGTGTTTGAAGCGAAAAAGGAGGAGATCCAAACGCTCCTCGATGCGAAATATACAAAAGAGGTGAAAGATGGCAAAGCAGCTAACAAGTAAGAACACGTTTCTTATCAATTCTGCGGCGGTACCGGGTGCGACTGATGTTATAACGACAAATGAGTTTGTTTTTGTCAATCCGCAGGCTAAAAGTGTGGAGACAAAAGACATCGGCAACGGTCAGCTTGGAAACTCCAAGACAGTAACTATTCCAGACTGGACAACGGCGGAGTTTGATGTAAGCGTTAATGCAAGAACAAGCGGGACAGCCGGCACGGCTCCTGCATATGCTGCTCTTTTCAAGGCAGTTGGGCTTGCTGAAACTGTCGATACGACAAACAACACGGTAATGTATGCTCCTGGAGGCACTCCGGTCGGTATCGCCAAGAACTACACAGACGGAGCAGTCAGACAGATAGAGGGGATTGCTGGTGATTTAAAATTCAGCGGAAATGTTGGAGAGATAGCGAAGTTTACATTCAGCCTCAAAGGCTTTACAGACCTAAGCGAGACAGCTGAAGCAAATCCAGCGGTAACGCTTGATGCCAACCAAAACCTTATCGTTACATCTGCAACCGCTATCACAGTCGGAGGAGGCTCCATTGCACTACAAGAGTTTGAGTTTACGCTTGGAAACGAGATACAGGAGTCTTACGGTATCGGAGTCAAAGAGTTTTACATATCTGACTTTAAACCCACCATAGCGGTCAAAGCTATCAAAACAAAAGGCAATGCAGCGCATTGGGACGATCTCAAAAACAACACCATCAAGGAGGTTATAGTCACCCTTGGAGGAACTGCCGGAAATACTATCACCTTCACAGCTTCTTACTGTAACCCAAAAGAGGTAAGTGAGAGTGACGACAACGGCGAAGTGGTTTACAACCAGACGTGGGAGTGCCAGTCAAATGCAGGCAACGACAATTTCAGCATAGTTTACAGCTAAGAGGCGGGTTTTTGTAGTTTCCCGCCACCAAAAAACTACGAAAAAACTACAAAGGATTGCAAATGAGTAAAGTTTTTAGCGCGAAAAGGAAAACGGTCGAGTTCGAGTATGAGTTTTTGGACGGTACAAAAGCGACGCTCAAGGCAAGAAGCCTATCAACAAAAGAGCAGGAAGAACTCCAAAAGGAGTTCGAGGATGAGAAAAATGCCATCGAGGGTATCAAGAAGTCCATCAGGCTTGCACTTGCAGGCAACGACAAAGATATCGTCGAAAAGGTCATCAAAGAGCAGTACGAAAACGGGGACTTGATCGAGTTTGTCGGCTCTATCAACGAGCTTATACGGGAAGAAAAAGAAAAAAAGTAAAGAGGCTAAAGCGCTTTGTCAAAGAGTTTAAGAACGAAGCGAGTTGCTGGCACCTCCAAGAGTTCAAAAATGAGCTTGAAGAGGATGCAGTTATCTGGCTCGATGACGAAGAGATGCTTATAGCCGATATCTGGCAGTTGAGTCAGGAGAGTACGGGCATGGGCGGAGTGAATACAAACTATACGATAGTCAAAGACGCATCAAAGCGTTACAGACTTGACGGTTTGGAGGTGCTTCGCGTGTGCAATATAATGAATGGCGAGCTTGTAAAG
>Ga0256831_1000846_pt1 | contig 16234 bp, 11 predicted proteins | sample 132544metaG_FD_189087 | JGI IMG/M metagenome (GOLD analysis project Ga0256831, IMG submission 189087) | Hydrothermal vent microbial communities from Lau Basin, Pacific Ocean - 132-544 | ecosystem: Environmental > Aquatic > Marine > Hydrothermal vents | place: Pacific Ocean: Lau Basin | collected...
GTTTTTTAATGTTGCCAAATAGTTGCTGTAATGCGATTTCTCATCGGTATCGTTTAATCCTTCGAAACCCACATCCTGATAAACTCGTGAAGTGGGGTTATTGTCGAAAGCATTAACCAGCGATTGCAACGTGGAAACGCGCCCCCAAATTGTGGTATCGACATTTACAACTTCCTCTGTTGTTGGCAATCCGTTTTCGAATGCTTTTCTTGAATCTTTTAATACATCTTCAGAAACATCGCCAAGGTTAAAATAGAGGTCTCCTCCCTGATGCTGATCGAGCGAATCGTTTACAAACGGGTCCATCATCCAAAACTCAATAAACTCGATGTTTGAAGTTTCGAAATCGCTGGTTTCAATTTTTCGCATAATTCCGCCCCACCTTGTCTTCGGGTCTTTTAACGTACCGTCAGGGTTCACTCCCGAAGAGTAGTTGGTTGGTGCAGCATCGAAGTTATACGGGCCACGTTCTTTTGGGTAAAATGCAAGGTCGAATACAGGAATATTTGTTGGCTGACCTACCGGAGATTCTTTGGCAGGAAAAATCTCTTTTTCGAATACTTCGCGTACAAAGTGGTTCGACTGCATATCTTTATCGTTTTTAATATGGCTGGGGGTAAGACTATTGTTCCGTAAGAAAAGCGGGTCGATAATATAGAATGCCAGTTTTGCCCGGTTAATTCCGTACTCGAGCGAGTTGGTTAAATTTGCTTCGGGGAAAAGATCGTTTTGATACTGTGGCGTACTTGCCAGCACCCACGATTGCCGTGTTTTCAGGTTAATGGTTGTTTTTGTTGCTTCAAAATCGTCGATGTAGGCAGCACCTTTTGTAGCTTTCGAATGCCCCGGGATTAATTGTGCCACTTCCCCTTCAAAATCAATTGTCGATGGAGTTTTTGTTGTATAAAAAGGAAGTTTATCGAGTGCACGTGTAATCATCATACTTTCTGACGAATAGCGCATATCCATACCAACTTGCAAGTTCGAAACGGGATCGTTTCCGTAATCAACTTTCGAAGTTAGTGGCCGCTCGTGCATATAGAGTGCAGTTGCCCCAATATTGAAGTTATCGGAGAAAGCGTAGTTTGCATAGGCACCCATTAATGTTTTTCGCTGCATGGTAAACAGGTCTTCGCTTTCGGTGGAGACCTGAATTGGCGTGCCCGCTTCGAGCAGTGCCTGATTGATAATTTTTACCCGCCCCAATGTATAATCGACTGTATAATCAACATTTTCGACCAAAATACGACCGCCTGCCGTAACTTTTACCGAGCCCTGTGCTAAATTTAATGCCCCCAGACTAATGTCGGAACTCGAAGAGCCTTTGTAGCTTCCGACCAGTTTGTACTTATTATGTTCGGCATCTTGTTCGGCATAAACACGCGTTGAATCGTAGAGCGATTGAAACGTAAATTTCTTTATCAAATCGGGATCCTGGATTGAATCGGCCAAATGTTTTCCAAATGGTTCGATTACCGGAAAGATGATTCGTCCTTTGGCTGAATTTACGGTTATTCCTTCAATGTAGTCGAACATCCCGTCTTTATTAGGGTCGAGCTGCTTATTCAGTTTATCGAGGTTCATCACCTCCAATAAAATATGGCCGTTTATTCTACTATCTGGTAGGTAGTTAATGTATGTTCCTGTTGAATCGTTCTGATAAACGACATTTAAATTAAACTCGTCGTTGGTAAGCTGATATGCATTTAAATTGTAAATGTTTTTCATCATTAAATCCCATGTTGGAAGTAATGGCGACAAGTTTGTGCCTTTTAACAGTTTCAATATTAACGTATTTGGGGCACTAATTCCGTCGGTCGAGAATTCACCAACCTGAAACGTTTTTCCGTTTGACGTGAAGTTAAAAGCAACAGCCAACACTTCGTCGGTGTTTAACGAAGTGTTTAGCGAGATGTAGCCCAACTGCTGATTTACGGTATATTCCGACGGGCTAAGTTTTCGTGCCTGCTCAATTTTTTCGTAGTCGCGGCCTCCAATAAAATCCTGTCCGAATTGCGCCATCTCCTGAGTAATTTTCGACACATCGCGAATTGCTGCATGGGTATTTACCATTTCGTAATACAGTCCGTTGGCATCGTTATGAGGGAAAATATTTTCGGGATACGGCAGTCCCGGTGTTTCCTGAAACTGCGGTACATTGTTATAAATATTTTTATCGTGTTCTCCCAAATCCTGAAACGAAATAATATTACGTGCTTCGGTAAAGTTGTTCGACTTATTTGTTACCCACACTTCAATTTTATTTATATGAATGGGCGACCGTGGAACGGCCGTATTTTGCAGCCATTCGTCGTAATGGTCGCGGAAATATTGCGCAAGGAAAAAGTGCCGGTTAGCATCGTAATCGGCAGCCGAAAGCTCGAAATTTGTAATTTGTGCACCTCCTTCGGTTTCAACTGTTTTCGACTCTCCTTTATGTTGCGAAAAGAGTGTGGTTACTGTTAATTTTCCAAATTGCATTTCGGCCTTAATACCAAAAAGGTTCGACGCTCCGGTAATTAGCGAGCCGTTTAAAGGCAACGAAACGTTACCGGCTTCAATTCGTTTTAAAATTTCATCCTCGTCGCCAGTGTATTCGAGGTTCATTTTATTTTCGTAATCGAATGTGGCCTCGGTATTGTAGTTCACCCGCATATTCATTTTGGTTCCAATTTGCCCCATCACATTCATCTGTATTTTCTCGTCGAAGTCGAAGGTGGGAACTTTCCGTAACCGTTCGGGAATTGCAGGGTTTTCGGTGGCATTCATTTGGTAGCCGAAACTTACTTCGACAAAACCTTGCGGCTGAATATTAATTGTGTTACCGCCAAAAATACGATTGAATGCTTCGCCCCCCACAGTAAGTTGCGGAATAAGCGATTTTTGCTGATCCAAATCGTGAATCCGTGTACGTTGTTTCCAATAGTTTTTTACCGAATTTTCAAAGTCGTATTTTGCATACTCGTCGAGCGACATACTTTGTGGCAAACGATAATTTAGGTTACCAATTTTTTCGTAAAAAACGTACTGCCCACTCACCGGGTCGTACTCAATCTCGTATTTTATATTATCGGGATTATTTAGAAAGAGTTTTATTGAGTCTTGCTTTGAATAACCAAATGCCGGCTGGTCTTTAAACGGGAATGGCAGTGTTCCTATGGTATCTGCTTGCACTGTATCCGGAACTTGCGCCAATACAATTTCGCCCGAGAAATCGTTTACTCCGGCAAATGCCGAACCGGCAAATGCAAGTAAAACGACAAATAGGAACAAGAAGTATATTTTACGTAAACTTCGGGTCAATTTCATTATTGGTTATAACCTTTTTAAAGCTTGTTTAATTACGCTCTCAACAGTTGCGTCAGGCTGTTCCTGAAGTATTTTCGAGATTGCTTTTTCGGCATCTCGTTTCGCAAACCCCAGCATAACTAATGCAGATAACGATTCATTTCGAATTGTATTGTCTGATGAAAGCAAAATATGACTCGAATCGGCTAATTTTCCCAGCTTGTCTTTTAAGTCGATAATAATTCGTTGAGCTGTTTTTGCGCCAATGCCCTTCACTGCTTTTAAAACGGCAACGTTTTCGGTGGTTACGGCAGCAATCAACTCTTCTTTATTTAACGACGAAAGCATTACAATTGCAGTGGCAGCTCCAACGCCGCTTACCGAAATTAAATTACGAAAAAGATCGCGCTCTCCTTTATCAAAAAAACCGTATAAAATATGTGCGTCGTCGCGCACAACCTGATGCAATAAAAGTGTTCCCTCTTTTTTGCCGTTTATTTTACTGTATGTATTTAACGATACATTAATAAAATAGCCTATTCCTCCAGCTTCAATGATAATGCTCGCCGGATTTACATCAACAATATTTCCACGTATAAATTCGTACATTCAGCATTTGGTTTAAAAATTATTCGTCTCCGGCTTCAATATCAACGCTTTCATCAACCTGATTTGGATTGATATTATATTTTCGTAATGGATTCTTCGAAATCTCGGCATAAATTTTTCTGTTTTTAAAAATATCGATGGCGAGGTAGAGTGCCTGACGGAACGATTCGGGCGATGCAACACCCTCGCCGGCCAGTGAATATGCTGTGCCATGCGATGGCGAGGTTCGCACAATTGGTAGTCCGGCAGTGTAATTTACCCCACGCTCGAACGATGCCAATTTAAAGGGAATCAACCCCTGGTCGTGATACATCGCCAAAATTGCATCGAATTTTCTGTAATCTTCCGAACCAAAAAAACCATCGGCAGGGAACGGCCCCAAAGCAATAATTCCCTCTTTTTTGGCTTGTTCAATGGCCGGAATAATTATCTCTTTCTCTTCCGTTCCAAGCAGTCCGTTATCGCCGGCGTGCGGATTTAACCCAAATACAGCAATTTTCGGTTTTGTTATCGAAAAGTCTTGCTGTAACGTTTTCGCAATTATTTTTATCTTCGAAAGAATTAGCTCTTTGGTTAAACTCTCGGCAACTTTTGCAACAGGAATGTGTGTTGTTACCACACCCATTTTCATTGTTTCGCTCACCATTAACATTGCATAATCTTCGGCATTAAAAATTTTCGCCAAATATTCGGTGTGGCCTGGAAAACTAAAGCTTTCGCTTTGAATATTATCTTTATTAATGGGGGCAGTAATTAATACATCGATAAATCCGTTTTGCAAATCGGAGCAAGCACGGTCTAATGCGGCAAAAGAGGCGTCTCCGGCATCGCGTGTCGATTTGCCCAACTCTACCCGCACATTATCGTCAATACAATTAATAATATGTGCTTTGCGTCCATGCGCTTCTTTTGTTGAACGAATATGATTAAAACTGAGGTTGTTAATATTTAGCGCCTTACGATGGTAAGCCGCAACTTTTGGCGATCCGTAAACGATGGGTGTACACATTTCCAGAATTCGTGGGTCGAGAAGTGTTTTCATTATCACTTCGTAACCAATTCCGTTTATATCGCCGTGCGAAATACCAACCCGTATTGTATTTTGATGTATCATTTTGTTTTAATTTCAGGTAAAAGTAATGAGGTGCAAAGTTAATTTTTTTAATCAATTTTTTTCAAAAAGTTATAAAGCAACCGCGTGCCAAAACCTGTTCCTCCCTCGGGGCGGTAATTGTCCTTTTCAAAAAGAAACGAAACACCTGCTGCATCGAGATGAATCCAATTATAATCGGTAAAATGCTCGAGAAATTTTCCGGCAATTGTTGTTTGTCCTTCACGACTTCCCAAATTATTTAAATCGGCAATTTTCGATTTTAACGGTTTTGCGAACTCCTCCCATAGCGGAACCTCAATAATTCTTTCAAAAGTTTCGTCTCCGGTCTCCTTTATTTTCTCAATATACTTTTCCGAATTTCCCATTCCAACAATGGCGTGGCTACTTGCAATCGACACCGCCGAGCCGGTTAACGTGGCAATGTCGATAACCAATTCGGGAGTGTATTTTTTTGCATACGAAAGGGCATCGGCTAAAATCATACGTCCTTCAGCATCGGTATTCATAATTTCAACCGTTGTTCCGTCGAACATGGTAATTATATCGCCCGGTGCATACGCATTCCCGTCGGGACGGTTGTCGGTTGCGGGAATTAATCCAACAACATGCACAGGCAGATTATTTTTAGCAACGGCGTAAAGTGTGGCGGCAACAACTGCTGCACCTGCCATGTCGCTTTTCATAAAGTCCATCGATTTGGCAGTGGGTTTTAAACTTAATCCTCCGGTATCGAAAACAACTCCTTTACCAACCAAAACTACCGGTTTTCTATTTGTTGCATTTTTGGGTTTCCACTCTAAAATATTAAATGTTGGCGGATCGATACTTCCTTTGTTTACGGCAAGCAGCCCCCCCATTTTCAGCGTTTCAATTTTTTGTTTGTTAAAAACTTCAACCGAAAATCCTGCCTCTTTTGCCATTTGTTCAATCTCGGCAGAGAATTGCGTAGCCGTTAAAAAAGAGAGGGGTTCGTTTACCAGATTTCTGGCATAGAAAACCGCTTCGGTAAGTGTAAGCAACTCTGTTATTTTATTGTCTGAAATTTCCCCGTCAAGAACTTTTATTTCGTCGAGCGAATACTCCTCCTTCTCTTTTTTATATTTGTCGAAAGTGTAACAGGCAAGCAACAATCCCTCTATAAAAGCCGGGAGGAAATTCGAGTTACTCAGGTTTTTTATTTGAATTGTTTTAATTTTGTCGGCTTTTAAAACAGCAAACAGTTTGGCTCCGGCAACTCTGGCCGCTTCAATTTGTAAATGCTCCTTTTTACCATCCTCTAGTTTCGCAAAAAACAAAATGTTGGGATATTTATTTAACGTACAGGTATCGTCTTTCTCCAGTTTCTTTTTTATATATCCCGATTCGTTGTTGCTTAACAATGCAAACGTAAGTTGTTCCGAATTGGTAAAAAGGGTTGCCAGAGAAGTGCTATCAGTTAAATCTGTTATTTTTGAAATTTGTGTATGCATAATTTATTTTTTTGCTAAAATAATATATTAATATTGTTTGCGGAAAATTATAAAACTTTTGGGAAGAGATTGATGAGTTATGAAAATTGATGCGATTTTTAACAAAGCGGCAAATTTGGAACCGCTGACACTTAAAGAGGGATTGTTTCTTTACGAAACAGCTCCCACAAACGAATTGATGCTGGTTGCCAACGAATGCCGGAAAAAGCAAGTTCCCGGGGGGAAAGTGGGATGGATAATCGACCGGAACATTAACATTACAAATGTATGTATCTCGGGTTGCAAGTTTTGTAATTTTCATTGTAAAATAAACGACAATGTTCAATACATTACAACTCTTGAAGAGTATTACAAGAAAATTGACGAGCTTTTTGCTGTTGGTGGACGACAGATTTTGGCACAGGGAGGAATGCACCCCGAACTGGGTCTCGACTTTTATATTCAACTTTTTTCCGATTTAAAACAACGCTACCCCGACTTAAAGATTCATGCACTCGGGCCTCCGGAGGTTGCATTTTTAGCAAAGAAATCGAGGAAGAGTTTCCGTGAAGTTCTGGAGGAGCTGGTTAAAGCCGGACTTGAAAGTTTACCGGGTGCCGGTGCCGAAATTCTTTCGGAACGAGTACGGAAAACAATTTCGCCGGGAAAATGCAGTGCCCGCGACTGGCTCGATGTGATGCGGGAAGCTCATAAAATGAATTTGGTAACATCGGCAACTATGATGTTCGGACACATTGAAACAAAACGGGAGCGGTTGCAACATTTAATTTCGATACGAGAGGTTCAAAGCGAAAAACCTGCAGGGAATCACGGTTTTGTAACATTTGTTCCCTGGCCGTTTATGGATGAGGGGACGGTTCTTCGTGACGAGGGAATTACAAACAATTCGACAGCAAACGACTATTTGCGGCTAATTGCAATGAGCCGAATTATGCTGAACAATGTTAAAAACATTCAGGCTTCGTGGTTAACCGTGGGAGCTACAACCGGCCAGCTTTGTTTGCACGGTGGTGCCAACGATTTTGGCTCAATTATGATGGAAGAGAATGTTGTTTCGGCGGCAGGAGCAGCCTATAATCTCGACACCGACGGAATTCAGCAGACAATTCGTGATGCCGGGTTCGAACCACGCTATCGGAATCAGGCGTATGAAGATGATATTTTGGCAACCTTTTAAATACTGTTTTTTTACATTCGAATATTTTTTTCAAAAAAATTTTTTCTTTTCAGAAAAGAAACTATTTTTGCATCGCTTTTGAAAAAGCAAACGTTCTTATAACAGATTGAAATTCTCTATTAGCTCAGTTGGTTAGAGCGGTCCCGATGTACTTCGGGATTAATCCGTAGGTCGTAAGACCGTTAACTTACTGGGAGAAAGAGAAAAAGAAATATTCCCTAGTAGCTCAGTTGGTTAGAGCGGCGGACTGTTAATCCGTAGGTCGTAGGTTCAAGTCCTACCTGGGGAGCAGGATAAAGGTTAGCAGATGCTAGCCTTTTTTTATTTGATCATGTTTTATATTTATATTCTATACTCCGAAAATGCTGACAAATATTACATTGGCCAAACCGATAATGTTGAAAGGAGACTTTTGGAACACAACGAACTTTCCGAAAATTCATTTACCTCGAAATATCGCCCTTGGGTTTTAATGGCAAAATTTGCAGTTGGAAATTCGAGGGGAGTGGCATTAAAAATTGAAAAACACATTAAAAAGCAAAAAAGCAGAAAATACATTGAGCAAATTATTGAAAGAAAATCTATTCAAAAACTAATTGAAAAATATAGCTCAGTTGGTTAGAGCGGTCCCGATGTACTTCGCATAGACGTCAACTTAGAGGACTACCTGGGGAGCTTAATAGAAAAGGTTGGCAATTTTGTCAACCTTTTTTCCGCACCTATTAAAACTTACTTAAACATAAGATATACAGACTTTTAATGGCGTCGTTTATGGGAAAAGAAAGTTTGAAATTTCCCAAAGCAGCTTGTGCTCCTTTTTCTTGTTGAAAAATGCTATAAAATTTTTCGATAAATCCATATTCACACGTCTGTAAGGCGACATAAAGAATGTGTCTTTGCTATGACATAAACTAAGCCGTATACGATGTGTTTTGTCTGTTGGGTTTACCCAATTTCTATTTGTCGTAATTAAAAAACCGGAGGTGGTGTCCCATTTTATCGCGCTTGGTTTTCATATATTTCTGATTGTGTTCGTTGGGCTCAATTTCGATGGGAACAATTTCGGCAACTTCCAATCCATATCCTTCCAGACCAATTCGTTTTACCGGGTTGTTGGTTAGCAATCTCATTTTCGATACGCCAAGTGCCGAAAGAATTTGTGCGCCAACCCCGTAATCGCGTTCATCGGCATTAAACCCAAGGTGCAGGTTTGCATCAACCGTATCAAGACCTTCGTCTTGCAATTTATATGCGGCAATTTTATTAAGCAATCCAATTCCTCGTCCTTCCTGCATCATATATACAATTACGCCCTTCCCCTCTTTTTCAATCAACCGCATCGACTCGTGCAGTTGGTCGCCACATTCGCAGCGCAGCGAGCCAAAAATATCGCCTGTCATACACGACGAATGAACCCGCGTTAAAATGGGCTCATCGGGTTCCCACTCGCCTTTAATCAGTGCAACGTGTTCGGCACCGTTCGATTTTTGGCGGAAAGGAATGATTCTGAATTCGCCAAATTGAGTGGGCAGATTTACCTCTTCGCCACGTTCGATTAAACTTTCGTTTTTAAACAGGTACGAGATTAAATCTTTTATACTTATCAGTTTCAGATTAAATTTCCCGGCCATTTTTGCCAGTTCCGGAAGGCGCGCCATTGTTCCGTCGTCGTTCATTATTTCTACTAAAACCCCCGAAGGTTTTAATCCTGCAAGGCGTGCCAAATCGACTGCGGCTTCGGTGTGCCCACTGCGGCGCAATACACCCCGGCTTTTTGCTTTTAACGGGAAAATATGCCCCGGACGTCCCAGTTGCTCGGGGCGTGTTTTATCGTTTACAAGCATCTGTATTGTTGTGGCACGGTCGGCAGCCGAAATACCCGTGGTTACATCGGGGTGAATAGCATCAACCGATACCGTAAAATTGGTTTCGTTCGACGATGTATTTTTCCCAACCATAAGATTGAGGTCGAGTTCGTTACAGCGTTCCTCGGTAAGAGCTACGCAAATTAACCCGCGCGCATGAATTGTCATAAAATTAATAATCTCGGGTGTAACCAGCTCCGAGGCAACAATTAAATCGCCTTCATTTTCTCTGTCTTCATCGTCGACAACAATTACCATTTCGCCATTTTTAATGGCCGAAACAGCTTCCTGAATTGTATTTAGCTTAATATCTGTCATTCTCAATTGTTTTTAAACCGTGTACAAAATTAGAACAATTATTTGCATTTAAATATTTATTATTTTTGAAGTGAAAAATTCAGAACAATAATTAATAATAGACCTGTTATGCCAGTAGTAAAAATTCAAACCAATTCCGAAGTTCACGATAAAGAAAAATTAATGGATAATGCAGCGAACCTGTTAAGCAATGTTTTAGGGAAACCGTTGCAATACATTATGGTTATTATCGACACAAATACCGATATGCTTTTTGCGGGCACCCGTGAGCCGCTGGCTTATATTGAACTAAAAAGTATTGGATTGCCGCAGAACCGGACTTCGGAAATTTCGGCAGAGTTGTGCAATTTTATCGAGAGGGAACTGAATGTAGTTCAAAACCGTATTTATATTGAATTTGCCGATGCACAACGAAATATGTTTGGATGGAACGGAGGAACATTTTAGGCCCGTTTCGATTTTTCCCAGTTAACCGATTGTCGCCCTTTAAAATAGCGAATTATTCCGCGAATTGAAGCATAATTTATGGTGGCAAAATAGTAGGGTACAAACAGCAGTTTAAAACGGATTTCCCGGTTTTCGAAATACCAACCCACAACTGCCAGTAAATAACTTAAAATCTGAATGTAGAAAAATACAGTATAGAACTGAAACTCGAACCAGCTATTTTGTTGAATAACAATAAACAGATTCACAAAAAAAAGTAAAACAAGCGAAATGGGGGCGAGTGTCCAACGGAGCACTTTATGCGAAAAATATTGCCACGAAAGAAGCCCGTATTTAAATGGATTCAACAGCCCTTTTAGTCTGAAAATAGTTTGAACTCCACCGGCAGCAATTCGTATTTTTCGTTTTAACTCCTCTTTTACATTTAGCGAAGCGGTCTCTTCGGCAAAAGCATTTGGTGTGTATGCAATGTGGTAGCCTTTTTGTGCTATCCGCAGCGAGATAATAAAATCGTCGAGCAGTGTGTCGGTTTCCACATCTTCGAAAAGTTCGGTGCGAATGGCAAAGAGTTCACCAACAGCACCCACTGCCGAGTTCAGTTCGGCATCCATATTTTTTATCCACGACTCGAATTTCCAGTACAACCCCTCGCCTGAACCGGCAGCAGCATCGGCCTCTTTTTCAACAATACGTTTTTCGCCGGCCACACATCCTGTTTTTTTGTTGCTGAATTTGGCAACAATTTCGCGAATCGACTGATTCCCTAAAATAGTATTTGTGTCGGAGAAAATAATAATAGGCGCTTTTACAAATTTCACTCCGCGGTTCATGGCGTGCATTTTGCCACGCCGTTCGCTTAAATGATATACTTCGAGTTTGTCGTATTTTTTAAGTAGTTCGGGTGTGCCGTCGTCGGAACCGTCGGTTACCCAAACGTATTGAATTTTCTCTTTCGGATAGTCGAGCGAAAAGGAATTCTCAACCTTCTGATGCACATAATCTTTTTCGTTAAACGCCGTAACAAACAGGCAAACATTGGGTTCGTAATTTTTGTCGGTTTTTAAAAAACGGTTGGGGAAAAACAGTTTCTTTAATTTTAGCAAAACAAACAGCACCAACGAATACCCAATAAAAGTATAAAACAAAATAAAAAGGAGTATCCAGAATAGTAGTGTCATAATTGTTCGATGTGCTTTTTGTAAAAATCGATTAATTTACTTGCCGAAGTTAAGTTATCAAATTTTTCGTGAATAAACTCAATGGCATTTTTACTTATTGAATCGAAATAGTCGCGGTTCTCAATCAGTTCAAAAATGGCACTGTTAAAATCGGCGGGTGTGTTTGCAACAATAATATTCTTGCCCGATGTGGTTGCAATTCCCTCTGTTCCAACGGTTGTCGACACAATTGGTTTTCCCAGTGCCATTCCTTCAATTACTTTAATTCGCATTCCACTCCCCGAATTTATGGGCACAATCATTATCGATTTTGAGTTCATAAATTCGTAGGCATCTTGCACTTCTCCCTCGAAAACTACATGGGGAGCCTCCAGTTTTTTTTGTAACCAATGTGGAGCATTTCTCCCGGCTACATAAAATTTAAGTTCGGGATATTTTTTATGAATATCGTTCCAGCAATTGTCCATAAACCAAACTAACCCTTCCTGGTTGGGGGTCCACTCCATCGACCCGATATGAAACAAGGTGGGGTGTTCCAAATTTTTGGCGTTTGGAATTAATACCGACGAGTCGATTCCGGTTTGCGAAACATGACTGGGTTTACTATTCCCTAAATCGTTCAGCAATTTTCCGTCGCGTTCGGTAATGGGAACAATTAAATCGTAGTCATTCAACAATCTTATTTCAAACTTTTTTATCCGCCGTGTTAGTATTTTTAAATACCATTTTTTTGCTCCCCGCGAATTGAGAGCTGTTCGTTCCCAAATTTCGTGTTCGATATTGTGGGCACGGTAAACAATTTTTGCCGTCGAATATTTTCTGATTATGGGAATATAAGGGCATACATAAAGCCCTTCGAGTTGAATAATATCGAACGTATTCTCTTCGAGCGTTCTTTTTAGTTCGGCCTTAAATGCTTTCGAAATAAAGCGGACAGCATTGTATGGTTTTCGCGAAAAAAGTAAATTCCAAAGTGCCGACAGTGCAAAGATGCGGGCAGGAACATCGACCAGTTTAAAGTTGGCTAAATCTTTTATCGGTTCGGGAATTTCGTCAACAGAAATATGATGCTTTGCCGTATTCATCGACAAAACAGTAACCTGATGCCCAAGCAACGAAAACCCGCGGGTTAAATTCATTGTGGCAATTGCACCTCCATCTTTTGTTGGATAAGGCACTTTATTGGTTACCTGCAGAATCTTCATCTTTTTTCTTTTTTATGAATCTTTTCAATCCCAGCTTTTTTAAAAATTTCGAATAAGTCTCGGCCGACATAATTGCCGAATCGGTTCCGGCTTTATACGACAGCCAAATACCAATTGGTAGAAATAAAAACGACGAGAACCACATTCCGGTAAACATTTGCCAAACATCTTCGCGTGCCGATTTTTCGCCGGTCATTGAAATAATGTAGTAGGCAATAAACAATAGAATAGATACAACTACCGGCATTCCGAGGCCGCCTTTGCGAATTATTGCCCCAAGTGGTGCCCCAATAAAAAAGAAAATTAATACCGCTATTGAAAGGGTAAATTTTCGGTGCCGTTCCATTTCGTGTTTATTAATGTACTTTTTGCGTTCGTACAATTGCCCTTGGTAGAGTGTTATATTTCGAATATTACTTTTTGCTATTTCAAGAGCATTTCCAACAATTTCAGCTTTTACCCATTTGTCAATTCCGGCAAAATATTCGTCGAAATTAAAAGTAGTGTCGGCTTCTATGGTGAGGTTACGCTTTAGCGAGTCGTTTGGTGCTGTTATATCGAACACACTCAATGTTAACGGGCGGTTAATGTTTATTTGTAAAATGAAATCGCGTAACCGTTTTTTATATTTTGTGGTTAGCGAATCTTCCATTAAAACAAGGTTATGGATATTTAACATGCGGTACGAATTTTTAAATATGCTTTCGTCGCTTTTATTAAATGCAAAATCTTTTACTCGTACCCGAATGGTTTGTTCTTTAAATTTATCGCGTCTGAAGGGGTGTTTTTTTCGCTCCTTTCTGTCTCTTGTTTTCTCTTCGGAGTAGTTAACACCACTATAGAGGGTAAGCACCATGTATTTTTTGTCGTCGGTCATTTGCATGTATCCCGAGTCGGCAACAGTAACATTTTCGTTATAATTGGTTCCGGTGTGGTTGTATATAAGGAGGTCGTACAATTTATTCGATTTAGTATCTTTTCGTCCTACTTTAATGCTGTAGCCGGTCATTTCGTTGGTAAAAACTCCTTGTTGTAAAACCAGTTCGGGTTTTTGCTGTTTTACACTGTACATTAATGTTGTAAACTTCAGGTTGGTGTACGGGAGTATTGTATTCGAGAAATAGAAAGCAATTATTGTAACAATTATTGCAATTACAATAAGTGGTCGCATAATTCGGAACAGCGAGATACCCGACGACTTCATGGCAACCAGTTCGTATTTTTCGCCCAGCGATCCAAAAGTCATAATCGATGCCAGTAGCATTGCCAGTGGAAATGCAAAGGGAAGCAGCCCGAACGAAGCATAGAAAAGCATTTCGGCTAAAACTTTAAAGTCGAGTCCTTTCCCAACCAAATCGTCGACATATTTCCAAAGAAACTGCATCAGAAGTACGAATACAACAATAAAGAAGGTCATGAAAAATGGCCCCAGGAAAGATTTTATTACGTACCAATGCAAGCGCTTCATACAAAGTTTTATTAAAAGAAACGTTTACAAAACTAAGTTATTTTAAGGATTAGGAAAGTAAAAGAAGGTGAAGAAAACACGATAAGTGAAAATTTGACATAAAAAATAACAATTGTATAAAAGTTACTTCTGCTACGACCCCAAAACATGTTTTAAATCAGATACCTGCGAATTCCAAAGTTCTTCGGTTTCTTCCACTTCATCTTCGTCTGAAAAATCGATAATTAACAGCGAAACGTCGCCGGTAAGTTCGTCGCGTGTAATTTTAAATTCAAAATAGGTATCTTCTTCATCAACCCAGGTAAACCGAACCATTACGTTTTCTTTTCGAAGGCTCATTTCTGCGGTCTGCTCAGAGTCGTTCCATATAAAGGTGAATAATTTTCCTTTTATTCGAACATCGTCGGCAAACCATTCGCTTAAACCCGAAGCGGTACTTAACCGATTATATAAAACTTTTGGAGAACAATTTATAACATATTCAAGCTGAACTTTTACTTTATCTGCCATGCGTTTGATTTTTTGCCAATATAATATATATGATTGTAACTTGCAACTCGCAAAAAAAGAGAAGCCTTAAATTCATAAATAAACAAATTACAATTGCTTGTATCGAATTATTTTGTCCGATTTTCTACCGAGTTTAAAATACGGTAACCCACCAACCTGTCGAAACGGCCGGCCGGAGCTTTGTAGTACACAAATATCTGATAGTCGTTTTCAGTTTCCCAGAAACTGCCTTCAATGTTTTTATCGTCGGCAATTGGCGAACCCTGCGGTACATAAACATACTGGAAATTGTAATAACCCTGTTTTAAAAGAAGTGTAAGTTCGTATTGACTTGTGTCGAAATTCCAGGTCATTTCGTTGCTTTTATTCGCATTCCAGCCGGTTAGTGCTCCAAAAACATTTACCGACCCACCCAATAGTATCGATTCGAGCTTTAAACTAAAGTGAGTAAAAACATAGTCGCATTCGGTATCGAAATCCTGTATTTCCGGGTCCTGACTTTCAATAACATATTTTCCGTTCATCTCTTTGTAGGCAAAAAACTTTTTATTTGCCCGTACTTCGCCCGGCATTAATGTTTTATGATAATAAGGCCGAAAAAAATCGGTCGACAGAACATTTTCTCCCGGAATTCGGTTGGTTCTAATGTCGAAATACCGGAATTCGTTTCCGGCTTCAAATACATTTTCGCGATTGTAACCGTACACCAACTCACCCTTTTTTATATACTGCGGTTTTAGGTCGCGAATGGCATTGTCCCAACGGTTGTTTTGCATTATAACCACTTTTATCTCGTCGCGAGCGTTAATTATCTCCATATTTTTATGGTAAACAGAGAAATCTATTTCCTGGTTTTCTCCTTTAAAAGCATCTTGTCTTGCCCGCCGCACTGTACCCACAATATCGGTTAACGGCTCAACAACATAAAAACGTTGCGAAATAATAATCTTTTCTTTGTCGGCATCTTCGTAAACCAATAGGGCATAATTTCCCGAAAGTTTAATCTGAACGTCTTCGTTTGGAATGGTAAGCTGATAGTTTACATAGTCGAAAGTTGTATTAAACGATAATTTATAATCGCGTATTTGATTTTCGACATAGCCGTCTAAATAGTCTTCCTGTACCAAAAAACTTTCGTTCCAATCGGCATCGCAATGAATAATGGTGTAGTAATAGTTTTTTACGTCGGCCGAAAGGTCGTCGAATTTAAATATCAACCTTGTATCTTCGTGCAAGGTTAAAACCGGATTCGATAGCTCAAACCCTTCGCGATACATTAGAACCGTTTTAATGTTTTCGTTATACACTGCATTCTCGTAGTAGAAATTATTGTTTTGCCCCAAAACGAGAGAAACGAACAAAAACGTAAAATTTATTAACAATGAAATTTTTTTCATATTGTACTTCTTAAAAAAGTGAAGATAGTTATTTTTTGAAATGATTGAAATTGTAAAATTTAATAAACGAACGAAAGTTTACTATTTAAAAGCTGTAATGTTTTTTTTTGAATTACAGCAAATTATCTATTCCATTCAATTAACGGAATTTAACAAAAATAATTGTGAATACAGCATCAACCTTTACGT
>Ga0256831_1000847_pt1 | contig 16195 bp, 12 predicted proteins | sample 132544metaG_FD_189087 | JGI IMG/M metagenome (GOLD analysis project Ga0256831, IMG submission 189087) | Hydrothermal vent microbial communities from Lau Basin, Pacific Ocean - 132-544 | ecosystem: Environmental > Aquatic > Marine > Hydrothermal vents | place: Pacific Ocean: Lau Basin | collected...
ACGGCAAACAGCCCGATACCAAGCAGAATCTGATGCAGGTAGTGCTGCACCAGCTCCTGGTTATTGCCAATATAGTATCCAACCAGGGCCAGAACAATGACCCACAGCCCGGCGCCCAGCCCGGTAAAGGCGGCGAACAGAGGCAGATTCATCCGGGTGATGCCCGCGGGCAGGCTGATATATTGCCTGATTCCGGGAAGCAGGCGGCCGATAAAGGTGGAGATATGACCATGCTCGGCAAAGAAACGATCTGCCTTGTCCAGGCTTTCTTTACTGACAAAGACATAACGACCATACTTCTCAAAAAACGGTCGCCCCCACAGAACCGCCAGCCAGTAGTTGAACAGCGCTCCCAAAAGACTGCCGCCTGTTGCCGCCAGGATAACCAGGATCAAGGACATCTCACCCCGGGCCGCGAGATACCCTGCCGGCGGCACCACAACCTCGCTGGGAAAGGGAAAAAATGAGGACTCGAGAAACATCATGATGACGATGCCGGGATAGCCCCAGTGGCCGACCGTCTGAACGATCCAGGTGGTGATTGTATGCAGAATTTCCATAAAAAATATCCTTTTCAACCTGTGACAATCTCGTAAGAAGCCAAGTAAAAACACAAAAATACTGGTAAGCGGGGTGGAGCGGAGCCCCCGAGGAGTAGTCTTCCGGGACGGGTCACAACCATACAGGCGGTACGCCAACCAATCGCCCCGGAACAGGACGCCGTAGATCTAAGTTTTTACGACACAATCAACCGGTAAAGATTATGGCAAGGCCGATAAACAGACAATAACCGGCAAAGACATAAAGGGAATGTCTGCTTAGATAGGCGATCAACCAGCGAATGGCCGCATAGCCGGAAACCAGGGCCGCCAGAAAACCCGACGCCAGGGGCAGCAGAAAATGGTCCGCCGCCGGCATGGTAAAAAGGTCTTTACAGGCCAGCACTCCGGCGCCAAACAGCACCGGGACAGACATCAGGAAAGAAAAACGGGCCGCTGCAGAGCGGTCGAGATTTCTCGTCATCCCACCAGCAATGGTGGCGCCGGAACGGGAAACTCCGGGCAGCAGGGCAAGGACCTGGGAACAGCCGATCCACAGGGCATCATGCCAGTTGATCTGGCCGGTGGATCGGTTGCGCTTGCCAACAAGCTCTGCCGCAACAAGGAGGGCCGCGGTAACAAGGAGAAAAAAACCGGTGGCCCGCGCGCTGGCAAAGGCGGACTCGACCAGGTCTTTTGCCAGCAGACCGACAACCACAGCCGGAATGGTGGCAACAATCAGGTACCAGCCCATGCGCGCCTCTTCAGTGGCAAAGGGTTTCCGCATCCACAACCCCTTGACGAAGGCCGCGGCTATCTCCATAAGATCATGCCGGAAATACACAATGACGGCAAACAGGGTGCCCCACTGCACCAGGACATCAAAAATAAATGCCTGGACCGGATCAAATCGCCAGCCCAGAACATGGGGAACAAGCACCAGGTGACCGGAACTGGACACAGGGATAAATTCTGTCAATCCCTGGACAATCCCAAGTATAACGGCCTGGAATACACTCATAAACTCGGCTCCCTGTACTTCATGATATTGTCTTCAATCCCATCTCCATACCCGGTTGCAAACAATGGCTACACCAACACGGACAGAACACCATACAAGAGTTGGTCGTGATATGCTATTTTTTCCTGTTCACAACAGGAAGCCGGAAGCAAGGGGGCCTTGAAATCATGCAATTTTGCAGGAACCCTGAAGCAGATAACTTGTCATCTGCTCTACCGACAGGGGTCGGCTGAAAAAATATCCCTGGATTTCATCACAGTTCTGCCGCTGAAGGATGGACAACTGCTCCTGGCGCTCCACACCCTCGGCGATCACCCCCAGGCCCAGTCCATGCGCCATGGTGATAATTGCCAGGGTAATCGCCTCATCACTTGGATTATCGGTTATGTCATGGACAAAACTCTGGTCGATTTTCAGCTGGTCCACCGGAAAGTGTTTCAGGTAGCTCAGCGATGAATAGCCGGTCCCGAAGTCATCAATGGACACCCGAACCCCCAGGTCCTTTAATTGTTTAATCAACCGGGTCGACTGGTCTAAATCGTCCATGATCAGGCTCTCGGTGATTTCCAGCTCAAGGAAAGCGGGATCAAGCGCGGTTTCCCGCAGGGTCCGGCGCACAATATCAACGATATTACCATACAGGAACTGTTTGGACGACAGGTTGACCGCCACCCGGACCGGTTCCAGGCCCATATCCTGCCAGTTTCGTATCTGACGGCAAACCGTGCGCAGGGCCCACTCACCCATGGGCAGAATCAGACCGCAATCCTCGGCAACGGGGATAAACTTTGCCGGCGAGATCGGACCGAATTCACTGTTTTGCCAGCGCAGCAGGGATTCGGCGCCAACAAGACTCCCATCAACGGCCCGGACCTGGGGCTGATAATAAATCTCCAGCTCTTCCGCCTCCAGGGCGGCCCGAAGACGCTGTTCAATATCCAGCCGTTCCCTGATCCTGTCGTTCATTGACCTGGAGAAAAACCGATACAGGCCGCGCCCGCATTCCTTGGCCCGATACATGGCCGTGTCCGCGTTTTTTAACAGCTCATCACCATCTTCTCCATCACCTGGATACATGCAGATACCGATGGTGCAGGAGATATACACATCCTGGCCCTGCACGGAAAAGGGCGGTCCCAGCTCGGCAAGCAGTCCATCGGCAAAACGGGCCGCCGCAGCAGGCCCTCCTATCCGATCGACCACGATCACATATTTATCCGAGCCAAGATGGGCCAGGATGTCATCGTCGCCGCAATGGGTCTGCAATCGCTCTCCCACCCTTTTCAACAACTGGTCAGCGCCGTAATGACCTATCTGGTCATTCACCTTTTTGAACTGATCAAGATCTATGTAAAAAACAGCCGCGGCCATGTCCGGATCAGTCCGCTTTATCATCTCGGCAAGATGCTCATGGAGCAGGATGCGATTCGGCAGACCGGTGAGCATATCATGGGTGGCCTGGTAAGCCATTTGCTGCATCATCTTATGTGTCTCGGTCACATCGGTAATGCCGAGGACCACCCCCTGCGTCTTGCCAGAGGCGGTATGAAGCAGTCCGGCGGAGGTCCGCACCACATGCTCCCTATTCTTCCTGTTGACGAGAATCCCGTTTTCCTGCAGGGTGACACTTCCCTTATCCCGAAGACAACGGGCAACAATATCGGCCAGCCTGTCGTCTGAACTTTCACTGACAGCGGGAAAGATCTCTTCCAGAGGTCTCCCCCTGGCCTCGGAGAGAGAATAGCCGGTCAGATTGGCGGCAACAGGGTTCAAATAGTCCACCCTGCCGGCGCTGTCGGTTGCAATGACCCCATCACCAATGGAGTGAAGGATCACCTGGGCCCGTTCTTTTTCCTTAAATAACTGGACGATGGTCTCTTCAAGGCGGCGCCATATCCAAAGCGGATAACTGAGGGCCAGCACGATCAGCAGTGCGGTCGGCGGAAACCACAGGTGAAATTTATGCAGAAGGAAAAGGGACACGAACAGGGTGAGGAAAAAAAGAAGAACAACAAAAAAAAGACTCTGCCTCGGCGTGAGCAGCGAATAGAGCAGCATGGGAACCAGGGCCAGGACAGCGACAAGGACCAGGCGCCATTGCATGGATACCGGAACAATGAGAGTATTGTTCAACAAGCCACTCAACAGGTTGGCATTATACTCGATTCCGGGCATGGGAATCGATTTCCCGGAAACCGGGGTCGGCAGACTGTCACCAAGGCCAAGGGCGGTAACTCCAACCAGAACCAACTTGCCGGCAACTGCTTCCGCCGGATAATCGGGCTGCATAAAATCGGAAAAAGAGATTGCGGGAAAATGGCCGGGCGGACCGGTAAAGGAGACATAGACCGGACTGTCTCCATACCTCTGTCTGATCTCTTTGGCAGTTTCCCGGTCCCTGCCGCCGGTTGCCTTTGTGGAGGATGCTGTCTTTTCCGCAGACAACTGCAACATTGCCAGCACAAGGGCCGGATACTGTTTTCCGCCTCCGGTTGACTCCAGTAATGTCCTGCGCACAATTCCATCCGGATCCAGTTGAGCATCGACATGGCCAAGACCGGCCGCCGCCCTGATCAATCCGGGCAGGGGCAGAGTCAGTTGCAGGGCTCCCCCGCCAACCATTTTTTCATGGAAAACCGGCAAAATAACCCGACCGCTCCGGGCAAGGGCCGCAGCCAGGATGCGATCATCTTCAGGATCATTGCGGTTTGCCTCGGAAAAGATGACGTCATAGCCAATGGCCTCAGCGCCGCCCCGGCTGAGTTTGTCGATCAATTGCGCATGGATACGCCGGGACCAGGGCCAGCGGCCATATTCCCGCAGACTGAGTTCATCAATGGCAATGATCAGGACATCATTGGAAGGCTTTTGGTAATAGACGGTTGAAAACAGATCATACAGGGTCAGGTCCCAACGCTTGAGGCCATCGGACAGGGTGAGGGCTATACCGAGTACCAAAAGCAGTACAGTGAGCAGAAAGCGTTCGCGTTTATGGGAGGAGGAAACTGTTTCCATGAAAAATCAGGAGGTTTTGCAAGCCGCCTCAGAGGTAATATTGGTGATTTTTTTTGTGACTGGAATAATGATTATTTTTGATGAACTCGTAAAAATTCAAAATTTTCTCAAAGATGGCTAAGTAAAAACACAGATATACAAGGAGTGGTGTTCCGGGGCGGGTCGCAACTATACAGGTAGTATGTTGTGAATCGCCCCGGGACACACGACGCAGTAGATCGAAGTTTTTACGACGCCATCATTTTTTGTATGAATTATTTTTGCAGTATACCAGACAAGAAGATGAATCAAAAGAAGGGAAGGCAATATTTACAGAACAATTACCCAGGAGCCGGGCAGAAGGACCTGTTATGCAAAACTGCCTCAGTTATGGACCAAAGGTACTCTTTTCCTGCGCAGAAGTGGATATACTTGGGAAAACAGCATTCCGACGAGCATCAGGCCGCAACCGAACAATCCCCGCCCGGAGAGTGTTTCCCCAAGCAGCCACCAGCCGCCAACAGCTGCGAATACGGCTTCAAGGCTGAGAAGAATGGATGCATGGGCAGGATGGGCCCAGCGCTGGGCAACCGTCTGCAACGTGTAGCCGATCCCGACCGAACAGAGGCCGCCGTAGAGGATGGGTATGGTTGCACCATAAACAGCAGGCAGCGAAATTGTCTCGAAACAGAGGGCAACGATCAGGCTGAACAGGCCACAGTAGAGAAACTGCGCCATGGCAAGACGGATGGGATGGGTACGCGGCGATAGATAGCCAAGTAACAGCACATGCAGGGCCCAGACCCCGGCACCGGCCAGAACCAGGAGATCTCCTGTACCAATGGTGAAATCCTCGCGGACGCTGAGAAAATACATGCCTATCGTTGCCAGCAATGCCCCAAGCCAGGTGCCGCAACTGGTCCGCCTGCCGAGGACAAGACCAAAGATGGGAACAAAAATAACATACAGCCCGGTAATGAATCCCGCCTTGCCGGCGCTGGTATACAGAAGGCCGACCTGTTGCAGGCTGGCCCCGACAAACAAAAGACAACCCGCCCAAAGGCCTGCCTTTCCAGGTGGCATGGCCGCGCCAACTTCCTTTGCCATGGTGTGATCCGCCCGCACGGTCATCGGCAGCAGGCATAGTCCCCCCAACAGGAAGCGGATACCGTTAAAGGTAAACGGGCCAACATACTCCATGCCGGCCCTCTGGGCGACAAATCCAAAGCCCCAGACCAGGGCGGTTACCAGCAAAAGGAGATCGGCAACCACAAACGTATGTTTTTCTTCTTGCAATCTCACTGATGTTCTGTTTTTTTACATGACCTGTTCAGCAACGCCACAGAGGCTGACTCCACACCCGAAACCCGATAAAACGAATCCATCTATTTTTCAACAAACCGGCCTGCCGGACCATATTGGCCGGCGACAACAAACCATAAAAACACCTATGAAAAAACAACTCTCTCCATTTCTCTTACTGTTCTGTTCGCTACTCCTTCTCTCCGCCTGCGGCGGAAAAGAGGTCAATCCCTATGCGTTTCACGGCCCTGTCTATCCACCAACCGACAAGGTACAATACATCTTTCAGGCGGCCCAGGCCGCTCCACCATGCCGGGTTTTTGCCGAATTACTGGTCAGCATGCCGGCAGGAACGGATGGCGCCGCAATGCGCGCAAAACTTGACCGGGAGGCAAAGGCACACGGGGCCGACCTGGTCCTTCTTGGTCAGGCCCGCAGGATGAAAGATAACCCTGGTTTTACCTTTGCCTATTTTGGACCTGGCCGGGAATATCGCTGCAACGATCAGTGGTGCGGCTGGAAATACAGCTTTGATGTCTGGGACAGACAGGGTGAATTTGTTGGTATAGGTCTTGGCCAGTGGGGCAACAAAGATGTCTCCTTCCCCTATCCGGTAATGCTGCAGGCCGCCTTTCTGCGCTGTCATTGACGGCTGGCCGGAGGAGGTTACGGACCGCATCTCTGTAACCCACCCTTTTTATCATGATACTCTCCCTTCTCAACATCCTTGCCATTTTGCTGGTGCTGACGATCATCCTGATCATCGCCCTGCTGTGCTGGCTGTTGTTCACACTTATCCGGCCCGCGTTTAAAGAAAAACAGCCCGAACCGATACCGGTTCCCGGAACGGACGGGACAACCGCTTTGGCGGAAAGCGACATCAACATGCTGGCCGACATCCTCTCTTCGGTCAATGAAAGCCTGCGCAAAAAAATACGCCGTCTCCACCATCAGCAACGACTGTATCAGGAACTGGTCCAGAGCAGCAACAGTATTATTCTCCGACTTGATCCTCAGGGCAAAATCCTCTTTATCAACCAATACGGGCTGGATTTCTTCGGATTTACCCGTGATGATCTCGTTGATCACAGCATTCTGGGGACCATTCTCCCAACAAGACCGGACCCGAAAAAATTCATCAACAGACTGATGACAAGGATCCTTCGGAATCCCACCCGATTCCGCAGCTGCACCCTGAACAATCTGCGCAGAGACGGCAGCCGTGCGCACATCCAGTGGTGCAACAAGGTTATCACCGGTGAAGATGGCTCCTTTCTGGAACTGCTCTGCATCGGTATCGATGTCAGCGCCCTCAACAGGGCGGAAAACAGGCTGGAAGAGCGGGAACGACTCTATCAGGCCCTGTTTGAATCCTCACATGATGCCCACTTCCTCTTTAAAAACTGGCGCTATCTCGACAGCAACAGGGCAGGCCTGAAATTATTGGACTGCAAGGACAAGACAGAGCTTATCGGTCTGCCCTCCGATGCGTTCGCGCCGGAGATTCAACCCGACGGCACGCCGACCCTTCAAAAAATACGTGAAATAAAGGAACAGGCCTTTGCGGGTGAAACAGTCACCTGTCAGTGGTACATCCGCTCGCGCAAGGGTACCGTCCGATTGACCGAAGCCAATGTCCATTGCGTGCCCACGGCCAGCGGCAAGATTCTCCATGTCTCGATGAAAGACATGACCACGGAAAAACAACTTGAAGAAGAGTTGCGCCAGAGCCAGAAAATGGAGGCCATAGGCACCATGGCCGGAGGCATTGCCCATGATTTTAATAATATTTTGACCGCCATCATGGGCTATACCGACCTGGCCCTGATGAAGGTGAAAAAGACATCGCCCATTGCCGACTCATTACATCAGGTACAGATAGCAGCACAACGCGCCAGTGAACTGGTCCGGCAAATACTGACCTTCAGCAGCAAGGAAGACCAGGCAAAGCAGGCGGTGCAGATTTCCCTGATCATACGGGAAGCCGTGCAGATGCTTCGTTCATCGGCGCCAAAGACGATTACAATCCGCCAGGACATCACCTCGACCGCCCTGGTACTGGCCAATCCAACCCAGATCCATCAGCTTATTGTCAATCTCTGCACCAACAGCCTCCATGCCATGAAAGAACACGGCGGCATCCTGAGCGTCAGTCTACAGGACATCACCTATACCCCGAAAAAGGGCCGTGGGGGCGGTCCTGAGTTGCCGGCCGGGAAATATGTGCGCTTAGTGGTCAGGGACACCGGACACGGTATGTCGGCCAAGGTCATTAAGAAGATCTTTGATCCTTATTTCACCACCAAAGGATACGGAAAGGGCACCGGCCTGGGGCTGGCAGTGGTACACGGTATTCTTCAAAGCCACGGGGCCGGCATCAAGGTACGCTCTAAACCGGGCAAGGGAACCATTTTCATTATCTATTTCCCGGTCGCACCTTCCATGCCCGCCCATACCGCTGCCGGGAAAAAGGATGCCGATTCTTCCGTTGCCGAAAAGGGAAGCAGGGCCTCCATTCTGTTTGCCGATGATGAACAGGCAATCCGTAATCTTGTAAAAACCTATCTGGAAAAATACGGCTTTCGACTGACAACCTGTAAAAATGGTAAGGAGGCCTGGAAAATTTTCAGCGCCAATCCGCAACAATGGGACCTGGTGGTCACCGATCAGAATATGCCGAAGATGACCGGCATGGATCTTATTGCAAAAATCAGGGAAATCCGCCACGATGTTCCGATCATTCTGGCCACCGGGTACAGTGAAAATATCTCGGCCCATGACTTTGTCCGGCTTGATATAGCCGCCATGCTCCGAAAGCCGGTCAGCATGAACAAACTACTGGAATACGTTCAGAAAACCCTGAAAAAGACCTCATGATTCCAAGAGCGACAGCTCCTCTACCAAGACGGCCCGCAATCCTACCAGACCGCCCGTAATCCCTTGCTCTTGCGCACCTGATCGATGCGCCGTTCCAGCTCAACCCGCCAGCTTGCGTGGATCCGGGCCGCCGACGGCGCGATAAGTTCCGGCAGGCCATAGACAAGACGATCCGCCGCCCGGCTGGCCTCGATGACCGCTTCTATCGACCGGGCGCCGAATTTGTACTCGGCCAGCAACAGGCGCAGGAGAAGGCCCGAGGTCTTGCGGGCCGCTGTCTTCCAGTGGGTCTGCATCTGGTGGGCAATAATAAAGGCCCGTTTCAAAAGAATACGTTGCAGCTCTTCAAGTTCGTCCTCATTGGCCGAATCGCGGAGCAGATGTTCCGCGATTTCAATGCCGTCAATATCAAGGACCACCCGCAGACGACTCATAAAATCAGGTATTTTCAAGGTCTTGGTCATCTCCAGCTCTCTTACATCAGCGGGATGCAGTAATTTTTCCATATCCGTATAACTGGCCTTGACCCCGCCGGCAAAGACAAAAACGGCCCTGCCGATATGATAAGGAATACCATGCACATAGGTAACGCCATCCTGCATGGCGGGCAGAAAATAACGCAGGTAGCCGAACTCGTTGCCGTCATAGCGGCAGTCAAATTCATCCCAGAAGGCTATCGGCACCTTGCCCTGGGCCACCGATGCACGGATGGGATCAATGGCCGAGTTAATCTCGTCGGGGTCGGCAAACTGGGTCAGGTTGAACTCAAAGAAATCAAAGGGATTACCGGAAAAATTCTTTGAAATAACATTGGCCACCTGCTTGACGGCAAAGGATTTGCCGGAACCTGGGGGGCCGAACACCCCTATACAGAGCGGCCTCAGGACGCTTGATTTGGACACATAGGAGTCCATTACATTATGGAGGGTGATCACGGGATCAATTTCAGCCGGATCAGTGGTGCGCAGATGGCCCAACTGGAAGATCGGCAGATTGTTAAAACCGGTTCCCCGGTTCACCTCTTCCTTGAGATAGTGCAACACCGAGACAATGATATCAAGATAGTCATAGCCCAGACCGCCATTCTCGCGAATCGGGGGCAGCAACGGAATACGAAAAAATGAGCGCAGGGCCTTTTTTTTCTCCTCATTCCAAACCTGGCCGGCAACCAGTTCAAGGGTGGAATCGAAATCAGCCGAAAATGCCGGAAGCTCGACAAAGGTGGGGTCCTGGCAATTCTCCAGAAATGAACAGGGAGAGCCATCCGGATAGGTGGAGGAAAAATCAAGGTCCGGGAACTCCAGGCCGTCATCAAAGGCATAGCCGTTTTGCGAGAGAACTTCCCAATTCAGCAGTACCCGCTTGGAGAGGTCATAAAAACAGTTGCGGGAAAAGGAAAAGCCGTTAAACCGAAGCGCATCCATGGTCAACATGGAGGTGACCATGGTATCATAGCAGGGAACCGACCCTCTCTGACGCGGGGAACTCTTCTCGGGCAGACATCCTTTTCGATAGCGGAAATAGGAACCGCCGGGCCCGACATAGAGGATGCCATGCGGGAACATCTCAACGATAATATGACAGAAAAAGCGATTATGACGCTTGTCCCAGAGCCCGACTTCCGGGGTCCTCAGGGCCCGCAGACACATGGCGACAATGCTTTCCCAGTTGACCGAGCTGTCCATCTCCATCCGGGTGGTCTCAAGATCGGACAGGCGGCAGAACAGGGTGAATCGATCGCCCAGGTGCCTGGCCCATTGTTGCCAGTGGGCCACGGAAATGCCCATGGCAATACACCAAAGGCCTGGGTTCATTGCCGCTATCTCATCACTGATCTGAGGCGGCACGCCCGAATCATCGATAAGAACAATGCCGTCATTGTTACTTAAGGCAGCACGATTTTCATCGGTGAATACAAAATGGTCCTTGTGAAAACCGCGCCCCTCGGCGGGCAGGATCTGCTTGACCATGAACCAGCCATGTTCTCTCCTGTCCCGGTCCTCGGCGCGGCGCTGGCGGAAAACCCGTTTCTTGAATATCTGGTAGACCTTTTTTTCCCGGCCATAGGTCAGTGAATGGATCCTCGGCGACAGCTCCGAGGTGGTCAGGTACGAAGCCAGCCAGGTCAGACATTCCTCAAGACGTCCTCCAACCTCGGCCACCTTACCGGCAAGTAGTTCGATATCATCACCGGGGTTATAGCCATAGGCAGGCAGGCTTCCCTCTCTGAGCAGACTGACCTCTTTGATCGGCAGATTGTAGATCTGGACATTGGAACCAAGAAGCAGAACTTTGGGCATGGGGTTTCTCCGTGGTTGAAGAGGGAGAGGAATAGCGGGCAGCTGGCACGGAGGAGAGGCGCCAACTGCCCGGGAGAGGTCTGTTCCTGTTACAGAACAGTAATAAGGCCACCTTGAAAAATTGCCTTTTCGCCCGATCTCTGCATCACAGAAAAATTAAAAATGCTCACATATGTCTAACATGCTGCGCTTTTTAATTTTTCTGTTCCTTGACCTCAAGCGAAAATTCTAATTTTTCAAGGCACCCATAATGCTACAACAGCTCAATCTTCTTCAACAAAAGAACGGACAGGCGGTAGGAAACAACAATAACCGCCAGCCAGGACAACAGTAGAAAAGTATTCATATTTTTTTCTCCTTTAAGCTTGTTCGACCTGCCGGCCGGTCCTGAAACATCCCGGCCCGGACAGGCAACGGAGTTGTCGTTAATTTTCTTCCGGACCGATGCTGATCTGTTTCAACATAATACTGACCTCGGCTACCAGGAGGATGGTAAACAGAATCAAAAACATGAAAAAGGTCGTCTGTACAGTTCCGGCGGTCAGGTTGGAGCGGGCCACGGTCACTGGCAGCAGATCCTGAATGGCCCACGGCTGACGACCGACTTCAGCAACGATCCATCCCGCCTCATGGGCGGCAAGTCCCAGAAAGAACATGATTGTCCCGCCTGCAAGCAGCCATTTCTGCTCCGCCAGGGTACCCCTGTAGGAATAGTAGAGAAAGGCCAGAAAAACCAGTGGAAAGATGGTCCCCAGAACAACCATCACATGAAAGGCATTAAAAGAGAGACCAACCGGCGGCACCGCATCTTCAGGTTTTTCCAGAAAACCGTACCCAAGATACTCCCTGTTCTGGTCAAACAGGGAAAGGGCGGCCTGGGCGGATGCCGCGTCCCCGGCCTTTGTTGCCTTTTTATAGGCATCGAGCTGGGCAATGGCCACCCTGCCCTTTTCAATCTTTTCGGCAGCGCCCATGATCCCCTGCTCGGCATTGCCGTACACCAGATCATTGATGCCGGGAACAAAAGAGCCGAATTTTCGGTTCGCCAGCATGCTCAAGATACCAGGCACCCGGATTTCAAAATGGAAAGGATCCTGATCATCGCCAACCTTTTTGCCGGAATTGATCATGCCAAAGGCCACCAGACCGGCATTTTTCTTGCCCTGGTACAGCCCTTCGAAGGCGGCCAGCTTCATCGGTTGATGCTGGGCGTCTTCGTAGGCGGCCTCATCACCGGTAAACCCGACAAAGCCCGAGGCCAGCAGACCGATGACGGCGGCAACCACGATGGACCGTTTTGCCATTTTCACATGGCGCCCCTTCAAGAGATAGTAAGACGAAATCGAGATGATAAAGAGGGCGGCAAAGAGCATGGAGGCGCTGGTGGTATGGGTAAACTTGGAGACAGCCACCGGGTTGAAGACCACGTCGGCAAAGTTATGCATTTCAAAGCGGGCCGTTTGCGGGTTAAAGGCCTGGCCGACCGGATGCTGCATCCAGGCGTTGGCCACCAGGATCCAGACAGCCGACAGGTTGGAGCCGATGGCGACCATCCAGGTGGAAAACAGATGGAAACGTTTGGAAACGCGATTCCAGCCGAAAAACATGACCGCAAAAAAGGTCGCCTCAAGGAAAAAGGCGGCAATGCCCTCGATGGCAAGCGGGGCGCCGAATATATCCCCCACCATCCAGGAGTAATTGGACCAGTTGGTGCCAAACTCAAATTCCATGATAATGCCGGTGGCAACACCAATGGCAAAGTTGATTCCAAACAGCTTCATCCAGAACCGGGTCAGGTTCTTCCATTCCTCACTACCCGTTTTCACATAAATAGTGTGATAAAAGGCGATAATCCAGGTGATCCCCAGGGTCAGGGGTACAAATATCCAGTGATACATGGCCGTCAGGGCGAATTGCGCCCTGGCCCAGTCCACCATGGCAGGGTTAACATTCTCGATCATAATTCTCCTCCTTGTTGTAAAGCTGGTTGAGCCTGAACAGGCGCAGTAATCTGTTCCAGGACATAATCGGCCTTCTGCTGGTCGGTTGTAAAACGGGCATCCAGGAAATCCTGGAAAAAAAATAATTTCAAAACAGCAAACATGATAAACAGTTTTATGAGGATGACCTTCCACAGGGTCCGGCCCACGGTCATCCGCCGAAAACCGTCAATATAAAACTCCAGGACCCTGACGGCCAGTGTCCGGGACGACCGCTTTCCCATAGCCTCTGTTATCATGACGATTTTTATTATGAAGTTACTTCCGGTTACTCTTTCCGGACATAAATCGGTAGCGACCCTGCCATGTTTATTGCAGTTTACCCGAATCATTCACCATGGTCTGTTCCAGGGAATCCGGCGCCATTATTTTGTCGGACGGAAACGAAGAAATACAGGATTCCTCGTTGACCAGTTGGGCAAAGGTGACCTGGGCAAGGGTGGCACGCAACTGGTCACGGGCGTCCGCCCACACCCTATGGACGGCACATCCATAGGTGATCTTGCACGATGCCGGCCGGGCGACACAGTCATTGAGGGAAATTTCACCGATCATGGTTTCCACCACCTCAAGCAGCGAAATGTCGGCGGCCTTTTTCAGCAAAACAAAGCCGCCGCGAGCCCCCTGCCTGATCTCGATAAATCCGGCCCGGGCAAGGTCCTGGGCGATTTTTGCCAGAAAATGGGTGGGAATATCGGCCCGCTCGGCAATCTCCTGTCTGCTGGTCAGTACTCCCCTGCCCTGTTTGGCCAGATACACCATACAGCGGATGGCATATTCGGCGGCGCGTGTCAGTCGCATACCAAGAAACGGTTTATCTGATAGGGATGGTTATAAACGATGCCATCCAGAATCAATAGGAACCGCGACCACCCAGATCCACCAGGCTCATCTTCTTGCTGTCCATGGATTTCCAGACATAGATAACGTAGGCAAGAACAACGGGAATAAGCAGGGCCACCCAGGTCATCACCTGCAGGGTATAGAGACTGGATGAGGCATTATAGATGGTCAGACTGGACTGGAGATCAACCTTTGAGGGATAAAATGCCGTATTGTTAAACCCGGCCATTCCAAAGATGGCCAGGCCCAGCAACACCGTGCCCAGCCCGGATGACCAGATACCGCACCTGGCAGATGTTTTGGCCGTCAGCATGACCCCGGTCACGACCAGCAGCAGCCCGAATACCAACGAGATAAACAGGGCCGGCACCTCGATGAGATTGAGAAAATACTTAAAGGTGACACGAACAATCTCTCCGTTCTGGCCAATGGCATAGCCGTCCATGGGGATAATCTGGAGAACAAACCAGCCGAGAAAGGGCAGGCTGTAGAGAAAATTTTTATAGGCTGCGGCCCGTAACCGCTCCTCCAGGCCGTCGTTGTCGGTGAAGTCAATATTATTCAGCAGATACATGGCACCTAAAGCGCGGGCATTAAAGACCAGAAACAGGCCAACGGAAAGATTGAACAGGGAAAAGGCGGCCTCGAGCCCGCGCAGGGAGCTGGTCCAGGTCACCAGGTTGTATTGGCTTAAAACAAAATTGGAACCGGTGAAAAAGGTGCCGACGGCTGCCCCGATAAGCAGGATGCCGACAACGCCGTTTACCAGGAGAAATCCCTCGTAAACCCGTGCGCCCAGGATGTTACCGGGCTTTTTGCGATACTCGTAACTGACCGCCTGAATGATAAAGGTAAACAAAATGAGAATCCATACCCAGTAGGCACCACCGAAAGAGGTGGCGTAAAACTTGGGAAAGGCAGCAAACAGGGCGCCGCCGAACAGGACCAGGGTTGTGAAGGTCAACTCCCATTTTCTTCCCAGTGAGTTGATGATCAGGTCCTTGTCGGTATCTGTCTCCGCCACCTGCCAGAGCAGTGTCTGCCCGCCCTGAACAAAGGTCAGAAAGAGAAACAGGGAACCAACCACGGAACAGAGCAACCACCAGAGTTCCTGTAACTGGGCATGGCTTGCATTTTGAATCCATAAGGCAATCATGAGTTTACTCCTTTGAAGTAGCTGAAAAAATATCGAACAAAGACATTTAAGATTGATTTGGTCTTATATTGAAAAACTAATTTTCTGTCAAGGAAGAAAAATACCGGGATTGGCATCGATTTTCTGGCCCCATGCTGATTATACCAGGGATGTGGCCACCCGCCCCTCTTCGTCAAGCCGGCAGGCCTTCATATAGATATCGTGATAAAAGGTAAACCAGCATTGGTTGCGAATGTACTCCGGCAGCAGACGCTCTTTTATCCGCACCACATCCAGAGGAAAGTTGTCATAGGCCATGATCCACAGAGGATTGGCATGGGTATGGGTGGGAAAAAGATCACCGAGGTGGACGGCACACTCTTTCTCTCCCTCCATGGCCACCAATTGATGACCGCGGGTGTGGCCCCCGGTCAGACGAACGGTGATCCCGGGCACGATTTGCGCATCACCATCGACAAGTTCCAGCAGGCCGCTGTCGGCAAGCCCGGAAAAGTTATCCGGCCAATAGGTATGGGCCGAACGGATATTGGGGGCGCAGACATCCTCCCATTCCCGTTTCTGTACAATATGCCGGGCACGGGGAAAGGTCAGCTCCATGCCGCCGGTATCATTGCGCATGACAACGCCGCCGGCATGATCAAAATCGCAATGAGTCAGGATGACGATATCAATATCGTCCCTTGCCAGACCCTTTGCCGCCAGGTCCTCCACCAGTGACCAGTCCCGGTATACCCGGAAGATCTGCTTTTGTTTGACGGTAAGTTTATTGCCCAGACCGGTATCGATCAGAATATTGTGCCCTTCTACCGTTACCAGCAGGGGGGCGTTGAGCAGTTTGATATAATTCTCCTCATCGGGCGGGTATTTTTTCCGCCAGAGTATTTTCGGCACCGCGCCATACATGGTGCCGCCGTCCAGCTCAAATTCACCGCCGCCGAGCCAGGATATCTCCATGGATCCCAGATCAAGAAGAGTTGTCATGGATGTACCTCGTTTATGCCGCAACACAACCTGTCTCCGGCATTATTTTTTTTATGTTGCAGTGGCGAAGACCCATTCCCCAGGGTCACGCAACACCTGTGCCTCCGTCCACTTGCGGAGGAGTGGTGTATTTTCACTGATTGCTTTACCCTGATAAAGGTGGCACAATAGCCGAAGAGGAA
>Ga0256831_1000848_pt1 | contig 16185 bp, 16 predicted proteins | sample 132544metaG_FD_189087 | JGI IMG/M metagenome (GOLD analysis project Ga0256831, IMG submission 189087) | Hydrothermal vent microbial communities from Lau Basin, Pacific Ocean - 132-544 | ecosystem: Environmental > Aquatic > Marine > Hydrothermal vents | place: Pacific Ocean: Lau Basin | collected...
TGCCATTTTCATTAACGTATTGTAATGGATGCTTTTCTTACTAAAGACATCTTTAGAACGTGCTTCTAGCATCGCCCCAAAGCTATGGTATTTCTTTAATAAGTTTTTACGACTTAAGCTCTCATATAAAGCCAGTGCTACTGCTTCCTGTGTCCTATGCTTAAAATTACGATACAGTAAAGAAGCTACAAACTTATAATGCAGCATTTTGAACACGGCCGTTAGACCCAGTTCCTTTTCCCTATCGCTTAACCCAGATATCATAATCCGATGAGCTAAGTATACGTGCGTCATATTTAATAGGCTACCGGTAACAAAGAAATCTGGATTTACATCCGGTAAGTTGTGGAAATCGTCTTCCAAGGCTTCACAGTTTGGGATGTTTAAAATTTCATCCCGCCAAGTCTGCTCATCCTCACCGAAATAATTAATTTTATTTATTCCCAGTAAATTGCCTCCTAGAAAGGCAATGTGTTCCTCACTGCGTGTTTCGTATGCAGAAACAAACTTCAGTAACCGTTTAATCAACCTAGTATTGATAACCAGGTTATTCATATGGTAATCAAACACCCCTCGGATGCTTTTTTCCTTAGGGCCTTTATCCCTACGAGCTTCCATAGCAGGATTAACTTTACGAATAACAGTAGGCTCTGGTTCAATCTCCATAGGCCCTTCCCTGTGCACACTTCCAGGATTCTTAGTATCAGTAATGCGTTTTAATAGAATATCTACCGCATCATTATAACTATCGGCAAATGGCTCCGGTATTCCTGTATCATCATCGACAACCACCACGGGGATATTTTCAGTACCGTTACGGTAGTCCAAAAACAAATATTTATTAATCCCTGGATATTTAGCAAACGGAATATACAAATCGTCCCAAACATCTGCCGTACCTAAGTCTTCTAATATTTCACGAAAGTCATCCCTTACTATAGGCATTGACTCCACTGGCAATAAAGCAGGTATGTCATGTACTCTGGGCAATGCATCAGTCGTTAAATCATAACCATTCACAGTTTTTATCATGGTTAACATATCAGGTTGAAAACGTATACCCAGCATCCGTTCAGCTCTAGCAATTGCTTGTGTGCTAGCCGGGGCTTTAAATTGTATTGGAATGGGTAAATACGTCTGTAGTAAAAGGTTATATCTGGCCATCAGACTGTCAATGGATACCATGGGAATTCCTTTAATAAATTACGATTCTTATATATCTGATTTTGCTCTTATGCCTAAAACTACATTACGGCATAGACTCAGCCACATCCCTTGATGTAGGGATGTGGCTGTAAACAGTAAACTGTTGAGTCTAAAGTAATTGGGTACGTTAAGCTACTGATAGTAAAATTTTGAGCTAAATAACATTTTTAACAATCTCTAATGATGTGTTGATAAATAAAGTGGAGATAAACACAGGCTAAATGCAAACCGGTGCAAATTGCTCGTAAAGTCGTATCTCGGGTTTAAGCCCAGTACGCTCATCGTTGTCGTACAATGTAATCGACCATAGTAACGAACCTATGCACTTGAACAGGATATGTGTCGTCTCCACATATAATTATTACGTATTCAATTTTAATTTTATTAGACCTCTTAGGAGAAAACAACAGTGAACCAGGTTATACACAACATCAATACAAAACTACTGGATCAAATTAACCGTAAACACGCCAGTTTAGCTGTGCAAACCGTAGAACACATCAGGCCTAAGTTAATACGGGCTAATGTCAGTTCAGAGGTAATTACCAGATTAAACTGGATTTCCTCCAATATCAAATCAGGTAACATTAAGGAAGTCAAACAGTATCTATCTGAAGCCGTTAACTCTTAAGGGGTATACAAACGTTGTGTCAGTAATTGAGGGGAAACCTCCAGTAAAGTAATCATCACTCCTACTAACTTAGGATCAAACGCCTTACCCGATTCTGCTTTTAACCGGGTAATGATTTCTTCATCGGTGAGAGGCCTACGATAAATCCGTCTGGTAACCATAGCCACATAGGCATCTGCTATAGCCATGATACGTGACATAATGGGTATGGCCTCTCCCTTTAGCCCATCAGGATAACCGGTCCCGTCCCACCGTTCATGGTGATGTTTTACTGCCGCCAGTACGTCTTCATCCATAGAAGGATTTTTTAGTTTTACCTCTCCATAGGTTACATGCTGTTCTAGAACCTTTCGTTCTTTCTCTGCAAATACCTTTTCTGCATGAAAAAGCGGCAATGGCAGCTCAGTATACCCCGTATGATGTAAATAAGCAGCAGCCTCTAACTTTTCCAATTCAATCTGTGATAAACCGCACCAATACCCTAACTCATAAGCCACGTTAACCGTAGCCATTGATTGATCTAGGGTCATGATGTTTAATCGACTTAAACGATGGATACAAGCCTTACCGCGTTCGATTAACGTTTGGTTCCTGATACTGCGTACTATTTCACCCATGTCCATTCTCCAAATTTTAGCGTCTAAGTTTCTTTAACGCCTGTTTCAGTGTTTTCTTTTTCGTCACACTGCCTTTAATTTCATTCATAATGGTATCCAAGCTTACCGGAGTCCCACCATCAACTTCCGATTGCTTAATCTTCCGTTCTAAAGCATATTCTAATCGCATCTTAGCAGATGGGGTTTGCTCCTTACTTAACATTTCTTTAAGGGATTCAATCTCCAATCTGAGTTTCTTCTGGTTCCTTCTGGCCTCTAAATCAATGTCCGTTTCTATAGCTCCATTCTCATAGACATCTGACATGATCAAACTGTGTTTAACATCATAAAACTTTAAGTTCTTAGAAAAGGAAGTAAAGTAATGGGTCAGTAACCAAGCGATCACAGAATCATCATGTCCACCTTCAGAATGGTCCACTCGTCCGTTTTTATCTACTAATCCCTTTAACTCTCCAGATAAAACTCTATCTCTGACCAAATGCCCTGTAGTCTTAGCCGCTTGCTGTAAAACGGTACCGTATAAATGTGCCCGGCTATTGCCGTTGGTATTGAATCCAAACTTAGCCTTATTTCTTAAATAGAAATGCTCGTCTCGTTTGGTTAATGGCATGTTTAACATCTTTTCTTCACTAGGGTATAGTTCAATATTTTCTACTAAACGGTTATAGATGCGTTTAAAGGGATCGATACCGTGATGGGGTAAAATGGTTAAAAGAATGTCAATGATAGCCTGTCCAGATGACTTATTTTCTATCACTAGGATTAAGTTATCATACCGAATCATTAAATCCCCTAACCACACCGCAAAACGATATAGGTTAGCTTCTGATATGGAAGCTGCACCGATAACAGCCATGTTACTGGCATCGGTAATGATTAATCCATTGTTATCCCGTCCCACCGCATTAGAGGAATCTAAACCCATAATGAACTGACCACGTTTTAATAGGTTGTCCAATTCATGTTCAGGGACGTACCATCGCATCAGGTAGGTGTTATTTACTCTTTGTACGTAAACGGGATCCATTTCAGAATCCCCGATAACCTTCAAGATAGCATTGGATAAAGGGCTGGTCTCAGTACCTGATGTCCAAACATTTAAAAAATCACGCTGTACGTCATCGGGTGTTCCCCTAGCATTTGCAATCGCTCGTTTTAACCATGCATCGGTTTTACCCAATTGCCTGTGACTGAATGTACCGTTGATAATAGGGGCTTCGGAATGAGAGTTACGTAGAATGGTGTCCACCAACGCTTCTTGATTAGGAGAATCCAATAACGATTCGTTCCAATACATTCCATCGTGTATTAGGTTATAAGCGAATCGTCCACCTTTACTGTCTTTTTTACCAGCAGTGGTAGTAAAAATGTTTCCATACAACCCGCCTGCGGTTTTAGCGTTTTCACGGGCAGCTGTACCAGAGGCCAATGCCACCGGTAATGATATTTGAATGTTAGGTATGTAGGGTAATTCGTCCCCATGGAGTATAGCTGCAGTTAAACCACGGCCTAGATTATCAGCGGCTTCTTTAGAACTACGACCTACTGCGGTTAAATATTTATTCCCTCTAACAATACAGGTCACTGATTCTTTATTATCCGCATCTTTACCTGTAGTGGGGTTTAAGTAAGCAGGGAGATTGTCAATAATAGCTTTTAACCGACCTACATTTTCTTTACGGAGGTCATTGTCTTTAGTCACCAGCTGTATGGTAGTGTTTATCCCTACCAACTCTAATACATAGGCCCATAAACAATCAGTAGATGCAGACTTACCGGTCTGTCTAGGTTGTATATTAGCAAAATCCACGTGATTAAAGAAACACCATATCAAAGCAATATTGGCTCTATTGGCTTTAAAACGAATAGGATCATTACCGCCTTGTGCAGGCAGTCGCAGTATCTCACGAAACGCATACCAGCAATTCCAACGGCATTCCAAAGCAATAGCCAGTTTAGTTTCATCGCTTAAGTCATCCGCAAACGGGTCAACGCCCTGCAGTGCAGGTTGTAATAAAGCCAATGGAAATAGATAATTTTCCACACCCATCTTTTCATATAACGCAGACAGCCTTAAAAAGGATTCGTTAGTTGTCTGGGTGTCTACTATTGCACCTGGATACAGGTTCCAATCCTTTTTAAATAATATCATAAACTTAACCTCAAATAGTCTTTCAATATATACGAATAGGATACCACCATATTACCTAATTCCTTTTAGTTATCACTCTACTATTAGATATCTAATATCTGTAATACGGCATTTAAGGAGTTTATATATGTAATGGATAAGGGAAGATAGGTATCTGTTATTAGGTAGCTTAAAATAGCTTATAGTGTGTTTTAAAGGGTATTTGGATATAGGTAGTGTTTTACCTATTAATGGAGGATAAGCGTTTTTAAGAGATTTAACTTAATATAGGGTAAGGGATAGGGGTATGTTGAGAAAGGGACTTAGAATGGATGCTATCAGGGGTGTCATATGGAATTGTAAAGCATAAAAAAAAATAAGTATACAAGGATAGATGAGCTTAATATACTCATTTATCCCAAGGAGATATTTACATCTCCGTATACTTACGTTCTTTTTCTAGCCTTTTTGCCTCCATATCTTGACATGTTTTACATACGTCATAGACTGGGCCAGCTAGACCCTCGTCCATGGCTCTGATGGGAGAAAGCATTGCGTATCTACCACACCAATCGCATGAGCCCACGGATTCCGTGGTTTCTTTGTAGCATTCATCGCAAAGAAACCCATACTCACGTCCAAAGCTGCCTGTCTCACCCTGTAATATAACGGTACAATCCCTTTCATCGCACTTCTCACATATGCCGTCAGTGCCATCCGACTTACGTACATGTCCCGGTAACGTTGTTACTAGCCCGTGGTTTAATTCAGTCATATCGTTTCTCCTAGTCAATTAAGAATAATGAATAAGCTACCATAATTCATTCATCATTGTAATATATATCTGAAATACACATGAGCTATGCTTAACTACACCTTACACTCATCCCACCTTCCTTAATCACCGCCTAACCAAACTCCGTCTTCCCAGACACCGTCTTCCCAGGTACCTGTTATCCAGGTACCATCCTTCCAAACTCCATTCATCCATGTACCATCTAACCATGTGCCATTCATCCATATACCATCTAACCATGTGCCACTTAGCCATTTACCAGACTCATAAACCCCTTGCCATGTACCAAACTCCCATATGCCATTCTCCCAAGTGCCGTATATCCATAGTCCGTTCCTCCAGGTACCGTCTTTCCAAACTCCATTCTCCCAAGTGCCATTTCTCCATTCGCCCTTTTCCCATATTCCGTTATGCCAATAACCACACACCCAAGTACCATCTTTCCAGGTACCTGAATACCAATGTAATACACCGTTTTTTACAGAAATTACAGCTTCTTCTATTGTAACTTCCTTTAACCATGGAAATAAATTAAATACTTCATCTAAACTTTGTATTTCTGAATCTTCTTGTATTGTTATATTGGACATTATTAAACCCCTGGTTAATTAAAAAGTAATGAATAAGCTACCATAACTTATCCACTGGCGTAATATATACTTGAAATATCAACCACTGATAGGTGTATAGGCTTATACTAATAGGCGGGGTTTTAGAGGTTTAAAATACGGTAGGGCAAAAAAAAAAGAAGCCACACCCACGGCAGGGCGGGTCCCTATTGTTCAAATTAATGAACGCAGGACAATCCCTTTGTGCGGGTATGACTTCAGTACAGTTTGTTCTATCCACAAACTGCAAAGGATACTTGAATCTTTAGGTCAAGTGCCAAAGCTAAATTTCTCATTACCTCTACGATCGATAGCGAGATAATAGTACTCAATAGCTTCCGTTATATTACTATAACTCAGACCATGGTCTTATGTCTTATACACCACAGCCGCTGTAACAGCTCATCCCGAATAAACAGAACTTCTTTGTACTCGTTACCAGGTTCAGTCCTACAGCCGACGTCGCCAACTATACTCTAGTGTATAGCGAGTTAAACAGAAGTATATTATTATACTCTATTCATTATTGTAATATATATTTGAAATATTTACGAATGACCCGATTCTGTTTTTTCCACTAATTCCACAATGTCATACATTGTCCAGGTATCATTCAGATTGGTAAACCATACACCCATATCCGGTAAAGATTGATTTCTACGTATGTAGTGGTTAAAGTCTTTAGGTGATATAGCCATCACAGCTACTCGTTCAGTGCTAGTGTCCAATACTACAACATAATCCCTGGTTTTACTGTACAGCACGTATATGTTAGGTAGGCCTATAGGTCGCCAATCCTTTTGAAATTCACGGTATGCGGGCGTATCCGGTAGCACACCGTAATCCTTCACCAATGTCACCGGTTTGTAATTATCCATTATCTACTCCTGACTGATAATGGATCGTTCTGGGTCAACGGTCAATTCCACCTGCATCACACTGGGATACTCATTACCCAAATAGTCATCTCCCACCATACGCACCACTAACCGCTTTCCATGCCCATCCATAGCCAGTGAAAAGGATTGTACGTTCAGTTCCACTGTTTCCAAAATCACATCTCGCACTTCAAGCAATTCCCATACTTGATCGTCCATATCCTTTCTGCGATAGATGTCTACCCGTACGCGATAACTGCCTTGATGCATTATCCGGTATCCAATGGCTACAATGCTGCCGGTATAGTCAATGGCTACACCCATACCAAAATCGATTCCTTCACTGACTTTCATACACCGTTTAAACGTATAGGCATGGACATACGGACTGTATCCAGTCATACCGTTAATGTATTGCTCCAAATCTACCTTATGCCGATCCGGTCTTCCAGTTAACAAATATTCCCCATTACCGCTTAAAGCAATAGGCTGTATCTCTGAACGCTGCATCACACACCTCCCATGTTTTTATTGTCAAACTCAATATTCACAATATGCCCATCGTCTCTCTGAACCCGGCAAACCATTTTCACCCCATTAACGCTCAAAGCAATGTCAACGTACCGTGTACCGTAATCCAGTTCTCCCAGTATACGCACCTCCTTATCCAGAGATGACTTTATAGGTACGCATAAGGTACGTAAACCGTTAAGCAGTAACATTCCCTGATCGGTCATAACCATAGTGTAAAGTTCCCCCACCCCTACCAACTTCACATCATGTAAGGCGTGTAGATTCTCCATACCGTGTTCTTCGTAAGCCGTCACTTCACCCATATGGTTAACCAGATAACATTCTTTATCGGTCAGTATAAAAACCTCCGGATAGGCTACTTTCTGGTCTATAAACTTATAACCAATCAGCTGCTTCCCTATGAGTTTTACATCCGTATCACTGGCAGTAATTGTTTCCCCTACCAAGTTAATATCCATGCATTGACTTTTCCCATCCGTGTACAAGTACAACTGTCGACTTACCATACCAAATATGGTAAGTTTAAATATCGCTTTTAATTCATTCATCTTTTTTTCTCCTAGATTAGTTCGTATTCGTGATATATATCTGAGATGTTATTAAATCTCCTATTTGTAAAAATAACAAAAATATATGATTACGTTCGTTTAAAAAAAGTGCCTCCGTAATGTGCGCAGGTTTCATTCTAGGGTTTTAGTTAGGTAAGGGTAAATTCTTCTATTAGTGGTTTTACAGTTTTAGAGATTCTTACTCTTCCCCCGTCACCGAATTTCATTCCGGGGGAAGAGTAAGAATCGTAATTCAATATTAAAGGGTATAATTTTAAATCAGGTAGGGTATTCTGAATTTACCTTATAAAAAAGAAAAACAGCATACTTAAAAGAAAGGATAGTAGATTTTAATTGACTATAGAATACAGTTAATTATATGCGAAACAAAGTTTCGCTTATTAAAAGTATTACTATTATTTTCGAACCTAGGGATAGTAGTGTAGTTGAATGGAGATTGGCTTGGCGAGGAACGAGACAAGACACATCGGAATGAAACGGAACGTACTAACCCTTGGTGAGGAAATAATAGTATATTCATTAATGTAGATCGTCTTAGCTGTAAGCCTCTAGCCCAGTAAAACCGTTAGAGTCCCTAATAGCCTAACAGAAATAGATACCTACCTACCACTAGATAGCAGAACATCAAGCTATACCTACCTAACAGATAAACCTATCTGAAATAACTCAATACAAAACTTAAAGATAACAAACTTACTCAATAGAAAACATAACTAAGTATTTATTTCTAATACAAAGATAAGAACTCATACTGAAGATATAGAACAAAATATAACAATTATTAAAATATTGAATTTAAAACGATTTAAGACATTTTTAATATAAACCCATACGAATGTATAGCTGATGGGTAGAAAATGGATTAGAGAGGCTTACAGGAGCAATTAGAGGTATATTTGAGTCTAAGGAATGGGATAACTATTTAGGGAATGTATAAAGTAAAAAAAAAATAGTCATAGATGCTAGTTAAGCAATAGCCACTTAGCATCTATGAATTAAACCATTACCAGAATCCAGATCCATCTCTTTTGGATAAACTGTTAATTGCTTCCCTTTTAGTCATACCCACCAATTCCCCATTGGCAAACATGTGCTCATCCAGGTAATAGTTAAACAACAATACTTCCTTACCCTCAACCACACCGATAAAATCAGCCGTTCCATCACCATTACCTCGATTGAATGTCTTGGTTATTTTAGGCTCTTTAGGGGATTTAGACTGTAACAACTTAAACCATTCTAATGCAACCTCATATACTTCCTCATGAGGCTTAATTTGTGCTAAGCCTTCCCGAAGAGAATCATCCCTATCGATATGAGTAGCCCATCTGTACTTTGAGTCAATCCATATGTCACCGCACGTGTCGACATATGGGCTACTCAATTCCATGATCACCGTATTACGGGATTTCATATTAAGACTTTCCATAATCTTAAGTTTAAGCTCTTCAGCTGTTAAATTAGTCATTTTACTTCACCTAGTTTAATAATATTAAAGTTAACTCATTGTTGTAATATATGTTTGAATATTTTTACAATTCAGGTTTAGGAGTCAGTTTGTATAAAGCTGTCCATAACTTAAAAACAGAACCGTTGATGGCATTGAAGTAAACTTCATCAATTTCTGTTTTAGCCTGTGTCCAACGAACAGGTGGGTATAGTGTAATGGTTATTACTGCCTTTAAAGCATTTTTAATAATATTGGCTTTAGAGGCTTTAGATAACCAGGGAATGCTAATGTTTAATGTAGGCCGATCGGGTGTATCCAGCTGCACTATACTGGTAGATGGCCAGGATAAGGTAAAACAGTCTTTAGAATTTAACCCTTTTGTATAGGTAAGGTTAATATGACTGAATTTGATTTTTAATACCTTACAATAATGTTTAAGGGCTTTATTTAATCTGACTTTGTTATTTTCTAATTTAGAAGGTCTAGCCATGGGTTTCTCCTGTTTTAATGAATTAAAAGCACTAAGGTGATATATATTTGATAATTAGATAATTGAATCTAAGACTCGTATAAACATTTTTATACTTACCCTAAGATGACTATGGGTACGGTATAGAAAATGGCTTAGAATTGAATACAGAAAGAATTAGAGGTATATTCGGTTCTTTCTTTAAGAATATTAAAATCATGTACTGTTTAAAATAACTAGAAGGAAAGTTGATGAAGAACGTTTATGACTACGCTTACATGGGAATCAGTTGGAGTTTAATTTTTGCCATACGTACAGTACTGATATTAATCGGATTAGTGGTAGTGGCTTACGGTATTAATCTCCCTATCAGACACCCAGAAACCCGTAGACCGTTTAGCCGGTACTATAATGGTAAATATCAAAAGTCTGGTGCAGAGGCGGAAGAAAGAAAAGATACCTATCCTACTAAGTATTGGGAGTTAATAACTATGCCCATTATATTCTGGCCATGGGATAATTATCGAGACGGGATGATGGGGGACACCAGAGGATGGTATTATAATTACTGGAAGCAAGAAGGTTGGAGTGAGTGGTTTGCCCGTTACCATTGGTTGGCCATTAGAAACCCTACTAACAACTTACGGTTTGTAAAGGGAATATCGGCTTATATGCCTACTACGCATGTCACCGTATTAAAAGGACAGCCGGTTGTGGAAGATGAGCTAGGACAGGAAGGTTTTCAGATACTGAAAGGTACAGGAAAATACTTTAATTACTATACACTGTATTACGTGGCTAAGGCTAACGCTGAGGGTATCTCACCCTTTATCATACGGCTGGGGCATAAAATAAAACTATCCCATAATGACACCGATTGGACAGCGGAACTCAATGCGGGTGACGGTAGAGCGTTTAAAGGCTATAAGGGTTTTACTTTCAGAATCGGATTCAATAAAAAGATCAGTTAAATTACACCCTCTGCACATCGTCTGGTGTGCAGAGGGATAAGTACTGCTATATGGTTATAGTTCTATTTTTAATAGCTTGCCTGTAGGTGAGATTTCAAAAACCGTTTTCTGAACCTGTAATATCCAATTTTCACCCTTATGGCCCAAGCTAATGTCTAAACCGCTATCTTGGTTATTAACCATTGGAATAGGGATGGGTATGAAATTTCCGTTAGTGCGTAGGATGTACGTACCTACGTTAGATACGATTACAGTATCACTATATCGACTTGACCTAGCTATGGAGATACTGTCTACCACTACATCACTTAAGTCAAAACCGTAACTACCTTCAACCTTTTCAGGGTCAATCACGTCGGTAATTACCACACCACGGGTCCCTATGATGATCAGTTTATCTGTAATTACCTCTGAATACAGGTAGTCTCCTATGCAGGGTAATGTTCCTGTTTTTATGTCTCTTTCATAGGTGTAGCTTCGATACGTTTTGTCTTCGTAAATATGGACGGTATTTTCGATATTTAAGTTGCGGTGTTTAACGATTATTTCATTTGACATATTAATTCCCTATACGCATCTATATTGGTGAGATTATGGAGTAGTGTACGGTTAGCAGTCTAGAATGGGTTTCATTAGATTCCAACATTAGTAGTAAGGGAGTGTTGGTATTTAGACCATGTACAATCAGTCTAAAGTCCCCTAACCCTTTACCGTACTCAAAAGGTAGATCCGTAGTACGTTTCTTTCCTTTAGATTTTACATAGACTTTACAGGTCTTATCATCTGTTAAGTAATGCATAATGGTGGGTCCTGCTTTACCGGTATAGACCTCTTTTAAAGGATAAGACTTTTCTAAATACTCTACCTCTACCACGATGCCATCTTGGTCGAGTACAATGTAAGCTAACTCAGTTTCAGATTGAAAGATATAAACCGTTGATAGTGATTTAACAGTATAGCTTAGATAAGTCCATGTTACACCTTTTTTTAATGTTACTGGTATTCTTTCTTTTAACACTTGAAAGCTTTTTCTTAAAACAAAAACCCATATTTCATACCTTTCATCAGTTTCCATTAAAACCGCATGCGAGATGTTATTTTCCACCAATAAAGTGGTAATAGCCTTTGGCATTCCATCCCACTGACGTTTAAAGTAATAGGGTGTAAATGCCTTCCAAGTGTCCTTTCTGTCATTTACCCGCACAGAAGGTATGATCACTCCATTGCCATAACTATCTATCCCGTAATGGACGGATAGTTTTAAACTGCGAGCAGGTGCTATGTCGAACAAGGCTAAATCCGTTAAATAGGTTTCTGGGCTATTTAAATTTACCGTTACCACACGTTCCGTTTTTCCATTAGGGTGTAATCGATACAAACCCATTTCTCTTTCATTAACAAAATTAAACACCAGTACTCCGTTCAAACTGGATAGATTGACTATTCGATCACCAGGTTTTATTTTTAGAGGCAGTTCTACCCCTTTTAATTCAGTGGTTAGCATGAAAGATATTCCAGTTAATGGTTATAGATAAACAATCTACCACGGCCATGTATTTAAACAGTTAAAACCACAGCATAAACCCCTACACTAGGTAGTGGCCTAGTGTAGGGGTATGTCTTATGTGTAATCGTAGTGAATGTATAATGGTGATACAGCCAGTGTTTTATAGACACCGTTATCCACTGTTTTCCAGAATATATTCAACGGTTTATGCTGGTTCCAGTTTCTGAGTGCTGTGAGCTCAAACTCTCTATCCCAGTCGGACACAGGGAAGGTCCCTATTTCCATGCCATCGTGTTCTAGACTAAAATGGCTTGGGGTAGGTGCTTCACTCAATAACGTATTGTCAAACAACGGATCCAAGAAGTAATACAGGTAGCTGACCCAATCCAATTCATTGGTAATGCCACAGGTAATAATAAACTTCTTCTCACCCAATTGGCTAGCCTGTGCAAACTTACCGATACCGTATACGGTTACACCGTCATTACCGTAGTCAATAACCCATGGATCCACGTCAATAGCTCCATATTCCCTTAAGGTAATGTTAAAGGTCTGCACATGCACGGCTAAGTCAGGTGTGATGATGCCAGCCAGATCCAGGTTCAACGTAGCCACTAATGGTTGCTGATACCCATAACGGTTAGGTACATAGGGCCCACCGTTTGCATTAACCAAATCCACATAGTCTGTTACTTCAGTGAATAAGGTATAGTCAATGTTACCTACAAAGAACCGTAAGTTATAGCCACTGCCGGTGTATTCTGGCACTACATAGAGTTTAACAGAGAAGTTAGTGTCTGTTGGTACGTTAGCCAGTTTATAGGTTTTACTAAGACTGGGTGCATTTACACCGTTTAGGTTTATAGCAGGTTCATCAGCGCTGGGGTAATAACTTAACACTACCCTGGTTACTGGCCCAAGTAAACTGGTATTGAAACCACTTAATCCATGCAGCTTCACCTTATTACCGTCAATGGCGTGTAGGGCATAAGCTCCGTTACTGTAATGCACCTTACAGAGTAACATGGCTGTAGTAAAAGGCACGTTCAAAGGGTTTTCAATCAGCAATGGGTCGGTACTGGATAATAGATCCGATACCAATTCGATGTCCTCAATATAGACATCTGAAGCTGCAGGCCCTGCTATGGCAGAAGCATTCTTAATAATAAATGCGGTTTCACCAGAGACTCGTCCAGCTGCATTATACACTACCAAGGTTACTAACTCACCGTCTTGTAAACTTACGGTAGTATGAAAACGTTTTGGCCGGTGTATGGTGTTATTGGAATCCAGTAAAGGTTCCAGGTCAATCATTTCGGAAATAACAACATTGTTACTGTCTAACGTTTGCGATATTACTGTACCATTAGGACTGGTATCCGTACCTAAAAATAGCTTAGCCTGAGTAGCTTCTGACCCATAAATCCGGTAAGCCGCATCCACGCTACACACTGCAGGGCTATATGCGTTATCTACAAAGATTCGATTTAAGGCACAGGCTCTGTAAAAACGCAATCCATCGGTCAGGGTATCAGGGTCAGTGATGGTATTATTAAAGGATTCAGAAGGGTTAATCTTCTCTAAGGTAGGAATAGCAGTTACGCTATCCACAGCGGTTACCTTATAAAAGGTACTCCCACCGTCAAAGACCACGTCATCTACATTCGGCACATAGAGTGATTCAGTGGTGGTACCGGCTTCCCCAGTATAAATTTCGAGGATGTGCCACATTCTAAACCCTCTGGTTGGATCACGTCTAAACACCACACTCATGGGAAACTCCATTGTATTTTACAAAAAAAAATAATACACCCAATGTTCATTCATCTGAACATTGGATATATAGAAATAAGTGAGGTAAGTTTAAGGGAGAGTTAACATGTTTTGGTATCTTAAACTTACCTCGGTGGCCATAGTTGTAACACTAGGAGAAACGCTCAGTATGGCCTACTGAGCAATTCGTGTATGGCATAGTTAACTCATTACTGTTATATATACCCATACATTTGCTGAAAGACTTTTCAGTTATACAGGGGATAGCTGGATTTGACCCACTACCCACTTAGCCACTAAATCAGCGGTAGCTAACAACGCGGCAGTTTTTACACTGGCTTCAGGATTATCTTTTAGATACGCCCGCATACCAGTCAAGATGGAATACGCATCATACTTGTCTTCTGTAAGTACATCACAGACAATACGTAAAGCATGGGCATCCAAATCCACTGCATGGTTATAGGGGGTCTCAGCGACTTCTTCCACTACCTCATCAATCAGCTCTTTCCTTTCCTTAGGATCTTCGTAGTTCTCCCGTACATGCTCACTGACTTTGCTGATAATCAGCTGATCGATAGCTGCATTGGTTTTCATACGGTTCTTAGCATTAGCGGTTCGCATGACACGGTCATAGAGTTCTACATAGACCGCTGGATTGGCCATTAACTTAGCCTGATCTGAGCGTCGAGCACCGCCGTTACCATTATTAACGGACATCGCACCTAAGATGGCTTCATTACTACCACCTTCATCCAGGAACTCCATATAGATTTGACTTAAAACATGAATGCCAGCCCAATAGTTGTAATCGGTGATAATTAAAACCTTTTCCACCAGATCTTGATCAAAACGCTTTAATTGACGATTAACATAGTAGCCGTAATAGTTAATGGCATTACTAACCGCTAACGCTTCTTCTGGTGTTAAACGTGCATAGTCGATTGATGCATTACGACCGTTCTTAATACCCAGTAAATACAGATAGGAAAAGATAGCCAAATGGTTATTATAAAAATCCATACCGTATTTTTGTTCTATCTTTTCAGTCAAACCATAACCGGTAAGTAAGTTAGTAACCAGCTCAGAGTTTTCTTTAGCCAGCTCAGCTATTGACTCATCCACCCGTGTATTACGGGTCGCCATAATCAGAAGCGCATCTTCTAAAGTGATATCAGCTGTTAGCATTTCAGCTAAATCCATGTCCAAGGGCTTAGCGTCGCTAGGTAAGTTATTGTGCCGGTTCACCAGTTCGGAGATGAAAGCAGTATTGTAGACAGCAGGTACTTCAACAGGTATAATCCGCCGTGTCATTAAGCCGTCATTAACCAAGCTTTCTTTGACATCTTTAGCACTTTCAACAATGTCCAGAATCAGTGGGTTTACCACATTACGGGCATGGTTGATGGAATTGGCAACCAGTTCGGCCGCTCGTTTGGCAATGGCATTCAGTTCTACGTTATGAACTTCTATGCCGCGTAAATCCGCTGAGTTTGCAGTTTTCATTAACTGCCCTTCACGGGTGGTTAAACTTTCTGGATTGGCGGGATGACTCTCACCAGACAATACCATAGTTTGAGCCACGGCTTTGTTTAACACGGAGAGTGGACTGCCCTGTACAGGAGTGGCCATTAAGTTTTTATCTAAGAGACTATAGGTGAGGTCTCTGGCACCCATTATATCTTTTTTACGCAGCATTTTGAGTATCCTTGGCAGCAGTGTTAATTTTGGCATAGACCTGGTTATTAATGGCCGTACGCATGTAGTCGTCCAAATCAATTTCTTTAGACCGTGACAGTTCAACGCCAATCAGTTCTCGCATCACTGCACTGGCCATAGCGAAGCCATTGGCTAATGTAGATCTGGAAGTTTCTTCACCCGCTACACGGGGTTCACGGGCCAGGTCAATTACTTTAGTTTCCATTGTTTATTACCTTATGACGTCAAATAAATAATTAGTGCGTGCAAAACTAAGAGGCGATAAACTGCCCCTATGTGCATGACATAGAATTACTAGACCCTACTGTGTGTCCGTCAAATATACA
>Ga0256831_1000849_pt1 | contig 16184 bp, 14 predicted proteins | sample 132544metaG_FD_189087 | JGI IMG/M metagenome (GOLD analysis project Ga0256831, IMG submission 189087) | Hydrothermal vent microbial communities from Lau Basin, Pacific Ocean - 132-544 | ecosystem: Environmental > Aquatic > Marine > Hydrothermal vents | place: Pacific Ocean: Lau Basin | collected...
TAATTAATGTATAAAATAATACTTGAAGTTAAACAGAAATAAGTATTAATTGATTTTTGTCAATTTATGAGAGATTTAATTGAAACTAAACTTTATTTTTTTGTATTTTAGTTTTTTATTTTTAAAAATGAAATAATTATGAGAAGAATAGCAGAATCCGAGTTAGTATTAAACCCCGATGGAAGTGTTTATCATCTAAATTTACATCCTGAAAATATTGCCAATGAAATTATTTTTGTGGGCGACCAAAAAAGAGTTGATCGTATAGCCAAGCATTTCGATAAAATTGAATTTGAAACACAAAAACGTGAATTCCATACAGTTACAGGATATTATAAAGGTAAGAAGTTAACGGTGATGTCCACAGGGATTGGCCCTGATAATATTGATATTGTGATGAATGAGCTAGATGCTTTGGTCAATATCGATTTGGAAAAACGGGTGGTGAAAGAAACACATACAACTTTAAATATTGTACGTATAGGTACATCGGGTTCGCTACAAGCAGATATTCCGGTTGATAGTTTTGTGCTTGGAAAATATGGCTTAGGTATGGACGGAATGCTTCATTATTATGACGCTATTGGTGTCAGAGAACTCGAAATGGAAGAAGCCTTTATTAAACATACCAATTGGGATCATAATAAAGCGCGTCCTTACATTGTTAAAAACAGTGATTTCCTTGAAAAAATTCTTTTGACAGATAAAGTATACAGTGGTATTACCGGAACAGCTGTAGGATTTTTCGGACCCCAAGGCCGCGTATTGCGAATTCCACTTTATGATCCGGAAATGAATAAAAAACTTGATTCTTTTGAATATAATGGGGTGAAAATGAGTAATTTGGAAATGGAAACATCAGCTATTTATGGTTTGGCCAAATTATTAGGGCATAATGCCTGCTCTATGAATGCCATAATTGCAAACCGTGCCAATATGACCTTTAGTGCCGATCCTTACGTGCCGGTGGATGGTTTAATCAAATACACTTTAGATCGTTTATTATTAATTAAATAAGTTTTTATAAAAACTTCTAAGTAAAAAACTTGTCCAGATGTGGCAAGTTTTTTTGTATTTTTATGACACTTAAATTTAAAAAACATGTGGCAACCAACACCCAATTTTATCAAATCTACCAATCTGTATAAACAAATGCAAAAAAAGGGTTTTGAGCATTACCAAGATTTTTACCAATGGTCCATCACCAACCGGAAAGATTTTTGGGACACAACGGTCAAAGCCCTTGATATTCAACTTAAAAAACCTTATACGACTGTGTTAGATGCAACGGATTTAGAACGTCCCGTTTGGCTAAAAGATGCCCAAATGAATATCGTTGATTCCTGTTTTAAAGCAGACAAAGAGCAAACTGCCATAATTTATCAAAAAGAAAGTGATAAAACCCCGCAAAAACTATCTTACGGCGAACTGGAACAATATGTTAATCGTATGGCCAATGCATTAATAGAAAACGGATTGAAAAAAGGGGATACCATCGGCATTGATATGGCTATGAATGTGGAAGCGGTAGCTATTTACTTAGCCGGCATTAAAGCCGGATTGCAAGTGGTAACTGTTGCCGATAGTTTTTCGCCTGACGAAATTAAAGTACGCTTTGAGATTGCCCCGCCCAAATTGGTATTTACACAAGATTACCTGTTGCGCGGTGGTAAAAAATTACCGCTTTACGACAAAGTTTTACAAGCCGGTGCTGAAAAAATCGTTATCGTTCCCGCTATTGAAAATACAGATGTTCGTATCAGACGACAAGATCTTTTTTGGGACGAATTTTTATCGGACAAAACAGAATTTGTTTCCGTAGAAATGTCGCCGTTAGACACTATCACAGTTTTGTTTTCGTCGGGTACTACCGGCAATCCCAAAGCTATTCCTTGGAATCATACCACAGCTATAAAATCAGCCGCAGACGGTTTTTACCACCATGATATTCAGAGCGGTAATGTAGTGGCATGGCCCACCAATTTGGGCTGGATGATGGGACCTTGGCTCATTTATGCCACCTTGATCAACAATGGTACTATTGCCTTGTTTGAAGGTAGTCCGATGAGTGAAGCATTCGGTCGCTTTGTACAAGATGGCGCTGTCAATATGCTCGGCGTTGTGCCAAGTATTGTGCGAGCATGGAAAAATGCCGGCACCATGGAAAACTTTGATTGGTCGGCAATAAAATGTTTCAGCTCAACCGGCGAAAGCTCTAATCCCAACGAGATGACTTATCTGATGCAACTAGCCGGTAACAAACCGGTGATTGAATATTGCGGTGGCACCGAAATTGGCGGTGGTTATGTAACCTCCACATTGATACAAACCAACATCCCTTCCACTTTTTCAACGCCGGCACTGGGTAGCGAATTTGTCATCGTTAACGAAGAGGGTATTTTGTCCGACAGAGGCGAAGTCTTTCTAGTACCACCGGCTATGGGCTTGTCTTTCAAATTATTAAATCGTGATCATCATCAAGTTTACTATGAAGGTACCCCAAAAATTGACGGTAAACTTCTACGCCGTCACGGTGATTTTTTGCAGCGTATGGACAACGGCTACTACCGCGTCATGGGGCGCACCGACGACAGTATGAATCTGGGCGGTATCAAAGTCAGTTCGTTGCAAATTGAAGAATTGGTCAATTCGCATATGGCTGTAACAGAATCTGCTGCCATAGCCGTCAGCCCGCACGAAGGTGGTCCGGCACGATTGGTTTTGTATATTGTTCCTAACGGCATTGTAGATAAAGAATTGCTGCAACATGAATTACAAAAACTGATTAAACAAAAACTCAATCCCTTATTTAAAATTTTTGACGTAGTTATTACGGAAAAACTACCACGAACTGCTTCCAACAAAATTATGCGACGTGTGTTGCGACAAAACTACCAAAAGCAGATGCAAGATGAAATTTAGAACGGAAATTGACATAACTGAAAGTCCGGAAAAAATAAGCTATCAGAATAAAATTTTTGGTATGGGGTCCTGTTTTGTAACCCATATCCAAAACAAATTTGATTACTATCAATTTCAAAATCAAATCAATCCGTTCGGGACGGTTTTTAATCCGGCATCAATTCGTAAATTATTGCAATACGTTATAAATCAACAGTTTTTGGATGAAAAAGACTTGTTTTATCACCAAAATTTATGGAAAAGTTTTGATCTGCATTCCTCATTTAATCATCCTGACAAAGATGAATTTTTACAAACAATAAATGATAAAATTTCAGAAGCAAATAAATTCTTAAAAACTGCCGATTGGTTGTTTTTGACCTTTGGCACCGCTTGGGTTTACCGGCATAAAGCATCGGTCAATATCGTTAATAATTGCCATAAAGTTCCTCAAAAAGAATTTGAAAAAATTCTCTTACCCTCTACTCTAATTACAGAAGAACTAAAAGAAATTATTCGTTTGGTAAAAACTATTAATCCCGGTATAAAAATATTGATGAGTATCAGTCCTGTACGACATCTCAAAAACGGTTTTGTTGAAAACCAACGCAGTAAAGCACATTTGATAACAGCAGTTCATCAATTAGAATCAGAAATTTTTTACTTTCCATCTTACGAAATATTGCTCGATGATTTACGGGATTACCGGTTTTACAAAGATGATTACATCCACCCTAATAAATTGGCAATCAACTATATTTGGGAAAAATTTTCAGCTAGTTTCATTTCAAAAGATGCAATACACACGATGCAACGCATAGAAAAAATCCGACAAGGGCTGGCGCATAAAAGTTTTAATCCCGGTTCAATAATGGATACAGAAAGACTTATAAAGCTACAACAGAAAATCAATCAATTACAACAGCAATATAGTTGGATGAAGTTTTAAGTCTAGGTAATTTTTACGATATTTGCAGAAATTAAGCATATGTATCCAAAAAATAAGTATTGGCTGCCGTTGGTCAAGTTTTTAAAGAAAAATAGACTGGAAAATGACATTTTTATTGGACCGGAAGTCCTGTTATACGATTTTCCAAAAGTGTTCCCCTATCAGATTTTAAAAGATATCCGGTTAAGCGATTACCATTTTGAATACATCGTTTTTCATAAAAAACTACCCGAAGATTACACCAATGAATTCCTCGATTTAATTCAGACCGCCTACAAACCGGTTTGGGGCAATCATCTGTTTGTGGTATATAAAAAGAACAGAAGTGCCAAAGAAAAATTAGCAGCCTTAAAATCGATTATTTACACAAAAATCAACTTTAAAAAATATTACAAACCGGAACATAATAAACGCAAAGGTATTCTTATTACGACTTATAACCGACCCGAATTTTTGATTAATTTGCTTAGTCAATTAAAAGAACGTTCCGAAGAGATTCTGATTGTCAATGACGGTTCCGATGAAATTTATCGTCGTCAATATGAACTAATAAAAGAACGTTTTACTCAAAACACTTATATCGACAACCCAAAAAATATGGGTTTGGTTTTTTCAATGAACACCGGTTTTTCTTACTTTTTATCAGACCCTGATGTAGAATGGATACATTATTTTCAAGATGATGTAGAAATCACCCCGCATTTTTTTGAAACCATTGAAAAAGTTGCCGAAAAAAACGAACGACCGGTGGTAACAGGGTTTCATAAAGAGCCGCATAAAATTTTTGGCACGGAAAACATCAATGGTGTTGAAGTCAAACTATTGCGTTCTGCCGGCGCACCGCATTTATTTATGCACCGCCAATATTTAATGGATAATATGCCCATCCCTAATCCTTATGTCGGAGCGCCTAAACCCGACAGAGGCAAACCCGGACAAGGTTCGGACGAAGATTGGTGGTTGTTGTCGTGGGCGCCTAAATCTATCGTTAAACGTGGCAAATATGTCATTGCCATTCCCGGATTGGCAAAATCGGATGCGGTCGGAGAATTGTCAACTTGGGAGAAATGAAAGTTCAAGATTTTTTAAAAAATATCATTGCTGAAAATTATTGTAGCGGTTGTGGCATTTGCACAGCTACAACAAATGCGCCTTTAACGATGCACTTGACAGAACACGGACAATTTTTACCGAAACTTAAAGACATTGAAAATCAACAGGATATAATTTGCCCGTTTGACAATACACAACCTAATGAAACCGATATAGCCCGAAAATTATATGACAACACCGGTAGTCAATTCAATCCGGAATTTGGTTTTTACCAAAATATTTATGCCGGTTATGTCGCACAAAGAGATTATCGTAAAACCGGCAGTTCCGGTGGCAGCGTATCATGGTTGACGCAAACCTTACTAGATGAAAATCTGGTGGATTATGTTTTAAATGTTACGGAACAAAATAATCCGGAAATCCGTTTTAAATATCAAGTTGCCAAAGATGTAAAATCTAATCGAGCAGGTTCAAAATCAAAATATTATCCTACTAATCTCGAAGAAGTTTTACAATTTATCAAAACACACAATGGACGTTATGCCGTAGTCGGGCTGCCTTGTTTTATCAAAGGCATTCGTCTGTTGCAACAAACAGAATCTATTTTTGCCGAACGCCTCATATTTACCATCAGTATTTTTTGTGGTCACTTAAAATCGACACATTACTTATCTTCATTGATTTCGCAATTTCCGGTTGATGAAAAGGAAGTCAAACATTTTGATTTCCGGTATAAACTACCCGGACATAAAGCTTCTGATTACGGCACAAAAATCATCACTAAAGAAGGAAAAGAATTGGTTAAAGCAAACAAAGAGCTTTTTGGCACCAATTGGGGTTGGGGCTTATTCAAACTCAAAGCTTGTGATTATTGTGATGATATCATCGGTGAAACAGCAGATATTTCTTTTGGCGACGCATGGATTCCCAAATATGAAAATGATTACCAAGGCACAAACATTGTCGTAACGCGCCATCCGGTTTTAGAGGATTTGGTTCAAAAACACCGGGCTAACGGACACTTACATTATGACACATTAAGCCCCGAAGAATTGATACAAAGTCAAGCCGGTGGTTTTCGTCACCGGCGCGAAGGCTTGGCATATCGCTTATATTTGCAACAAAAAAAAGGAAAATATGTACCTGAAAAGCGGGTTAAACCGGAAAAAATTACATCTAAAAAAAGACGAAAAATCTATAAATTACGGATGCAGTTACAAGAAAAATCATTTTATTCTAAACACTATAATGATATTCCTGCCTTAAAAAAAGAGTTATTACCTTTCATTCAAAAATTAGAAAATGTATATGACCATTCTGCTTGGACAAAATTCCGACTAAAACTTAAAAAATGGCTCAAAAATCAGTAAAAAAAATATTTATTCACCGGTTTCATTGTCTTAACAATTACGGAACCGCCATGATGGGATTGGTTACCATTAACGAGTTGCAAAAACGCTATGGCGATGATACCGAATTTTATTGCCAATGTAACGGACATTCCGGATTTGACGAAATACAATCGGAATTGGCAAAACCGGTAAAACTGGCTAACCACGAAGCTAAAAATTTTGTAAAGTCCAAATACAAATGGGTGCGCTCTTACCAAAAAAGAAAATACCTGATTGATGCCAGTGAAGTAGCCCATTACGACGAAGTTTTGGTGTTAGGCGGTGATGATTTATCGGAATATTACACCCATAAAATATATAGAGATTTATTACAATATTGGCGCTGGTCAAAAGCAACAAAGCTTATTTTACTAGGGCAAAGCATCGGACCTTTTGAGCGTTGGCGCAATCGTTTTGTCATGAAACACTTTTATAAGCAAATTCCCATTTTTGTCAGGGATGCAGGGAGCAAAGACTATTTGAAAAAAGCATTCGGATTAGAAAAAAACATCTATCAAAGTGCCGATTTGGCTTTTATGGATTTGCCCTTACAATCCGATAAAAGCATTGAAACAGCGGTTTTAAATCATTATGATTTAGAAAAGAAAAAATATATTACTCTGGTGATTTCCGGCTTGCAGGGAAAATATTATACGACGGATAAAAACGCCTATTTCAACGCTTACAAATCGTTGATAAAGAACATTTTAACCAATAAAAATTATCAAGATAAAAAACTGGTTTTACTAGCTCATACGTTCCCACCGCACGGGAATGAAGCAGCTCAAATCAAAGATTTAGTAAACTTTTTGAAAACAGATTCTTTTTTTACAACTGACATTTTAGATAAAATAATCCCCATTACCGATAAAATATTAGCCACACGCGCCCGTTTTATATTAGGTAACGGCTACATGACTGTTACCGGACGGATGCATGCCGCTATTTCCACCCTGCAAATGGGAACACCGGCTATCGCTTTATCATATAGCGCTAAATATCAAGGTGTTATCGGATTAAATTTAGACAGAAGTGATTTAATTATTGAGAGTAATGAGTCTAAATTGTGGGAATCCGGTGAAATAGTCAACTTAATTACAGAAAAAATGGCTTATGTTACCGGCAATTATGAGCGTTTATCTAACGAAATAAAGCATAAAGTCGCCATTCAAAAACAATTAGTCGAAGAAACTTTTAACCAAATTGCCTCGAATATATGAAGATAGGTTACGACGCCAAACGCATGTTTCACAACAATACCGGCTTAGGCAATTACAGTCGTGATTTGGTCCGGATTATGGCGACTTATTATCCAGATAATCAATATTTTTTATACAATCCCAAACCGGCAAAAATCAATCGTTTGACCTTGACTCCGCAAATGACCGTCCGGCAACCTGATGAATGGCTTTACAAAAAATTTCCGGCATTGTGGCGTAGTAAATTTATCACTGGTGACTTGAAGAAGGATAACTTGGATATTTATCACGGTTTGAGCGGTGAATTGCCTTTCGGTATTCAAAACACCGGCATCAAATCCGTTGTTACCATCCACGATTTGATTTTTTTACGTTACCCCGAACTCTACAAACCCATAGACCGGAAATTTTACACCTTAAAATTTAAATATGCCGCCAAACATACCGATCAAATAGTGGCTATCAGCGAACAAACTAAACAAGATATCATCCATTTTTTCAAAATAAATCCTGAAAAAATTAAAGTCATCTATCAAGGCTGTCACCAAGCTTTTAAAGAAACTTATTCGGATGAATTTAAAGCGGCAATCAGACAAAAATTCAATTTACCCTATAATTTTATTTTAAATGTCGGCACCATAGAACCGCGTAAAAATGCTTTTAGTATCGTTAAAGCCATAAAAGATACGGATTATAAGCTGGTTATAGTCGGTAGAGAAAACCCTTATGCACAAGAAATTAAAACCTATATCGCCAAACATAATATGCAAAACAGGGTATATTTTCTAAAAAATTTAAGTTTGGAAGAATTGGCAGGCTTATATCAAATGGCTGATATGTTTATTTATCCCAGCATATTTGAAGGTTTCGGTATTCCTTTAATCGAAGCCTTATATAGTCGTATTCCGCTGATTACTAATAGTAAAGGTGTATTTCCGGAAGCCGCCGGACCCGCAGCTTTTTATTTGGAAAATGTTAAAAATCCGGAGGAAATAAAACATAAAATAGACGAAATATATCAAACCGATACTAATGAACGCATAACTCGGGGATATGAATTTGTCCAAAAATTTAATGATGATACAATCGCTGCGCAATGGCAAAATTTATATCAAAATATCATTGGAAAATAATTGTATATTTGAAGTCAAAAATTTAATAACAATTGGAACAGAAACCACATATTATAGTTGATGTAGAACGAATGAAACACCCGTTTACGGGTTTATATTTCTATTGTAAAAATTTAGCTGTTAACCTGCATAAATATCACAACGATAAATTTAATTTTCATTTTTTCACCTATCCCAAAGTCAAATTTCCCGGCTTTCTCAATAAAATCAACCGGTCTCATTTAGATAAATTTTATCTGACAAAACCTAAGAAATACAAGCTTTGGCATGCCACTTGGCAAGACACCAAGTATGTCCCTAAAAATGATATGAAATTTGTCTATACCATTCACGATTTAAATTTTTTATATACCGATAAACCTGAAAACAAAAAAAAGAAACTGCTTCAAGCCGTTCAAGACAAAATAGACCGGGCAGATACCATCACCGTTATTTCTAACTTTGTTAAGGAAGATGTTGAAAAACATTTAGATACGCACGGCAAAGAAATCCATGTCATTTATAATGGGGTTGAAGTCAACGAATACCCCTATTTTGACAGCCCGAAATACCGTCCCAAAAAGAAATTTTTATTTAGTGTCGGAACGGTTTTATATAAAAAACACTTTCATGTCTTACCGCGTTTGTTGGTTGGCAATGATTATGAGTTGGTAATTGGTGGCATTCACCCCGACAAATCATATATCGAACAGATTTGGAAAGAAGCCGAAAAATTTGGTGTCAAGGACCGGGTTCATCTCACAGGACCGGTTACCGATGCCGAAAAATATTGGTATATGAAACATGCCGAAGCTTTTTTGTTTCCTTCTATTTCCGAAGGTTTCGGCTTGCCGCCTATTGAAGCGATGCGATTGGGAAAACCGGCATTCCTTTCAACCTTTACAAGTCTGCCCGAAGTTGGTGGTGATAAAGCCTATTATTTTGAAAATTTTGAACCGGAACACATGCAAGAGGTTTTGAAAAAAGGCTTGAAAGATTACTACCAAAACAATAGAAAAGAAGACATTATACAGTGGAGTAACCGGTTTACATGGGAAGAAGCGACTAAACAATATGTAGCGGTTTATCAAAAAACCTTAGGGCTACCGGTAAATACAGCTTTAAAACAGAAAGAACGCACCAAAGTGTCCGCCATCATTCCGACCCTGAATGAAGAAGAAAATATAGCCAAAGCCATTGATCAAGTCAAATGGGCTGATGAAATTATCGTTATGGATTCTTTTAGTAATGATAAAACAGTCGAATTGTCAGAAAAAATGGGCGTTCGTATTTTGCAACGGCAATTTGATGATTTTTCGTCTCAAAAAAACTTCGCCATTTCACAAGCCAAACACGATTGGATTTTTATTTTAGACGCCGATGAACAAATCAGTGAAGATTTAAAATTGGAAATTATTGACAAACTTTACAATATTGATCAAGAAAAAGGCTTTTGGATTCCGAGAAAAAATTTCTTTATAGATAAAAAAGTCAATTTCAGCGGCTGGCAAAATGACAAAGTCCTTCGATTGTTTAATAAAAATTTCTGTCTTTACAACGGCAAAATGGTTCATGAAGAAGTGCAATGTAAAGGAAAAATCGGGCAATTTACCATGCCTTTATTGCATTATACTTATAAAAGTTACAACGATTATAGGAACAAAATTATACAATATGCCGGTTTGAAAGCTAAAGAACTTTACAAAAAGAAAGTCAAACCGGACTTTTTTCTAGGCTATATCAAACCAACTTACCGCTTTATTTACCATTATATTATTATGCTTGGATTTTTAGACGGCAAAACCGGCTGGACCATAGCAAAAATCAATGTCAAAGGTATGCGCGAACGATATCGAAAATTGAAAGAATTATATAAAAATGAGGAATTGAGGAGTTGATGATTTGATGAACTGATAAAGTGTGAACTATGAAAAACAAATCCGACATTTCGGCAAGCTCAATGACCGAATCTGAAATGATGAATTGAGTAGGTGGCTGAATGTCCCGATGATAATCGGGATATACCGAAGCCCCGGACCATTAAGCACTTTGTTTATTATTACTTGATACTTGATACTAAAAAATATGAATATAATTGAAGTTGTTAAAAAAGGCGGAACCATTCTCTACCCTACCGATACCATTTGGGGCATTGGCGGAGATGCCACCAATCCGGCAGTCATTGAAAAAATATATCAAATTAAAGAACGAGACCCTCATAAAAGCCTGCTGATTTTGGTTGATTCCTACAAAATGCTACAAAATTATGTCGAAGAAATTCCTTTGGAAATTTGGGAAATTTTAGAAAAAAGCATCGAACCTACAACAATCATCTATCCTAATCCTAAAAATTTACCGGCAGAATTGTTAGCAGATGACGGCTCTATTGCCATTCGAGTAATCAAAAAAGGCTTTGCCAAAGATTTAATTAAAGCCACCGGAAAACCATTGATTTCAACCTCTGCTAATCTATCCGGAGAAGCTTCACCAAAAGATTTTAATGAAATTAATCCTGTTATTTTGCAGCGCGTCGATTATGTCGTAAATTTGCATCGTCAAAATACAAGCCGGAAGGCTTCCAAAATAATCAAATGGAGCCCCGAAAAAGGTATTGAAATAATTAGAGATTAATGAAAGAGAACCTGTTTTATCCAGAAGCCATTGAGCAACCGGTATTCAAATTAATTCACCAAGCCGCACAACAACTCGATAAACCCGTTTATGTCATTGGCGGATATGTTCGCGATTTTTTATTGCAACAAAAAAAAGCCAAAGATCTCGATTTTGTCGTGATTGGTAGTGGTATTGAGCTGGCCAAAAAAGTAGCAGCTTTGTTATCCGAAAAACACCAAGTCAATATTTATAAAAACTACGGTACGGCAATGATTAAAACCGGTGAAATGATTTTGGAATTTGTCGGCGCCCGTAAAGAATCTTATCAACAAAACAGCCGTAATCCGGTCGTTGAAAACGGCACTATGGAAGACGACCAAAAACGCCGTGATTTCACCATTAATGCTTTGGCTATCAGTTTAAATAAACATGATTGGGGGGAACTGATAGATCCGTTTGAAGGCTTGGAAGATTTGAAAATGAAAATCATCCGGACGCCCTTAGACCCGGACATTACATTTTCAGATGACCCTTTACGGATGATTAGAGCCATTCGTTTTGCATCGCAACTGCAATTCAAAATTCATCCCGAAACTTTTGAAGCAATCAAACGTAACAAGGAACGCTTAAAAATACTCTCAAAAGAACGTATTATTGATGAGTTTAACAAAATTATGTCACACGACAAACCTTCTATTGGTTTACGATTACTATTTGAAGCCGGTTTATTAAATGAATTTTTTCCGGAGCTTGTCAAACTGCAAGGCGTAGAAGAAAATGAAGGTAAATTACACAAAGATAATTTTTATCATACTTTGGAGGTTGTTGACAATGTGGCAAACCTATCGGACAATTTGTGGCTGCGTTGGGCAGCACTTTTACACGATATTGGCAAACCTGCTACCAAACGTTATCATGACAGAAACGGCTGGTCATTTCATGGCCATGAATTTGTTGGTAGCAAAATGGTGCCAAAGATTTTTAAACGACTTAAACTTCCATTGGGACAACCCATGCAATACGTTAAAAAGTTAGTTTTATTAAGTTCACGTCCTATTGCACTGGTAGATGAAGTAACAGATTCGGCCATACGCCGTTTGCTTTTTGAAGCAGGTGACGACATTGATGATTTAATGCTTTTATGTGAAGCTGATATTACAACCAAAAATCAACGAAAATATGAAAAATACCGGCGAAATTTAAAAAAGGTCCGTCTAAAACTTATAGAAGTAGAAGAAAGAGACAAAATAAGAAATTTTCAACCTCCTATATCGGGCGAAGAAATAATGAAAAAATTTAATCTCAAACCCTCTAAAGAAGTTGGTTTAATTAAAGAAGCTATAAAAGAAGCCATATTAGAAGGTAAAATTCCAAATGAATACGCGGCTGCCTATAAATATATGGAAATAATAGCACCGGTCATTATAAAAAAAAATACTAACTTTGATACAAAATAAATTGAAATGTTATATAAATTAAGAGTTTTTTTAGAAACCGATGGCGATGATGTTTATCGTGATATAGAAATACAAGACAATGCAACACTAGAAGATCTTCATAATGTTATTGTACAAAGTTTTGATTTTGTTGGTGATGAAATGGCTTCGTTTTATTTAACAGATGAAGAACTTAATCAAGGCCTTGAAATTCCTTTGTTTAACATGGATGAAAGTAAGCCGGCTAATAACATGATGAGCAATACGCTTATAAAAGATGTTTTAAGTGATGAGCAACCGAATTTGCTCTATGTTTATGATTTTTTGAAAATGTGGCGCTTTTTGGTCAGTTTGATGGATAAAGGTGAAGAAGCCCCGGGTGTAGAGTATCCGCAAATTGTACATGCGCAGGGAATCCGCCCGGAAGATCCGCCGGAAATTGATTTTAATTCTCATGATGATGAAAATGAATTAAACCCAGGTGGCGCTTCAGACAATCCTTTTGGTGAATTTTATGGCTATGATGAAGATGAATGGAATTAAAAAGATTATTAAAACCTTAAAAGCCCCGTTTGGGGCTTTTAAAATTTACAAATGTAACTTATAGCAACGAAGTATTTATTAGGGATAGAGATAGAACACTTCTAAGAATTTTGAATGGTTTACTTTTGTGACCTCCTTCTTTTTCTTTCAGTTGACAATAATTCTAATTCCCGGTGTGTTTGGCCTGCTACCGATGTGTTTTCTTCAGCTCTTCGGATTAAATAAGGCATAACATCTTTTACCGGACCAAAAGGAATATATTTGCTGGTATTATAACCCAATTTGGCCAAATTAAAGGTGATATGGTCACTCATGCCGAATAATTGACCAAACCAAATTCTTTTATCATCTTTTTTTAACCCGTGTTTTTCAATTAATTGAGTTAGATAAAAGGCGCTATTTTCATTATGTGTTCCGGAATAAATACTCATATCGTTTATATTTTCAATCATATAAGCTTGAGTCGCATCATAATTTTCATCCGTTGCTTTTTTATCTACACAAATTGGATCAGGATAACCCATTTTAGCCGCTCTCTCTCTTTCTGTTTCCATATAAGCGCCCCGTACTAATTTCATCCCGATTTTAAAACCCTCTTCTTTGGCTTGTTTATGCAATTCTTTTAGATAATCTAACCGGTCTTTTCTGTACAATTGTAAAGTATTGAAAACAATGGGCTTTTCTTTGTTATATTTCCGCATCATTTCGGCAGCTAAATCATCGGCCGCTTTTTGCATCCAGGTTTCTTCTGCATCAATCATAAGGGGTACATCGGCTGTTTTGGCTGCTTTAGAAAGTGTATCGTAACGACTTACAATACGTTGCCATTCCTTTTCTTCACTTTCGGTCAAATCTGCTCCGGCCGATACTTTTTCATAGATTAAAAAGCGTCCCATTCCGGTTGGTTTAAACACAGCAAAAGGAATTTCCGGTCGTTTTTTGGCAAATTCGATTAAGGCTAAGTTTTTTTGTAAGGTGTTATCAAAGGTTTCGTCATTTTCAGCTCCTTCAACAGAATAATCTAAAATAGAGTATACCCCTTTATGGTACAGCTTGTCAACTAAAGGAAGGGTATCTTTTTCAGTTACACCGCCACAAAAATGATCAAATACGGTAGTTTTAATCAAGGCTTCAACAGGTAAATGATGCTTTAGGGCAAAATTGGTAAAGCCCGTTCCTAATTTTACTAAAGGCTCATTTTTAATCATTTTAAAAAGCCAATATGCTTTTTCTAATTCGGCATCGGTTTTATAAGCAAAAGCCGTTTGAGTATCATTGAATATATTTTTGTCCATTGTAATTTAGTTTTTTCAAAAATAAAAAGTTTAGAGGAGATTAATATGATAAATATTAGTATTTTTAGCCAAAAATATTTCTTAAACATGAAGTACGTTTATAATCAAGAAGGTATAGAACAAGTAAATAATTATATAAACGATGTTCAACCCAGTAAAGTTTTTATTTTAACAGATTATCAGACGCAAAAATTTTGCTTACCTGTTATTGAGAAGCAAATAAATATGGAGTTTACAAATGTAAACTTTAAAAATGGTGACCAGTATAAGAATTTAGAAACTTTACAGAAAGTATGGCGTGAGTTAATAGAAGCAGACGCCGATCGTAAATCACTTCTAATCAATTTGGGGGGGGGTGTTGTAACTGATTTAGGCGGTTTGGCAGCTGCAACATTTAAACGTGGTATTAAGTTTATACATATCCCTACAAGTCTGCTTGGTATGGTTGATGCCGCTATTGGTGGAAAGAACGGAATAAATTTTCAACACTTAAAAAATCAGATTGGTACCATCGTTCAACCGGAAATAATTTGTATTTATCCGGAATTTTTAAAAACACTGCCTAAAAAGGAAATAGCCTCAGGTTATGCTGAAATGTTAAAACATGGCCTGATTAAAGACAAAAATTACTGGCAACAACTTTTAGAAAATTATAACAAAGAAAATCAAGTATTTCCTTCTCATTTAATTAAGCGATCGGTTGAGATTAAAAACGAAATCATTACCCAGGATCCACATGAGCAAAATATTAGAAAATTATTGAATTTTGGACATACATTGGGACATGCCATTGAAAGTTATTTAAATTATGAACTAAATATGCCGGTAACACATGGTCATGCCGTAGCGATAGGCATGATATTAGAAGCCTTTTTATCCAATCTTAATAACGGTTTATCGACAAAAGAATTAGTAGAAATTACGAAAAGTATTAATTTAATATATCCTTATATTGACTTTGATAATCAGGCTATTAATAAGATTATAAATTTGCTTAAATTTGATAAGAAAAATGAAAATGGTAAAATTTTATTTGTTTTGCTAAAAGAAATAGGAAAAGCAGATTTTAATAAGGAAGTACCAACTCAAGATGTGATTGATGCATTTGATTATTATAAAAAAAGCCGGAAATAATTCCGGCTTTTCAAATCTAAATAAATAATTTAGACCAGCTCTTGAAAAATTGTATGCATTAAACGTTTTTTATCGTTAATACTTTCTTCTAATGAAATCATGGTTTCTGTACGGATAATACCATCGATATCATCTATTTTAAAAATAATTTCTTTGGCATGTTGTGTATTTTTTGCGCGTATTTTGCAGAAAATATTGAATTTACCGGTGGTGATATGTGCCACAGATACATAAGGGATTTCTTCCAATCTGTTTAAGACAAATCTGGTTTGAGATGTTTTAGATAAATAAATTCCGACATAAGCAATAAATGAATAACCGAGTTTATCATAATCTAAAATTAAGGTTGAACCTTTAATAATACCGGCTTCTTCCATTTTACGAACTCTTACATGTACTGTTCCTGCCGAAATCAATAATTTTTTTGCAATCTCTGTAAACGGTGTCCTTGCATTGTCAATCAGCATATCTAATATTTGCAAATCGACATCATCTAAATGTATTTTTCCCATTTTTTTCTAATTTATATTTCGCTGCAAATATACGATATATTATTAA